>Ga0209204_1000031_pt1 | contig 151947 bp, 119 predicted proteins | sample AD_JPNMR2_MetaG_FD_184425 | JGI IMG/M metagenome (GOLD analysis project Ga0209204, IMG submission 184425) | Active sludge microbial communities of municipal wastewater-treating anaerobic digesters from Japan - AD_JPNMR2_MetaG (SPAdes) (version 2) | ecosystem: Engineered > Bioreactor >...
CGCCTGTCACCGGACCTGCTGAGTCGGAAACGGGCCGACTGAATGCATCTTACGACATCCGAAGATTATTCTCGACTTCGAATCTGGTGCAACGCTTGCACTATCAGCATTTGGAGGTATACTTAATTGTTCGGAAACACATTGGAGTTGGCGGGCCCGCAGGATGCTCCTGGCACATGCCTCTTGCTATCAACGCTGAAAGATTGTGAACCGACGAACGGTCTGCTCCGACGGTAGGTCGGGGGTGTCTCCACGGCCGTTTCGACCCGATAACGTCCCTTACTCACAGAATGAGGGGTTGCCATGGCTCGAGTTCTGATAGTCGAGGATGAGACCAGCCAGCGTTACCTCATCAGCAATCTACTGACCTGCCACGGCCATGAGGCAGTCGCAACCTGCGGCCCTCTGGACGCCGCCCAGGCAATCGAATGGTTCCGGCCGGACGTGGTCGTGGCCGACTACCACGCCGGAATCGACCAGACGGGGCTGGAGGCCGCCGAAACGCTGCGCGGCGTCCTGCCCAATGTGCGCTTGGTCTTCGTGACCCAGGAATCAAAGGAAATCCTCGAAGAGGACGCTCGCCATCTCAAGCCTTTCCGCGTGGTCAACCAGCCCTGGCATTGTCAGGATCTGATGGGCGCCGTTCAGGCTGAGCTGGACTGAGCGAATTACCCCGGATCAACCCCACAGGTCTTCTTCCAGGGCCGTGCGCAGCTTGCGCAACGCACGGTTCTGGATCTGGCGCACGCGCTCCTTGGTGACGCCGATCGCCTCCCCGACCTGCTCAAGCGTCTTGAATGACGCCCCCTCGGCAACGGCGTCCAGCGCGAACCGCTGGCGAATGACCTGCCGCTCCATGTCGTTGAGCGCGGCGCGGTTCTCGGCCAGGATGGCCGTGATCTGCTCCACGCAGTCGCCCTCCAGGCGTTGACGCTGACGTTCCATGTGATCGCTGCGCTCCAGTGAAGGTTCGAACTCCACGGGGAAGCGGTTGCGATAGCGCCCATTGCGCATCATCACCCGGCTGAAGCTCTTCAGGATGGCCCGACAGGCGTAAGTGCTGAACTTGAAGCCGCGGGAACAGTCGAATTTATCCACGCTGCGCAGCAATGCGAAGTTGCCCTCGCTGATCAGTTCGCTGAAATCCAGGCCTCCAGGACGGGCACGCCGGGCCATCGCCAGCACCAGGGGCATGTTCGATTCCACGATCCGGCACCGGGCGGCGCCGGCCAGGCGCGCCCAGCTCAGCAGTATCCGGAGTTTCTCCAGCGGCATGCGTTTTCTCCGATACCGCCGGAGCAGCTTGACCTGCCGCATGCGCGCGTAGTTGAACTGCTGGAACAGCCGCGTTTCCTCGTCCGGCGCCAGCACCGTTGTCGGCCCCGACGCCCACAGGCGCGGCCATTCGTCGGGCCGGGAACGGCCCATGCGGCCGAACAGGATCCGTTCGGCCGCCGGACTCCGAAAGCGGGGATGATCCACGTATTCGAGCGGTTCCTGCAGCAGGCGAAGAATCAGTTTCTGCGAATCCGCGTCAAACTGCGCCAGTTGTCTGGCCGTGGGTCGCTGAACGCTGGGCACTACCGACGTGCGCCGCGTTCTGTTTTGAACCGGTTCCAACACTGCCTGGACGGCACTGGAAGCCATAGCTCCTCCGTTGCAGGCGAAAGGCCGCATCAGTAAAAGAACATTAAGCTGTCGGCTCCGACGTCCCCAAAGAGCGATACCCTCGCGGCCGGCATGGCCGCGGGTCCGATAGCCCCCCGTGCAAGCTCAAACGAAGGTTCCACCCCGTCGCCTCCCTGCGGACGAGATGTCAGGCGATGAATTGCACTACCCCAAAGATATCACCTTCTACGTCCGGAAAGCAAACGAATTGAGTTTAATCTCACTCACATAAGGGGCTTTTTATCGGTCCCCCCGCGCCGGCAGGTCAAACTTGGCCCCGGGGGCCGGACAGAGCACAAGTCACGTGCGGCGAGACACGATACACAACAAGACGCGATATCGGCCGCTTGCGCGCGGTGTTCGCTCGCGGCGGCATAGTCTGGGGGTTGCCCATGCGCTGGTTGCGGCGACCGTGGTCGCTGAAAAACTTCGATGAGATCCCCCCCTGGGTCGGGTTGTCACTGGGGTTGTTGTACCTTGTGGCGGTCGTGGCCGTGGGCGGGGCCGCGCTTTATGTGCAGAAGCAGGAACTCGCCGAGACGCAGCTCGCCGGCGCTGCCCGCTGGTCAGAGTGCCTGGCTCGACACCTGGCCTGCGTCCAGAAGACCGATCCTCAGAGCCTGGCCAACGAATTGCGCCGCGCCGGCCGCGAAGACGGTGTGGCCTGGTGCGCCATCGCGTCGAGCGAAGGACGCTATCAGCTTCATTCCGACCCGGGTCGAGTCGGGAAACAGGTGGAGCATCTGGAAGTCCAGCCTTCGACCATCGGCAACGTGCAGATCGCAACCGATCCGGCCCAACCCCACGGCCGGATCCTGATCGTTCGCCTGCCTCCAGCCGCTTCCGGGCAGAAGCCCGAGGAACTGCATGTCGCGCTGGCCCCCCCGCCGTTCGCCTGGAACCGCTCGGGAATCTTGATCTGGGCCGGCTACATCCTGCCGGTGGTGTTGGCGCTGTACCTGGCCTGCTACCGGCTGTTCCGCCGTTCGGTGCGGCCGCTGGCCGCGATCCGCAAGCGGCTGGCTCATTGCAGCCAGCCCACCATCGAACAACTGGCCGCCCTGAGGCTGAACGACTCGTTCGATCAGATTTCCAGCTCCTGGAACCAACTGATCGACTTCGTCACCGAAATGCAGGAGCAGCTTCGCCGAACCCGGCTGAACACGGACATGACCGCCGCGATGGATGCCTTCCGCTCCGAGAGGCTGACCAACATCCTCATGCAGCTTCCCTTCGGCGTGATGGTCGTGGAAGCCGACGGCAGCATCTCGTTTGCCAACCGGGCCGCCGCGGGAATGGTAGGGAGCGCCGGCGAATCGCTGGAGGGCCGGTCCACCGAGAGCCTGTTCGACGAGGCGCTGCGGGCTTCGCTGCTCGCCGGACCGGGGCCGAACAGGGGCGCCGCGACGGGCGCCGGCCGATGGATCGACTACACCTTCAAGCGCCCGCACGGCGACATCACGCTGCGGTTCTGGTCGCTGGTCTCCGAGTTCGGCGACCAGGAGCACATCCTGTTTATGCAGGACATCAGCCAGGCCCGGGAAGCCGAACGGGCCCGCGACAGCTTCCTCTATCACATTACCCACGAACTGCGAACCCCGTTGACCAACATTCGCGCCTACGCCGAAACGCTGTCCCAAGGCGTGATCGACGACCCGCAGACCATCCGCGAGTGTTACAACATCATCATGGGGGAGACCCAGCGGCTGAACCGCCTGATCGAGGACATCCTCAACGTCTCGCAGCTTGAAGTGGGCTCGGCCCGCCTGAACCTCAGCGAAGTGGCTCTTGACGGCCTCCTGCGCAAAGTCGTGCAGGACATGCAGGGCAACGCCGACGCCAAGCATCTCGACCTAGTGCTCAGCCTGCCGGCCAAGACGCCCCGCGTGCGCGGCGACCGCGACCGGCTGACCGTGGTGCTGGTCAACCTGATCGGCAACGCCATCAAGTACACCCCGGAGGGCGGCCGGGTCGAGATCGACTGCACGCCTGAGAACGAACGGCTTCGCATCAACATCACCGATACCGGAATCGGGATCGCTCCCGAACACCAGGAGAAGATATTCGAGAAATTCTATCGGGTCAGCGATGAACGCGTGCAGGGCGTTCCCGGCACCGGGCTCGGGCTGGCGATCGTCAGGGAAACCGTGCGGCTGCATGGCGGAAACGTCTTCGTGAACAGCACGCCCGGCAAGGGGTCCACCTTTTCGCTGGTGCTGCCGGCTCAACCACTGGACGGCGGCCCGGCGGACGGCGTGGCCCGACAGGATGCATCGACGGAGAAAAAGTAATGGCCAGGATCATTGTCGTCGAGGATGACAGCCATATCACCCGCGTGATCTGTCTGTGGCTGCAACGCAACGGCCACGAGACGCTCAGCGCTGAGGACGGCAGGAAGGCCCTGGACCTGATTCGCCAGACCCAGCCGGACCTGCTGGTTACCGACGTGAATCTGCCTGCCATGGACGGGCTGGAACTGCTTCAAATGATCCGCGACCAGGGGCTGATGAGCAGCCCGGCCATCGTGCTCACCTCGCGCTGCGATCAGGCAGAGATCGAGGCCCGAGCCGACAGCCTGGGGGCGGTGGTACATCCCAAACCCTTTAGTCCTCTGCATCTCATGGAAGCGATCGAAAAGGCGCTTCATACCACGACCGGGCCGGACGCACCGGACGCGGTAGCCGCCTGCGATCTGCTGGGGAGTCCCAGAAATGGCTGAAATGCTCGAGAGCATGGCTGTAGCCGGTGAAGACTCCTGCTCGCCGGAAACGATCCGTCGCCTGGAGGCCGAAAACGACCGGCTCGCCCGCGAGAACGAGAATCTCGCCGACGAAGTCCTGCGCTGCTATGCACAGATCAACTTCGTTTTCGATCTCAGCGCCCAGATCGCCGGGCTGGCTGACCCCGCGGAGGTGCGCCGCCTGCTGCTCGTCAAACTGCATCACATGTTCGGCGCCGAGGGGGTCTATTATCTGTCCGCCGACCGCAGCATGCTCAAGCACGTCGGAGCGGACGGGCAGGCCCGCCGTATCTGGGCCTCCGGGCCGGATGGCTCCGCCGCAGACGGGTTCAAGCACGCCTTCGGCGTCGATCTGCCCCCCGAATTCGAACTGGCCTGCCGGCGGCTGGAAGAAAAACGCGGGGTCTTCGTCTTCGTCGACAGGGCCGACTGCACCACCGGCCATGGGGCTTCCATGTGGGGCCCGCTGCAAGGCGAGAAAGACACCGGTTTCGCCGCCGTCGGTCTGATCCGCCGGCGCCGGCCGTTCACCTCCGCCGACATGCTGCTGTTTGACGCCACGCTGACCCACGCGAACCACATCCTGACCAACCTGCTGCTCGTCGAACAGCTCAAGCGAACCAGCTTCGAGGCGGTTCGGGCCCTGGTGAGCGCGATCGATCAGAAGGATCCCTATACCGCCGGCCACTCCGAGCGCGTCGGCTTCCTGGCCAAGATCACCGGCGAGCACATCGGACTGCCCGCCACCGAAGTGCAGGAGCTGGAATGGGCCGGCTTGCTGCACGACATAGGCAAAATCGGGATCCCCGAGAGCGTGCTGAACAAGCCCGGCAAGCTCACCGACGAGGAGTACGCCATCATCAAGGGGCATCCCATGCGGAGCTACGAGGTGCTCCGGCCGGTGGCCAAGCTGGCCGGCGTGCTGGATGCCGTCCTCTATCATCACGAGAATCCCGATGGGACCGGCTACCCCAAGGGGCTTAAGGGTCAGGAAATTCCTCTGGCGGCACGCATCATTCACGTGGTCGATGTATTCGACGCCCTGACCTCCACGCGTTCGTATCGCGAAGCCTTCACCTTTGACAAGGCCATTGCCATCCTCAAGGGCGATGCCGGCACCAAGCTGGACGCCCGCATGGTGGCGGAATTCCTGGCCGCCTGGGCCCTGTTGCCCAAGACGCGTCCGGAGCAATACCAGCGTTGGTTCGGGAACACCAAGGAGAACTCGACATGAACGCGCCCGGCAACGCCGTCGAGCGATTTCCGCTTGTCGCCGGCCTGGTGACCACCGTGGCGGGCCTGGTTCTGTTTTGGGGCACCAGCCTGACGTTGATTCGCCTGACCGGCCTGATCCTGGCGGCCCTGGGCGTGATCATGGCTGTCGCGGAAGGGGTCTTGGCCCTGCGCCGTCGAAATCCCGCAGAGGTGTCAGCCAAGGAGTCGTTTCCGTTACCCTCCTCCCTGGCGACCAACGAATCCCGCCATTTGCTCACAGAACCACGCGACGCCGCTCCCGCCTGCGCCGACTGGGTCACGTTCAGCACCACCCAGCTCGTCGAGTCATTCAACAGCCAGTTCGATCGGCACGCCATCGGCGATACTCCCTGGCCGCTGTTCGATCGCTGGGTGCGCGAAGCGCTCAACGAGTTTCTCCGTGCCCGGCGCGTGCGCTGCTTCCACGTGACCGATGCGGCCCAGCGGCTGGTCTCACTGACCAATGAGCTTGAAGAGCCGCTCTGGCCCCCGGGCCAGTTGCCCGCACTGGTGGAACATACCCTGGGCAGCGGCCGACCCTACGTCCACGCCAGCCGGGCCAATGGAGATCTGATCAATCGCCTGGCCGAAGAATGGACGAATACCATGCTGCAGGCCACCGGCGTGAAACGCGCCGTGCCCCATTGGCTGTATCCGGTGCGGGAGGCCACCCACACGATCGGCCTGGTGCTGGTCGGCGAGTTGCCCGAGCCGGTGCGGGAAGACCCTCACGGCCTGGCCGTTCTGGGCGGCCTGTTGACCACCTTTTGGAGGTACGTCCGGCAAGCCGACGCCCTGGCCCTCGCCGAGCGAACGGACCGCACTTCCGGCCTGCTGACCCGCATGGATCTCACCGAACGCGCCCGCCAACTGACCACCGAGGCGAACCACGAATCCGAACCGCTCGTCGTACTCGCCCTGGCCGTGGAGGGCATCCGCCGGCTGGAAGACGGGGGCCACTGGGCCCTCAGAGATCGGCTGATGCGGCGAATCGGAGAACAGATGCGGCGGAGACTGCGCAGCGACGACCTCCTGGGACGATTCAGCGAGGATCGTTTCGTGGCCGTGCTCCGTCGGTTGGACCTGGCCCTGGGGCAGATCATCGCCGGCAAACTGCTGACCGACGTCCAGCGGCTGGTCCACGAACACCCGGCGCTGGAGGAGGCGGTGCGGATTCGCTGCGGGTTGTCCGATACGGGCACGGACCATTTCGAGGCCGCCGCCGGCCGGGCCTTCGAGGCCCTGCGCCGCGCCCGCATCGAGGGTTGCGAGACTCCCGTGGCCATGCCCGCCTGCCCGCAGTCGCAGATGCTGGTGGCCGGAGGTGTCTCGTGAAAGTCGATATCCAGCGCCTGGGCAGCGTCACCGTGATCTCCCCGCGCGGGGCTATCTCGCAGGAGGAGTCCGAGCATTTCGAGCAACTGCTCGAGGAACACCGCCTGCGAACCAACGGCCGCGTCGTGCTGGAATTCTCGCAGGTTCCGCTGGTGGACAGCCGGGCGGTGGAGGTGTTGTGGGATTTTGCCGACCGTCAGCGGGCCACCGGCCAGATGGCCAAGCTGGCGGCGGTGCCGGAGTTGTGCAGGGAGATTTTCGAACTGACGGGCGTAGCCCAGCAGTTGGACTTGTACGACTCTTCGGAGAGCGCCATCAGGAGCTTCATTTAGCGTTCCGTCGGGGCAGACGCGCCGTCCGGTCGCATGCGACGGACGGCACTTGGGAACAGGAACCGGCGTCATACACGGCGCCGCTGGACAACGGATATGCTCGCAGGCGGTAACAAGCTCGGCCAGATACTCGTCCAGTCCGGTCACATCACGGAAGCGGACCTGGAGCGCGCCCTCAATTCGCAGAAGCAGACCGGCGAGAAGCTCGGCGAGACGCTGGTCAAGCTGGGCGTGCTCTCGCAGAGCGCTCTGGTCAAGACGCTGGCCACCCGCCTGGGTGTGCCGGGCACCTACCTGCGCCATGGGCTCATCGATCCTGCGGTGGCCAAGCTCGTGGACCGCGAGGAAGCCGAGCGCCTCAGGGTCCTACCCATGTTCAAGGTGCGCAACCGCCTGATCGTGGCCATGGCCGAGCCCCAGAACCTGCCCGCCATCGACCGCCTGGCGGCCGTCACCGGCTGCGAAATCCAGCCGGTCCTGGCCCTTGAGAGCAACATCCGGGAGTTTGCCCAGAAATATCAGGCCGATGAGGTCGCCGTTGACGAGTTCCTGGTCAACCTGACCGAGAGCGACGTAGAGGTGGTCGAGAAAGAGGGCGTGGATGATTCGGCGGTGACCGACATCGACCGCATGGTCGAGGGCAGCCCGATCGTCAACCTCGTCAACCTGGCCCTGCTTTCCGCGGTGCGTGACGGGGCCAGCGACATTCACATCGAGCCCGACCGCAAGAAAACACGCATCCGCTACCGCATCGACGGCGTGCTGCGTGAACTCATGGCCCCGCCCGCCGGCATGCACGCGGCTATCGTCTCGCGCGTCAAGGTCATCGGGAAAATGGACATCGCCGAGAAGCGGCTGCCCCAGGAGGGCCGCGTGCACATCGTGGCCGAGAACCGCGAGATCGACCTCCGCGTGTCCTCCATGCCCACCATCCTGGGCGAAAAGATCGTGATCCGCATCCTCGACAAGAGCACCCTCAACACGGAGATGGAGCGGCTGGGGTTCCGGGCCGAGACGCTGGCGGTGTTCCGGCGCATGCTGCTGCGGCCCCATGGCATCGTGCTGGTCACCGGTCCGACCGGCAGCGGCAAGACCACCACGCTCTACTCCGCCCTGGACCTGCTGCGGTCGGTCGAACGCAACATCGTCACCATCGAAGATCCGGTGGAATACCAGCTTGACCTGATCAACCAGATCCAGACTAACGACGCCGTCGGCCTGACCTTCGCCCGGGCCCTGCGCTCCATCCTGCGTCAGGACCCCGACGTGATCATGGTGGGAGAAATCCGCGACGGCGAAACCGCCCGCGTGGCCATCCAGGCCGCGTTGACCGGCCACTTGGTGCTCAGCACGCTGCATACCAACGACTGCCCCAGTTCGCTGACCCGGCTCATCGACATGGGCGTGGAGCCCTACCTGGTGGCTTCAGCGGTCAACGGCATCGTCGCCCAGCGGCTGGCCCGCACGATCTGTCCGAGCTGCAAGACTTCGTACTATCCCTCACCCGCGGCGCTGGCCGATGCCGGCTGGGGCGACAGCCGGCCACGCGCCTTCCAGCGCGGCGAAGGTTGCCGGCAATGCCATGAGTCGGGTTTCCGCGGCCGGCTGGGCATCTACGAGGTCATGGAAATCGACGACCAGATCCGCGCGTTCATCCATGCCCGGGCCAGCGAGCAGGAAATCCGCAAGTACCTGGCCAGCATCGGCCATCTCGATCTGCGACAGGAGGGCCTCCGCATGGTGGAGGCCGGCCTCAGCCCGCTGGAGGAAGTACTGCGTGTCACGCATTTGGAGCAACAGGCGTCGATACGGGCCGAGATGAAGAAACAGACCGCCCCGGCGATGGAGCCGGCCATGGCGTGAAAGTGAGACGTGAGCAGTGAGCCGTGAGAACGGGACATTGAGGGTTCAGGGTTCAGGGATCAGGGGTCAGGATATGCGCCGCCCTGTGAGCGGCGGCTCCTGCGCCGTCTGCTCGTCTTCCTGGCCTCTCGTCCGTCCCGCTTTCGCTCTCTTCCACCCCTGCTGCTGGACTGCGCGGCGCAAGCGCAAGGGGAGGCGCTGAACATGCCTTTCCGCTACCAGGCCATCGATGCGCAAGGCAGGACGGTGACGGATGTCATCGACGCTCCCTCGCTGCGCGAGGCCGGCGACCTGCTCCGCGAGCGCCGCCTGTTCGTCACCCGCCTGGTGGCCACTGACGAGGCCGTGTCGCAAACCTCCGGCGGAACCACAACCGAGGTCAAGGCCGGCGGCAAACTCAAGGACATCGTCTTTTTCACGCAACAGATGTCCATGCTCATTCGCTCCGGGGCCCGCGTGGTCCAGGCGCTCAACGCCGTGGAAAGCCAGTGTCAGCGGCCCGGCTGGCGGAAAGTGGTGACCGAAATCCGCACCGACGTGGAGGCCGGCCGGCCGCTCAGTACCGCGCTGGCCAAGTTCCCCAGGCAGTTTTCGGCCGTCTACGTGAACATGATCTCCGCCGGCGAGGCGTCCGGCGACCTGGGCCTGGCTTTCGAAAGGCTGGCCCACTTGACGCGCCAGCAGCAGGAAATCCGCAACCGGGTCATCGGGGCCATGGCCTATCCCGCCTTGCTGGTGGTGTTGTGCACGGTCGTACTGGCGGCCCTGTTTACGTTCGTGCTGCCGCGTTTCGCGGAGATGTTCGAAACCGTCGGAGCCGAGCTGCCCGCGTCCACGCGCATGCTGATCGACTCCTCGCAGTGGGTCAGGAGCCACTGGAAGCTGGCCCTTGCGGGGCTGGCGATCGCCGCCGGCGGCGCAGCGTGGTTCCTGCGCTCTGAGCGAGGGCAACGCTGTATCTCACGGTTTACCGTACGCGTGCCGGTTTTCGGGCCCATCGTACGGAACGTGATCCTGGCCCGCCTGTGCCGGATCTGGGGCCAGCTCCTCGACAGCAAGGTGGGCCTGCTGGATGCGGTGCAACTCACCCGGGACAGCACCACCAATCTGGATTTCCGCGAATTGCTGGAGGCGGTGGCCAACTCCATCATCGAGGGCCAGTCCATCAGCGGGCCGCTGCTGGATTCGTGGCTGCTTCCGCGGACCTTCTCGGCCGCCATTGTGACCGGCGAGGAATCCGGCCGGCTGGCCGATTCGCTGCTGTTCGTGGCCAGTTGCCTGGAGGACGAGAACGCCCAGGTGCTGGCTTCGCTGAGTCGCGTGATCGAGCCCATCCTGCTTTCCATCATGGGCGTGATCGTGGGTACCGTCGCGATCTCCCTGTTCTTGCCCATGTTTGACCTGGCCACCATGGCCGGCGGGCCTGAGTGACGAGTCGTGAGGAATGGGTAATGAGGCTGAATGCCGAACGCTGATTGCTGAAAGCAGACCATGCTTGCACTGCTGACCAGAAACAGGACCTCGCCCATCGCGGTGGACTTCGGCGCCTGTTCCCTGCGCGCGGTTCAGATGATCCGGCGCGCCGACGGCTGGCATGTCTACCACTGGTTTAACGTGGAGACGGACCCGGTCTCAGCGGAGCCTCCGCCGATAGATTACGCCGCGCACCTCAAGATGGCCCTGGGACCGGGCGCCTTCGCCGGGCGGCGGGCGGCCATCACGCTGGCCCCGCCGGACCTGGAATACCGGCTCATTGATCTGCCCACCGCCCTGCTGACCCGGAAGGCCTCGGAGTTGCACGAGGCTCTCCAATTCGAACTGGATCGCCAGTTGCCCTGGCCGGCCAAGGACACCGAGATGGCCGCCTGGCCCGTGGGCGCCGGAAACGGTCCGTGTACCAGCACCATGGTGGCCGCGGCGCCGACCACCGCCATCCAGACCTCGCTGGATATTCTGGAAGCCCGGGACCTCGAATGCGTCCTCGCGGATGTGACGCCCAACGCCATCATCCGTCTGCTCGAACAGTCCTCCGACCGTTCGGCCGCCGCGAACCGCCGCAATCTCCCCGGCAAGGATGAAGACAACGTCCTCTGGGGCGCCCTGGACATCGGTTTCCGGGCCTGCCGGCTCTATCTCGTGCACAACAATCGCCCGGTCTACGCCCGCGTCCTGCGCGGCGGCGGGCGCGAGCTGACCGAGTCGCTGGCCCGCGGCCTGCACGTCGAGTTCGGCGTGGCCGAACAATACAAACGGCTGTATGGCATTCAACCGACGGATCGCGGCCTGCGCAGCATGGTCGGCGGGCTGGGGCGGGTCAGCGAGGAAGCTCTGCCGGGAATGCTCTACGCGATCCTGGCCCGTACGCTCGAAAACCTGGCCGTCGAGATCGAGAAGTCGTATCGCTTCGTGCTCGACCGAACCCCCTCCGCCATCACCGGCGGCCTCTATTTGCTGGGCGGCGGCGCCCGCCTCAAGGGACTCGCGGAAGTTCTGAGCCAGAAACTGGGCATTACAGTCCGCGTGCCGGATCCGGCGGCCATGATCCGCAACGCACAGCAGGGTACACCTTCCGGCCAAGGTGGCCCCACCGGCGGATGGCACCCGGCCTGCACGCCTATCCAATTTCCGGTCCTGGCCGTGGGCATGGGCTTGGCCATGCGGGAGGATATCGCGTGAGCCCGCGCATCAACCTCCTGCCACTGTCGTACCGCAAAGCCCGGGCCCGCCGGCGCCGCGTCCGCATTGGCGCAACCGTCGCGGTCGTGCTGCTGGGCGTTGAGGCCATGACGGGCATGATCCTCTACAGCCGCGGCGCCCGAACCCGCGAGTTGATGAACGCGGCGGCCGCCGCCCGGGAGGCCACCGAGGAAATCCGCCTGAAGATGAAAGACCCGGCCCAGGAAGCGGCCCGGCTTGACCAGCAGTTGACCCTGGCCAGGAGGCTGCGAACCACGCACCATTGGAGCCGCTTGCTGAGCGTGTTCAGCCAGGCCGCGCCCTCGCGGGTGGTTCTGACCGCCATCTCCACCGACCCGTCGCGATGGTCGCCCAGCCTGTCCCAGAGTGAGAAGGCCGTCACCAAGACGGGTGCTGGCCAGCCGCCCCCGAGCCTCCTGACAGGCCTGAGCTTACACGGCCGGGCGGCCGACTATGAGGACATGACCCGGTTCATCAGCAACCTGCAGAACGCCGGGGCCTTCGCCTCGCTGAGTTTGAAGCAGGCCAGGAGAGACAAATACCAGGAACGCGACGTCATCGTGTTTGAGCTGTATTGCCGCTGGCAACAGGACGAGAGAGTGCGATGAAGAACAAGCTGCCAATCAGGAATCTGCCCACCGAATGGGTGGCCCTGGGCTGCGCGCTGCTTGCGGCGGCCGGCCTCTACGCCGCGCTCATTCACCCGTCTCTGGCGTCGGTTTCGGCCCTGGACAAGGCGCGCCTGGATCGCGATGCGGCGGTCCGGGAGCTGGATGAAGCCCAGCGTCAGCACCAGGCCCTGCTGGTACGGATCACCGATCAGAAAAAGCAGCTCGACCTGCTGGGCGGCTCGCCTCCGTCGCTCGATGACCGGGAAATTCAACTCGCGCGGATTGCGGGGATTGCCCGCGAATGCCGCCTGGCCCTCGATCAGTATTCGCCCAACGGTGAGGTGGACACGCCGGATTACTCGGCCAGCTACGTGCAGTTCGCCGGGCGCGGCGCATTCCTCGACGTGTACGACTTCTTCCGAAGGGTCGAGGCGGAGATGGACTACGTAGACATCACGCATTTCACGTTGATCTCGGCGGCGGATCCCGCCAAGCCCGCCGACTCGACCTGTGTCTTGACCTGGTCCTGCAAGCTCAGCGGCATGCCCAGGACACCCGTTCAACCCGTAACCCCCAAGCCGACCATTGCCGCCGTAACCAGGGAGGTCGCGCTGCATGAACCGTAAGCGATGGATCTACGCGAGCGTGTTGGGCATTGCCCTGGTCGCATTCATCGTGGACCGGCTGTTCCTGGCTTCGCCCCAGGCCGCCGAGGCCAAGCCGGCATCGCCCGACCCCGGGGCCGCCCGCCCTGCACCTTCTCCGACCGACCGGCCGCAGAACGCGCCGTTCGTCAACGACGCCTCGCTCGCCTGGCTGGAAAAGCTGGCGCCTGCCGGGGCCGCCCGGGACATCTTCGCCTCGCCTGACTGGCTGGAAAGCAAGCAGGCCAACGCCCAAGCCACGACCGCCGGCGAAGAGGAGGAAGACTCCCAACCCGGATCGGCCGAAGCCTTTGAGGCCGCCCACCGGCTCCAGGCCACCACGGTCATGGGACGCGGTGGACTGGCGGTTGTGGACGGCCAGTGCCTCAGCGTCGGGGAGACGCTCGATGGCTTCCGCCTGGTTCGCGTGGAGGCCGGGCAGGTCGAGTTTCGCCGCGGTTCCCAGCGGGTCACGCTCTCGCTGCCGATGGCCCCCGCCGCCGACCAGAAAATCCCCCCCGTCCCCAGCAAAAAGAGGCCCTCGCCGGCCAGGCCCTGACGGACCGCGCGCGAGGATGTAACCACCACGAGCCGCGGAGTCCCACACCGGCCCGAGCTCACACCTTGTCTTTTCCGGCCCCATCACTACATTGGCTGTCTCAGTGAGCAGCCTGAATGATGGAGACCACAACAACCCTGAACACGCTACCAGCCACCGTCGGTCCGCGCGACCTCTCCCCTGCACGCGAGGCTATCTCGCGCTCCGAGCCCTTCGGGCGGACGGGCATGGCCCTCATCGTGCTCGCCTTCCTGCTGGCCGGACACGCCTGGTCGCTGGACGCCGGCCTGTTCCTGGACGATCACGCCCACTATGCCAGCCTGCGCACCTATGACTGGTCCTTTCGCTCGGCGGTCGAATCCTCGCGTCTGGCCATCGTCGGCGAGGTGCTCGACCTGTGGGGCCGGCCGGCCACAGGGCTGAAATTCTTCCGCCCCATCGCCTTCTGGATCATGAAGGCCGAATACACGCTCGTAGGCTGGCAACCGGCCTGGATGCACGCGTTTTCGCTGGGCTGGCATTACCTGTGCGCCCTGCTCGTCGGGGCGTTGGCCATGCGCTGTTTCGGGCGGCGAACGTGGGCGACGGTAGCGGCCTGCCTGATGGCCATTCACCCGGCCCATACGGCCACGGTGTACTGGATCGCCTGCCAGACCGAATTGATCACCACCGCCCTGCTGCTGGCAGGCGTGCTCGCCTACGCCCGGTACGCGGGATGGGGACGCCCGGGAGAGGCATGGTTCCTGGCCTCCGCGCCGGCAGGTGCCTCCCCTGCCCTCCGGAACCCAGGGCACCCAGGCCAACCTTCCCCCGAATCTCGCCGTGGTAAGGGAAAACAAGCCGACGGCATTACCCAGATTGACCACGGACAATCCGCGGGTATCACTCAGGTGGACTACGGACAAGTCGAGGGCATCAGTCAGGTCAACTGCGACCAAGCCGAGGGCGTCACTCGGGCTCACGGCGGACAAGCCGAGGGTATCACTCGGATTGACTGCGAACAAACCGAGGGCACCGCTCGGGTTGATCGCGAACGAAGCGAGGGCATCACTCGGGTTGATCACGAACGAGCCGAGGGCAACACTTGGATTGACCGCGAACAAGCCGGATGGGGCACTTTCTCACGTTCTCACGTTACCACTTTCCCACCTTCTCACGTTGCCACCTTCCCACCTTCCCACTTTGCCACTTTCCCACTCGGCCTGCTAGCCATCCTCTGCTACGCCCTGGCCTTGGGCTGCCGTGAGAACGCCGTGCTGTTCCCCCTGGTCTGCTGGGCGGGAGACCGGCTCTGCGGAACCAGCCGGCCAAGGTGGCTGCGCTGGGACCACGCGGCCATGATCGCGACGCTGGGGGGATATTTCGTCCTCCGCACGGTGATGCTGGGCGGCTTTCAGATGCCTGTCCGGCCCTACGTGTTCCCCCACACCGACCCCGGGTTCGCCTACTTCATCGTCACCAAGATCGTCTACTACACCCTCGGCCTGTTCGGCTTCGTGCCGGTCATTCCCATGGGCGGGCAGGCGTTTTTCGCCACCCGGCCGTTAGCCTTCTACGGGGGGTTCGCCGCCATCATCGGGCTGTTGGTGCTGATCTGGGAAGTCTACCGCTTCCGGCGCTCCCTTCTGTGGCCGGCCGTGTGGATCGCCCTGCTGGTCGGGCCGACGCTCCCGGTGTTCGCCTCCAGCCACCATCTGTATCTGCCGGGCGTCGGTGCCGTCCTGCTGTTGACGGCCGGTCTGGCGGCACTGGGCGGACTGCTCCGCAAGGCCGGCCCTTTGCCCCGGATCCGGAAAATCGGATTCGGCGCGATCTTGGCCGCCCAAGCCGCCGGCCTGACGCTGATGACCTGGGGCAGCGGATTCGCCTTTCGGGCCGGAACGCGGGCCGAGGATGTGTTCGTCCGCGAGGTCATCGACCGGGCCAGGCCCCTCCGGGACGGCGATCATCTGTTCTTCATCAACATGCCTCTGCTGGCCTATTACGCGGTGCCGGCCATCGAGGCCGAAACGGGCCGGAAGGATCTCCAGGGGCACATGCTGACCTTCTCGCCGGATCTGATGAAGATGGAGAGCCCCGGCAGCGTCGAAATCATCGGCGATCGGCAGATCCGGGTGCGGGCGCCGGCCGGCCGGGCCTATTTCGAGGGTATCACCGGGGCCGCGCTGCTGGAGGTACTGGGCTTGCCCGCCGGCGTCGAGTGGCAGCCCATCGACGCCGGCATCTTTACCGTCACCCCTACCCGTTCAGGCCCCGGGGGCATCGAGGAACTGGTGTTCACCTTCGAGAAACCGATCGACTCGCCGGAGTATCACTTCTTCTTCGGCTCCCCGCAGTTTCTGGCCTATCCGCTGGAGGCTCTTCGCAGCCGGTGATCGACCCGCCAGACCCGATACCAATGCCGTCTCCAGTACGCCAGTTTCCCGGCGGAGCAGGCCGAAGCGCGAGACTCCTGGGCCGGAAAGGGCGCTAACAGCCGCCCGGCACACTGACCCGTTCCTTTAATGGGGCAACACGCGAGGCGCAGCAACCCCGGAACAGCAGTGGTCCTAATCACATGGTGGCGTGCATGGCGACGCGGGCATGGTCGTGGGAGACATGGATTCGAGTTCGACAACGGACCCTTCGATCACAGCCTCGTCTCGGACCTGCCCTGTCTCGCCGTTGACGTAGTACCGGGGAATGTAAGGGAACCGGTCCAGAATCGCTTCGACCGCCTCACAGATAACCTTCCGGCGACGCTGAGGCGAGGCGGATTCAGAGATCCGAAATTCGGCCCAGCCTCTCCAGATCATGAGCCGGGAGGCCGGATCGAACATGCGCAGGACCAGAACGCCGTGCTCGTGCTCAATATCCTGGTCGTACGCGTCCGGCAGGGCCTTGGAGCAGAGTCCATAGTCAATCCAGAAATCGACTGTTCCGGAGGTGGTAAGCACGAACCCGCGCTTCTCCAGGCTGCATTCGATAACGTGGCGGGTGTAATCCTTCACCTCGTAATAGGGTGCATGGGGATCCTCGGGGGCAGGAAAGAACCCGGGGCGCCAGACGAAGTTAGGGCCCAGCCCGCACAACTTGATCCCCGGCCCGTAGTCCGAGTCCACCCGCCGAAGCGAGCAACCGCTGAGAATCGCCAGGCCTATCGGCGCACAGGCAAACAGCCACCAGGTCGGAGCGTTGTGTGTCCGCATCGTGTCATCCCTCAACGTCAGCTAAGCCCGCTTGCATGCCCGCGGGCATGCGGCCAGCGTACCGCAACCCGCCTGCCTGGTCAAAGGCTTCAACCGTCACTTCAGGCCTGGCGGAGCGTCCCATGCCTTGTACCCGGCACGCCGGGGAATGATGCAGGCCGGACCAGGCTTCGATGGGTGTGCAATTCTTTGTGGCGGGGTGGCTCGGGGCCCCGGAGGGCGTGCATCTTGCGCGCCTTCAAGGCGGGCCGGATGCCCGCCCCCCCTGATACGGCCGGCCGCTTCGCCATAATCCTTTACCAGACCCGCTTCGACTTCTCTGCTGTTATTCCGCTTTTCACACCGGGCCGCCCCGGGTTTATAATGGCCTGATGGAACAGACCATCGCCATTCTCGATTTTGGAAGCCAGTACGCCCAGCTCATCGCCCGGCGGGTGCGTGAGAACCGGGTTTTCAGCATCCTGTGCCCGCCCTCGATTTCTCCCCAGAAGCTCCGCGAGATGAACGTCGTGGGGCTCATCTTCTCCGGCGGGCCGGCCAGCGTCTATGAGCCTAATGCCCCCCGCTGCGACCCTGCCCTGCTTGAGATGGGCCTGCCGGTGCTGGGCATCTGCTACGGCATGCAGCTCGCCTGCCAGCTCCTTGGCGCTCAGGTCAAACCAGCCCCCGCCCGGGAATATGGACGGGCCAAAATCGAGGTGCTGGATTCCAGCGACCTGATGGCCCACATTCCCTTCGGCTCGCAGGTCTGGATGAGCCACGGGGACATGATCCAGGCACTGCCGGACGATTTCATCCCTTTGGCCCGCACCGCTAACTGCTCGATTGCGGCCGTCCGGCACCGCAGCCGGCCACTGTACGGCGTCCAGTTCCACCCCGAGGTCACGCACACCCCCTGCGGCGGGCAGCTCCTGCGCAACTTCCTCTACAACGTCTGCGGATGCACCGGCACCTGGGAAGTCGGCAACTTCGTCACCGAAACCGTGCAGGCCGTCCAGGCCCAGGTCGGGCCGGATGAACGGGTGATCTGCGGCCTCTCCGGTGGGGTCGATTCAAGCGTCACCGCCGCCCTGTTGCACGAGGCCCTTGGCGATCGGCTGGTCTGTATCTTCGTGGATAATGGCCTGCTGCGCAAACACGAAGTCGAACTGGTCGAGTCCACCTTCCGCGGACATTTCAAAATCGAACTGCATACCGTCCGCGCCGGCGAACGCTTCCTGAAGCGGCTGGCCGGCGTGACCGATCCGCAGGAGAAACGCCGGCGGATCGGCCATGAATTCATCGATGTGTTCAAACAGGAAGCCCAACGCATCCCCAACGCCCGATTCCTCGCCCAGGGCACGCTTTACCCCGACGTGATCGAATCAGGGCACGGCCTGGCCGGTAACGCCGCCAATATCAAGCTCCACCACAACGTCGGGGGGCTTCCGGCCGAGCTGGGCTTCGAGCTGATCGAGCCGTTGCGCAACCTGTTTAAGGACGAGGTGCGCCTGGCCGGCGAACACCTCGGATTACCCGAAGACATCGTCTGGCGGCACCCCTTCCCCGGCCCCGGACTGGCGGTTCGCATCATCGGCGAGGTGACCCCCGCGCGCGTGGCCCTGCTGCAGGACGTGGACGAAATCGTCATTGACGAGATCCGCTCAGCCGGCTGGTACCGCAAGATCGCCCAGGCCTTCGTCGTCCTGCTGCCGGTCAGCGCGGTGGGTGTCATGGGCGACGGGCGAAGCTATGAAAACCAGCAGGTGGCCGCCGTGCGGTTCGTCGAAACGACCGACTTCATGACCGCCGACTGGACGCGGATCGACTACGAAGTCCTGGCCCGCATCTCCAGCCGGATCATGAACGAGGTGCGCGGCATCAACCGGGTGGTGTACGATATCTCCAGCAAGCCGCCGGCAACGATTGAATGGGAATAAGAACTGCGAGCTGAAAACTGAGAACTGAGAACTGGCCCAAAGGTTCTCCTCCAGCGTAGAAGAGACTACCATAAGGTGGCTACGCCGGGTTTCACTGTTTTCAGAGGCCTCTATGCATCGCCTCCCTCGTCGAATCGGCATTTGGGTCGTTCTTACCTGCCTGCTGGTCTCCGGTTGCGCTCCACAATTTAACAGCTCGCGGTTCATCGAGCATATCGCCGTCCTGGCCAGCGACGACATGGACGGGCGCGGGCTGGGTACGCCCGGCATCGAGCGGGCGGCCGAGTACATCGCCCACCAGTTTGAACAAGCGGGCTTGCGTCCGGCCGGTGAGGAGGGGACCTGGTTCCAGAAGTTTGAGGTCACGCTCGGCCAGGAGATCGGCCGCGAGCCGGTTCTTGCCGTCAGCGGCGCCCCCGGCCAGGCCGTTCCGGGGAAAGACTTCGTGCCCTTCCCCTTCAGCACGGCGAAGAAGTTCGAAGGGCCGTTGGCGTTCGTCGGCTACGGCATCACCCATGATGACGAACAGTACGACGACTACGCGGGCTTTGATGCGGAGGGCAAGGTGCTGCTCATGTTCCGCTTTGAGCCGCACGCCAAAGATCCCAAGGCCAAATTCGGCGGCAAAAACCCCTCGCGGCACGCCACCTTCAGTACCAAGGCCTGGCTGGCCCGAACCCGGGGCGCGGCCGCCATCCTGGTGGTCAACCCGCCTTTGCATCACGGCGAACGCGACACGCTGTTCGCGTTCGACTCCATCGACCATGTTAAGCCCTTCGGCATCCCCATGATGCACGTGAGCCGGGAGTACGCCAACCGGCTGCTCAAGGCCGCCGGGGCCGAGGACCTGGTTACCTTCCAAAAGGCCCTCGATGCCCGCAAGCAACGCACCATGGATCTCAAAGGCCTGGTGGCGCGCGGCGATCCGGGCCTGGTAAAGCGCACGGTAACCACCCGCAACGTGCTGGCCGTCCTGCCCGGCAGTGGTCCCGATGCGGATGAGCACATCGTCATCGGCGCGCATTACGATCACATCGGCCGGACCACGCCGCGCAAGCGGGCGGGAGCCGGCCCCGTGGTCCCGGAGGTTCATAACGGCGCCGACGACAACGCCTCCGGAACCGCCGGAATCCTCGAACTGGCCCGCATCTTCGCCCTGCGCGGCGCTCCCAATCGCAGCCTGCTGTTCATCGCCTTCAGCGGGGAGGAGTCCGGCCTGCTGGGCTCCGCCCATTACGTGGAGAACCCCACCGTGCCGCTGGAGCAGACCGTTGCCATGATCAACCTCGATATGATCGGCCGGCTGCGCTACAACCGGCTGGAGGCCTTTGGTACGAACACCGGCACGTCCTTCCAGCGGTTGGTCACCCATCACGCGAGGTTGATGGGGTTCCATCTCAAGGCGTCCGGAGGCGGCTTTGGGCCCAGCGATCACACGTCGTTCTACCGCAATGAGATCCCGGTGCTGCACTTTTTCACCGGGATCCACAAAGACTATCACATGCCCAGCGATGACACCGAGACGATCAACGCGGAGGGCGGCGCCCGCGTGGTACACCTCGTCTACAACGTGGCCCATGCCCTGGCCAACGCGCCGGCCCGGCCCAGGTATGTGGCCGTGGCCGAAAAGCCGACGCCGCGGACGGGCCTGAAGGTGCGCCTGGGGGTGATGCCCTCCTACGCCGAAGATGACCAGCCGGGCCTGCTGATCGACGGCGTCTCCGCCGACAGCCCGGCCGAACAGGCCGGCCTCCAGGAGGGCGACCGCATCCTCAGTATCGGCAACGTGGAAGTCAACGACGTCTACGGGCTCATGGAGGCCATGAACCACTACAATCCCGGCGACGAGGCCAAGATCCTCATCCTTCGCAATGGGAAACGCGTTGAGGTGGGCGTCACGTTCGAAGCGGCCAAGAAGGGGTGAGGAAAAGGCCGAGCCTTTCTGGTACACTCGTCAGCGAGAAAACATGTTGCTCGACCAGCTACAGCCCGTCAATGAGAGCCACCAGGCTGCGCTCGCCAGCTTCGATGGACGCCTGCGGGAGGCGGAAATGTTCCACTCAGGCACCGGCCAGGTTCATAAGACGCTCGAGGCACTTGTTTCCGATCTGGACAAGGCCGGCATTGACTATGCGATCGTTGGCGCCATGGCCTTGAACGCCCACGGCTATCCGCGGGAAACAACCGACGTTGATGTCCTGGTTCGGCCAGAAGGCTTGGACGCGTTCAAGAGCAAGTATGTGGATCGGGGTTACCGCCCCGCTTTCCCGAACGCCCGCAAGAGTTTTCGGAATACGAACACGGACGTAAAAGTTGAGTTCATCACAGCAGGCGAGTATCCCGGGGACGGTAAGCCCAAACCGGTAATCTTTCCCGATCCGGCTGCGGTGGGGGTGGTGATTGGGAAGGCAAAGATTATCAGCCTGCCCAAGCTGGTCGAATTGAAGCTGGCCTCCGGAATGACCAACCGGGCTCGGCTGCGCGATTTGGCCGATGTCCAGGACCTCATCAGAATCTTGAACCTCGACGAATCCTTTGCGGATTCTTTAGACCCCTACGTGCGAACAACGTACTTAGACCTTCTCGAGGCCGTTCGTACAGAACACAGGCCCGAAGAATGAAGCGCGCCATCATCATCGTCGATCACGGCAGCACGCGCGAGGCCGCCAATCGCATGCTGGAAGACCTCGCGGACGTGGTGCGACAGCGCACCAGCGACCCTGTTTACCCAGCGCACATGGAGCTTGCCGAACCGACGATCCCCCAGGCATTCGACCAGGCAGTCGCCGACGGGGCCGATTTCGTGTTCGTGTTCCCTTACTTCCTCTCCCCCGGCCGGCACAGCCGAGAGGACATCCCCCGCATATGCGCCCAGGCCGCCGCACGCCACCCCGGCATCCGCTGGCACTGTTCCGGACCGATCGGCCTGGACCCTCTCATGGCCGACCTCATTCTGCACCGGGTCCGCGCCTGCGAAGAGCACGGCCTGAGCTGCCAGCAGTGCCCGGACCAGCGTTTCTGCCATCCGGCGGACGTCGAATGACCGTTTGCGTGTAGCGGCCGGGTTCCGTGCCGCCCATTGTCCGTGGGCCCCCTCCCGTGGTAGCGGCCGGGCTTCGTACCGGCCGTTCTCTATCAGCCGTGTGCCACTGTTCTTGTGCAGCGGCGATAGCCCCCCGCCCTGGCACACATGCCCACATGCGACCTATGCCCCTCAGAACAAGGCCATCGGAGGCTGCCGGTCGGAGCACAATCGCCTGCACCAGAGTTGACTTGCCCTCTCTACCGCTTACCATGACCCCCTGTGAATTTCGGAAAGTGCCATGAGTCACCCTAAATCGTGTGAGATTGAAGTTCGCGTTCGCTATGCCGAGTGCGATCCGATGGGCTACCTGCACCACTCGAAGTATTTCGAGTACTTCGAGATGGGCCGGACGGAACTGCTGCGGCTCGCGGGGATTCGATATCGCGATCTCGAGGCCAGGGGCGTGCTGTTTCCCGTGGCCAAACTTGAGTGCCGGTTCCGCCGGCCTGCCCACTACGATGACGTGCTCCGGGTCGTGACCCGTATCACCCGCCAGACCCGGGCCCGCATCGATCACGAATACAAGCTCTACCGTGACGACACCCTGATCTGCGAAGCGACCAGCACACTGGCCTGCGTCAACCGGGAGGGACAACTCATCCCCATCCCGGACGAACTGATGCCCGACAACGAGAACTGAACCCCGAGTACCGAGAGCCGCATGGCCGTTCTTTGTCAACTGGCAAACCCTGAACACTATCGTCCCTTTGACTGGAGCCTGGTGGCCGACCCGGCGGACCTGGCGTATTGGCTGGGGCTGTTCGCCGGCTTTCCCCGGCGCATTGAGAAACTGCTGCGCGCGGACGGCCTGGCCGGAGCAGACTTCGAGTCCCGCTGGCGCGCTTTTTGCGAGGAATACGCCGCCGGCATGGCCCGCTGGCAGGCCGATCCGCTGGCCGGCGGCGAAGTCACCACCATCGCCTTGTGCGAGTTCCGCCAGGCCATGCTGATCAAGCACGGCTTCCCCGATCCTTACGCCGGCATCAAGGCCCGCGAAAACGAGGCGGCCGCCGAATTGTACCCCGGCGTCATCGAGCGGATCGACCGCCTGCCCGCCGAACAGCGCTGGGAGACCCTCCTGCGGGCTCTTTTTGCTGGCAACATGTTCGACATGGGCTCGCCCCTGACCATCGACCTCTACCACACGGGTGGGATCGACTTCCTGGCCACGCTGGACCGCATTCCACCCCGGCCGTGGTTCATCGACCACGCCGACGCCCTGCACGAGCGGCTCTGGCCGAAACCAGCCTGGCGACAGATCCTCTTCTTCGTGGACAACGCCGGATCGGACATCGTGCTCGGGGCGATTCCGGTCATTCGCGAGTTGGCCCGCCGGGGGCCGCGCGTGGTGGTGGCGGCCAACACGACGCCGGCGCTCAATGACATCACCATCGATGAACTGAATGTCCTCCTGCGTCGCCTGGCGGAGGTGGATCCGGTGCTGGCCGGGCTGCTGGAGGACGGCCGGATCGCGACCGTTGCCTCGGGATGCGGCATTCCGCTGATCGATCTGAGTCGGGTCAGCGACGAGTGCAACGCGGCGGCGGCGCAAAGCGATTTAATCGTGCTGGAGGGCATGGGCCGGGGGGTAGAGAGCAACTGGCGGCAGACGTTCAAGTGTGACGTGTGGCGCGTGGCTCTGCTCAAGGACGAGTCTGTGGTCAAATGGGTCGGCGCCCACTTGTGGGACCCGGTGTGCCGGTTCGATCCGGCGCCAACCGCTCATTGAAGCTGGCGCGGGTGGCCCACCTTCTCCGAAGGTGGGTTCACGATTTTTTCCGCCCCAGACGTGTCCTCTACCCACTGATCACCACAGGGTAAAGAAATCGTGAACCCAGGTTCGAAGAACCTGGGCCACCCTACCAGTCACCTGCTTCCGATCAGAAAGGATCGAAGACCCTGGCGCGGGTGGTCCATCTTCTCCGAAGGTGGGTTCACGATTTTTTCCGCCCCAGACGTGTCCTCTACCCACTGATCGCCACAGGGTAAAGAAATCGTGAACCCAGGTTCGCAGAACCTGGGCCACCCCACCGGTCACCTGCTTCCGATCAGAAATGATCGAAGACCCTGGCGCGGGTGGTCCACCTTCTCCGAAGGTGGGTTCACGATTTTTTCCGCCCCAGACGTGTCCTCTACCCACTGATCGCCACAGGGTAAAGAAATCGTGAACCCAGGTTCGCAGAACCTGGGCCACCCCACCGGTCACCTGCTTCCGATCAGAAATGATCGAAGACCCTGGCGCGGGTGGTCCACCTTCTCCGAAGGTGGGTTCACGATTTTTTCCGCCCCAGACGTGTCCTCTACCCACTGATCGCCACAGGGTAAAGAAATCGTGAACCCAGGTTCGCAGAACCTGGGCCACCCCACCGGTCACCTGCTTCCGATCAGAAATGATCGAAGACCCTGGCGCGGGTGGCCCATCTTCTCCGAAGGTGGGCTCACGATTTTTCTGCCCCAGACTGACCTCTACCCACTGATCGCCACAGGGTAAAGAAATCGTGAACCCAGGTTCGCAGAACCTGGGCCACCCTACCGGTCACCTGCTTCCGATTAGAAATGATCGAAGGCTCTGGCCGACCCGCCCCGCCGATTCGCGCAATCGCCGTTTTTCCCCCGCATCAAACACCAACCCGGTCAAGCAGGCCACGGCCATCGCGGCGGCAACGATCGCGGCAACCAGCCCCGCCGACCGCAACGTCAACACGAACCCCACGGCGATCAGCAACAGGCTCCCGCGGTCCAGGGGCCTCCGCTCCGCGAGGATCAAGACCAGCATCGCGGCCAGGGCCATGCTCATCCCCGCCACACCCGCCCAACTGGCCGCCACGGCCGCCTCTACCGGCCCACCCGCCGGACGCACCCACCAGGCCGAGAACACCGCGTGTCCCATCACGCCCAGCAACCACGGCACGAACAGGTGCCGCGTGCGTTCGATCAGTTGAAAGTGGACCCCCAGGAACAACAGATGGCCGGACAAGAGGAAGAACAGGATCAGCTTCGGCACGACACTCGCTCCGGCCGCATACTGGGCCGGCAGAATCCGCAACACCACCGGCGACAGAACCGTCACCACCGCCCCACCGGCCAGCAGCAACAGCGTGGTAGCCTTATGGGCCAAAAGGAGATCGCGGTCCGCCTCGGCGCGCCCGCGAGACTCCCAGGTCTTGGTGACGCCGGCCTGCACCACGATCACGATCGAATGGGCAACGATGAGCATCCCCTGGGCGATGAGTTGCACACCGGCGAAGATGGACGCCGCCCGGGCTCCGGCCGCCTTGTGCAGATACCACAGCGGGTATCCGAGCAGAACCTGCCAGGTGATCGCGGCCAACGACGCCCACAGACTGAAGCGCAACATCTGCGCGATGACCGCCCGAACGGAAAACCCGTGCCGATCGCGGCTGGCCGATGGCGAGTTGCGGTTTGTAGACCAATTCCCTTGCCCCCCTGTCTGCGTGTCCCCCGGCCCCTCCGTCTCTCCGTCTGTGTGTCCCCCTGTCCCATCGTCCTCCGTCCGCACCACCACCCGCCGGAGCGGCGGAGCCACCAGCGCGGCAGTCGCGAGCATCGCCGCTGCATAACAGCCCACGACCGCCCCGGCCTCGTTCCAGCCGGTCGCGCAGACGACCACCGCCATGGCCGTGAACACGACGTTGCCCGCCAGTTCGATCACCCCCAGGGCCCGGTACATCCGCAGGCCCCGCAAGGTCGCAATAATCAGGTAAAACGCGATCAGACTGAAGGCCGCAACCGCTGCCAGCCGGGTCAGATGGACGGCCGGTCCGGACGGGGCCACAGTCTCTTCCGTCCGTAAGGCCGTGAACAAAAAATCCCCCAGCGGCGAGGCCACAACCAGCACCACACCCGCCAGGGCCGCCCCCGTCGCCAGGACCAGCGGAACGGCCAGGCGCAGAAACCGCCGGAGCGTCCCCCGCGTCTCATGCAGGGGCACGTAGCGTTGCACGCTGTCGTTGAGCCCCAGGCTGCACAGCGGGTTGAGCAGGTTCACCACCAGCAGGGCGATCTGAAGCACACCCCACTGCTCCTGGGCCATGAGCCAGGCCAGCACCAGCCCGCGGAGCAACCCGATCATCCGCGACAGCCCGGTGGCCGGCAGGTAAACGCTCAGCGCCTGGCCCATGCTTTCGGGGCAGAACAGCCGGGGCAATGGATGATGTGGCTTCACGGTGGACATGCTTCGACCGATCCGACCGATCCGACCGACCGGACCGATCCTGGAGAACAGACCCTTGAGCCGTGTGAACAGCCACTGGACGCTTCCACAACGGGCTGCTAGCATGATGCGATCTCGCAGTATTGTCCAGTCGGAGAGACGCGGAATGCTCGTCGAAGCCCTGCTGGAATCCGCCCGGCGGTTTCCCGACCGTCCGGCGGTTAAGGATGCCAGCCGCCAGTTTACCTACTCGCAGCTCGTCACCTTCACCAAGACCGTCCGTCGGCTGGTGCTGGCCCACACTGCCTGCGAGCGGGTCGGGGTCATGCTGCCATCCACCGCCGGCACGCCCGGGGTCTTGTTCGGCGTGCTCTGGAGCGACAAGATCGTCGTGCCGCTGAATTTCCTGCTTCAGCCCCGCGAACTGGCCGCCATCGTGCAGGATGCCGGGTTGGACCTGGTCATCTCCACCCGGCACTTCGAGAAGCTTGTTGAGGCACTCCCCGTACGTACCCTCTTTGTGGAAGACCTGCACCTCAAGCGCCGATACCTGTGGGAGAAGTTCCGCCGCACCCCCGAGCCCCCGGCCAGGGCCCCCGATGCCCTGGCCACCATCATCTATACCTCCGGCACGACCGCCCAGCCCAAGGGCGTCTGCCTGACCCAGGCCAATCTCGCCACCAACGCCCGGGCCTGCATCGAGCACATGCGGCTCCACTCCGACCACCACCTGCTGGGCATCCTGCCGCCGTTCCACGTGTTCGGCCTGACCGTGCTGAATGTCCTGCCCTTCTTCCTGGGCGGCACGGTCACCTACATCCCGCGTTTTTCGCCCCAGGCCACCTACCAGGCCATCCTCGACGACAACATCTCGGTGATGATCGGCGTGGCCAGCATGTACGGCGCGGTCGCCCGGCTCAAGAGCCTGGAGGCCGCCAGCTTCAAGAACGTGCACATCGTGGTCAGCGGCGGCGAACCGCTCCCCCGGGCCGTCTATGACGAGTTCCTCCGTCGGACCGGCATCCGCATCGTCGAGGGCTACGGCATGACCGAAACCGCCCCGGTCATCTCCTGCGATCTGCCCTGGGCCCACCACGTGGGCACCATCGGGCTGCCCATCCCCGGCGTGTCGGTCGAACTCCGGGATGCCAATGGCCGGCCGGTCGCGGCCGACCAGGAGGGCGAAATTTGTGTCCGCGGCCCCAACGTCATGAAGGGGTATTACAACCGCCCCGAGGAGACTGCGGCTGTCCTCGATCGTGACGGATGGCTTCGCACCGGCGACCTCGGCCGGGTTAGCTCCGACGGCTACATTTCCATCACCGGCCGGGCCAAGGACATCATCATCGTGGCTGGCGAAAACGTTTACCCCCGCGAGGTCGAGTCGGTGCTGGAAAGCCATCCGGCCGTCGCCGAGTCGGCGGTCATCGGCCAGCACGACGGCAGCCGCGGCGAAGTGGTGGTGGCCTACGTGTCCCTGCGCGAAGGGGTCGGCGCCACCGGCGAAGAACTTCGCGCGTTCTGCCGTAAACACCTCGGCGGCTTCAAAGTCCCCCGCCGGATTTACATCCGCCCGGAACTGCCCCACGGCCCCACCGGAAAAGTACTTAAGCGTGCCCTGCGCGAAGAACAGAACTGAACCGCCAGAACGCCAAGCACGCCGGGAAGTCAAGAACAGAATTCAAACTTGGCGCTCTTGGCGGTCCAATACCGGTCTATAATCCAGGGTTATGCGTTTCCGGTATACAGAATGGAACGGCGAGGAGTTTGCCGATCAGGCCCACCTGCGGCTGTTCGATCAGCTCATGGAATTCGTCCTGGAATACGGCGACGAAGCCCTCCAGGAACTGGAGTACATGGAACTCAGCGAGGAGCAGCGCGAGCTGCTTCAACGGCTCATCGACGACGGTCTGCTTGAAAAGGCGGGAGCCCGCTGGCGGCTCACCCCCCGGGCCATCAACGCCATTCAGAAGAAGGCGCTCATGGAGGTGTTCAAACGCCTCCATAAAGGCCACAAGGAGGGCCACGACACTCCCGAGACCGGCCAGGGCGGCGAACGCATCGAGGGCACCCGGCCCTACCAGTTCGGCGATCCGGTCAGCGAACTGGAACTGGCCGCCACCCTCCGCAACACCCTGCAGCGCACCGGACCGGGCCTGCCGCTCAAAATCAGCGAGGCCGACTTCGAACTGTTCCAGTCCGAGCATCATACGAGCTGCAGCACGGTCATTCTCGTCGATCAATCCGGGTCCATGGCCCGCTATCACCGCTTCTATCACGCCAAAAAGTGCGCGATGGCCATGTATGCCCTCATCCGTCAGCGGTTCCCTCAGGACACCGTGGACCTGGTGGGTTTCTATTCTGCCGCGGCGGTCATCCCTGAGCACAAGCTGCCGCTGCTCAGCCCCAAGCCGGTGACCATTTTTGACTATCAGGTGCGTTTGCGCGTGCCGGTCAGCCAGGCCGACCGCGCCCCGCAGCATTTCACCAACCTGCACATGGGCCTCCTGTTGGCCCGGAAAATCCTCCAGCGCCGCGGCGGCGAGAATAAGCAGATCTTCATTATCACCGACGGCCAGCCCACCGCGCACCTGCAGGGCGATTACATCCATCTGATCTATCCGCCGGAACGCAATACCGCGCTGATCACCCTGCGCGAGGCCGTGGCCATCGCCCGTCAGGGTATTCGCCTCAGCACCTTCGCCCTCACCGAAGACTACGAATATCTCGATTGGGTCGGCTTCGTCGATCAGCTCACCAAGGTCACCCGGGGCGTCGCCTTCTACTGCGCCGGCGGCGACCTGGGCAACTGCATCATGGAGTCGTACCTGTCGGGGAAGAAGCAGAAGACGTACATCGCGTAGGCCGAATGCCTAATGTCTAATGACCAATGTCTAAAGAATGTCGAATGCCCGAATGACTAATGTTCATGGGGCCCTCATTGGTCATTAGACATTAGGATTTAGGCATTAGACATTCGAACCGGGTGGTCCGCCGTGGCCGGATGCAGCTCTTATCATCATCCACCGGTTCTGCTATAATCCAGGGACCATACGGCAGGGCCCCAATGACCATGTTTCCCAAAGAAGAGTTAGTCGCGACTATGCGCTGCCGCCCGGGTGCGCTGTTGCCCTGCAAGCTCGACTGGCCGTTGCAACGGGTCTGCTACTGGAGCGGGCAGGCTGTCGATACCCGCCCCCCCGGCCGGACACGGTGGAAAGACATCTGGGGTATCGGCTGGCAAAAGGAATCCCCCGACCCCGAGATGATGCCCTACCCGGTTAGCCATCCCCTCCAGCACGAACTGGACAACCTCCACCGTTATCCCTGGCCGGATCCGAACGACCCCCAGCTCTTCGCCGACCTGGTCCATCGCCGCCCCCCCAATGGTTACCTGCTGACCGGCGAACACCCCTCCGCCCTTTACGAGCGGGCCTGGTTACTGGCCGGCATGCATCCCCTGCTGGAAACCATGGTCGATCAGCCCTCCCGGGTAGAGGAATTGTTCGCCCGCATCGGCGATTTCGAGACTGCCCTGGCTCGGCGCTACCTCGACCTGGGCGTCGAGGCGGCCTGGATTGCGGACGATTACGGGATGAACTCCGGCCTGATGTTCTCGCCCGATATGTGGCGGCGGTTTGTCCGGCCGCACCTCAAACGTCTGGTGGACCTCTACCATCAGGCCGGCGCGCTGGTCATCCTGCACAGTTGCGGAAACATCGCCGCCCTCATCGACGACTTCCTTGAGTTGGGCATCGACGTGCTCGATCCGCTTCAGCCGACCTGCAACGATCTGGAGCGCATCCGCGCGCAAACCGCCGGTCGAATCTGCCTGTGCGGCGGCGTGGAATCCGCAGCCCTGCTCAGTGGAGACGCCCGCCGCACGCTCGCCGCCACCTGGCAACGCATCGAACAGCTCGCCGGCCAGGGCGGTTACATCGTCGGGCCGGATGATGAATGGGAATTCCCGCCCGAGACGCACGCGGCTATGCTCAACGCGGTCGAATACCGCCGCAAGCAGACCCGCGGCGGACGCTCGGGGAATTGACAGAATCGCAGGTTCCGGTATCACGGGCGTCTGGCCTGTGCTACATACCTCTGGAGGTGCACGATGAAAGTGGTTCCCCAGTTCTCCGTGTTCCTGATCAACAAACCCGGCGTGCTGGCCCAGGTGAGCCGGCAGATCGCCACGACCCGCGTCAATATCCTGGCTATGACCATGACCGACTCCAGCGAGCACGGCGTGCTCCGGCTGGTCGCTGAAGACCCCGAACGGCTGCGAACCGCCCTGGCCACGCTGAACCTGCCCACTACCGAAACGGATGTGTTGGTGATTGACATGCCCAACCGCCCCGGCGCCCTGGCCGACGTCTGCGGCCGACTGGCCGAGGGACACATCAACATCAGTTACGCCTACTGCACCACCGGCGCCAGCGGCGGCAAGACCAAGGGTGTTTTCAAAGTGGCAGACACAAAGAAGGCCATGAAGCTGTTGGGAAGCAAGAACGACAGGCGACGGAAAACGAACGCCAAGATCCACCGGCCGATGGCCATTCGCTGAGGAAGAATGCCTAATGTCTAATGACTAATGCCTAAAGAATGTCGAATGCCCTAATGACTAATGTCCAGGGGGCCGCCATTAGTCATTGGGCATTCTGTCATTAGGACATTCTTTAGACATTAGGATTCAGGCATTAGACATTCGGGATCACCCCACTGGCGGGCTATCATCTTCCACCTCGCCTGTCTTACTGTCCGTCGTTATGGGCGGGTTGAATCCCTTTCGCTCGCAGATGGCGTTGATGATCTCGTTGAACTTCTCGATGTGGTAGCTGTCCAGCCGGAAGGAACGGGTCACCCCGCCGCCGGTGTATTCGAGATACACCCAGCCCTTGTGCTGGTAGTCATCCGTCCGCAGGCCGGTCATGGCCTCCCAGGGGATGTGCCGGCTGTTGTAGCGCAAGCCGCTGTCATCCAGCACTACCCGGGTGGTCACCACGCGGAGCAGCTTCAGCAGCACGACCAGGCCGGCAACCAGCAGCGCCGCCGCGAACCACTTCTGCCCGCGAATGCTGCTCTCGGAATGTTCTTTGGACAGTTCGATAACCAGTTGGGCCTTGCCGTCCTGGATGGCCGCTTTGACGTACATGGCCGGCCCGACCCACCAGTGCTCTTGCTCTTTCGCGAGACTCGGCTCACCCAGGCGGGCCTTGAGTTTATCAATGAGTTCCGGGAACGGGATGCTTTCCTTTTGCTTGAGGTCGGCTTCAAGCAGCTTGAGCGCTGAGGTGTTCACCTGCTCATTCACCTTTACGCGCTCGGGGGGCACCCCCATGGCCTGGGCCGCCCACCGCACGTTCGCCGCTGGCCAGGCATAGAACCCGTCATAGGCGAAATACGCGGCAAAGCCCAGGAACATGGCCAGAAACATCAGGTGCCGGTTTCGCCACCATTTCGTGGTGCCCGATTCAATCTGCATCCGCAAAGCTCCCTGTCTGATTCCAGCCCAACCGACCCGTCCGCCGGGGGAAGATAGCACACATATACTGCCGTGCCACCGAAGGCTATGCAAGCCATCTGGAATGCGGCGGCAGCGACGGGGTCTGTGGCAGTTCGGTGAGGTCAGCCCCGTTCACGGCGGCTTTCCACCGAAGGCGGCTTCAGGCCAGCCGTTTCAGGGCTGGTTGGGGCCGCGCCACGCCTGTTTTCTTCCCTCACCTCTGCCTGAGGCGCCCGTTTCAACGGGCTTTTCCGACCGGCTTTAACCTCGTGCTTCCCGCCGGGTCTGTCACAAACCCGAGAGCATCCGGCCGCAGGCTGGGTGCGCCGCTTTGGCCTTCCCCTATTATCGGCCACTCGGCCCTACGGGTAAATCAACGAATCCGTATCCGCAAAGGGCGTCTCCATGCCCGTCGGCGGCGTCCCATGAATGCGCGGTGTAGGGTCGGCATCAGTGCCGCCGGTCGGATCCGACCAGCGGGTGTAAATATTGTCCTTATTCACCCCAGCCAATGGCGTTGAAGACCACTCGGCAGAGCCATCTATACGCAAGACGTTCTGCCCCGCCCTCTCATGGTTGATCGTATTCCAGGGTCTCCATCTCTTCCGCGAGGCGTCGATGGCCGCAGTCGGTACTCCCGGATGCGGCTCGCCTTTCTCCAGAGCCGCGCCGTAAGGCCCCTTGTCGGCCACCAGCACCATGCGTGGTTCGGCCGACTTATCGGGCCGACCCGCCTGGCCAAAGGGCACCTGGTAACCGTAGCTCGTGAACTCATAAGATTTGAAATCCCAGAGCTGTTCCCAGTTGTCATCGAGGCCGTAGAAGTCATTACTGGACGGACAGGTGAAGCTGGTGCCCGTCAGTCGTCCAAAGCGAATAAGCAGCCACAGATTGGCGGTGGTAGAGCCTTCGGTAGTTGTGTTATCCGAGGGTGCCGTCGTGGGCGAAATGCCTTCACGGTATTTGCCGATTTTGCCGGGCGCATAGGCCACCCGCCCGATACCGGGCTGTGTGGCCGGAGCGTGCGGGATGATCGGCCAGGAGCCGGCGTTGGCCTCAGCATATTCCCACATCGCCTGACCAATGCCGACCAGGATAGCAGCACAACAGGCTCGCTTGGCTTTCTCCCGCACGTAGTGACTGCCAACCATCAGCAAATGAACCACGAGCACGATCAGGAGGACAACCGCGACGACCTTGATGACATTCCGCCGCGTCCCGGCCGGACCACGCCACGGCATCTGCGCCGCACTATCCTGTTCCTCATTTCGGGTCATGGATAGATCAGTGTATCCGTATCGGCAAAGGGCGTCTCGATTCCCGTGGGCGGAGTCCCGTGAATGCGCGGAGTCGGGTCCGCATCAGTGCCACCGATCGGATCCCACCAGCGGGTGTAGATGTTGTCGCTCTTCACCCCGGCGAGGGGCGTGTTGGCCCAATCCACGCGGCCGTCGGCGTAGAGGACGTTCTGGCCCTCGCCCATGTGGTTCGGCGAGTTCCAGGATTGCCAGTCCTTCGCCGGCGCTTTCAAGCTGGGCCGGGGCACCCCCGGATTGAGCTTGCCGGCCTCCAGAGCCGCACCATACGGGCCTTTGTCCGCGGCCAGGACGGTGCTGCGGTCGCCCTCCGCGGAAGGCTTGCCGGCTTTGCCATAAGGAACCTGATAGCCGTAACTGACCTCGCTGTCCCGGCGGAAATCCCAGTAGTCCTGGGGGTTCTCTTCATCGTTTTTCTCATCATTGCTCTCCGGGCAGATGAACGAGGCCGGGGTCGAGCCGCCGATGCGGACAAGCGTCCACAGGTTCCGTGTCGTCGAAATCTCGGTAGTCCTCTCATCAGTAGGCTGCGTGGCCGGCGGGCGGACTTCCCGATGCTTGCCGATCATGCCTGGAGCGTACCTCACAGCTCCTCTGCCAAATTCCGTGGCAAGCATATGGGGCGAAATTGGCATTCCTTGGTTGCCATCGCTGGATAGGTATGCAGCCCCTTCCCGATACCGCCCATATTGGCGGCGCAGGTTGTACGTAGTGCCGTTGGTTTGGCACGAGTCAGGAAGGCTCCAACGAAGTGCAATGCAAGGAGAGTGCCCAGCATGGCCACAACAATGATTGCTACACGAACTGCAGGAAACCCCCTGGCCTGTTTCTCCATGAGCAATCGCTCCAAACCCAGAGTGCCCCCACCTCATCTATACGACACCGTCGCCGTACTTGGTTCGTCAAATTCTTCAGCCCACCTAAAATGTAATACGTTGTATTCCTCCCTCGCGGGAGCTTGATGAGAAATTAAGATGAGCACTCTCGTATCTTTGAATTCCTCGGTTTTCGGCACCAACTCCCACCGGCCGGAGTCCGGCGGGAACGACGATTCCGCCCTGCTGGATGCCTACTCACGAGCCGTCGTCGGCGCGGTCGAACGTGTCGCCCCGGCCGTGGTGAACATCGAGGTCCGCCACGCCGGAGGCCGCGGCGGGAACGGCTCCGGCTTCCTGTTCACGCCGGACGGCTTCCTGCTGACCAACAGCCACGTGGTGCACGGGGCCTCGAAAATCCGTGTCACGCTCTCGGACGGCTTTCAGCTTGACGGCCGGCTCATCGGCGATGATCCGGGCACCGACCTGGCCGTTGTCCGCGTGCACAGCTCCGACCTGCCCACGGCCGTGCTGGGCGATTCGTCCGAGGTGAAGGTCGGTCAACTCGCCATCGCCATCGGCAATCCGTACGGCTTCCAGGCCAGCGTGACCGCCGGTGTGGTCAGCGCGCTGGGCCGTTCCCTGCGCTCGACCAGCGGCCGGCTGATCGACAACGTGATCCAGACCGACGCCGCCCTCAACCCGGGCAACTCCGGCGGGCCGTTGGTCAACTCCCGAGGCGAGGTCATCGGCGTCAATACGGCCATGATCCTGCCGGCCCAGGGCATCTGCTTCGCGACGGCCATCAACACCGCGAAGTTCGTCGCTCAGCAGCTCATGATCCACGGGCACATCCGCCGTGCCTACCTCGGCATCGCCGGCCAGGATGTGGAGCTGCCCCGCCGGCTGGTCCGTCAGTTCGATCTGCTGCAGGACACCGGGCTGCTCGTGGGTTCAGTGGAGCCAGGCAGCCCGGCGATGAAAGCCGGCCTCCAGGAAGGCGACGTGATCATCGAGCTGGACGACCTCCCCGTCACCGGCGTGGACGATCTGCACAGACTGCTGACCGAGCAACGCATCGACCGGCCGGTACAGGTGGTGCTGATCCGGCACATGCAGCGGATCACGCTGGAGGTCACCCCGCGCGTTTCGCCCCCGGCCGGACGGTAGGCGTGTGGGCCGCTGAGAACCACACCTCCGAGGGATCCCGGCACAACTCAATCCTACTCTTAATCTTGCGGGAGCGAGATCAAGATCCGAAGCCCAGTTCCCGCGAGACTCCCTGCATGGCCGTGATCACGTGGGTGATGTGCGTATCCAGGTCGATGCCCAGCAGTTCCGCCCCTTTGACGATATCCTCCCGGCTGACCGCCGCCGCGAAGGCCTTCTGCTTCATCTTCTTCTTGACACTGCTGGCGGTCATGCCGGTCAGCTTCTCCGGGCGCATGTAGGCCACCGCCGTAATGAACCCGCACAACTCGTCCACCGCGAACAGCGTCTTGCGCAGCAGGCTGTCGCGCGGATATTCGTCCACGTGCCAGTCCGCGTGCGAGAGCATCGCCCCGACGATCTCCTCGTCCACGCCCCGCTCGCGCAGGATGCGGGCGCCCTCGGTGGTGTGGGCCGGTGGCTCCGGCCAGCGCTCGTAGTCAAAATCGTGAATGAGCCCGACCACCCCCCATTTCTCCACGTCCTCCCCGAAATGGGCGGCGTAGTGCCGCATGGCCGCCTCAACGGCCAAGGCGTGCTTCAGCAGAGATTCAGAATGAGTAAATTCCGTTAACAGTTTCCAGGCTTCTTCGCGTGTCATAACCCCACATCTTTTCAGGGTTACGACAGAAAAGCAAGCTCCACGCCAGGCCAAATCGGGTGAACGCCTGTAGCCCCCTGCTTGTACTCGGCAGGGTGAAACCTGATAATGAATCAGGTTCATCCTGGAGCTTGGAGCCGCGTTTCATCCGTACGGTCATTCCCGCGCGCTCCGGGTGCTCTAAGGCTCAGGGAGGACGCCATGAAGAACAGCTTCGGCGCCCATTGTGACGACTTTTGCGTCACGGGCCGCCTGTTCCTGAAACTTGATCTGGCTCCCGACCGGGAGACAGTGTTGCACTTTTTTGAACGGGTCGGACGGGAATATCCCTCACTTCGGCGGATGCGCCGCCGGAACGAACGCTCGCTGGTTCTCGAAGAGGGCGATCCCGACGACGCCATCAGCGAGAGCCGTCGCTGGATCCGCCTCGATCCCCAGTCCGTCCGGTTCGGCTACTTCGAACCCCAGGACCGGCAGGCTTGCCGGCGGTTCGGGCGATTTCTGTTCGACCAGGCCCCCGCCCACCTGACCATCAGCGACCTCGACATCGACCGGCTGGACGTGGTCTATTCCTTCGAGATGGAATACCGGGGCAATCACGACCGCCTGGTGGCCGAAACGCTCTTCGCCGACCACCCCCTGGCCCAGTTCCTGATGGGTGACGAGGCCGCACACACCATCGACTGCCAGCCCTACTTCGGCATCGCCCTCCGCCCGGAATGCGACCTGCAGGCCTACCTGGAGGTCAAGGGCCGCACCAGCACCTTCGAGCTGCGCACCGGCGAGTTCGAGCCGCAGTTCCTCTCCGTGCAACTGACGGTCCGTCGATACTGGGGCTTTTCGCGCAATCCTGAACTCAGCGACGCCTTGATCGAACTCATGGACGCCGCCGACGAACTGGCCGTCCGCCGCGCCATCCCGCTGGTGGTCAATCCGCTGGCCCAGGCCATCGCCAGCCGGCCATAACCGGGCCGCACCGCCTGGCCGTGGGCCACGGCCTCCTGGAGCCGTGGCCCGGGAAAATCTGTCTCTCCCCGCCACAGCTCAAGAGCGGCGGGACAGACGAACCGCACTAAACTTCCATCCCGGCCGTAGAACACGTACAATCGCCCGTTCTGGTCGGGCCCCGACCATGGCCTTGTAGAGTGCCTGGATTTATCAGCAACCTGAGTAAACCCCCATGATCGCCTGGAAACGAAAGGATCCCTTTCCTGATCCCGACGAGGTTCGCATGACCCTGGGTGAGCACCTCGAAGAGCTCCGTACCCGGGTCATTCGTGCCTTGGTCGCCATCGTCGCCGGGGCCATCCTGTGCTACGTGTTCATCGGCTATGTGATGGGCCTCCTGGTCTGGCCGATGTTCAGCGCCCTGGACAAGAACGATCTGCCCCGCCAGATGGTCCAGACGGCCCCCCAGGAGGTCTTCATGATGGACCTCAAGGTGGCCTTCATCGCCGGCTTCATCCTGACGGCACCCTACGCCCTGGCGCAGATCTGGGGCTTTATCGCCGCCGGGCTCTATGCCCACGAGCGCAAGTGGGTGCGGCGATTCGTGCCCGTCTCCATCGCCCTGTTTTTTATCGGCGCCTTGTTCATGTTGTTTGTGGTCGCGCCGGTCATGTTGAACTTCTTCATCAACTACGGCGACGACGGATATCCCGACATCTCGAAGAATCTGCCGGCCTGGCTCCGCCCCAGCAACGGCATGGAACAGGTGAGCCCCGCCACCCAGCCATCCTGGGCAGCTATTCCCCCGATTCATCCCTATGCCAAAGACCCGGAGAACCCGCCGGAGGGCATCCCCTGGCTGAACGTGGACGCCCACGAGATCCGTATCCGCTACGGAGACAAGACCTACACCCTGGCCGCCCTCCGCGAGGCACGGGAAGGCAATCGCGTCGTACCCATGATCCGCATCCACGATTACGTCCTGCTGGTCCTGGGCATGATGGCCGCCTTCGGCATCGGCTTCCAGGTGCCGGTCGTGGTGGCATTGCTCTCAACCATCGGGATCTTCAGCGCCAAGGATATGGCCGGCGTGCGCCGTCACGTTCTCTTTTTCATCGCCATCGCATCGGCCGTCATCACGCCCTCGGCAGACGTGTTCAGCATGCTGGCCCTGATGGTGCCTATGGCCCTGCTGTTCGAGGTCGGCCTGCTGGCCGCCCGATTCATCGAACGCGAACGGGCCCAAGCCGCCAAGTGACCGGCGTTCCTGCCAGCCGTCCGGGCGCCTGGAGAGTAAACATCCGGCACGGAGGCCGGACGTTGCACTGCTTTCCGAGCCGGGCTATCCCCGTTCCCCCGCCAGCCAGGCGGCCAGCAGGTCTACGGCCGCATCGAGATCCTTCCGATGCACCGTCTCACAGACGGTATGAATGTATCGGGTGGGGATCGACAGCGTAATCGTCCGGCGACCGGCCCCCGCCCGCTGGATGGTCCCCGCGTCCGTCCCACCCAGCGGCAGGACCTCCAACTGGTGCGGAATCTTCTTCTTTTCCGCCAGGGCCATGAACTCGTCCAGCAGCCCCCGGTGGCTGATCGAGGCCGAATCCATGACCTTCAGGGCCACGCCCTTGCCCAGGGCCGTAATCGACTCGGTCTTGTCGATGCCCGGCGTGTCACAGCTCAGCGTGGTATCGACGGCCACGCCGACGTCGGGATTGACGTCGTAGGCGATGGTGCCCGCCCCGCGCAAGCCGACCTCTTCCTGCACCGTGGCCGCGTAGTAAATGTCATATGGGCTGTTCGCCCCCACCTTGCGGATGGCGTTGATCGCCACCCAGGAGGCCACCCGGTTGTCCATGCACTTGCCGGTGACGTAATCGCCGATGGTCTCCATGGTCTGGACCAGCGTCACCGGGTCGCCCACGCGGACGAGCTTCTCCACCTCCTCTTTGGGCAGGAACAGGTCCACGAAGAAATCGCTGATCTTGGGCACCTGCTTCTTCTCTTCATCAGTGGCAATGTGGATCGGCTTGCCGGTGGGGTTCAGCACGCCGAGCAGATCCCGGCTGCGGGTCGAAACCAGCACCCGGCGGGCGAAGAGATTGCGGGTGTCAAACCCGCCGACGTTCTGCACGCGCAGCCGCCCGGCGTCGTCGATGCTGCGGACGTAAAAGCCGATCTCGTCGATGTGGCAGGCGATCAGCACCTTGAGCGGGGCCGCGTTCCCCTCGCGCCGCCCGGCACGCTTCAGGCAAATCAGCGTGCCCATGGGGTCCACGCGGGTCTCGTCAAAGAGACCCTCGGTCTCCTTGAGAATCAGTTCGCGGACGCGCTCTTCCCGGCCGGGAACGCCGGGGGTTTCGGTGAGTCTTTTAAGGAAGTCCATGAGGATCTCCAGTTTCTCCCGCAGCCATCAAGACTCTCTCGATCAGTCTCTTGCCCATGCGGAAGTTGTTTGCGGCAAGCAAGTGAATAAAGGGACCGATACGATCGACAACCCCACGCCTCTTCGCCTCTAACAAGAACCCCAGCAACCCGACAGGATGCAATTCCTCCCGCTCTGCAGCCCTTCGCGCCTCCAAGTCATCCATCAGTACCGTGGAACAGCCCAGCTCCTTGGCAAGGATCAGGGTTTCCGCTTCCCCCCGAACCCCGGGAAGCCTTCAGGCTCTCGGCCGCAGCGATGTCCACAATTGGATGGCATTCAATGAATGACGCGGCGACAACCTGTTCAGCACCAGGCCTTCCCGCGCCTTGGGCGACGACCTCCTGCCAGACCGCCGGCGCCACATAAACCTTCCCAACCAGCTTCTCGAGAAGAGACAGTTGGTCAATCAGGCAAATGCCGATCAGGAACGAGGCGTCGGCGACCGCTCTCACTTCGGCGTGGGCAGCCAACGTCCGGCCTCCAGCTCCTTCTCAATGTCGGCTTCGTCGTAGTCAGCGATGGCAATTCCGCGTTTGCCAAGAAAGGGAATGAAGTCCCAAAGGTTCATTTTGGCAAGGCAAGCCGCCTGCCCCAGGGACAGAATCCGACGTTCAAAGAGGTCCGCAGCCAAAGACGCCATCGCCTCTTCGGATATGCGCTCGGGAGTATAGCCGGCGGCTTTCAGTGCCGCCTGGAGTTCGTCGGGCCAACTGAGCGTTACGACTGCTTCCATAGGTTATCCTCTGAAGCGAGCACACCACCGATGTATTATACGGTTCTGAGCCCGACTTGGCACAGGAGCAGGAAGATGTCGCCGGCCACACTCCGACGCCAGGCTATTACTTTTCCTGCCGCACCAGCTCGTGGAAGTCGGCCATCAACTGGCCGGTGATCGGACCGGGCTTGCCCGTGCCGATCGGCCGTCCGTCGATCTGGGTCACCGGGACGATCTCGGCCGCCGAACCGGTCAGGAAGCATTCGTCGGCCACGTACATGTCGTGCCGTGTGAGGTCCGTCTCGCTCAGCGGGATGTTCCGCCGGCGAATCAGCTCGATCACCGCCTCGCGGGTGACGCCTTCGAGATTGCCGCCGGCCAGCGTCGGCGTCAGCACCGTACCTTTGCGGACCAGGAAGATGTTGTCGCCGGTGCACTCAGCCACGAAGCCGAGGTGATTGTACATGACCGCCTCATGCACGCCCGCGTCCAGGGCCTCGATCTTGGCCAGGATATTGTTGAGGTAGTTGAGGCTCTTGATCCGCGGCGACACCGCGTTGGGATGATTGCGCACCACGCTCGAGCTGATGATGGCCATGCCCCGCTCGTACATCTCCCGGGGATACAGCTCGATCTGGTCGGCGATGATGAACACCGACGGACAACTCGTGCGCTGCGGCGAGAGCCCCAGGTAGCCGACGCCGCGCGTGACCACCAGCCGGATATACCCGTCCTGCACGTTGTTGGCCTTCAGCGTGTCATAGACGGCCGTCGTCAGCTCCTCGCGGGACATGGGAATTTCCAGCCGGATGGCCCGGGCCGAATCCTCCAGCCGCTTCAGGTGCTGCTCCAGGCGGAACACCCGTCCGCCGTAGCTGCGGATACCTTCGAACACCCCGTCCCCGTACAACAGACCATGGTCGAAAACGCTGATCTTCGCCTCGGCCACCGGCACAATCCGACCGTCCAGAAAGACTTTGAGCGACTGCTTGGGAGCGAACTGATTCGTCTGAGCAAAATTCATATAAAACCACCTTCTTCTATGTGGCGCCAAGGTTCCTTTGCAGCACAGCATCCTGCCCGTGCAACCGACGTGGTCCGGGCAGTTGGCCTGTCCTACGGGGCCTTGGGAGCCTCCTGCCGGGCAGCGATCCGGCCATCGACCAGGGAAACGATCCGATGGGCCGAGGCGGCCACCAGCGGGTCGTGAGTGACCATCACAATGGTCTGCCCCTCCTCGTTGAGCGACTTGAGAACGCTCAGAATCTCCCGACCGGTAGCAGCATCCAGATTACCCGTGGGTTCGTCCGCAAGCAAGACGCGCGGCCGGTTGGCCAGGGCCCGGGCGATAGCCACCCGCTGCCGCTCCCCGCCTGATAATTCGTTCGGGCGATGCCTCAGCCGTTCCTTCAGCCCCATGCGTTCGAGCATCTCCGTGGCCTGACGGCGCAGGGCGTGCCGCCGCGAAAACCACGACCAGACCGAGTTACCCACCATGCACGGCAGGAGCGTGTTTTCCAGGACCGTCAGCTCCGGCAACAGGTGGTAAAACTGGAAAACGAACCCGAAGGTCGCATTTCGCAACCGGTCCCGGGCCCGGCTGCCGCCGGCGAAGATGTCCCGGCCCTCAAAGCGCACGGTGCCCGCGTCGGGAATGTCCAGCGCCCCCAGCAGGTGCAGCAGCGTGCTCTTGCCGCTGCCCGAGGCCCCCATAATGGCCACGAACTCCCCGCGTTGCAGCGTCAACGAAACGCCTTTGAGCACCTTCAGCGAGACTTTGCCAAGCTGGTAACTCTTATGCAGGCCCGTCGCCTGGAGAATCACGTCACTCATAGCGCAGGGCCTCCACCGGCCAGACCTTCGAGGCCTTCCATGCCGCAATCAGCGCACCGGCTACCGAGGCCAGAATGGCCGCTATATAGATCCCGATCGCATCCGACGGGTTCACCTCGCTGGGGATCCGGTCAAAGGCATAGACTTCCGGGTTCCATACCTGGGCGGAGGGGCTGATCCAGATCAGCAGATCCTGGATCTCGTTGATGTACCAGACGAAGACGGTCCCCAGCGCCGTGCCGAAGGCCCCGCCGACCACGCCCACCGCCGCGCCGTAGCTCAGGAAGATGCCGGCCACGCCCAGCGAGGTGGCCCCCACGCTCTTGATGATCCCGATGTCGCGCGTCTTCTGCTGCACGATCATGTAAAAAATCACGCCCACCAGGAACACCGCCACAACGCTGATCACCGCGAACAGGATAGTGACCAGATACTTCTCTTTCTCCACCGCCCCGATATAGCGGGCCTGCTTCTCTTCCCAGGTCTGAACCTTCACCCAGGACACCGGCCCCTCGATGCGGTCCAGCACATTCGGCGCGTCGCGCAACGCGGCCAGCCCCTCCGACGAAACCCGCTCCCAGATCGCCTGGACCCGGTTGCGGGCGGCCATCACCTTGTCCCGCGTGTCCACCGTCGGCTTCAGCTTGATCTGCACCTGCGTGGTCCGCGCCGGCACCGCCGGGCCGGAGGGCCGTGTCGCCGCCGCCCCCTCCGGCTCCGATGCCAGTTCGTCCAGATCCCGGTCGTCCGGCACGAACGCGGTCATGTTCACGATGTCCTGAAGCTGCTCGAAGCTGACATACACGCTCATCGAGTCGATGTCGTACACGCCGGTCCGGCAGTCATCCACGTAACGCAGCGGCATGGTCAGGAAGCCGGTACCTTCCTGAAAACCGCCCTTCGGATTGAAGGGGATGACGGCCAACGCCACCATCTCGCCGCGACGGCAATACCGCGCGTATCCGCCGGTCCTGAGCCGCTCCGCGCACAGATCCGTACCCAGAATCACGCCTGGCAAGGGCCGGCCCTGCCAGCCGGGGCCCTCGCGAGACAACGGCGACTCCGGCTCCGCGAAATAACCCGGCCCGGTATAGGCGCTGTAGTACACCTTGAGCTTGTCCCCGTCCCGCTGAATCGTGTTCACGCCATAGGCGTGACGCAGCAGCCACTTCTTACCCTTCTTGGCTACCGCGACCTCGACCTTGTCCGGCAACTGGAACAGACGATTCTCGAACGCCCGCTTCAGACCCGCCGGAATCCTTCCCCGGTTGAGCTCCTTGGGCAGGTCGTCAGCCTCCACCTCCAGGAGCAGCCGCTGATCCCGCCAGGCATCGGCGATTTCCTGCGGGGACGCGTTCGCCTCCCACCGGCGACGGGCCGCCTCCAGCTCCGGCGGTAAAGCAATCTGGCCGTCCTTCGTCAGGCCCAGGTACGGTTCCTGCTGGCGCTCGAAGTGGGTCGTGCCCGGATAGTACTTTTCGTAGAACAACCCTTCCTTGAAGTCATTCACCCGATAGGTCTCTTCCAGGTCGATACCCACCACCTGGACCGGCTTGGTCATGCCGTTCCGCGGGAAGCGGAGCGTGCCGAAGGTGATGATCACCGGCGTGGCCTCGTGGATCTCGTCGGGCATCTCCGCCTTCAGCCGGGCGATAAACTCCTCGTAGAAGGGGAACCCCTGGAGCGTGGTGCTCTCCACGATCAGATCGCCAAGCATACCCCGCGAGCGGTCCTTGACCATGTTCAGGAAACCGCCCATGACGCTTATGACGATCAGCACCATCATCACGCAGAGGCAGACCGCCCCCACCGCGAAGAAGACGATCCGCCGTTTGTAGAGATACCTGAGGCAGAGGAAGAGTTTGTACATGGTCAGTTGCCAGTTGTCAGTTGCCGCGGCCGGGTTCCGTACCGGCCGTTCTCTCTGTAGCGGCCGGGCTCCGTACCGGCCGTTCTCTCCGTAGCGGCCGGCACCCCTTCCGACCGCTCTCGGCACTCAGGCACGCAGGCCGGGTCCGCTGGCCCGACCTGCCTTCAAGGCCCATCTTCCACATCCTCCGCCGTCACCTCATCGCCTTCCTCCCCTGCCTCGCTCGTGGCTTTGGGGCGCTGAAGCGGGAAGAGGATCACATCGCGAATACTCGTCGAGCCGGTCAACAGCATCACCAGCCGGTCAATACCGACGCCCAATCCGCCGGCCGGAGGCATGCCATATTGCAGGGCCAGGAGGAAATCCTCGTCCAGAACGGCCATGGTTTCCTCGCGGTTCTCGCCCGCAAGCTGGCGCCGGAAGTTCTCCTCCTGCACGGCCGGATCATTCAACTCGGTGTACGCGTTACCGACCTCCATGCCCGCCACGAAGGCCTCGAACCGCAGGGCAATGTTCGGATCGTCCGGTTTCCGGCGGGTCAGCGGGCAGATCGGCGCCGGGTAGTCCAGCACGAACGTCGGCTGAATGAGCTTCGGCTCCACGGTCGCCTCGAAGACCTCGTTGATCACCAGGGCATCATCCATTCCGACGTGCTCCAGCCCCAGGCTTTCGGCCTTCTTGCGCACCGCCGCCACATCGTCAATCCGCACCCCGGCGTACTCGAACAGCAGGTCGGCGTACTGACGCCTCGGCCACGGCGGCGCGAAGTCGATTTCGAGCTCACCGAACTTGCGCTTGTAGCCCCCGCCGATCCGCTCGATCGCTGCCGAAACCATGGCCTCCAGGATGTCCATCATGTCGTTGTAATCGCCGTAGGCCTGATAAAGTTCAAGCAGGGTGAACTCAGGGTTGTGCTGCGTGTCGATGCCCTCGTTGCGGAAGTTTCGGGAAAACTCGAACACCCGCTCGATCCCCCCGACCAGGAGCCGCTTGAGATACAACTCCGGGCTGATCCGCAGGAACAGCTTCATATCCAGGGCATTATGGTGGGTGGTGAACGGCCGGGCGGCCGCGCCGCCGTAGATCGGCTGGAGCACCGGCGTCTCCACCTCGAAGAAGCCCCGCTCCACCAGGCACCGGCGGATCGCGTCAATGATGAGGCTGCGCTGCTTGAAAACCTCGCGGACCCCGGGATTGGTGAACAGGTCCACGTACCGCCGACGATACCGCAAATCGACGTCCTTGAGCCCGTGCCATTTCTCCGGCGGCGGCTGGAGGGCCTTGGACAGCATCGTCACCGTATTCGCCCAGACGGTCAGCTCACCGGTCTTGGTCCGTCCGAGGGTGCCATCGACGCCGATGATATCCCCCAGGTTCAACAACTTTGAAGCGACAGCGAACTCGGTCTCCGAGACGGCCGCTTTGCTGACCGCTATCTGCATGTCGCCCGTGCCGTCGCGCAGGGTCATGAAAACGAGCTTGCCGGCCGGGCGGTGCAGCATCACCCGCCCCGCCACCCGTACCGACGAGCCTTCCGCGTGCTGGCCGGGCTCGAGGTTATACCCCTCGCCCATCCGCCGGGCCTCAGCCAGAGAGGTTACGTTCTCAAAGCGCCGGCCGTAGGGATCTACCCCAAGCTCCCGTAACCGGGCCAGCTTGGCCTTCCGATCTTCAACTTGAGAATGACTCATGGTCTGAGGATGGTAAGGGCGTCACAGCGGGGATTCAACGCGCCAAACCCCGCCCCCCACGCGCCATGGCTGTGCCGGAAAGGCCGCCCCCGGAACCAGCAGGCGGCCACCATCCCCCTGGAAGAGGTGTCTATCCCTCGAAACAGCGAATCACCAAGGTCCCGATAACATACACGACGGACAGCTCAAACCCGATCAGCACCGCCAAGGCATACAGTTCATACCAGAACAACTGCCGGCGGCACTGGGCCTGGAACTGCTCGTCGGACGATAATCCCGGCTTGGCGCCGGCGCGGAAAATCCCCAGAACGGCCATCTGCTTCGCTCCTTTCCTATCCTGACGAAAAAGCTACGATTCATGGCCCGGTAAGGCAAATCCGGCCAGCCCTCACTTGCCCATTTTGCCCATTCCTCAGAATCTTCCGGACGCTCCGTACCACCTCGCCGGTTTTATGGGCCCCATTTGCTGCCCCCTACTGACCCCGCGGAAGCATTTTTCCGGCACGTGCCGGCCGGCATCGCCGCCTGAATCCCCCCGAGGGGGTCAGCGCAAGAGATCACTTTCCCAAACCTGTTCCGGCAGGTGTGGCACCGGCGTCTGGCCGGTGCGAGCATGGCGGGAGCGTCGGTGCCAACCAGTCTGCGGAGACAAGTGCTCAGCCTTGGCGGAACTTTCATTTCGTGTATACTTCTCCGCGCCGCCGAATTGCCACCCTTTCGCCACCGTTGAAGGCCTGCAAAGCACTTGACCACGGGCGGGCGCCGGGGACATGGAGCTCGGGGCGTTTGGCCGCGCTGAGCCTCCCGCCTGCCGGGATGTCGGCTGAATGCGGCGGGATGCCACTCGTGGCTGGCATCCCCTTTTCAAGGGCCTGGCCGCTGGAGTATCTGACTTGCAGAAGCTCTCGATCACTGAGATCCCCAACGAACTGACGATGGACATCGACGTGGCCTCACCGGTCGGAATCGTCCGGCTGCTCCGGTCCACCGATGCGCAAATCTACAGCGGTTACCGGGGCTACCCGGCCCTGTGCGACGACGAGATCGTTTCCAAGATCGTTCAGGCGGTCCAATGGACCGCGTCCGTGCTGGGCCGTGAGGATTCAGTCGTCATCATCTCCGGCGCCGGCACCAGCGGGCGACTGGCGATGTTTGCCGCACGGGCGTTCAACCGCTATCTCCGCAGCCATCAGCGCACGCCCAATGTTCGCTATCTCATTGCCGGCGGCGATCTCGCCTTGATCGCGGCCCAGGAAGGCGCCGAAGACGATCCGCTCACCGCGATCAGCGATGTCAACGCGCTCATGGAAGGAAAGCGGCACGTCCTGTATATCGGCGTCACGTGCGGCCTCTCGGCCCCCTACGTGGCCTCGCAGATGTTCCATGTGTCGCGCCGACGGGGGGCGAACTGCATTCTGCTCGGATTCAATCCGGCGGACCTGGCCCGCGACGTCGAGATCGAGAACTGGAACATGACCTTCGCGGGCGCCCTGCGGGCCGTCTCGCGGCGAAAGAACTTCCTGCTGCTCAACCCCGTGGTCGGACCGGAACCGGTCACCGGCTCCACGCGAATGAAAAGCGGCAGCGCCACCAAGTTGCTGCTGGAGGTCATCTTCGCCCTCGCCGTCGAGAAGGCCAGGCCCAATGCATTACCCGAGCGGGTGGCGGCATGCCTGAGGGGTTATGAGCAGACGCGCCTCGCCGTCTATGAACAAACCGCCGCCATCGGCCGGCTCGTGGAACTGGGCGGTCGCGTGTTGCGCGCCAACGGCCATATTTACTACGTCGGAGCCGGCACGCCGGGCATCCTGGGCACGGTGGACGCATCCGAATGCCCGCCGACGTTCGGAGCCGATTTCGAGACCGTCCGCGGCTTTATCGCCGGGGGCTGGCGGACGCTGCTCGGGCCCGGCCATGACCTGAGCCATGAAGCGCCGTGGTATCGCATCGCCCTCGAGGAATTCAACCAGGTCAAACTTCCCACGCTCACCAGCAAGGACCTGGTCGTCGGCCTCGGCCTTCACCTCGATCCGCAGGTGGGCAAGGCCCTGCAGCGCAGCCGCAAGGCCGGCGCGCTGACCGCCGTGGTGCAGGTGGGCCGACCGCTGACCCGGCGACTCGCGGTGGATGTCGCGGTCTGTGTACCGCACCTGCCCCGAACCATCATCTCCGGTGCGCCGGTCTTCGAAGAGTACGGCACCAAGCTGATACTGAACGCGCTCACCACCGGCGGCCACGTGCTCAGCGGTAAGGTCTATCAAAACCGCATGGTCGATCTGCGCATCAGCAACAATAAGCTCTTCTACCGCACCATCGGCATCATTCAGCACATCACCGGCCTCTCGGCGGATGCCGCCAGGCGATATATGCTGCGGAGCATCTACAACACCGACCGAATCACACCGTCCATGTTGCGCGCCCAGCCCTCGCAACACGTGAAGGCTTCCACAGACGTGCCGAAAGTCGTGCCCAAGGCCCTGATCATGGCCATCGGCCGGACAACCCTGGCCGAGGCGGAGCGGGTCCTCAAAGAGGAACCCGTCGTCCGAGAGGCCATTCAACGGCTGAAGACCGCGCGGGCCTGACCGCAAGCCGTCGATCTTGTCGCGCCGCAACCGGCGCCGAGTCCTTCTTGAGTCTCCCCCTTCCCTCGGCTACCCTCCTGCCCTGTGGCCCAACAACGACCAACAGGGAGGAGCCCCCTATGCCGATAACCGCGCCAACCGTGACCACCCGTCCAGCCACGCTGGACCGGGCCGCCGATAGACCTCAACAGCCGCCGGCCAAAGGACTTGTGGCCGCCGTGTGCGTGCTTGCCGCCTTCGCTTCGCTGGCCGGTGTGTTCGGCGGCCCCGCCCTGGGCGACCATGAGGCCATTGTGGCCCAGACCTCCCGGGAAATGCGGCTGTCCGGCGACTGGGTACTGCCTACCTTCATGGGCCAACCCTGGTTTCGCAAGCCCCCTCTGCCCTACTGGCTGGTGGCCGGCACGTCGTACCTGTTTCCCAACGACCCTCAAACCGGCCTGCCGGTAACCCCTGTCTCCGCCCGCCTGCCCTCGGGCCTGGCCGCCCTGGGCACCATTCTGCTGCTCTGGAAGCTGGCATCAGCCATGTTCGGGCCGAGAGCCGGCATCGTGACCGCGGTCATAGCCAGCTCGACCATTCTCTTCCTCCTGTACGCTCCCAACGCCACGGCCGAAATGCCGCTGACCTTTTGCTGCGTGTGGGCTTATCTCCATTTCTGGTACGCGGTGACAGCCAAGCAGCCCGGCCGTCAGCGGTTGCACATGCTGCTTTTCTACGTCGCATTGGGCATGGGCATGCTGGCCAAGGGACCGGCCCCCGTCGCGATGGTCGGCCTGCCGCTGGCCATCTGGTGGTACACCCACCGCCCCCTGCGCATCCTGGCCCGCCGCCTCGGGGGGAGGGCCTCCTCCTCGCCGGAAGCAGGGGAAGGGCCATCTTGCCCGCCTTCGGGTCTCCCAAGAACCTCGGCCTTCAAACTGGCCTTCGCCGGCTTCCTGCGCGGCCTCTGGCCACGCACGCGCGAATCCTTTACCAAGCTGTGGCTGATCCCCGGCCTGTTTCTCTTCGCCCTGTTCTTCGTGCCCTGGATGCTGGTTATCGCCGGACTCGGCGACATTCTGCCCGCCCGCGTTCCGCATGCCTGGGCGGAGTGGAACTGGCAATACGTCCAGCGGGCCCAAGGCGATTATCTCGACTCCAAGGATCGCCCCGTCTGGTACTATCTGCCATACGTGGCGGGCTTCATCGCCCCGTGGATCTTTCTGCTGCCTGAGGGCCTCGCCGCTCCCTGGTTGAAACGCTACGCGCGCTGCCATCGCCCCCTGCTCTACTGTGGCTTGTGGATGGTGGTGGCCGTCCTGGTTATGTCCCTGGAGTCGTTCAAGAAGCCCTACTACATCCTGCCCGCCCTGCCGGGCCTGATCCTGCTCATGGGCGTCGTTGCCAATCGCTTCTACTCGCAGCCCGTCCAGCCCAGGAAGTGGATGTGGGGGGCATGGGCCGCGGCAGCCCTCGGATTCACCGCGGCCGTGATCGCCGGCGTCATCCTGCTGAACCGCGACTTCCCCGACGTGGCCGGCCGCCTGACGATCATCATGGTCCTGGCCGCCGTCCTCATGCTGGTCGCCGGGGCCATCCACATCCAGGGCCGCCCCTGGGTCGCGTTCGGCACCATGGCCGTCGCCACTCTGGTCACCTTCCAGAGCATCTGGCACACCTCCGGCCCGGCACTGGACAACATGGCCCCCGCCGAAGGAATGGCCAAGGCACTCGCCAAGCTGCCTGCCGATGCCGAGGTTCTCTGGGCCGACGGCCGCCCCGATGCCCGCGTCGATTTCTATTTCAACCGTCGCACCGCGGCCATGATCCCCCCTTCCGAGATCGTCACCAGGATTCTGGACCGCAAAGCGGCCAAGCAGGACCTTCAGCTCATGGCCGTGTCGAGGGCTATCGATCTGCTCAAGGATACCTCCAGGCCTATCTACCTGATCTGGGAACGCGGCAACTACGAACGGGCCCGATCGTTGGCCGGCCTGCGCGGCCACGTGCTTGCCGAAATCCCCCGCGGAGGCGGCACCAAAAAGAACTGGGTCGTGGTCACCAACTGCCCCTCGAGCCCCTCGACCCAACAAACTGGATCGCAGCCAGGAGAATGAAGAATTTTTCATCCACCCTGCCGGTGCAGAGGCGGTACGCATTTGCTACATGAACTATACTGATATCGATGTCTGCCTACTTCACGCAGAACGACACGACCTCCACCCGCGCTTCCGCCGTGCGCCGCGGTTGGGTTCCCTTGTTTGTGCTGATCATCAGTCTCGTCGCCACCGCGCTGGGCACCCTCTTCGTTACCCGGACCATCCAGGCCCGACAGCAAACCCGCTTCCAGAACGCGGCTGAACTGACTGCTCAGCACATCAAGAGCCACATGGAAACCTACGTCGCCCTGCTCAACGGGGCACAGGGCCTCTTCGCCGCCAGTCAAGAGATCACCGCCGACGAGTTTCGCAATTACGTCGGCCACCTCGAACTTGACCGCCTCTATCCCGGCATTCAGGGGATTGGCTTCACCAAGCGCGTTCTCCCCGGTGAACAGGAAGCGCTGATCGCTCAAATGCGGCAGGAAGGCTTTGAAGACTTCAGCATCTGGCCCGCCGGACCACGCCCGGAATATCACGCCATCATCCACATCGAGCCGCTCGACTGGCGCAACCGTCGGGCCATCGGCTACGACATGTTCGCCGATCCCACCCGCCAGGCCGCCATGGTGCGAGCCCGTGACACGGGCCGTCCGGCCGCTTCCGGCAAGGTCCGCCTCGTCCAGGAAACCGATGAGCAACCCCAGGCCGGCTTCCTGATCTATGTTCCCGTCTATCGCAACGGAAAATTGCCTGACTCCGTCGAAGCTCGCCGGGCCGCCCTGGAGGGCTTTGTTTACAGCCCCTTCCGCGCCGACGATCTGTTCCGCAGCATCCTCACCAGCGAAGCCGATCTGGGCGTTGAGGTGGAGTTCTTCGACACCGCCATCAGCCCCGAAAAGCTCCTGCACGACTCCCGGCGATTCAAACCCCAGCCCGCGCGCGCTCCGCCGAACCTCTCTCTGGACACCAGCTTCGAAATCGCCGGCCGCACCTTTGCCCTGCGGTTGACCCCCGGCCCCAGGTTCGACTTCGGCGCTACGGATGAACTGCCGGCTTTGGCTCTTCTGGTCGGGATCACCCTCAGCCTCCTGCTCTACAGCGCCACCGCGTCACTGGCCAAGGCCCGTGCCGCCGCCGAGCGCACCACCGCGGAACTGCGGCGCACAGAGGCCATCCGCGCCCGCCGAACCCAGCATCTGGCCCTCCGTGCCGAGGTCAGCACGGCCCTGACTGCTCCAAATGCCTCCATTCCCCAGGCCCTCCAGCTCTGCACCGAGGCCGCCATCCGTCATCTCCAGGCCGCCCTCGTGCGAATCTGGACCATCGCCCCCGAAGACAACCGTCTTCAACTTCAGGCCAGCGCGGGCCTCTACACGCATCTCGACGGTCCCCACGCCCAGATTCCCCTGGGCCAGCTTAAAATCGGCCGCATCGCCGAATCCCGTACCCCCCTGATCATCAATAATCTCTCCAAGGACCCGTCCATCTCCGATCCCGACTGGGCCATTGAACAGGGTCTGGCCTCCCTGGCCGGATTTCCCCTGGTCTGCGAAGACCGCCTGTTGGGAGTCATCGCCTTGTTCTCCCGCCAGCCCCTGGCCGAAGACACCCTTGACGTCATCCAGGTCCTCGCCGATCTGCTCGCCCATGGCATCGAACGACTCCGTGCCGAAGAGGCCCTCCGCAACAGCGAAGAGCGCTTCCGCGCCACCTTCAACCAGGCCGCCGTCGGAATCGCCCTGGCCAGCCCGGAAGGACGCTTCGAGCAGGTCAACGCCCGTTTCTGCGAAATAACCGACAGTACCCAGGAAAAGCTTGCTGAACAAACCTGGCAGGACATGATCCACCCCGAGGACCGCAGCCGGTATGACCTGCTCTATCGGCAGCTCCTCGCCGGCGAGATCAACATGATCTCCACCGAAATCCGCTGCCTGTGTCAGGGCCGCACGACCTGGCTGGCCTTGAGCATGTCCGCCGTGCGAAACCCCCAGGGCCGTCCTGAACACACCATCGGCGTCTGCCGCGACATCACCGCGCGCAAACGCGCCGAGCAGACCGTCATCGACCAGAAGCGGGAACTCGAAGACTTCGTCTCCATCGTGGCCCACGATCTCAAGCACCCGGTGGTCTCCGTCCAGGGCCTGCTTGGTCTCCTCAAGCAGGACACCTTCCAGACGCTCGACGAGAACAGCCGGGAAAACCTCGAGATGGCCCTCGCCGAATGCAAGCGCATGAAAAACATCATCGCCCAGCTCGGCCATATCGTTCGCATCGGCAGCAGCGATGTCCGTCTCGAACGCGTCCACCTCGCCACCTTCCTTAACGAGGTCGTGCGGCGATTCAAACCGTTCATTGAAAAGAAGGGCGTGCAGGTGACCATCGATGCCCCTGACGTCTCCGCCCTCCTGGCTCGAAGCCAGGTCGAAGAAGCGCTCGATAACCTGCTGGACAATGCCCTCCAACACGGCTGCATCGGCCAGGACCGCCGCATCGTCCTGCGCTCCGCCATCGAGCCGGCCACCGTGGTGATCTCCGTCCAGGACCATGGTCCCGGCATCGACCCCCGCTTCCACCACCGCATCTTTGAAATGTTCCGTCGGCTTCATCCCGGCGGCTCGGTTGAGGGCACCGGCGTCGGCCTGGCCGCCGTGCAGCGGCTGCTCAAACGCATCGGTGGCACCGTCACCGTTGATTCCGCCCAGAATCGCGGCGCCACCTTCACCGTCCGCATCCCCGCCCAAATCCTGAACCAGCCCGAATCGGTCGCCATCTCCTGACACCCGCCTCAACCAAAGGGCCCGGATTCTCCGTGCCCGCGCTGCCGCTTTCGCGACGTCCCTCCCGCAAAGGTGTATGCCCTGTTCCTGAACCGTGCGGACCATGGCGCGAGGCCGTTACCCTCACGCCCCGCTCCCCCATCCGGCACAGTCCCCCTTCGCCGCCATGCTGTCCGCGGTTATAATGCACTCCACGCGAGGGAGTGCGTCATGAGTGAACACATGAACCATCCCGGCGTCGCGTTGTTCGGCGGCTCGTTCAACCCGATTCATTTCGGGCATCTCATTGCTGCCCGGGCCATCGCCGAGTACCTCGATCTCGAGCGCGTGATCCTCATCCCCGCCGCCCAACCCCCGCACAAGTGGTCCCACCAACTCGCCCAGGCCCACCACCGCCTGGAGATGTGCCGATTGGCCGTCGCCGGCGAACCACGACTGGAGGTCAGCGACACCGAGTTCCAGCAGGGCGGCATGAACTATTCCATTCGATCCGTCCAGGAATTCCGCCGTACCCTGGCCCCTGATATCCGCCTGTACTGGATCATCGGCGCCGATACCCTCCCCATGCTGCGCCACTGGCATCGCCTTCGCGAGATGCTCGAACTTTGCCGCATCATCACCGCCGCCCGACCGGGCTTTGAGCACCCGGACCTCTCCGGCCTGCTCGAAACCCTCTCCCCCGAACAGGTGAACCGCATCCGCGACGGCATCCTCCCCACCCCGCACATTGACATCTCCGCCACCGAGATTCGCTGGCGCGTCCGCGAAGGAAAATCCATCCGCTACCTGGTCCCCGAACCCGTCCGGGAGTACATCCTCGACCACGACCTCTACCGCAAAACCGACGGCACGTAGGCTCGTGGCCGTGGACCGGCCGTTCCCGGGAAAGGCCCACCCAGGCCGGCGTCTTCCGGCCGGCTGGTCGCCCGGCGCATAAAAAAAGGGACGCCCTCAGGCGCCCCTGGTAACTGCAGGTCGTGGTGACAGTCTGCGCGTTTACGCCCGCGGATGAGCCGCGTCGTAAGCCTGCTTCATGCGGTTGACGGTCACGTGCGTATAGATCTGCGTTGTGGAGAGAGACTGATGCCCCAGCAGCTCCTGTACGCTCCGCAGATCAGCCCCGCGCGAGAGCATGTGCGTAGCGAAACTGTGCCGCAAGGTGTGCGGGCTGATGGTCGGGTCCAGCCCCGCCAGGGCCAGGTACTTGTCGAGCTTGCGCCGCACGCTGCGCGTGCTGAGACGCTGTCCGTGCTTGTTCACGAACACCGCCTCCTGGTTGAACGAGGCCGCCCGCGGATCCTGCCGGCGCAGTTCCATGTACCGCTTAATCCAGGCCAGGGCCGTCGGCGAAATGGGCGTGATCCGCTGTTTCTTGCCCTTGCCGCGAACGTGCAGGGCCTCGCCCACAAAATCCACGTCCGCCACGTTCAGGTCCACCAGTTCGCTCACGCGGATACCGGTCGAATACATCGTCTCCAGCATGGCCCGGTCGCGGCAGCCCAGCACCGTGTTCGTGTCCGGCGTCTCCAGCAGCTTGCGAATATCCTCTTCTTCGAGGAACTTGGGCAGCCGCTTGTCCTGCTTGGGCGTGCGGATCGTCGCCAGCGGGTTCACCTGCACGTGCGAGCGCCGCAGGCAGAACTTGTAGAAGCTCCGCAGCGTAGCCAGCTTCCGCGCCGTGGTACTCTTCGAGTAGGACCGCTCGTTGAGGAAGGCCAGGAACCGCTGGATGTCCTCCGTCTCGACGCTCGTCAACGACACCTCACTGACGAACGTGGTTCGCGGCGGAGTGGCCACGGCCAAAGCCGCGCCAGGACCGTCCCCCGTCCCCGGCTGGTAGCCGTTGTCCGCCGGCTTGGAATGTGAACCGCCGCCACCATGTTCGCTGAGAAACTCGCAGAACTGGTGCAGATCGGCGGCATAGCACTTGGCCGTGTGAGGCGAGAAGTGCCGTTCGAACCGCAGATAGTTAAGAAACTCGTCAATCAGATGCTTCTCGTTCATGGCGCTTTGCTTCGGCGGCGAAACCTGCATTCAATCCAACCTGGCTCGATGCGGTTCTTCCCTCTCACATTGCTGCGTCCGGCCTTTGCAGGCCATGGATCCCGCCGGCCAACGGCCGACGTATACGCCACTTTCCACTAACCAGGGACTTTCTCGAGATCCATCTCGAGGCGGCGGCCCATCTGGTAACTCAACACTGCCGCGTCAAACCAGTCGAAGTCCGACTCACTGTCGGCCGCCAGGCTGGCAAATGCGGCGATGATGTCCGCCTCGCGCCCCGACTGGTAGCGGAACACGTAGCGGTGTTTGCCTTTGACCAGCGAAAGCTGCCGGATCAATTCCATGACCTCGACTCCTGCTCCTGCCTCATCTGTCCAACGCCAAACCAGTCCACTGGTTGCGTCAAAAGGTCCCGGGCAACCGTGTGGCAACAAAAGCGGAGAAACCACTCCTGGCTGACCAGGTACTTGCGCCAGCCGTATGGGCTTTCTCCCTCTTTTCGCTTATCGGCATAATCCCGGACCGCATTCTGCACTCTTTCGTGAGTTGCATTAAAAACCCGCTGGCATTCGGCCGCGGGGCGAACAGGCCATCGCTCGGGCGCCACACCGGGCCGGCTCCCCGCCTCGCTGCCCGACTCGGACCCGGCTCCGCCATTCGACGTCATCCCACCTTCCGCACCCTGCCGGTCGGGACCGGCAGGCGCCACCGGCCGGGTATACAACTGGGCGGTAAGCCCCACCACCGGCGTGTACGGATCGTATTCGCTGACCGCAAACACCAGGATCGCGTCGGCGCCGACCCGCTCGCAGACGGCCAGGGCATGCTGGGGAGACTGAATCCGTCCAACCCCCTGCTCAGCCAGAATCGCCATCACCCGGTTGACCCCGATGACCCCTACCCCCGGAAGGGTGGACAATTCACTGGCCATCAGGTCTCCTACCTTTGCCGGATCAAAATCCGGACAGCCGCTGTGATTCAACGCGGGGGCTACCGCGATTACGCTTCCGGCCGGAAACGCCACGATTTCAATGGGGTCGTGACGCCCTTTCGTCTGCGAACAGCCCAAGGCCCAAAAACAGACCGACAGGCAAAGCAGCCCGGTCCATCCCGGGCCCGAAGCACCCATAATCTCGTCTGATTGGGAAACCACCTTGAACCCGATCTGGACCCGCTACCACACTCGGACCTCCTCTGTCCGATAATGCTGCGTATGTATCGACTTTCGGGGGGGTGTGGCTTCAGGTGTTTCCCACAAGTACGGGCGGATAACGCATTTCCGGCCCAAGATTCTCGCCCGGCCTGGAGCGGCCGTCTTGGGGGGCGGGCATCTTGCCCGCCTGCATCCCCCGGAGGGCGGGCATCTTGCCCGCCTGCATTCCTCGGAGGGCGCATCTTGCCCGCCTGGCCCGGCGAGAGATTGGTGTACTGGAAACGGTACCAGCACTGCCAGAAAGAGGGTGCCCAAAATCCACCAAGCCACAGAACGAGACCTGACGACTTTCCGTCTGCCCCTTGAAAGTGAAATGCTTTCGGCCAATCACCCGGTGGCCCATCTCGCCGAGGCCCTGGTCGCCCGCCGGTTGATGACCATGCCGGACTGGCGGCCGGCATCCCTCACCAGAGGAGGCCAGCCAATATGGACAAAGGCAATACGCAAGACCGCGCCCCCTGGGGAGCCGGGCCTCTCAATGCCCCCCGCCGGACAACTGAAGCCCGACGATCCCCGCAATGATCAGCAACAGCGAGGCCGCCTTTGCCGCGGTGATCGGCTCCTTGAAATACAGGATGCCAGCCAGCGCAATGAGAGCGGCCCCCGATCCCGCCCAGATCGCATAGGCGATGCTCAGTTCCATCCGCTTGGCCGCCAGGGCAAGAAACACCACGCTGAGCAGGTACAACACAATCGTGACCGCCGCCGGCCCAACCCGGGTGAAGCCATCCGACAGTTTCATGGCTACTGCCCAGCCCGTTTCAAACATAATCGCAATAATCAGCCACACATAAACCATCAGCCATTCCTATCCCGCGGCCATCCTCCGGCCGCTTTCTCGTCCGCCGCTCTCAATACGCCGCCCCCCTGAGCTCAGGCGTATTGAAGTTCGTGAAGAGCTTTTAAACACTTGCAAACAGTAGAGTTGCCGCATAAAAGTCAAATAGCCTAAGCAAGACGCTCCCGTTTACCAGTGCCGCTTCCAGTCGGTGATTTCCGCGATTCCATCGCGGTGGGGCGAGTCCCCGGGCAAAGGTCGGGGAACCAACCGTTCTCCCCGTAAGGCCCGCGGAACTGAGGAGCTGGAAACGGCACGAGCTGAGTCAATCCCGTAGGGGGGTCACCTCCCGTTGTAAGGAAGGTTGGGATGGATCGGTACACCGTACCTTTTGTGAGTCTGGCCGCGCTGATCTCATTAACCCTGTCTGCCCTGGCCGGCTGCGGATGGCACGCGATAACGGCCAACGATGTTATCACCCTCGATGGCCAGCAGGCCACGTTGACCGCTTATGTCCGGCGTGCCTACGGCCCATCGCTCCATCTCGACATCCCGGGCGCCAGGGTGCAATTCAGGGTGGATGGGAAGGTCGTGGCCACCGCCGTCACCGACAAGGACGGCCGGGCCGTCGCTCATGCCCCCATCAGCCCCGACTCCCAGACCGTCGAGGCTTACACGCGGCTCAAAAAAGACCATCTCCGGGCCAGCGCCCCGATCTACCGATGGTCCCTGGACAAAACCGTTATCGCCGTGGATCTGGACGAGACCATCTCCGCCACCAGGTACAGTGATCTGTTCATCGCTCCGCTGGATGGCTCCCCACCGATCCAGGGCGCACGCGAGGCGCTCTGGGCCCTGTCGAAGGACTACCAGATCCTGTACTTCAGCGCCCGCCCCGAGTTCCTGCAGGACAAGACGCGCCAGTGGCTGCGGGACAATGGCTTCCCGCCGGCCCCCTACCTGGGAGCGGACCGCTTCGCGGCGTGCCTGGATCAGACCGGCCACAAGCGCCGCATGCTGGTGGACATGAAACAGCGCTGGCCCAACCTGCTGATCGGCATCGGCGATAAGCGGGTCGATGACAAAGCCTACGGGGCCGCCGACATGCTCACCTTCATCGTGAACCCGCGACCGATCGGAAGCTACAGCCAACGTTGTGTAATGGTAAAAGACTGGCCCAGTCTCCAGGCGTTCTTCAAAGCCCATCGCGAACGGCTGACCAGGCCCGCCGAATTGGCCGGCATCATCCGTCAGAACGGGGACCAACTCCGTCCGTTCTTCGCAGCCGCTCCCACCCAACGCGCCGAAGAACTGCCGACCACACCCCAGCCCGTGCCGATGCCCACCCATACCGCCACCATGGTGCAGAGAACCGGCGATTCCGATTCACAGTTCTGAGCCAGCCGGCAGCGCCTGAGCTTCAAGGGGGCGGGCATCTTGCCCGCCTTTGACACATTCAGGGTCCAGTGTGGCACCGGCGTCTCGCCGGTGTTCGGCAAAGCGGGCGTGGTACCCGCCCGGTTACGCAGGTCATCGGGGAGCCGCGTGTGAACATACCACCCGGCCTCGATCATGCTCGCCGCTGGCCGCCTCATGGCCGTCGAGTTTGTCGGAAATGGTCACCATGATCGCGATCCTGGTGGCCGGCAGTATATCTGCCTGATGCAGGACGCCAAAGAAGCCCGTTCCTTCCAGTGCGATCCGCCGGTTATCATGGCAGGCATGGAGACCGAACGGAAGATGGCTCAGGAAGCCTGCGAAGCCTGGAAGCCGCCGGCCGCGCGCTGGCCGGCTTTGCTGGGCGCGTTCGGGTTCTACTGCGCGATGACGGCCGCCTATGCGCTGGCCGGCGGCGCCCGTCTGGGCAGCGAGTTCATCGGCGACGGCGGCGACAACTGGCAATTCCTGTGGAACGCCTGGTGGCTCAAACGCTGCATGCTGGAGGGAATCAACCCGTACTACTGTACGCATCAATTCGCGCCTGCCGGCGCGCCGCTGACCATGCACAACCTGGTCATCGTGCCGACGCTGGTCATGATGGGCCTGGAGGCCATCTTGGGGATGCCGCTGGCCTACAACCTCGTGGTCCTGGCTTTCTTTCCAGTGGCGGGGGTGTGCGCGTTTGCCCTGGCGCGGTACGTGACCGGCGAGCAGATCGGGGCGCTGGTCGGCGGGGCGCTGTTTATGCTCTGCCCCTACCTGACCAGCAAGACGCTTGGCCACCTGAACCTGCTCAGCGCGGCGTTTCTGCCTCTGTACGTGCTCTGCCTGCTGAAAGCGCTGGACGCGCCGAGCCGGGCGGGACGCATCCGGCTGACGCTCGTCTTTCTGTTGATCGTCTTTTCGAACGAGCACACGCTGGTGTTCGCGGCAACCGTCACGGCGGCCTTGTGGCTGTTCCGCTGCTGGAAGGACGGCCAGTGGAGAGCCGAAACGCGCAGCTTCTGGCAGGCGCTCAAGCCGGCCCTGTTTTTCAGCCTCGCCTGGGGGGCGTTTCTGGGCTATTACGCGATCCGGCACGGCGCCATTCCCTATCGGGCCAAAGCGTTGGTCTACTGCCCGGAGCCGTTGAATTTCATTCTGCCGCTCATGCCGACCTCGATCTGGTATGAGCGCGTGGCCTTGCCGGGGGATTGGGGCCGGCGTCTGAGCCTGGTGGAGTTGGCCGTTTACCTGGGCTGGCTGGTGCTGCCGTTGGCCGTCGCCGGGTACTGCTGCCTGCGGTCCTGCCGGATGATGAAGTTCATGGGCCTGCTGTTTGTCGGGGCCCTGGCCGTGGCCCTGGGGCCCAAGCTGCAATGGCACCGCGAGGTGGTGCATGTCCTGGGCATGCCGGTTTACCTGCCCATGGGGCTGTTCCGTTATGTTCCCGTGCTGGGGTCGGTGGGACAATCGGGGCGCTACCTGATTATCGGCTACATGGCCATGTCGGTGGCGGTGGCCGGCCTGGTGTGCGGCGTGCGCGGCCGGTGGGGCAAAGCCGCGGCTGCCATCGCCGCTGTTCTGGCCCTGGCCATGATCGGCGCGGATTACGGCTACCGGCTGGTGCTGGTTCCGGTGCCGCACTGCCCGATCCCGCCGGGGCAGGGGTGCGTCATGGAGGTGCGCGAGAATCGCCCGCTGGGCCTGTATCTGCAAACGATCCACGAGCGTCCGCTGGTGGGCGGCTACCTGGCGCGGTGGCCGGTCGGCGTGCTCGAGCGCTATGACGCCGTGCCGGGTGTAGGGTGGTTCTTCACCCCTCCGAAGCGGCGCGGCCCGGCCCCCTCTTCCGCTGAGCTGCGGGAGGGGCTGCGCGCGTTGAACGTCGAGTACGTCTGCGCCGACCGCGCGGGGCCGGAACGGCAAGTCCTGCACAACGCCGGACTGGAACTCTTCCACGAGGACGCTCTGGGGGTGACGTTCCGGGTGAGGTGATGGAGAGACGCACAACCCGATGAGCAATGTCCAAATTCCAATGGCCAATCAAGACGGGTGGGCCTGTTGAAGTTGCACAACCCCCTGCATGCTCACCCCCGATCACGAAACCAACTGGTATTCGCAGAGCCGGAGGGCGCCGCGCGTGGACATTCCACCGGGTAGCGCACTTACGACGACCTTCCTGCCTTCCTCACGGCTGATCAATCCGCTTTGTCCTCTTCTGTCCCCATTTCGATTGTCTGGATTGTCAGGAAATAGTCGAATTCTCCGCGGGAGTTCTTTCGCCAATCCGGGGTGGTGCCAACCAGAGGCTCGCTATACACCCGGTCGCCGACATCAACATCCACAGCCACGACCACGGAGCCGGGCAACAGATAGTAGACAGTTGCATTGCCGGTTCCACCCCATACGAAGCGGCCGGTATCTACGATGTGTTCCCCCAGTTGGTCGGAGATCAATTTGAGGGGCTGGCCGGAGAACCGGTACTTTGATAACCGTTCCGTCCACACGGCGACACCGGGGGGAAGCTGTGCGGGCCATGAAGTCGGGCTCGGCTGCTCAGGCGTGCCCCCGCGATCCGCTGAGGGCTTTACACCTTCGACGGTATCACCAGCTTTCGTGAGATCAGGATCCAGGCTGGTTCTTGCGCTCACATGCAGACAGACACATGGTGAGCACTCCTGCAAGAAGGATAACAGCCCCAAGGCAGCGCAGTCTCATGCTATTCGAACTCCTTTGCCTTCAGCAGGTACCAGGTGCCATGCCCACCCGCCCGTACTCGGGCGGGTGGGCATGTCGAAGTCACACAGCCTCGAGCATGCTCACCCCTGCCAGGGGCAGCATTCAGCGGTCAGCGGTCAGCGATCAGCCATCACCAGTCAGCCGCCGGCAGTACGGAAGGTGAAAGGTGATCGCTGAGACACCCCGTTCGCGCCCGGTTCCTTCGTACTTAGCGCCCCACAATCGCCCCCCACGCTCCATCTCTCCATCTCTCTATCTCTCCATCTGTCCCGCCCCTTGTCCCCGTGTCTCCTTGTCCCCGTGTCTCCTTGTCCCCTTGTCTCTCTGTCCCGCTTCCCCCTCGCCCCTCGTCCCTCGCCCCTCCTCACGGCGGGCAGGCATGTTCAAGTCACACAGCGTCAGCCATGTTCACCCGCGGCCACGGAACCAAGTGGTATCCACGGGGCCGCAGGGGGCCGCAGGTGAGCATGGCACCCGGCTCGTGATCTGATTCCCATTGTTACCGTCCAGCACCTCCCTGAACAGCCAACCGTCCCAGACGAAGCGCAGTTGGTTCCCAGTTTCCAGTTCCCGGTTGCCAGGTCCAGACTTGTGTGCGCACCCGCCGGGCCAGGCAGTCGCAGGCGATGGCCGGCCGGTAATTTTCCTTTTCAGGACAGGACGCCAAGGCCACACTTCTGCCCTCTTTTACCGAACCGAAAAGCCACTGGTCACATCCGGGCAGGCTCTGCCGGGCGCGCTGCACACGCATCCGGCATCCCGTGATCTTTAACTGCGAACAGACAAAAGCTGAAACGAACGGGTCGCCGGCCCGGAGGGCCACATCATCACCGCAGGCAATCCAGAGAAAATGTAGCACCCCTTTATCGGCCGAGCAACAGGGCATTCGCCTTCACCCTCCGCGGTACCTGATGCGTTCTGCCCTGGGTTGGGCGCGTGGGGATGTCAGTGGTGTGCAGCCTCGGCCATGCTCACCCGCGGCCGCGAAGCCAAGTGGTATTCGCAGGGTCGTAGAGGGCCGCGTGTGAACATGCCACCCGGCCCGAAAGCTCCCCGGCAAGGGAGGTAGCCATGGCCGGGGATTCGCACCGGCCCTGGGCGCGTTGGCCCCCAACCACACGCCGGCGCGCCACCATCAGGCCGCTTATTGCCCCGCGCCGCCGGTTGCCGGCAAGGTCACTGTGAAAGTCGCTCCCTTGCCCGGTCCCTCGCTGAATGCGGTGGCCGTGCCCCCGTGAAGCTCGGAGACGATGCGCACGAAGGCCAGCCCCAGCCCCAGGCTCTTTCTGGGTCGCCCCTTCAATGGTTCGCGCGGACGGGCAGGATCGAAAAGCAGCGGCAGGCTCTCCGGGGCGATCCCCTGCCCCGTATCGCTGACCGTGATCCGATACTGATCCTCCGGACAATCCAGCCGCAAGCTCACGCTGCCCCCGGCAGGCGTGAACTTCACCGCGTTGGACAACAGATTCACCATGAGCCTGGTCAGGCGCACGCGGTCGCCCCGTAGGGGAGCGGGGCGGACGCCGATGGCCGGCGACAGCGTAACCCCCTTCTCCGCCGCCTTCGCGGCCACGGAGGTCAAGGCGGCGTCCGCGAGCCGGGCCAAGTCCACGGCATCGAGGGTCAATTCCGCCTGACCGGACACCACCCGGCACGTATCCACCCATTCGTCGAGCAACTGACTCTGCGATTTCACACAATCTATGATGGTTTCGGCGGCCTCGCTCACGTCCGGGTGATCCGGGAGGCTGATTTGAAGAAGCTGGGCGGACATCATGATCGTGTTCAGCGGGGTCCGCAGCCCGTGGGACACCAGGGAGATGAAATCATCTTTCAGGCGATTCGCGGCCCGCACATCCGCCAGCAATCGTTCCCGTTCCCGGGTGTCGATGGACAGGTGACTGGTATCGACGCAAAACCCGAAGTAACAACCCGCCGGCCGGCCCCCTTCAAAGCCGGGACCGGCATATTCCACCACGGGCCGGTACTGGCCGTCGTGGTGACGCAGACGGAACTCGAGAGTGAAGCCCTGATTGACAGCAAATGCCGCACGGTAGGTCGTCCGCCAGCGTTCCAGATCATCCGGATGAATGTCGGCCGTCCAGCCCTGCTCCAGCACCTCAGCAAGGTTGCGGCGGGTAAACTCGAGCCAACGGCGATTGGTCCATCGACAGGCCCTGTCCGGACCGGCCATCCACATCATCGCCGGGAATGCATCTCCCATGGGGCTGTTAAAAAACACGGTCCACGGCATGGTTGGACTCTAACCACTTGCCGGCCCGATCACAATACGCCCTGGCAATCGTCCGGCCGCCTCATTAAGCCTTAATCTGAACGGGAAACAGGGCGACCAACCACACTCCCGGCCATACGGGTCTTTTTAATGTCTTACCCGAACAAACGCCGAGCTGAAATTCTAACAGAAGTTCATGGACTTTCGGAAACACCCCCTGTATACTACACAGCGGTTGGTTTGTGAATGAGCTCAGCGTGCGAAGAATGTTTCACTTCAGTCCGCCTTGTCTCAGTCGCTCCATCCTATCTGGCCGGTACGTCGGCCCTTTCGCCGTGACCCGGAAAGCAGCGCGGGTCTCATGTGCCCATGTTTTGCAGGAGAAAGTAAATGGGCAAGAAGTTGTACGTGGGAAACCTGGCCTACAGCGTAAGCAGTTCTGATCTGGAGAAGCTCTTCTCCGAACACGGCACCGTCCAGAGTGCCGAGGTCATCAGTGACCGGGTGACCAACCGAAGCAAAGGCTTCGGGTTCGTTGAGATGAGCACCGACGAAGAGGCCCAGGCAGCCATTGCGGCCCTGAACGGGCAGCAGCACAGTGGCCGAGCCCTCACGGTAAATGAGGCTCGCCCACGCGAAGAGCGCAGTGGCGGCGGTCGGGGCGGCTTTGGCGGCGGCCGGGGTGGCGGCGGCCGGGGCGGCTTCGGCGGTGGCCGGGGCGGCGATCGCGGCGGTCGCGACCGCGGCGGCTGGTAATCCCTCGCTTCCCGTCGGTTTCCAATAGCACGATTTTAGAAAGGCCGCGAAAGCGGCCTTTTTCATGCGCCCCCACCCCCCTATGGGCTTGAGCGGACCAGCCGGTGGTGACGCGTCTCTGCATCAATGGCAGTGGTTCAGCGCCGCCTGAGAGATGGATAGATGGGTACCGGCCGGATCAACTGATGGACCGTCAGCTATTCGCCGTAAAACGCTGCGTCGACGAAAATCCGGGCTCTGCGCCGGCGCGGGTGCGCCGCCCACGCCTACCAGTGTGACGGCGTAGCGTTTAAATTGTTGGCGGCTGAGGCTAACAGGTGATGCCATGGTTGAGTACGTTCGCGGATTTCGAGCTTCCAGGTTCATACCGGTGTGTACGGCCATCTTGATGGTCCTGAGCGCGTACGCGCCCGCACAGCGGCGGGCGGCCACCCGTCCCGCGGTCGTGACAGGCTACCCCCCAAATGTGTTCACGCCGGTCGTCGATCGGCCGGGACTGGCCCGCGTGCTGCTCATCGGGGATTCCATTTCGATCGGCTACACGCTGCCCGTGCGGGACGGCCTGAAAGATATCGCCAACGTTCATCGCGCTCTGGAGAACGCCGGCCCGACCACCCGCGGACTCGAGCGCATCGACGAATGGCTGGGCGAGGGCCGGTGGGATGTGATTCATTTCAACTTCGGGCTGCATGATCTCAAGCAATTGCAGCCCGGCCAGCGCCAGGTCCCACTGGATTCATACGAGGGCAATTTGAAGCGTCTCGTGGCCCGGTTGAAGCAGACCGGCGCGACCTTGATCTGGGCCACGACCACGCCGGTCCCGGAAGGGGCCGCCCAGCGCGATCCTGCCGACGTGCCCCGGTACAACGAAACGGCCCTCCGGATCATGCGCGAAAACAACATCACCGTGAACGACCTGTACTCCTTCGCCTCCCCTCGGCTGGCCGAGATTCAACTGCCACGTAACGTTCATTACACCCCCGAGGGCTACGCGAGACTGGCCGAACCGGTCATCGAGGCCATCCGCAAGGCCCTGGACCAACGACGGGCGGCGGGGGTTTTGACCATCGACTCAGAGGCCGGGGCCGCAGCACCCACCGCGAAACACGAGGTCTACGAAGCGAAATTGAGCAGCGTCCGTGAATACGGAAATCCCGTCATCGACGTCGAACTGACGGTGGTGTTCACGTCGCCATCGGGCAAGTCGACTCCGCGCCGGGCTTTCTGGGATGGAAGTAACGTCTGGCGGGTCCGCTTCAGCCCCGACGAAATCGGGAAGTGGAGCTGGGAGTCACGCTGCTCCGATGTGGAAAACCGCGGCCTGCACGGGCAGCGCGGCTTGTTCAGATGCGTTGCCTACACCGGCCCCAACCTCCTCCGGGCCCGAGGGCCGCTCAAGCTCTCCGCCAACCGTCGCCATCTGGTCCACTCCGACGGCACTCCCTTCTTCTGGCTTGCGGATACGGCGTGGAACGGCGTCCTCAAAGCCAGGGCAGCGCACTGGGACGCATATCTCGCCACGAGAAAATCGCAGGGGTTCACCGCCGTACAGTTCGTCGCCACGCAGTGGAGAGCTTACGACGGCGAACCCGCGTACACGGCAAAGAACGACATCCGCATTAATCCCGAATTCTTCAGGCGGTTGGACGCGAAGGTGAAGGCCATTAACGATGCCGGGCTCGTGGCCGCGCCGGTCATGATGTGGGCGGTCGGCGGCCAGGATCCGGGCCACGAGTTGAGCGAGAAGGACGCCATCGTGCTGGGCCGGTATCTCTGCGCCAGGTGGGGAGCACATAACGTGTTGTGGATTCTGGCCGGAGACGGCGCCTACCAGGGCCAGCGGGCCGAGCGATGGCGGAGAATTGGCCAGGCAATCTTCGGTGACCGGCCCAGCCGGCCGGCAACCCTGCATCCCACCGGGTTGCAGTGGATTGCCGGGGAATTCGGCCGCGAGCCATGGTACTCGATCATCGGCTATCAAAGCGCCCACTGCGAGAAACCAATCGCCTGGCTGGTGAATGGCCCGCCCGCAACGGAGTGGAAAAAGCCTCCGGTTTTGCCGGTGATCAATCTTGAACCCAACTATGAGGCCCACCTCGCTTGCGACACGAAGCGGCCGTTCGATGCGCTGGCGGTGCGCAGGGCCCTTTACCGCAGTCTGCTTGTCTCGCCGACCGCGGGCGTCACCTACGGCCATCACGGAATATGGTATTGGGCCGAAAAGCCGGAGATTCCATTGGCCCACGACCACAGCGGCACCGCCCCGCCGTGGGACCAGGCCATCGAGTCGGAGGGCGCCCGGTCGGTCCGACACCTCGCCCAACTCTTTGGTTCGATCCAGTGGTGGACCCTCGTCCCCGATCCGACCCTGGTGGAGAACCAGCCGGATGACCCCATGCTTTGCGCCCCGGCAGCGCGCAGCGAGGACGGAAGCCTGGCCTTGATCTATCTGCCCCAGGGAGGCAACCTGGAACTGAACACGCGCCATCTCAAGCAGGGTCTGGACATACGATGGTTCGACCCCTCGACCGGCCAATACGTTCCAGGCGGCAAGGTCTCATCGAACGCACTGAGTATCCGCCCGCCGAGCGAAGGCGACTATGTGCTCGTGATCGGAGGAGAAGGTTGAGCCGCACAGGGATGCACGAGGCGGCGGGGACACCTCAGCGGGGTCGAAAACGACAGAACCCCCAGGAAAGCAGGCAGTCCGTTCTGCCCTCTCTCCACGGGGGTCCCTGCTGTCGTGTTGCTTGCTGTTGAGGGGCCGGCGGCTCAGGTGGCCGGCTCGATGCTCACCGTCAGTCGGCAGCTCCGAAACTGCTCCACGTAGAGTTCCGCCCGCTCCAGGTGGGTGATCAGCAGCAGCGAGCAGCCATGCTCGTGGGCCTCACGCATGCGGGCGATGGCCTGCTCGCGGTTAAGCGGCGTGAGCTGGTGAATCGTTTCCACCACATGGTCCATGTGGCTGACATTGTCGTTGTGCAGCAAGACCTTCCAGGGAGGCAGCAGGCGCGGCGCCTGCCGATTGGCGTGGGGTTTGCCGCCCGTCACCGGGAAAGCGTTGGAGGATTCGTTCTCGTCAGAAAAATGGCCTTTATTCTGATCTGCCATGAAAATGGCCCCTGAGTATTGTCCGGATACCTGGAGCACCATTCGTTCGCGGCCACACACTCCCATCCGGGGGGATACCAGCCGTGAATGGATGCAGACCCGCCTGCACCTCCGAATGGTCGCAACGACGTTATGAATGAATTATAACCGGCGAGAATCCGTCATCAAAAGTTCTTAACGGGGATACTTACCCCAATGTCAGCTCAGCATTGAGACGCGGACCCCAGGCACGGAAGGCAAGCCGGGGCCCCATATCGGGTCTGGGAATGGCCGGGGGTCAGGGCGGAATGACGCGAAGTTCCGGTAAGAACCTTTGCGGAGCCGTGGAACGGGAAAGGGCACCAAGCCCGCGCGGATGGAACGGGCCGGGCAACGGCTTGCCAGAGCCCGGTTCAGCCGTTACACTGTGTTTTCTGGACAGAATTCCAGGATGGGGGCGTAGCTCAGCTGGGAGAGCGTCGCGTTCGCAATGCGAAGGTCGTGGGTTCGAATCCCATCGCCTCCACTCTTGAACACGGGCGGTGCAGGTCTTGCGGGAGGCCGGTGCCGTGGGAGTTCGCGCCCGGGCGGTTTCTGCCTGTGCGCGTCTGTTCTGCCTTGGTGTCCGTTCCGATTCACAACCTGTTTTGAGCTTTCAGCAACGCTGGCTCAACAGCAGTGGTTGACGGAGATTTTGCAGCCGACCCAGGTGCCGCTTGCGGCGCGGCTTGCGTGCACTGTTTAGGATGCCTTCGCCTGTATGGGTCTCCGACCGGCAGCCTGTGAGGCTGTCAGTCTGACCAGCCAATGTCCCTACCTCCGGTGCCCTTGACGGCAATCCGCAGACGGATCCAGGAGGTGCTCTCTTTCATGCCTCAGCAGATGGGTACTACGAAGACATCGCTTCCACAGGTTCGGCGTTTCAACCGCTTCCTGCACCTGCTGATCGTCGCCTGGACGCTGCTGATCATCATTTCCTTCGCCCGATCCTGGGTTCAGCACTCCCGCCACGCGCAGGATCTGGCACGCAAGGAGGCCCGCTCGCGTTTTCTGATGGAAATGGCCTACCGGCAGTGGGTCATGAGACTGGGGGGAGTCTACGTGCCGGTCACACCCCAGACGCCGCCGAATCCTTACCTGGCGGACATCCCCTACCGTGATATCCGCGCCCCCTCCGGCACTTTGCTCACACTGGTCAATTCCTCCTACATGACCCGGCAGGTTTCCGAATTGCTGCAAGCGTCGCCGGGCCCCGGCACCACATCACCAGCCTCAAGCCGCTCCGCCCGGAAAACGCTCCGGACGAGTGGGAAGCGCAGGCGTTGAGAGCTTTTGCGGACGGCGCCACGGAAGTCAGCTCCATCGAAAACCAGAACCAGCAGCCGCACATGCGTCTCATGCGCCCCCTGATCACCGACGAAAACTGCCTGAAATGCCATGCCCGGCAAGGCTATCAGACAGGCGATGTCCAGGGTGGAATCAGCGTGTCCGTCCCCATGCAGCCTTATCAAGACGTGATGCGCGCCGAGCTTTCTACCGGTTTCATGATCCACGGCCTGCTCTGGGCCTGCGGTATGTTGGGACTCTGGCAGGGAGGACGCCGGCTGCGCGGAAGCATTTTGGAACGTGAGCGGGCCGCGGCCGAGCAAGCGGCGCTTCGGGAACAGCTTCACCAATCCCAGAAGATGGAGGCCATCGGTCAATTGGCCGGCGGGGTGGCCCATGATTTCAACAATCTGCTGACGGTCATACTCCTGAATCTCGACATCATGGAGTCCCGCATGCCCATCTGCGAGACGGTGAGCGAAGCAGCCACGACCGTCCGCAACGCCGCCGAACAGGCCGTCGGACTTACTCGATCACTGCTCATCTTCAGCCGCAGGCTGCCGGCGGAAAAGAAACCCGTCAGGCTCCAGGAGGTCATTCAGCCGATAGCAAGCATGCTGCGCCGCTTGCTGCCGGCCTCCATCGAAGTAGTCACCGACGACGACGCCAAGTCGGGCCTGTGGGTCCACGCCGACGCCACCCAATTGCAGCAGGTCGTGATCAACCTGGCGATCAATGCCCGCGACGCCATGCCGGAAGGCGGCACCCTTCACATTCGCCTCTGGGCGGAAGAGGCGGCCAGTCCCTCCGACCTGCCGCTTCCCAGGCATGCCTGCCTGTCCGTGAGCGACACCGGAATGGGCATCCCCCCCGACGTCCAGCCGCGCCTGTTCGAGCCCTTCTTCTCCACCAAGCCTCGTGGTCATGGCACCGGGCTGGGCCTGGCCATCGTGCAAAGCATCGTGGAAAACCACGACGGCCAGATTCAGGTCCAATCCCAGCTCGGCAAGGGCTCCACCTTCACGATCATTCTGCCCTGCACCGCTCCGCTGGACATCGTCCAGCCCGCCCCGAAGGCCATCCAGCCGCCGCGCGGGCAGGGCGAAACGATCCTGCTGATCGAAGACAATGAGTTCGTCCGAGACTCCATCGGGGAGATGCTTCGGCGCCTGGGCTATGACGTCATCGCCGAAGCCGACGGGCGTGCCGGAGCTCAAGAGTGGCAAAGGCAACACGAGCGCATCCGCCTGGTGATCCTGGACATGGATCTGCCCGGCAAGACGGGGCTCGAATGCCTGCAAAGCCTCCGGGAAAAAGGTTCTTCCATCCCGGCCATCCTGATCAGCGGCCGGCCCGACTGGAACCACGCGGATCTCTCCGACACCGGGGCCACAACGCTCCAGAAGCCGTTCAGGGCCGACCAGCTTGCCGAGACGGTCTATCGGCTTCTTCATCCGGCAGACATGCAAGGGTAAATCGACTGCACCACCCCGAAATCAGGATCAAGGCGTTGCGAGCCCGCGCGGGCTAAGGGCCGCGGCTCCCGGCACCTCGCGAGGTTGAAGCGACTGGAGACGTTCGATCGCGCGGGGAACGATCTCCAGCGTCCGAGTGATCTCCTCGTCAGTGGTGAACCGCGAAAGGCTGAAACGCACCGCGCCATGCGCGATGCGCGGGTCGATGCCCATGGCCTGCAAGACATGGGAAGGCTCCAGTGAGCCGCTGCTGCATGCGGAACCACTGGAGACGCAGATCCCCTCTTTGCTGAGCAGCATCAGCACCGCCTCGGCCTCCAGGGCTTCGAAGCCGATGTTGATCGTGTTTGGCAGGCGCTGCGTGCGATCGCCATTCACGTGAGCGATGGCAATGCGTTCAAGCAACCCCGCTTCCAGCCGGTCGCGAAGGGCACGCACGCGAGTGTTCTCCTCTTCGAGGTGCGTAACGGCAAGCTGAATGGCGGCCCCCGTGCCGACGATCCCGGGGACATTCTCGGTGCCCGCCCGCAGATCACGCTCCTGGTGACCGCCCAATACCTGCGGACGAAGGCGAACTCCCTTCCCGACATACACCGCTCCCACGCCCTTGGGGCCGTGGAACTTGTGTGCGGCCAGGGTCAGCAATTGCACGGGGAGCTTGCCGGTATCCACCGGGAGCTTGCCGACCGTCTGGGTGGCGTCCACGTGCAGGGGCACGCCGCGTGCGGCGGTCAATTGGCCGATCCGCTCGATGGGAAAGATCACGCCGGTCTCATTGTTCGCGTGCATCACGCTGACCAGGGCGGTGTCGTCGGCCAGCGCGGCCTCCAGCTCCGCCAGATCCAGCCGGCCGAGGGGGTCCACGCCCAGGTACGTGACGCGATAGCCTTCTTTCTCGAGTTGCCCGGCCAGGCGCAGGACGGAGTCGTGTTCGACGGCCGTGGTGATGAAGTGCCGCTTGTTCGGCCGGGAAGCCAGCGTACCGCGGATGGCCAGGGTGTTGGCCTCGCTGCCCCCGCCGGTAAAGACGATCTGCCGGGGCTTGGCCCCCAGGGCCCCCGCCACCTGCTCGCGGGCGGTCTCCACCGCGTGCCGGACCTGCTGGCCGAACAGGTGAACGCTGGACGGGTTGGCATACTGATCGCCCAGGAACGGAAGCATGGCCTCGACCACGCGAGGGTCGGGACGAGTCGTCGCGTTGTTGTCGAGGTAAATCCAGTTCATGATGGGGCCGCGTCCAAAAATCCTGATCTTGCTCTCTCTCTTGCTCTCAATCTTCTTCTTGATCTTAATCCTGATCCTGCTCTTACTCGTTTCGCCGTTGAGCGAAAGAAAAAGAGCAAGATCAGGACGATGAGTAAGGGCAGGGCAAAGATCAGGATCCCATTCTCGTTACCTTCCCGTTCGCTTATTCCTCCGCTGACTCGTCCGGCGGCGGTTCCATCGGAACGGCGAGGGGGGTGCCATCATCAGCCAGTTGCAGGCGCTGGATGCGGGCCTCGGCTTCCGTGAGGATGCGCTTGCAGTGATCATGCAACCGCTTGGCCCGCTCGGATTGTGCGATCATCTCCTCCAGGCCGAACTTGCCCTGTTCGATGGCGGTGATGATCGACTCCAGCTCGGCCCTGGCCTGCTCGAAAGTGAGATCCTTGTCCGTATCACGCTTGGCCATGTCGCTGTCCTTGTCCCTGGTCCCGGCCATCAGCCCAAGGCCGGAAGTGGTCAAACCACCCCCCTCAGCCACCGCGGCGCATTTCCCCCCAGGCTCCCTGTCGCAGCCTTCCTCTTGCGGCGGCCCTTTGCACCATTCTAATGGGCTATTACACCCGCGTCACATGGGTCTGGTGAGATTGCCTTCTCCGCCGCATTGAGACCCTGAAGGTCCGTAAGTGTCAGCTTGCGCAGCAGCGGTGTGGAATTGCCCCCCATGCGGTTTTCCATGGGGGGTGAATGGGCCCGGCTATGAGGGGAACCAGATCAGGACGAACCAGCTTCCAGAGACTGTGATCCAGAAACCTCTCAGTCGATCCACTTCTGCTTCTTGACGCGTCCGAAGTCATCGTAGTAGATCCGGACCGGGCGGCCGTGCAGCAGGCCCTCCACCCAGTCGAGTTGGCCTGCGTTGTCCCCGTGCTTGTGGTAGCGACGATTGGTCTCGATAAATGCGGGGGCCGGCTCAGGCGCACACTCGGACTTGCCGGGAGCCTGCTCAACGACGGCGGGCGGCTCTACAACCGTCGGCGGAGACACGACAACCGGTGGCGGAGTCACGACGACCGGCTGCGGAACCACCACCGGCGGGGCATAGTAGACCACCGGGGGCGGAGCCACGTAGACCGGCTGCGGAGCGTATACGCTGGTGAATCCGAACGATACGAAGCCCCGGTGCACGTGGTGATAGTGCGGGCGAACGTAGTAGCGATGGACAGGATGCACGCGGTAAACGCGCGCCTCCGCCGAACCGGCAAAAAGCGACAGCACGGCCAGAACCAGCCCACCAACAACAGCCCTGGATCTCATGACAAGGCCTCCCTTCAATGCCTCCCCGTGGACGGGGCCGGCACGAACCATTGTACAAGACCTCAGCAATTTGCCCAGAGACAGCGGGGTATTTACCCGAATTGCCCCCCCATCCCTCGGGTTGACGGCCGCTTGGGATACGTTTGTCATTGTTCCGGCCGCTCAATAAAATCCCCCTGGTAGTCATCAGGGCACCAAACAGGATCATAGGAGCGGAGTTTGCCCGCCAAACGCGTCTATCTCGAAACCATCGGCTGCCAGATGAACGTGCTCGACAGCGAGCTCGTCCTGGGACAGCTTATCTCCATGGGTTATCAGGCCACGGACGACTATCGCTCGGCTGACCTGGTGCTGATTAACACGTGCAGCGTCCGCCAGCACGCCGAGGACAAGGTCTACAGCCGTCTGGGCGAAATAAAGCACATCAAAAAACGCCGGCCAGAGATGATTGTCGGGGTGATTGGCTGCATGGCCGAGCGCGACCACGACGGCATTCAGGATCGGGCCCCCTTCGTGGACCTGATTTGCGGGCCGGGGAATCTCAACCAGATACCGGCCATGGTGGCTGAGACGATGGAGAGCCGGACGCAGAGTAGCCAGCCGCGGGCAGGCGCGGACGAGCCAGACACCCGTGCCGCCAGGGTAGATAAAGCGTCCGCCCCCAAAAAGACCGTCCGGGGTCGGCAGCCGGCCGTTGCTTTGGAGCGGGACCACTCCCGCCGGCAGGATCCCTCCCGCCGGACGCTGCTCTATGACAACATGGAGCAGTTGGATCTCTCCCGCACCCCGCCGGCCGATGGCAAGGCGCTCCAGTCCTACATCCGCGTGCAGCGCGGGTGCGACAAGTTCTGCACCTTCTGCGTGGTGCCGTTTACGCGCGGCCCGGAACGCAGCCGCCCGCCCGACCACATCGTGCAGGAGGCCACCAAACTCGCGGAGAGCGGGGCAAAGGAAATCACGCTGCTGGGGCAGACCGTCAACAGCTACACGTATGCGGAGAATGGCCGGACCGTCCGGTTCGCCGAACTGCTGGAGCGGGTCCACGCGGTTGCGGGCATCGAGCGCATCCGCTTTGTCACCAGCTATCCCGGCGATTTTACGGATGACATCCTCTACGCGATGCGCGATCTGCCCAAGGTATGCGAGTACCTGCACATCCCCGCCCAGAGCGGATCGAACACCGTGCTCAAGCGGATGAAGCGCCAGTATACCGTTGAAGAGTACGTTGATTTGATCGACCGGGCGCGATCCATCGTGCCGGGTATTTCCCTGGCCGGCGATTTTATCGTGGGTTTCTGCGGAGAAACCGAGGCCGAGCACGAAGCGACGCTGGCACTCGTCGAACGGATCAGGTACAAGAACATCTTTATGTTCAAGTACTCCGACCGGCCGGGGACTGTCGCCCACCGGCGGTTGCCGGACGATGTGCCCGAGGAAACCAAGAAGCGTCGCCACGCCGAACTGTCCGCACTCCAGCATAAGCTGTCGCTTCAACACCACCACGCCATGGTGGGCAGGCGGGTCGAGGTGCTGGTCGAGGGCTACAGCAAGGCCGCCATCAAGGCACAATCGGACGAACAGTCGCGCGGGCAGGAAGTCGGCTGGCGGCGGTCGGATCAGCTTACCGGCCGGACACGCGGCGATGAGATCGTGGTCTTCACCGGCCCCGAATCGCTCATCGGGCAGTTCGTGACGGTGGAGATCGTCGGGGCCACGGCCCTGACCCTGCACGGCGTAGTGCCCCGGCAGCAGGAGTCGCTGGTGGAGCTGAAGATAGAGACCGGGAATGCACGGCCAATCGGGTAAGTGGCGTCTGCACACCCGACCAACCGCGGCGGGAATCGTTGTCGGGCCCGAGGGCCCGACCTGCAAGGTTAGGGACGAGGGGCATGATCATTACTATTGACGGTCCGGCGGGTTCGGGTAAGTCCACGGCAGCGCGCAAGCTGGCGGCCGCGCTGGAGATTCCTTACCTGGACACGGGGGCCATGTATCGGGCGATCGCGCTCAAGGCCCTCAACACCGGTACGCCCCTGGATGACCCGGACGCCTTGACCGAACTGGCCCGTGACACCCGGATCGAGTTGGACTGCGGTCCGACGCACGTGCGCGTGATGATGGATGGTCACGACGTCAGCGAAGCCATCCGCTCCATGCACGTCAGCGAGCATACCAGCGCGGTCGCCCGTGTCCCCGGCGTCCGCCAGGTACTCGTGGAAAAGCAGCGGACCATCGGCAGGCAGCTCAAGTCGCTGGTCACCGAGGGCCGCGACCAGGGCAGTGTCGTATTTCCGGACGCGGACGTGAAGTTCGTCCTCGACGCCAGCGACATGAAGCGGGCCGAGCGACGCTATCATGAACTGCTGGCCGACGGCGAGGAACAGGTCACGTTCGACGAGGTGCTGGAGAACATCCGTCAGCGTGACGACAACGACCGCCGGCAGTGGGCTCCCCTGCTGGCCCCCGGTCGATCCATCCGTATCGACACGACCCACATGACCATCCACGAGGTGGTCGAGCGCCTCCTGGAGGAGGTCCGCAATCGCCAGGCAGCGGAAGCGAAAGTCCTGAGTGCGAAGTCCTGAATGGTAAATGAGTCACAGGTAGCAAGCCCTTGAACGAGTCTCTCCCCCCTATCACGGCCAGCCGAGCCATTGACCATCGACCGGCCGAAGGCATGCGCCTCTACTACCGCTTCTGCCGGTTCATCTGCCAGTGGGTCATGACCCTGTTGCTGAGGGCCCGCGTGTTCGGCCTGCATAACGTACCGCCCAAAGGCGGCGCCCTGCTGGTGTGCAACCATCAGAGCTTCCTGGATCCCGTCCTGGTCACCATGGCCCTCCACCGCGAGGGCAACTACATGGCCCGCGATTCGCTCTTCCGAAGCCGCCTCTTCCGGGTGCTCATCGAATCGCTGAATGCCTTCCCCGTCCGGCGGAACACGGCCGACCTGGGGGCCATCAAGGAAGCCATGCGCCGCATCAAGCAGGGCCGGGTGGTCGTCGTCTATCCCGAAGGGACCCGCACCGAGGATGGAAGAATCGGCCCCATGTTCCCCGGCCTGGCCGCCATCGCCAAGAAGACCGGGGTCCCGATCGTGCCCACCCTGATCGACGGCGTGTTTCAGGCCTGGCCGCGAAACCGCAAATGGCCCAGCCTGGGAGACGTGATCGTCGAATATGGCCGGCCAATCCTGCCGGCCGAATACGAGCACCTGAGCGCCGAGGAATTGATCGAGCTGATTCGTGACCGCCTGATCGCCATGCAGCAGAGATGGCATAGCCGGGTCCCCCGCCGCCGCCTAAAATTGAACCATGAAAACCCCAGCGCACGAAATAACGGGAAAACCGCGTTGCCGGGCTCCTGATGCTGCGTGGTTTCCCGCTTTCGTGACGAATGAATTCCTGTGGGCCGCCTGGCCCGTTTCGCAAAACGAAGTAGGCCCTCTTCCAGTGGGTGAGTTTCGCGCTGCCTGGAGCGGCCGGGCGGGGCCCCGGCCCAGGACCGGGTGACCGGCTGATTGCGCCCCGGAGGCGCGAAACTGATTGACCGGAAGCGGCAAGAACACGAGGAGTGTGATGCAGGTCAAGCTCGCCAGCAAGCGCGGATTCTGTTTTGGCGTCGAAGACGCGATCGAACTCGCTGAGCACACAGTCCGGGAAAACCCCGGTCGCGTCGTGGCTCTCGGGCCCGTCATTCATAACCGCCAGGTGGTCGAGCGCCTCGAACAGGCCGGCCTGAACCAGTCGGCCGACCTCGACACAGTGCCCGAGGGCACCACCGTGCTGATCCGCTCCCACGGGGCGGGGCCGGAGACCTTCGCTCAGGCGGCTCAGCGCGGCGTGCCATTGGTCGACGCGACCTGCGTGCTGGTCAAGCGGGCCCAGACCGTCGTGCAGCAACTGCACCAGGAAGGCTACCAGGTGGTCATGATCGGCGATGCCGAACACCCGGAGGTCAAGGGTGTGATCGGCTACGCCCCGAACGTGATCGTGGTGGACCGAGAGGAGGATCTCGACGCCGTGCTGCCCAAACGCGGCAAGCTGGGCATCGTGGCCCAGACCACCCACGCCCCCGAGCACGTCGCGGAGATGATCGGGGCAATCGCCCGCCGCCCGTTCCGCGAGCTGCGCGTCGTCAATACCCTCTGTTTAGAGGTCATCCGCCGTCAGGAGGCCGCCGTGGCCCTCTGCAAAGAGGTGGACGTCATGTTCGTTCTCGGTGGTCTGCACTCGGCCAACACCCGCGAACTGGCCCGCCTCTGCGAGCAGGAGGGCGTTGCCACCTACCATCTCGAAACCTGGGAGCAGTTCAAGCCGGAGATGGTCAAGGGCCGCAAGGTTGCCGGCATCACCGCCGGGGCCTCCACGCCGGATTTCATCATCAACGACTTCGCGGAGAAGCTCCAGGCGTTTGATGCGGAAGAGTAGCGGATGGGTCTGGCAAAGGATGGGTGGTTAAGCCGCCGGACGCATCAGGGGGGCGGGCATCCTGCCCGCCTCATGGGCCGAAGCGCGAAACACCGGGACCGGGAAGGTGTCAGCACCCTTTCCACTTTCATAAGTCGGCGAACCGCCGAGTAAGAACGGCCGGTACGGAGCCCAGCCGCTACCCAAGGTTGGAACCCTCCAACAGGAAAGTGCGTCAGTTCGATTCCGCCAACCGTTTGCGGGCGGCCAGCAGATAACGCTGGACGGTCGCGGAGCCGGGATGGCAGCCGGTGAGTTCGAGGGAGTGTTCGAGGCAGGCGACGGCCCGCTCGCATTGATGCAGGTGCAGATAAATCTGGCCGCGCAGGCACCAGAGATCGGCATCCTCCGGGCAGAGCGCCACCTGGCGCGCGAGGATGGGTTCCGCGGCCTGCCAGTTGCACTGCTGAAGATAGATACCGAGCAGATTGTTCAGCATGCGCATCAAAACGGCCTTGGTGCCGGCCGTGGCCAGGAATTCCGGCGGAATACGACCCGATTGGCAGAGTTGAGCCGAAAGCCGCTTGCGCAGATCGCATTCGCTCAGGATCGCGCCTTGCTCGAAAGCGTCTATGTAAATCGGACCGCTGCAGGCCTCGTAGCGCAGCAGAAAATGCCCCGGAAAGTTCACCCCCGCCAATGGCCAGCCCAACCGCCAGGCAACGTCCAGCCAAAGGGCGGAAAGCGTGATGGGAATCCCCAGGTGGCGGTCCAGCACCTCGTTGAGATAGCTGTTTCGTGGATCGTAATAGCTGTCCTTGTTCCCGCGATACTCTTCCTCAACACAGATGACTTGCCGGAGGGCTGCCAGCCGGCCAAAGGGGGTCCGTCCGGCCCGCGACTCCACCCGATGGGCCAGGCAGTCCAGCCGGGACAGGTACCGCCCTATCTCCAGGTGGGGATAGGCGTCCGTGGCGAAGAGCAGCGCGGCGGATGCCAGGCGGATGTCCCGCTCAGGCATCTGAACTATCTCGTCGAATGGGTGCACAGGGGCTTCTGACATCCAGCGATTATAGGAGCACGCCCGCAAAAGCGACCTCTGCATTGACCCCGTCAGCGATCAGAGGTTAAAATAGGGAAATCTCAGGCAAGCAGGCGGCTGGCCCCATTCACCTCGTCGGCAGCGCCTGCCGGAACTTTCACTTCCAGGAAGCCCGTCAGAGAGGAGGCTGCTGGCCATGAGCACCACTTCCCCCGCGGAACCATTGTTGAGTTGTACCGCTTGCGGCGCAACCATTTACCCCGAACATCTGGACCGACGCCTGGCCGGTTACTGGGCTGGGGCCATCTATTGTGCTGTCTGCCTGGCGGAGAAAAAGAACGACGGCGACGCCGCGTCTGTCCCCGCCGACGAACCGATCAGCGTTCCCCTCGAAGAAGTCGCCTTCGATTCCTCGGCGCCGGCCATTGCCACGTCTCCACCGCCCGTCTCAACCGCAGCCACCGTCTCGCGCCGTCCGCCGCGTCCGGATGCCAGCGGAGCGACGCGCATGCGCATCTTTCATGCCCGTCTCTCCAACGGCGCTATCGCGCACCTGGACCAGCAGGTAAACGACTGGCTCGAGCAGAACCCGGAAATCGAAATCAAATTCGCGAATAGCACGGTGGGCATCTGGGAGGGCAAGCACGCGGAGCCCAACCTGATTCTGACGCTGTTTTATTGAAGAACGCCCTACCGGGATGGTCCCAGCGTCTCCAGGAGCAGAAGATGGCTGTCCTGCAGACCAATAGGGAAAATTGAGTCATCCAGCGGCGAGGAAAGGAATTCCTGGTCCAGCAACAGCGTACTCGCTCCGCCCGTGGTGTCCATGAGGTCCGCAATATTGGCCACGTGGTTGAGGCCCAGCAGGTGCCCGATCTCGTGGGTGGCCACGTTGCCGATCGCGATGCCCAACTCCTCGGGGCTGAGCAACCGCCCGAACCGGCCGGGGGTAAACATGCTCGTAAAGATGATGCTGCTGTCGGCGGGGTCCCGATTGTAAGGATCGATCTGCTGAGATATCCCGAAAGCACCGGGGTTTTTGCCGCCAAACAGAACGCGCGAAAAGGTTCCCGCGGCCGGCAGCGGGTCGCCCGGCGCCACGCGCACCTCCATGGCCAGGCCCGCGAAGTTCTCCAACACCGTGGACCGCACCTGCTGGCGAATGACCGGCGTAAGACCCGCATAGGCCGGATCAATATCAGCGGCGTCAAAAGGCCCGACCGTGTACGTCTGGTAGTCTGGAATGGTGAGCGTGCCTCCGGTGAAATCCAACAGCACAATCTGGCCGGCGGTCGGAGGCGGCTGGCCGCCGCGGGCAAGCTGAATGTTGATCGTGTAAGCGCCGGTGCGCATGTCCTGGTTACCCAGCGGAGCGGATGCAATCGCCAGGAAATACACTGAACTGGTCCGCCGGATCACGTCATTGAGAAACGGATCGAGCTGGCCAAGGCTGAGGTTGCGGTCGTCATTTTCAAACGCAATCCGCCCCGCCTCATCAAAAAGAGCAATAGTGGCGTCCAGATCGCCCGACGTGCCAACGTCAATAACAATCCGGTCGCCAGCCGTCAGCGGCCCCAGAACATAGACGTCGACATCCTCCGCAGTGCTGATAGTGCCGGAAAGACGGGCCTTGTCCGAGATGCTGAACAATACTTCAATGGCCTGATCGAACGTGTCATTCGGTTCACCGCTGACGCGCTTGCTCGGAAATGTGATCGGATCAACGTCCACATTGCCATCGGGAGGCAGGGTCGGCTGCTCTAACGGACAACCACAACAGGCCGACAGCACAAGCGCAAAAAGAATCCAAACGGCGTGCTTCGCAAGGTGTGTGCTCATCAACCGGCACTCTATGCCCCTGAGAATGTCAAATCAAGCATTCCGCCTGCCGACGGCCCCCAGGCTCGTCCGGCGACCTCCGCCCCCCGCGTCGATCACGCAGGCTCATGAACAGCAAATCGGGCCGGCTAACCCCAAAAAGAATCGCACCCGCTTCAGAAGGCCTTCCGTGCTCGGCCTAAGGAAGCGGGAGCGATGGTCGGGATATTCTTCTTTCCGCTTTCATCCCCCAGCAACCGCTGGGATGATTCCGCCAAAAAGATTAGCAATCCCCGTGCCAGACCTCGAAATCCCAACCACAAATCCATAAACAACGGCACGACAATACCTTATGAACAACACAGCTAAGCCCGCAAAATGAGGTGTGACAAAACCATCACACGCATCCGTGATGAAAACATCACAGCGTGACGAGCCTATCACAGTCCGAGCTGCTTGATTTTGCGGGAAAGGTTTTCGCGGGCCAGGCCCAGCAGCTCCGCGGCACGGGTAATATTGCCGCCCGTCTCCTCCAGCGCCCGGCGAATGTAGGCCCGCTCAAATTCCGTTCTGGCCTCAGCCAGAGGACGGATGGGCCCCTCATGGCTATGCAGCGAGGGCGCCGCCTGAGCTTCCGATCGGGTCGCCTCGGGCCCCCCGCCTTCCGGACGCCCCAGCGTGGCCATGACCGTCTCCCCCGAGACCGCCTCGCCGGAGTGAAACACGGTCAGCCGTTCGGCCAGGTTGCGGAGCTGGCGGACATTGCCCGGCCAGTCATACGCCGTCAGCCTGCCCAACGCCTCTTCACTGAGCCGAACCGGCGGGACCTGCATGCTGGCCGCGAAGGACTCCGCGAAGGTCTTGAACAGCAGCGGCACGTCCTCCAGCCGATCCTTGAGCGGCGGCAGGTCAATACGCACCACGTCCAGACGATACCACAGGTCCTCGCGGAACTTGCCCTGTCGCACGAGGGTAGGCAGGTGATGATGCGTGGCGGCGATCAAGCGAACACGCACATGAATGGGAGCGGTGCCGCCCACTCGCTCGATCTGCCGTGTCTCCAGAGCCCGCAACAGGCGCGTCTGGATCGCCAGCGACATGTCGCCGATCTCATCCAGAAAAAGCGTCCCGCCATCGGCCTGCTCGAAACGCCCCTTGCGCTCGGCCTTAGCATCGGTAAAGGCGCCCCGCTCGTGGCCGAAAAGCTCGCTCTCGATGAGCGTCTCGGGGATGGCCGCACAATTGACCTTCACGAACGGCCCGCCGCTGCGCAGACTACCGTAGTGCATGGCGGCGGCAATGAGCTCCTTGCCCGAGCCGCTCGGCCCGGTGATCAGGACCGTGGCATCGGTAGCGGCCACCCTGAGTACCTGCTGAACCACGCGCTGCATGATCCCGCTGCGATACACAAGCGGATACGGCAGATCGGCCTGACGACGGAGCTGGCCGGCCTGACTTCGGGCCGGCTGGGCGATGGTCGGCGAGAGCGCGGCCGAGGCCACTTGCGAGATGGCCGACAGCAGCTCAAGGTCGGCCGCCGAATACTGGGCGGCTTCATCTTCGCGCAACAGGCAGATGGTCCCCGCCACCCGGCCGGCCACAATCAGCGGAACGGCCATCACGCTCGAGGCCCCCCGGCCGGCCAGGCTGATGCTGGCCCGGAAGCGGCGATCCCGCGTCACATCCAGGCAGGCCAGCGCCTGCCCAGTGGCCAAAACCTGGCGAACCACCGACGCACTGAGCGGCTCGTGGCTCTCCTCATCCTCATCCGGCATGGCGGCGACCACGGTGACGCTCTCGCCCTCACCAGGATAGAGAACCTGGCCCTGGTCGGACGGAATGAGCTCCATCACCTCGTGCAACAGACATTGGGCAGCCTGGGCGTTGCTTCCACAGGTTCGCAGCCGGGATGCGACCTCCCACAGACGGGTCTCGACCGGACTGAGATCGGGGGGCAAGGCCCGAGACTCGTCCTCGGGGCGCAAGGGGTCGGCCGGCCGGGCCAGCAACGGCATGAGTCGGTCGACCAGCGACAGGCCGACGGGGGAGAAGGCCAGCAAGGTCTCCGTGCGGGCCATTTCCGGCCGGGTGGCGGACGCCGGCCGGGCCCGATAGAGCAGGGTGTAGGGGCCAATGGTGATCTGATCCCCGGAACGCAGCTCGTGACGGTCGACGGGTTCCCCGTTCACCACCGTGCGTCCGCGGCCCGTGACGTCCACCAGGACATGCCGTCCATCAACGGATTCGATGCGGGCATGCTCGCGCGAAACGGTCGGATCCGCCAGCACGAGGTCGTTGTCTTCCGCCCGGCCGATCGTGAACATAGCCTGCCCGATTCGTCGCTGCTCGACGAAAGTACCGGCATACTGGATGTCGATCGTGCCTGAGGCGGTCATCGTGATCCTTCGCGCCTCTCATTGTAATCGGCCCGCACGGCTCCGGCACACAAGGGCGGCCGGCCGGGTATCCCGCCGTAGCCTCAAACCACCGACCGGCCGGGCATGGAATGCGAAAGGGCGTCAGACCTGGACGAATTTCTCGCCCTTGGCCCCGCAGATCGGGCACGTCTCAGGCGGGTTGCCCAGCTCAATGTCGCCGCAGATCGGGCAGAGATAGAAGCGAGTCTCTGAGAGGTCCTTACCCTGCTGCACGGCCTCCAGGGCCAGCTTGTACAGCTTCGCGTGCACCGCCTCCGCGCTCACGGCCCAGGCAAGCATGTTCCGGGCGCGATGCTGCTCAGCCTTGGCCTGCTCGACCATCGGCGGATACATCTCGGTGGCTTCGTAGGTTTCGCCCGCGATAGCATCCTTCAGGTTGTCCGCGGTCGTCCCCACGCCTCCCATGTTCTGGAGATGAGCCTGGGCGTGAATGGTCTCGGCCTCCGCGGTCGTGCGGAACAGGCGAGCCACATTGGGAAAACCATCCTGCTCGGCCTTTCGGGCAAAGGCCAGATACTTGCGGTTGGCCTGGCTCTCACCGGCAAATGCGATCTTGAGATTCTCACTGGTGGTAGGCATGAGGGTTTCCTCCTGAAATCCGATTGCAGTCTCACTCGAAGCAGTACGGCTCGATGGCCGCAATCCACAAGGCCCGATTATCAGGGAGCAGGCGCACTCACGCAAATGGTGAGATCCCGGACGGCGACCCGGGCTCGGTGGAGATCCCAGGTGTACGCAGCCTCTTTGAAGCCCCGGCCGGCAGCGTAGTAAATGGTGACATACCCGTCCTGCACCAGGATGCGACCGTGCGGATCGGTCAGGAACCGCGGGAACAGCCGCTCACGATACTCCCCGCCGCGCGGATCGGGCACATCGATCTGGGGATACACCTCCTGCGGCAGGCGCGCGGCGGCATCCGCGTCGAAGACCCCGCTGCGCGTGCCGAGCAGGCCGAGCCGCCCCGTCCCGTAAGCCGGGCGAAGCAGGTAACAGACGTCGTCAAGATATTTCACATCCACCTGCGCGAAACGGGCCACGCTGCCTGCCGGCAGCCCGGCAGGCGCTTTGGCGCCCGGCGTCTTCGGGAAGATGCGCGGATTGCGAAAATAAGGATTGTCCGCCTCGAGGCGCACCTGGAAGTCGCCGGGGCCGGTGCACGAATCCACATAGTGCATCACGAACTTTCCCCCGCGATAAAACACCGAGGGCTGGCCCAGGCCGTAGCGCTGCCGTCCGTGCTGCTTATTGGCCTCGGGGGGAACCACGATCGGCTGGGGACGGGCATCCTCGGGATGGCGGCGCCACGTCCGGCCATCCTGCGAAGTGGCCACGAACACGCCGTTGTGATACTCGTCGCCCACCCGGATCTGGCCGTCCGGCGAGCGGAACAGCTTGAACTCGCAGGCCGCCTCATAGTAGAGGTAATAGGTACCATCCACCCGAATCACCGACGGGCAGCCTATGTGCATACGCTCCCGCTCGCTCTCGGCCGGCCCGAACACCATCAGCGGCCCGGAGGCATCCGGCCCGAATTCTTCGCGCGGACCACTGTAGTCCGGCCCCGACAGTTGCCACGAAACGCCATCCCGGCTCTCCGCGTAGTAGATCCGGTCGCCGCGATCGGGATAGGTGAATTCGAAACGCTCACCGTCCGGCAGGGTGGCCGCGTAGGGAAATCGCTTCCGATTGGAACCTCCCAGCCGCGTCCACCACATGCGATAGTGCGTCCCGTCGTACATAACCGACGGGCCCCAGTCGTACCGGCCGGTGGCGGGATCCTCCGGTTCGCGCTGCAGGGCAATCACCTCGTGCGCTTGGATGATCGGCCCGGCGGCGGGCGCATAGGCCCGGAACTCGACGGTCTGTGATTCCAGCACCGCCGGCGGGCGATCCTTGAACAGGCGCAGCTCCGGGCAGTCGCGCAGGTCGCGAACTGTCAGCTTGCACGCCGCCCCCGGCCGGACGTCCGCCAGGGCCAGGGTCACGATATTGCCATCCACGCGCGCGCCGATCACCCGGCCGGGGGAAATGGCGTACCGGCTCACGTCCCGCGCCGACGCGGCATCCAGCCGCCGGTTGAAATACAGCTCCACCCCTTCCGGCGATACCCGCGTGTCGGCGATCCGCGGCGGATCGGTATACGTGTAGTCGCCGATGGTGTACTCGTAAAAGGTGGTGCTGGTCACACCCAGCTCTTCCGAGGTCCGCTCGAAATCACGAATCCACGTCCAACTGCGCCGGTTCTCGGGCTTGGAGCCGATATCCGCCTGAAACAGGAGCCGCTGGGTCGGAACGGCCGCCCGGATCTGATCGACAAAGGGACGATAACCCTTCACGTAGTCCGCGAGCAGATCGGGCACGAGCCAGTCCGGCCAATGCGTCTGCAGGCAGTGCAGGTCGGGCTTGACCACCCGGGCGATCTCGCCGGCATCCTCGCCACTGTCGTCGCGGATGCGCTGGACGCCGTCAGGCCCGCGCAGGGCCAGCGTCCACGTGCATACCTTCACCTGCGGCGCCACCTCCCGGATGCCCCCGGGGCCGTTGACCAAGTCGTTCAGGAACACCGTGAGGCTGGCTTGGCGAAATGCCAGCCAGTCGCGCCACAGGGCCGGATTCCTGGCCGGTGAACGCGGCGAATCGGCGGCCATGATGTCCGGCAGGTCGTCGTGATGAGGGAATTGCTTCTTAAAGGAGGTCCGGCAGGTCTCGCAGAAACAGGCGAAGGCCGGACTCACCGGGCCGGGGTATTCCGGCCAGTGGGGTTCCATGATGTCTACGCCGTCGAAGGGAAAGGCCTTGAGCGTCTCCGCGATGCGCGACTTCTTCCACGCCCGGTAGCCTGGATGGTTCAGGCACAGACGGGTGTAGCCGTCCTGGAGCGGTTGGCCCGCCAGATCGCTGCGCGTGACCATCCGCCAGGCCTCCCACCCGGCGGGCAGATCTTTGCGCGAGTAGGTTCCGTTGCCGAAGGTGGCATACCAGACGCCGATGCCCTCCCGGTGGAAGGCGTCAATCAACGCGCCATTGATCAGGCTATCGGCAGTCACGATGTACCGGACAACCTGGTAGCCGTTCACCCGGATTTCCGACGCGCTGCTGGCCGGCGAACGGTCCTGAAAATAGCGCCCGAAATGCGGATCGATCTGCACGCTGCGACCGAAAACCGGGTATACCCCCCGTGAACCGCCGGCCTGGGCCAGGCCACACAACGCCAGGACCGGAAACAAAACCATCCACTTACGCATGGAAACCCTCAGGAGAATACAGCGCCGCCGGGAAGGGATCGGTTACCGAGGACACAAAAGACCACCGAGGTCCCGGCGCGGGCCGCGCCCACCATCTAGGGCCCCAGGGCATGATATCAGTCGTTGGTTCGGGCTTCCGCTCCGGTCGCCCTCCCTTGCCGGGTCCGTGGTCCTCTTGTCCGTTGTTTGGGCGCGGTCATTTGGAAAACCGCGCCCTGAAAAACCGCCGGGCAACCGTTGCCACTTCGCATCTTTTCTCGCGCGTCACTTCGCGTCTTTTCCCGCGGCCCACAGCGTCCCGCGCTGCAGCAGCTTCGCGAAATTCGGGTCGCGGCAGGCTTTCACGTCGTGGCCGAAAACATTGTTGTAAACGCGGCCCTTGCCGTACTCAAGCGTCCAGACCAAGGGCTCCACCCGCCCGCTCCACTCGGAATACGCCTCGACCAGCACATGAATGGGCGCGTCGCCGACCAGCTTCGCATAAAGCTCGTCGTCAGCCTGGAAGTCGCTGATGCCCTGGGTGATGAAGTGCTCCCGGTCCTTGATTTTCGCTTCAAACTTCCCCCGCGGCCCGTGGCCCGAACCGGTGGTCCAGATCCGGCCGATCAGGTTGCGGTACTCCGGCCACTCGTGCTCGAAGGCCCGGCACGAGAAATGGAACGAAACCAGCCCCTTGCCCCCCTTCACGAATTTCAGAAGGTTTTCCTGGGCTTTAGGGGTAATTCCTGGACGTTCCCAGTTGTAGTAGTTCAGCAGGATGACGTCGTAGCTGTCCAGCGCCGAAGATTCCAGGACCAGCGGTTCCTCGCTGACCACCACCTCGAACTCGCCGGTGGCTTCGAGGTGCTCGCGCAGCACCGGGGTGGTCTCGCGCCATTTGTGCGCGGGCACATCCCGGCCGGTCACGATCAGCAGCCGGGTGAGTGCCTTCTCCGCCGGTTTCTCCGCGGGCTTCTCGGCCGCCAGGCCGGGAAGAATCAGAGCCGCAAATGCCGCCGCAACCATGGTCAGTCGAAACGCTTGTCTCATCGGTCACCTTTCACAGAACGTACATGATCCTTGGAAAATGTTCCTCGACGCGCCGGACGAGCGCGCCAACCACCACGCGCCGGTCAAGGCGCCTGCCAGGCACCGCGTGCGGCCGCCATTATAGAGTCCCGGCATCAGCTTGGAAAACGGAGAACCGGTCACCCGCACAGATCGGCCGGACGGGCGTCAAGCAGGCGTACGACGTCCTGCGTGGCCATCTCCACCAGCACGCCGCGCTGGCCGCCGTTCACAAGAATGGTGTCCAGCGCCAGGAGCGACTCCTCGATCACGGTGGGCAGCCTGCGGCGCATCGCGAAGGGGGAAATGCCGCCCACATGATAGCCGGTGATCTTCTCCGCTTCGGCGGGATCAGCCAGATCCGCCGACTTGACCCCCACGGCCGCGGCCATCTTGCGGGTGTTAAAACGCTGGTCGCCCGGGATGATGGCCACATGAAAACTCGGTCCGGCGGCCTTGACCACCAGCGTCTTGCAGCAGGCCTCCAACGGCCGGCCTACGCCCGCGGCGGCCAGGTCGGCCCCAACCTCCGTAAAAGCGTAAGTCAACACCTGAAACTTCACACCCTGCGCGCGAAGCCATTTGACGGCATTGGTATCGGACATGCTCAAACCCGGTTCGCTTTGGCACCTCCGGCACAACTCGGCACGGGCGCAAACGCCCGCCGTCGGCATCTTCGGATCGCACAGGCGGGAGGTCAAGAGATCCGCGAAAGCCGCGCTGGAACTGTCGGCATGACTGGTGCCCTTCTCGGTCCGGGAGTCTCGCGCTTCGGCCCACGAGGCGGGCAGGATGCCCCCCCCAACAACGCCGGTCGGCGGTTCTGGAGGGCGGGTATCTTGCCCGCCTGAATTGAATTCTGCGGGGAGGGCATCTTGACCGCCTGATCCGCCGAGAGACTGGTGTACTGGAAATGGCATTAGGCCGGTGGATCTTCATCCCGTGGATTGGATCCTCGTGCCTGCGGTTGTCGACAGCGCCGGCAGCGAGAATAGTCCGCCTGGGAGGCGGAACGTGCGCCCGTGGCGTCGCAGAGCCCCATGTCGTCCAACCGGCTGGCCACCATGGCGCTAAAACGCGCCGCCCCCTCGCGGTTCAGGTGGGCCGGGTTGAGGAACATCGCCGGGTCGCGCAATTCCGGCACGCAGTCCAGACAGACACGAACATAGGGAACCCCCTCCCGGTCGGCCACGGCCTGCAGGCTCTCGAAGCAGGCACGCCGGATCGAGCAGGAATCAAAGTCCGCACCGTACCTGGGAGAATTGACCAGCACCACCCGGCTGCCGGCGGCCCGCGCCGCCCGAATCATGTCAGCGAGCAATTCGAGGTCTCGCGGGTCCAGCCGCTTGCCCTCCATCGGGGGCAGCGCCATGTTCGCCAGGGCCTGGTTCATGCGGCCGTCCACCGGCTCATAGCCGGCGTCCGAGCGGTTGGGCACGCCCCAGTCGCGCAGGATGGGCAACGCCCGGCCGTTGTACCGAAAGGATTTGGAGAGATATTTCAAACGCTCCAGCGGCCCGCGCGAGTAAATCATTTCACGAATCACCTCGGATTCGTCCAGGAATGACGCCAGCAGCGTGGCTCGATCCAGGTACGGGTCGGGGTCGACGACGAAAGTCGGATCCACGTCGATGATGAACAGCTCCGGCGTGTAGTCGCGCAGGAGCAGGTCCATGACCCCGCGCATGTAAGGGAAGCCCTGACCATCGCAGCCGGCGTTGTACACCGTTTTCCCGAGCCGATCGCGCAGGAGGGCGGTGTCGTAGTGGCGCAGGGCCCGTGAACTGCCCAGCACCACCACCTCCGCGCGGGCCTTGCGCGCGTGATTGATAATCCCCCCGAAGGCGCCCACCTCCACTTCCCGGAACGCCCTGTCCAGCAACAGAAAAATACCCCGATCCAGCAGCACCACGGCCGCCAAGAACGCCGCCGCCATGAGCCACATGCTTCGGCGTCCGCGCAACCCGTTACGAGGCCGCTCGTGACTTCGACGCGCCGGGAGTACCGAACCTGCCATCGCGATGTCCGCGTCGTGTGGAGACATACGCTTCCTCTCGCTTCCGACTCCCTAGAACTGGAAGTAAATAAACTGGCTGCCAAAGTCCGCGCCGAAGAGAACGATGGAAAATACCGCGGTCACGTACACGCCCAGACGGGCCGGCGCCGGCAAGGCCCTCAGGCGGTTCGCCACCGACCCGCGCGACTGAAGCACCTGAACGATCAACAACAGGAGAATGGCCGGCAGAACGTGCCAGATCACCATGCCATCAAAGAACAACCGCGGCCAGCCGTCGAACAGATGCGTCAGGATATAGAAGGCATCCCCCGCCGTATTCGCCCGGAAGAACACCCACGAAAGACACACCAGGTGGAAGGTCACCACCATGCGCCAGGCCTGCACGACATGCCACGGCAGCCCCAGCCGGGCCACCAGCGCATCACGGGCGGGAAGCGTCGCCTTGGAGGCGCAGAGCATCACGCCCTGCAGCAGGCCCCAGATCAGGAACGTCCAGTTGGCCCCATGCCAGATTCCCCCCAGAAACATGGTGATCATCAGGCTCAGATACATGCGCGACACGCCCTGACGGTTGCCCCCCAGCGGGATGTACAGGTAGTCGCGAAGCCACGTGGACAGCGAAATGTGCCACCGGCGCCAGAAATCAGGGATGGTCGTCGCAAAGTACGGCCGCCGGAAATTCTGCATCAAGTCCACCCCCAGCACGCGGGCCGAACCGATGGCTATATCCGAGTAGCCCGAGAAATCGCAGTAAATCTGGAAGGCAAACAGATACGTGGCCAGCAGGTACGTGGGGCCGGAGTGTCCGGCCACATCGTTGTAGATGGCATCCACGTAGATGGCGGCACGGTCGGCGATCACCACCTTCTTGAACAACCCCCAGAGCATCAGTTGAAGACCGCTCCAGACCCGCCCGGTGTCCCAGGGCTTGTCCAGGGCCATCTGGGGCAACAGGTTCCCCGCACGTTCGATCGGACCGGCCACAAGCTGCGGGTAGAAAACCTTGAACAACGCGAACCGCTGCAGACTTCGCTCCGCCGGAATGTTTCGCCGGTAAACGTCCACCATGTAGCCGATGCCCTGGAAGGTGTAGAACGAAATCCCCACCGGCAGAAGCACTTCCAGAAGCGGCCAATCCACCTGCACATGAACAAGACCCAGCGCGTCGCGAAGGGCCTGCCCCACGAAGTTGAAGTACTTGAACACAAACAACACGCCCAGCCCGCAGGACACCCCCACCGCCAGCAGCACTTTTCGCACGGTTTGCGCCGTCGCCCGTTCCAGGCCCCGGGCGCACGCGTAACAGACCAGCGTCGTGAAGATAATCAGCACCGCATAGCCGGGCTCCCAGCTCATGTAAAAGTAATAACTGGCCCCCAGCAGCAGCAGCGGACGAAGCTTGACCGGAATGGCAAAAAAAGCGGCGGTGACCGCCACAAAGAAAACCGCAAAATGCATGGAGTTGAAAAGCATGGTTGAGTGCGTCCTCGCCCGCCGCGCCCCTCGTCGGGCGAGAAGATTCCAGCCAGAGGTGAACGTACTTTCACCGGCTGACAGACTGGCATCGGATTGCCTGGACCTCGAACACTACCGAATACTATTCAGGTACCCACCCTAGTCAACGTACCAAAAAGCTTCTTCATCACCCCAAACCGCTGCCGCATACCAACCTTATTTGCATACACGCTTCACAAAACCTCGCTTGCGGTTACACTTGGTTCTCCGTAAGATTCAGCCCTGACTGTTGTTGTGATGCACCCGGGCGGGTGGGTTCCGCTCACCAGACGATGGACTTGATCAATCTCCGATTTCACCAGGATCTCAGCAATGACACCGCCTTGTGCGGGTCAGGTGCCCGTACACCCATGGGTGGATCAGCGGCAGGGACGCCGCCTCCGCCTGGCTCAGAGTGGGTCAAACGCTCCTCAGGCCGGTGGACCTGGCAGATTCGGCCCGACTGGGTCGACTTGCTGGACACCGACAACTGCCCCGATTGGCTGAATCTGAAGGATGATCCGCGGGCCACACTGATCAAGACGAACGACGGACGCCAGGTGTGGCGCCTTCAGTGGGGTCAACACCTGCTGTTCGCCAAGATCTCCCGACCTGGGCGCTCCTGGCCTCGAATACGCCGCTGGCTGCTTGGCCCCGACGCCATCCGCGAAAAATGCGTCGCCGATTACGCCGCCGCCCACGGAATCGACACCGTCGCACCCATTGCGGTCGGCACCGCCCCTTTCCGCGGACGAGATCCTGTCAGCATTCTGATCACGCTGGGGCTGGCCCACGCCGTGGCGCTGAACGAGTTCTGGAGCAAGATTGATAACACCGCGCCCAACGCCCGCCGCCTTCGCAACGAGGTGATCGACGCAACCGCCCGGCTCATCGCCTCGGCCCATGAGAACGGTCTGGAACATACCGATTTGCACGCCGGAAACGTGCTCATCGAATCCAGCGGGCAGACCCCTTGCCGGGCCCTGTTTGTGGACCTGATTAATATTCGCACGAACCGCACGGTCGATGAACAGAGCATGTTGCGAAACCTGGCCCAGTTCAACCAGTGGTTCCGCACCCATGCCACCGTCATGGATCGCGTTCGCTTCCTGAGTCGGTACCTTGAATGGCGCCACGTGATCGGGAAAGCCAAGTCCGCCGCCGGCAGTCGCTCCGATGCTTCATCATCGCCGGAGCAGGCAGCTACCGCCGCCCCGGTCGGCGGATATCACCTCCTGGGAAACGACACCCGAGCCTGGATCCAGGGCCGCCGCAGGATTCTTCTCCAGATGGAGCGTGCGGCCATCGATCACGCGAACGCGCTCTACGCCAAGCGCGATCGGCGAGCCCTGCGCACCGGACGCTACTTCGCGAAACTCCGCCTCTCCCGCGGTTGGCGCGCCCACGTGTTCCTCGAAGCCAAACATGCGGTCGAAGGTTCACCCGCGTCCCGGGCGCGCTTCAGTATGGAGCAGTGGCAGCATTGGCTGCAATGCCCGGAGGATTGGATCCGCGGCGCCCGGCGCGAATACGTGGTCAAAGACTCCCCCTCGGCCCTTGTGTACCGCACGCGGCTGGACGACAAAACCGGCCAGAGTATCGACGTCATCTGCAAGCGATCCATCCCGCGGAGCTTCCTCAAACGCGTGGCTCTGCTGTTTCGGCCATCGCGTCCCATGCGCAACTGGCGGCTGGCCAACGCCCTGCTGAACCGTCAGATTCCCACCGCCCGGCCGCTGGCCGTGGTCGAGCGGCGCGTGCTCGGCCGGCCCAGGGACGCCTTCCTTATCACCGAATACATCAGCCACTCCCACGATCTCGACACACTGCTGGCCGTTGAGCTGCGCGAAATGGAGCCGGCCAGGGCCTTCCAACTGAAGGCCCAGATCGCCCGCGCGCTCATCGTCGTGCTCCGCAGGCTGCACGAGCGCGGCTTTATTCATCGCGATCTGAAGGCCCCCAACGTCATGGTGCAATGGGATCCGACAGCCCAGGCCGCGCCGCGCGTTCTGCTCGTCGACCTCGATGGCGTCCGGCAGGTGCGACACGCCAGCCAGGCCGCCGAAATCCGGGCCCTGGCCCGTCTCGCCCGCAGCGTCGAGCATTGCCGCACGCTGACCCGAACCGACCGGCTGCGCTTCTTGAAAGGATACCTGGCCCGGCCCGGCCGTCCGGAACCCGAGTGGCGGGAAAAATGGAAGGCCATCGAAGCCGCCGCGGGCCACCAGCGCGCCTGCAAGGCTACTTGATCCATCCGCTTAACAGACTGCCCAGGTTTGCCCCCGAAATGAGCTGCAGACCGGCCAGGAATACCAGCACATACACCACCCGCAGAAACCACCGCTCGGAGCACTTGCGGTTCATCCATACCCCCAGCCATACGCCGACCGGCACCAGCGGAAAATAGTACAGGCCGGTCAGCAGCGTCTCGCGGGTAATGATGCCCTGCCCCAGGAAAAACGGCATTTTGATCCAGTTGACCCACGCGAAAACCAGTACGCTGGTGCCCATGTAGATTTCCTTGGGCATCCGCTGCGGGATCAGGAACATGCTCACCACCGGACCGGCCCCGTGCGCGAAAGTGCTGGTGATGCCCGTGGTAATGCCGCAGGGAATGCCCACCCGATGGTTGGGCGCGAAGGCCCCTTCTATCGCGAAGATCTTCTCCCGGACGAGTTGGAACAGCACAAACGTCACGGCAATGACGCCGATGGCCATGCTCACCCCCCGGTCGCTGAAGCGGTCGATAAGCTGCACGCCCACGAGAACCCCGACTACCGTTCCGGGAAGCAAATAGCGGAGATTCTCTTTCCGCCATTTGCCCCAGTAGTGGTACAGGGAAAAGGCGTCGCCCGCGCACAGCAGCGGTAACAACGTCCCCACCGCAAAGGCAGGCGGTTTCCCCCCCGCCCCGAAGGCCAGCACGCAAATAGGCGTGGTCAGCATGCCCAACCCGCCGCCGAAGCCGGCCTTGGCGATGCCGATGAAGAGCACGCCCAGGGAGGCTATGAGAACCGTATACCACTCAAACATGGGCGGCAGTCTACAAGATGGAGCGACGAAGAGATAGAGAGTAGGAGAGCGGGACTCGGCCGGCGCTGCCCTCCATTTCGCCTTGTCTCCAGCTCTCAGAGTGAATCAATTCCCGCCGCAGCCACGACGCACTCATGGCGAGGGAGCATTCGGAGCGGCGGCGGCCGCCTGCTCCGCGCGCCGGTCCCACCAGAAGTTCAACAGCAGGAGCCCGACGCCGATCACCAGCCACGAGTCCGCCAGATTGAAGACCCACGGCCAGATGTGAATGGTCCCGACCTTCGGCAGAGTGATCCGCGGCTCCATTTTGATGAAGTCACGAACAACCCCCTGCCGCCGAAGCTCCGGCTGCAACCTGGGAGGGATGGTAGCCGCATGTTGCGCCACCTGCGGATCGGCGCCCTGGGAGGGATCCAACAAACCTTCCACGATCCGAATGCCGCGGGGGCCCTCCTCGATAATCGAGCCCGCGTGATAACCCGTCACAGTCTTACCCGTGTTCGGGTTGACCATCCTCACTCTGACCACGTCGGCGATAACGAAGGTCCGGTCGTACAGATTGCCCAACGCCCCGGCCAGTACCAGCCCCAGGGCGATGTGCAGGCTCCGGCGATCCCGCGAACTATGGATGAACAGGTAGAGGACGAACCCCAGGGCCAGGATCGAAGCCGCGATGAAAACCGGCACCAGCCCCTTGCCCAGGCCAAAGAGCGCACCCGGATTGAGCGACCGCCGGAACGACATCACGTTAGGAATAATCACCCCGGCCGGATCATGAGGATCGAGACTCAACCGGCTGAAGGCCAGTTGCTTGGTTCCCAGGTCCAGGGCCAGCCCCACTACCGCGAAAATCCACAGCCGCAGATGCGAAGCCAGGTGCCAGCGCGCGGAAGTGGCCGCGCCGCCAGCTCCGTTCGTGGATGCATCGGGATTCACCGGGCCCGGCGGCCTCTCGGAACCCGTCGCAGGCATCCCAGGCGCATCCGCAGGCCCCCTCGCTGGCGCGTTGGGTTCATTCATCGAATCGGTCATGGAAAATGGATTCTCAGGCCAGCCCCTGCTCGCGCTTCATCGCATACTCAATGCAGTACTTGGCCCAGGGCTTAAACCTCAGCCGTGCCTTCGCAATCGGCTTGTTGGTCGCCATGCAGATACCGTAAGTCTTCTTCTGGATGCGGTCCAGGGCCTCGTCGATCTCGCGCAGCAACCCCCGCTCGTTTTCGATCAGCCCCAGGGTTAATTCCTGCTCCCAGGTATCGCTGCCCAGGTCGGCCATGTGGATGGGCATGCTCGAGAACGTCCCGCCTGGGGCCCCGGTCCGACGCGCCTCGTCGGACAGGTTGTTCATATCACCCACCAGTTCGCGACGCTTTTCCAGCAGCAACTGCCGGAATTCCTCCAGCTCGGCTTCGCTGAGGTGCGTTTTGCGAATCTCGGTCTCTTCAGCTTCACTGTCAGCCCGAAGAGCTGCAATGGCGCGGCTGTCCTTATGCGCGGATACCGCCCCCGTGTCAGTGCCACGACGGCTGTTCTGGATGGCCTCCGCCTCTGATGGACGCCGTTCGGCCCGCCGCTTCTGGGCGGCAATCTTCTTGTCCGCCGGGGAAGGCCGTGACGTCGCCTTCCGCTCGACCTGTTTGGCACGTGAAGACTTCGCCGCCGAGCCCTTTCCCGCAGCCGCAGGTTTCGTCGCCCGGCCAGCAGAACCGCGTGAGGAGGCTCGCTCCCCGGACGCACGCTTCACCCGACCCGCTCCTTCCGCTCCACCCCGCTTTGCTGCTGGTTTTCGCTTAGCCACGCTTCATGGTCCTGGCAATAGAGGGCCGTTCGTAAGTCTTTGACACGACAGAAGAAACGAGAGCTATTAAGTCTTGCAAGTATAGTGGAGGTGAGCGCGACTGTCAAGCTTTCAGAAGCGAATTACAGCTCATGGGCAACAAGCCTCGGGAGACGAGGCTTCGTCAACGGGCCGCTCGTTTTCGGACGCACACGCCGGCACGCTCAGGAACAGCTCTATTTCCGAGTGGGTCATCTGTACCTGCCGGCGCTGCATGACCCGGATGGCCACTTCCAGGCACCGCTCAACCGCATACGGACAGGATCCCCGGCAGGTCAGCCAGGTGAAGGAAGGCACGAACTTCGGCGAGAACTCGCAGGTGGCGATGTTGCACCCGAACCCAACCACCGCGCCGGTGGGAAACATCTGCCCGATGCCCGTCTTGCTGTGGTCGCCGATGGTGAGCCCGACAAACATCTGGCCCGAGTCCACCTCAACGCCGTTGATGGGCACGCGAACATGACCATAAGTATTTTTCAAATCGCTATTTACAGTATCCGCGGCCAGGTTCACCCATTCGGCCACATAGGCATGCCCCAGGAAGCCGTCGTGCTGCTTATTGGAAAAACCATGAATGATCGACGACTCAAGCTCGCCGCCCACCTTGCATCGCCGGCCGATGCTCATCCCGTCACGCAGAACGGCCCCCGGCTGGACCAGCGACCCGTCGCCAATGTAGCACGGCCCTTCCACGCTGCAGTTCGGAGAGATCGTCACGTTCTCGTCGATATAGATGGGCCCATGCTCGGCATCCAGAACCACTCCGGGCTTGATCACGCTGCCCCGGCCCACGTAAATGCCTGCGGGATTCAGCACGTGGGCCCCCTCGTAGATCCGCCCTTCCATCTGCCCCCCCCGGCCGGCCTGCTCCCAGCACCAGTTGAGCATACCCGGATTGCTGTGGACCAGATCCCACGGATACTGCATCAGGCGGGGCGAAGGCACGAACTCATACCGGGGAACCTCAGCCAGAACGTCGTGGGTGGCCGTCGGATCCAGCAATACCTCAGGGCTCAACCGGTCCAGCAGGGCCGCGTCGGCATGAATCGCCACGGCGACCTCACCCGCCCATTGCACCGCCGGCGCCGGCCCGGCCAAAGGCGGCTCGGTTAACAGCAGTCGCCCATTCACCAGCAGAGCCCGGTCCTCTGCCGGCCGGGTGTTCACGGGCACGCCAAAACGCTCCGCGGTCACACCGGCCAAGAGATTGCGACAATATAGGACCAACCGATTGTGAGGAATCACCGCACGCTGGTAGTCGCACAGGCTGCGATATCCGGTGCGCAGTTCCGCCGTCGTCCGCCAGTAGGTCAGTGGCAGCAGGTTGCGATAGCCGGCGTCCTCAAAGATAACCAGCGTTGCCATAAAGATTTGGCGCACAAAAAAAGGAAAAGCATCTGCCGTAATGCCGGTGGGAGCCATTTGACAGAACCCTGTAGCAAGGTGGGCGGCGTGTCCTTAACCGGAACATCCCGTCAGGCGGGCTCGTTCGTGAAGGTCCAGTGGCCTCCCGAGGGTTCTTTTTACGGTTCAGTCAAATTGCGCTCCCTGTCGCGCATGGAAGACGCTTTTCCGTACAAAGCCTAGCATTCGACAGGCTGATTTTCTACCCCCTTTAGATCGGTCATTGTGCCTGAGCACTTAATAAGTGCAGTGACGGCCGCAGGTTTGGGCTACCCGACCGGGCCCGGGCCCCTGAACCACGCGTCCCGATCAGCCCGGCCGGTCGCCCCCGAGACTCCACAAACCAGCATTTGCCATCTTTTATCTCCCCCGGGGCCGAAGCCCGGGTAGAATCCGCAAATGCATCTCGTCGGGGATACGAGGGGGACGCGCGGACAGAGGAGATCAAGGTCATGCGGAAATGGCTGATTCTGTTGGTGCTGGCAGCCTTCTGTTCCGGCACCAGTTGCCTGTTGTCGGATTTCTTCGGCTCGGGTTTCCCCTTCCTGACAGTCACTACCGTCGATGACGGGTTCTGTGATCCGTTTCTGGATCCCTTCTGCGATGATGGTTTCATCACCTGCGATCCCTTCCTCGATCCATTTTGCGATGGAGACTTCATCGCCTGCGATCCGTTCTTGGATCCCTTCTGCGACGGTAGTGGCGGTGGTTTCGTGTTTTGCGATCCGCTGATTGACCCCTCCTGTTTCTGAGGCGCAGCCGTCCGGGCGGACCCGGGCCTTGCCGGTTTCAACCTGGCAAGCCGTCCTGTCGCTTGCGTGCCAATCTGACAGCAAGGCCCCCCTGTCGTCCCGAAACTGGCAGGGCACAGGACCGTGAGCCGGCCTCAGCGCCGTCGCCACATGGAATGTAACATGCTTAAGATACGAAATTTACAACTATCCATAAGTAACTCGCGACGCTTGGCACTCGCTTTGCCTTTGACCCCCCTGAAGATTCCCTGACCGGAAAATGCGCGCCCGGCGCGGCCGGCATACCGGTGACAGGACTGATCCACGAAGAACGGCTGCTGATCAAGCGAGTGAAAGGAGTTTTCGTAATGGCAAAGGTCAAGATTCGTCCACTGGGTGACAAGGTCCTGGTGAAGCGAATGGAAGCGGAAGAGAAGACCGCCGGCGGGATCGTCCTCCCCGACACGGCCAAGGAAAAGCCCAAACGGGGTATCGTCCAGGCGGTCGGCGACGGCAAATTGCTGGACAACGGTGAGCGCAGCAAGCTTCAGGTCGAGAAAGGCAACCAGGTCCTCTTCAGCAGCTACGCCGGCACCGAGATCAAGGTGGACGGCGAGGAATACCTCATCATCGACGAGAACGACATTCTGGCCATTGTGGAATAGGGTCGACCGAACCCAACGGTGAGCGATCGTCGTCCGGGAGCAAAGCGTTGACCGCTGACAGCTTCGGGCGATGAGACGAACCCATTAGCAGTCTTACCCGATGGAGATATAAAAGCATGGCAGCAAAGAAGATAGCTTATGACATGGAGGCCCGGGAGGCCATTCGTCGCGGCGTCAAGCAATTGGCCCGCGCGGTCAAGGTGACCCTCGGCCCGGCCGGACGTAATGTCGTCTTGGAGAAGTCGTTCGGTTCTCCCACCGTGACCAAGGACGGCGTGACCGTGGCCAAGGAAGTCGAGCTGGAAGACGCCTATGAGAACATGGGCGCCCAGATGGTCAAAGAGGTCGCCCAGAAGACCTCAACCGTGGCCGGCGACGGCACCACCACCGCCACCATCTATGCCGAGGCCATTTATGACGAGGGCCTCAAGAACGTGGCCGCCGGCGCCAACGCCATGGAGCTGAAGCGCGGCATCGAAGCCGCCGTGGAAGCCGTCACTGAGCAGCTCAAGAAGCTCAGCATTCCGGTGAGCAGCACCGAACAGGTTGCCCAGGTGGGCACCTGTGCCGCCAACCATGACGCCGAGATCGGCAAGCAGATTGCCCAGGCCATGGAGAAGGTGGGCAAGGATGGCGTCATCACCGTCGAAGAGGGCAAAGGTTTGGATACCAACGTCGAGCTGGTCGAAGGTATGCAGTTCGACAAGGGCTACCTCTCGCCCCACTTCGTGAACAACTTCGAGACCATGGAAGTGGTTCTCGAAAAGCCCTACATCCTCATCCACGAAAAGAAAATCTCCGCGGTGAAGGACATGATCCCGCTGCTGGAGAAGGTCGCCAAGGCCGGCCGGCCCCTGCTGATCATCGCCGAGGACATCGAAGGCGAAGCCCTGGCCACGCTGGTGGTCAACAAGCTGCGCGGCACGCTGCAGGCGGCCGCGGTGAAGGCTCCCGGCTTCGGTGATCGCCGCAAGGCCATGCTTGAAGACATCGCCATCCTCACCGGCGGCCGGGCCATCTTCGAAGACCTCGGCATCAAGCTCGAAAGCATCGATCTGCGCGATCTCGGGCAGGCCAAGAAGGTCACCATCGACAAGGACAACACCACCATCATCGAAGGCGCCGGCGACACCAACGCCATCAAGGGCCGCATCCAGCAACTCAAGAACGAGATCGAGAACACCACCAGCGATTACGACCGCGAGAAGCTCGAAGAGCGCCTGGCCAAGCTGGCCGGCGGCGTCGCCCAGATCAACGTGGGCGCGGCCACCGAGGTCGAGATGAAAGAGAAGAAGGCCCGGATCGAGGACGCCATGCATGCCTGCCGGGCGGCCGTCGAGGAAGGCATCCTGCCGGGCGGCGGCGTGGCCCCGTTGCGGGCGATGAAGGCCCTTGACGATCTGGCCAAGAAGCTCCAGGGCGACCGGAAGACGGGCGTGGACATCGTCCGCCGGGCGCTCGTGGCCCCCATCAAGCAGATCGCCGAAAACGCCGGCCTGGACGGCTCCATCGTCGCCCAGAAGGTGTTGGACAATCCCGACAAGAACTTCGGCTACAACGCCCTCACCGCCGAGTATGGCGACATGATCAAGATGGGCATCCTGGTGCCCACCAAGGTCGAGCGCGTGGCTCTGCAGAACGCCGCCTCTATTGCCTCGCTGCTGCTGACCACCGACGCGGTCGTCAGCGAGATCAAGGAGAAGAAACCGGCCCCAGGCCCCGGCGGCCACGGCCACGGCGGCATGGGCGGCATGGGCGGCTTCTAAGAAGCGGCCCGCGATCAGCATTCCACGGTCAGCTCCCTGCTGACCACAAGCTGAATGCTGAGTGGTGAATGCTGAAAGCTTTCCAGGCGTCCGGTTGGGCATTAACCCGGCCGGACGCCTGTCTTTTTGTCCGGCGGACCAACAGCTCAGCCGGATTCCGCTTGTTTAGCTCAACCCTGGCCCATAGAATCAGCCACGTTGCAGTCATTGTTGCATTACTGCGGATTCGTTCGCGAACCGATTTTGAGGGACATGTCATGACCCATGTAAGCCGTCTCGCCAAGCCGTCCCTTCTGATCGCCAGTGCCGCATTCCTGCTGACTTTTCCGGCCGGCCTGGCCGCACAACCGACCGCCGCCGTGCCTGCCGTGCGCGCCAAGCTGGACCCGGCCACAGAGAAGATCCTCGACCGCCTGGAAGCCCGTGGGCGCGAGATCAAGGACATCGAAACCAACCTGGTCTTCATCAAGCGCGATCCCATCTTCGAATCCACCGAGCGGTTTGAGGGCGTTCTGCTGTTCAAGGAGGACCAGCCCAATCCCCGCTTCCTCATCCGGTTTGACCGAAGCACCCAAGGCGGCCGGGCCATCGACAAGAAGGAATGGCATGTTTTCGATGGCCGGTTCTACATCGAGGCCCGCGAGCGAACCCGAACCATCGTCAAACACGAAGTGCTCCGCCCCGGTGAAAAGCGCGAAGTGTTCCGCCTGGGCCAGGGGCCCTTCCCCCTGCCGTTCGGTCAAAAAAAGGAGGACATCCTCCGGCACTTCAGCGTCAAGCTGGTTCCGCCCGCCCCCAAAGACCCGCCGGAGACGGACCACCTGGAGCTGACGCCTCTGCCCGACACGGAGATGGACAAGAAATACGAGAAGGTCCACTTCTACATCGACCGCCGGCAAGCCCTGCCCGTGAGGGTGCAGACCGTGGAAAAAGAGGATGGCAAGGAGATCATCGCCGCCTTCTCGAACCTCAAGCTCAACACCGGGCTGCCCGGCAGCCGGCTGGTACTGCCCACGCTGCCGGATTATTCGATCACCGAGGACCTTCTGCCCAGCGAAGAAAAAGCGCCGGCGAAGCGATCTGAGTGAGCGAACGATCTGAATAATATGGTTTCCGTTGCCAACTTGGGCAGGTTCCTGCCTGGTGGTTGGCCGCCGCGCTGCTGATCGCTTGAATCTTCGCGCCCCCGCCTCTGACGATGTTTGATTCTCTAATCGGGTAATGGTGGGCCGGGTGGCACACCTCTTCCAGAGGTGGGTTCACGATTTGGACAACCGATGAGGGTACCGTCGGCATCAACCGCAAGCCCGGCTGAAGCCGGAGTGAGTCTAAGGCTGGAGATGTGTTTGTCGCTCAGGTAATCGCCAGTGGCCCTGAGAGGGGCCAGGTGAGAGTGGCCACCAGTGGAGCGAAGCGGAACTGGTGGTTGCGAGTGTCTGGTACACAAGTCCCCGCCCTGATCGGGGCGGAGTGAGAGACTGGTGAGGGGGCTCACGCCGCCCCTGTCGGGGCGGCAGGAAAGATCGGGCAGGCTCTGAACCACGGGTTCCGCTTCGCTCCACCCGTGGCTACTTTCTGGCGGCCCCTTCGGGGCGCATGTCCACCTGAAGTGGCGGTCTGTGGTGCGCTCAATGCCCTTTTCTTATTCCGTCCGATTCGGCCGGCTTGAGCCGGGCTTGCCCGCCATTACCGGTTCAGTTTCGTAAACGTCATCAAGCACTGGCCTGCAGCCACCTTCGACGGCAACACCGCTGGAAGCTGCGTAGCAGAGGCGCCGGCATTGCCCCAACAGATCCTCAAACGTCATCAGCCAACCCCTCTGTCGTCATTGCCGAATTAGAGAATCAAACGTCATAAGAGGTGGGCCACCCAGCGCAGGCGGGGCACCAAAGCGGTTCGCAATCGTGTCGGCGGTCCCCGATCAGAGCGACAACAGCGTAAGCAATTCGGGCAGCCGGCGGATCACGTGATGCGCCTGGTCGGCGAACTCCGGCACCGGCGAGTCCCCGATCATGAGCACCGTCGTGGCCCCGGCCGCGTTGCCGGCCTGAATATCGAAAAGATAGTCGCCCACCACCCAGGCGGACCGCGGGGACGTATGAAACCGCTGGCAGATGGCCAGCACCGCATCGGGCGCGGGCTTCACCGGGCCGTCCTCGCGCGTGTAGATGCAGTCCACTTCCAGGCCGTGCCGGAGCCTCACCGTCTGAACGGAACGACGGCTGTTGCGCGTCAACAGGGCCACGGGAATACCTTGCCCCCGAAGGGTGGCGATCACCTCTAACGCGCCCTCCTGCAGCTCGCTGGCCCGCGCGGCCCGCTCCTCGTGACGATGCAGGATGGCCTCCGCGGCCGCGCGGGCGTCCGGAGCCATGGCCGCCAGGGCCTCCAGCACCGGCGTGCGCGGATGGGTGGGCAACCCGATCTCGCGACGAACCGCATCAAAATCGAGGCAGGGCAACGTGAGCGTGCCATCCAGATCGAAGATGACGACGCTGGCCCGCGAAGATGACAATGTCGTAGACAGCATGTCATTCAGGAATAGTGCTGCCCGCCGTCCGGGTCAAGGCCGGGGAGAACAGGCCCCCTCACAACGGGCATCCCCATATTGACTCCACGCCCGCATCGGCTAACCTGCGGTTGGCATTGCTGGATAGAATCGGACCGGATGGCCAACAAGGGAGGGTTCCCCGTGCATACGCTTACGATGCAACTCGTTGCCACAGTCACCTTCATCGGGTTCTTCGCCTCCTCAGGCGTCCAGGGCGGGACGGAGCAGGCCCCGGCCGCTTCCACGGCTTCCGGCGCTCCAGCCCGCGAAGGACAACGGCCCAATATCGTCTTCATCCTGGTGGATGACCTCGGACCGGAATGGCTCAGTTGCTACGGCAGCGAACACAAAACGCCCAACCTCGACCGGCTGGCGGAGACGGGCATTCGCTTCCAGACGGTCTACTCCACCCCCCTGTGTACCCCCACCCGGCATGAGCTGCTCACCGGACGCTATCCCTTCCGCACCGGCTGGACGGTCCACCATGACACCCCGCGCTGGGGCGGCCAGTATTTCGACTGGCGCCGGGAGATCACTTTCGCGCGCCTGCTGCGCGACGCCGGCTACGCGACGGCCATAGCCGGCAAGTGGCAAATCAACGATCTGCGCACGCATCCGGACGCGCTCCAACAGCACGGCTTCGACGAGCACTGCGTCTGGCCCGGCTTCGAAGAGGGCAATCCGCCGGCCGCGGAACGGTATTTCGACCCCTTCGTGCAAACCAACGGCCAGCGGGGCACGCTCAAGGGCAAGTTCGGACCTGACGTCTTCAACGAATTCCTGATTGACTTTATACGTCGCCATAAGCACCGTCCCTTCCTGGCTTACCACGCCATGGTCCTGACGCACACGCCGTTTACGAAGACGCCGCACAACAAGGACACGACGGCCGCCGGAATCGCCCTGCATCCCGACATGGTCAATTACGTGGATCACCTGGTCGGGCGCCTGGTGAGCGTGCTGGACGAACTGCAGATCCGCGATCGGACCCTCGTCATCGTCACCTCCGATAACGGAACGGTGAGCGGCGTCAGAGGTCGAATGAATGGGCGGACGGTCAACGGCGGCAAGGGAAAACTGATCGAGACCGGCATCCGGGTTCCCCTGATCGTGAACTGGCCGGGAAAGACACCCGCCGGACAGGTCAGCGACCGGCTGATTGATTTCACGGATTTCTTCCCGACATTGCTGGACTTAGCCGGAGTTGCGCCGCCGGACGGCGTGGTTCTGGATGGCCGGTCGTTCGCCGCAGTATTACAGGGCCGGCCGGATGCCCAACCCGCCCGGGAATGGATCTTCTCGCAACTTGGGGAAAACCGGGTCATACGCGACAAGCGTTTTAAGTTGTATTCCGACGGACGGTTTTACGATGTAGTGGCCGACCCGGAGGAAACCACCGATCTGGCCGGCAGCGACAATCCCGAGGTGACCGCCGCCCGCAAGCGGCTGGAGAGCAAGCTGGATGCCCTGCCCGCGGATGCGAAGCTTCCATTTTCCCCTGCCCAGAAGAAAATAAAAGCTCCGCGGTAAAGGCCCACATATTAACGAACCACCCTGTCGCCAAGCGGCCCGTTCCCCGGCGACTGTCTCATTCCCGGGCGCGGAATTTGACGCACACCCACAGACCAATCGACCATTCTTTTTGATTTTTACAGATACATGTTGACTAGATTGGTGATTCTCGGTTAACACAAGGTAGAGTCACGGTGGTGGGCGGATCTTGTCCACGCTGCCAAATCATATTGTGCCAGTCTGAGAGGAGGAAAGGCAAATGCGAAAGGTTTTCTTGGTGTGCGCCGTGGGTGTCTTGGCCGTTGCGCTGCCGGCGTCGGCGGCAACGATCGGGCCCTTCGGCACCTTGAACGGAGCCCCGGCATACTGGACCACCCCAGTGGGGGCATCGAATGCCTCGGCAACCATTATCGATACCGGCACCGGTCAAAAGCTCCAGGAAACTCCGAATGGGAACAAAATCGAGTTCCTGCCATGGTCGCTGATCGGCAGCTATACCTGGGAGAAGACAACACTGGCTCAGTTGGACCTCACCGGTTCCGTGGATAACGTGCACGCGAAAGTCTATGACCCGGCAACCGGCGGCAAGCATGGCTGGCAGATCATCCTGATGGATGATGCCGGGAACGCCCTGGCTTTCGGGGTCTCGACCATGCCAGACCTCGGTCCCGGGAAAATCAACGGTTATCAGTATAATGCCAGCACCAATTCCTGGACCTACCCCAGCAACTACGGTCGCAACCGAACGGGCAACAACTACTACACGCTGGATTTCGTCCAGCAAGGCGACGGCACCATTCAGTGGACCATTGATGCATACGAAAATGGAGCCACCTGGAACGGCACCTATTCGACCACAGTAAGCTACGGCGCGATCACCAAGGTCTACCTCGCGGCGGTGAATTACGATAACAGTGGCAATAGTACCAATTACCAGTGGACAGAATTCTCCGCCACGCCTGAGCCGGCTACGCTGGGGCTGCTGGGGCTGGGCATGTTGCTGGGACTTCGTCGGCGGCGGGCCTGAGGATTCAGGCGTCACCGACGCAGGTGCTTGTGAGGCTTTTTTGAAGAGAAGAACACGGGCATGAGGCGGGCGTGTCTCGCCCGCTTCATCTCGTGCGCAAGTGATCGGCCCCGCGGCACGGGCCCCCGGGGGCCGTCGATAATCCAATCTGGAAGCAGAGGGAGCGAAGATGATGCGCAGACCATTCACAATGACTGCCTGGGGCGTTCTGGCCTCAGCCCTGCTGATCGCCCCCGTTACGGCGGCGGAGATCTACTACCATGAAACCTGGGATACTTACATCAATTCCGGCGATGACGTCCTGGATGCTGTCTGGGCAACAATGGAATTACCGGGGGATCCTCCCCCCGAAATCCAGCGATACAGCCTCCTGGCGGATGGCAACGCATTCAGTGCGCCAATGGCCCTCGAGTACCCGGGCGCAGGCCAGCACCGTGGCTGGGTGAACAACTTGGCCGATGGCATCGACAACGGCACCTCGACGGAAATGTACGTCGGTGCAACGGTATCACCCACCCCCGACAAGCCGCTGGAACTGGGGATGTATCTGCGCATCCAGGGAGGCGTTACTCCCAATGAGCGAAATCTCATTAACACCATCATCGTGCTCTCACTGGGCGATCAGAACGCCCAGATCCCCATGGACGCCTACACCGAGCTGGATCAGCCTATTCCGGTCCTGGCTTTTGGCATGATCAATGGCTGGCCGCAATCATCCGACCCTGCAGACGTGGTGAAGAACGTGTCGCCGTACTTCTTCAACGGGAAACGGTGGCTCCGAAGCCCCCTGGGGGCAGTCAACGGATACAACAAACTGCGGATGATGATCCACGCCGACGGAACCATCCAGCTCAAGGAAAGCGATGGTACGCCAACGGCCCCCTATGAAGTCCACTACACTGGACCGTTCGACACACTGTCCCTGCGAACCAACAGCCTGGCGGCCACCAAGGCTGCGCATCGAATCGACGATATCTTCGTCCTGGGCGGCGAGATGGTGGGCGGAAGCCCGACCGGCGCGTGCTGCATCAAGACCGGCCACGGCGAAGGAAGCTGCGCTCCCAAGGTGACGCAAGCCCAGTGCGAGGGGCCCGAGGGGCTGGGCGGCACCTGGCTGGGTGAAGCCAGCTCCTGCGGAGCGGAGAACGCCAATTGCGAGTTCTGCGGCCCGTCGTTCGCGGACATGGACGAGGATGGGGATGTGGACCAGGCCGACTATGGTCTCTTCCAGGCATGCTTCACCGGCCTGTTCCCCACGGAGGTTCTGAGCCCGGCATGCAAGTGCCTGGATCGCGATCCCTCGCCCGCGGATGGCGATGTCGACGAAACCGACATGAACAAGTTCCTCGCCTGCTACACCGGCCCGGCCATCCCCTACGGCCCGAACCCGCCGGCTGAGTGCGGGCCGTGAGACGACGATAAGACCGGTTGCGGAGAGTACCGGATAGGGATCTCCCACCCACCAGTGTTTACCACGAAGCCGCGGCGGCCAACAAGGGCCGTCGCGGCTTCTTTTTGTGTCCGCTCTGCATGCGTGTGGGTAATTGCTCGTGAGCAGTGATGTGGGCTTCGGCTATCGAGCCGTGCTCCTCTCGCCGCGGATGCGGCATGAACGGCTTAACCCGTCACCGATTTGCGGAGGATGAGGACCACCGCCTGGAAGAGACGCGCAACGGATCAAGCCGCTTTCCGGGGGAGCGGGCAAGGCGCCCACTCCGCCCGGAGTAAGAGTAAGCTGTCGCTCTTGACGCACGTTCTCCAACGCCGCCAATCAGTTACACCCTGGCCGGCACCACGAACGGAGCGCGGTACTCGCGGGTGAGCATCGCATTTGCCTTCTCGTCGTTGGTGAAGGTCTCCGTCTTGGGATCGATCAGGAGCTTCTTGCCCAACAGATACTTCGTCTCGGCCAGCGGCACGGCGTTAGCTTTGAGATGTTCCTGCATGCGGGCGAAAGTCTCGTACGCTTCCTTGTTGTCTCCAAAGGCCTGCGACTGGGCACTGAACGGCTGCTCCGTGCCCAGCAGATAGGAGATATTGCCAAGGTGACACAGAGCGCTGGACAGGTGCCCTTCGAGGATGTCGGCGCGCAGGTCCGTGTACTTCCGGCTGCGGCACGCCTGGATGAAATTCGCGTGGTGGTCGCCTTTGCCCGAGAACGATTCGACCAGCTTGCCGTCCTTGTCGAAAGCCGCGCCCCCGGTGTACTTGTTGAGCACCACGTAACCCTCTTCGCCATGGAAGATGTTGCCGACCTTGGCTCCGAGATATTCCGCGTCTTCGGGCAGGCCGCGAACCTCGAAGATGAGCTGAGCATCGCCGTAGTCAAAGAAGCTCAGATGGGTGTTGGGGGTCTCGCCGTCATCCTTGTAGCCGAACCGGCCGCCCAGCCCGATAACGCTGGTCGGCAAGCTGTCCTTGCCCAAGCCCCACCGGGCGATGTCCATCTGGTGGATGCCCTGGTTGCCCAGATCGCCGTTGCCGTAATCCCAGAACCAGTGCCAGTCGTAGTGCACCGTGCCGTGCTGCTTGGTATTACGATGCGGCGGCTTGAGCGGCGCGGGGCCCGTCCAGAGGTTGTAATCGATGGTCTCGGGGACCGGCTGCGGCCCGCCGCACAACCCCAGGCTGTCCCGCCGCTTGTAGCACAGGCCCCGGGCCACGGTGACCTTGCCGATCTTGCCGGCCTTGATGTACTCGATGGCATCAATCGTGCCCTGCTGTGAGCGGCACTGGGTGCCGGTCTGGCAGATCCGCTTGTACTTGCGGGCGGTTTCCACGATGCGCCGGCCTTCGCTTACATTGTGGCTGACCGGCTTCTCCACGTAGACATCCTTGCCGGCCTGCATGGCCCAGATGGCCGCCAGGGCGTGCCAGTGGTTGGGCGTGGCGATAGATACGGCGTCGATCGACTTGTCGTCGAAGACGCGACGCAGATCCTGGACGCACGCCGGGGCCTTCTTGCCCGCCGACTCGATGATTTTGAGACCCTTGGGCCAGACTGCCGTGTCCGTATCGCACAGCATGGCGATTTCGACATCATTCATACCGGCATAAGCCCTGATATGGGCGCAGCCCTGGCCGTTGAAACCGATGCAGGCAATGCGAATGCGATCATTGGGACCGACCTTCCGGCCACCGCCCTCCTGGGCCAGGGCCTTCAGGGGCGAGCCGGCCACTGCGGCCGCCGCGGCGGCCAGTAACGAATCCTCAAACAGACGTCTGCGCGTGATGCGACTCACGAATGGTCCTCCTGTAGAATTGAAGCCGGCATCGGCTCCTGGATTAACAATGGCATCCCGCCTACTGAGAGCAGTGCTAATATAACTTCGCCTCCATGAACCGGCCAGTCGGTACGAGACCTTCCTCTGCCCCCGCGTGAAGCACCCTTGGGGAATTTACCGAAAAGCGTCACAGCCGGCTCATGTCCTCGTTTCCTGGCAATTACTTCCAGGGCCGCTCAACGAACTCGGCACCGGCTTTGAACTTCAGCTCGCTGTCTGCGAACCCTACCCCGGCAGCCCGGCAGGCGGCGACCCGCTCCGGCCGGCCGGAGGCATCCAGGCGCACCAGGCACAACTCGCCCTCCAGGCGCAGGCCGGTTTCTTTTTGCACAAAGATGTCCACCGCAGCCCGTGAAGGTTTCACCTCATCAGAAGGTCCTGAAACGCCCGCGGCGCCGGCGTCGTGCTGATGAGCTGGGCGAGTTTGGGGATGCTTGCCCAGTGCGGCCTCGGCGTCGGCCACGATCAGCAGGTCGCGCCGGCCGTCAGCCAGCGTAATTTCCACGGCCACATGCGACTCTGGCCAGGCCACGCCGGCCTGCGTTTCCAGCGACAGGCGGCGGATTTGCCTGAGGTTCGGGGCTTTTCTGTAAGGCTCGATGACGCTCACGAATGTGGACGCCAACGGAGCTACGCCCCCCTGCCGCCGAACGCATACGCTCGGAGTCCAGGCTTCCTCCAGCGAGGTGAAACCGCCCGTCGAGACCCATGACTCCGCCGTGTAGACCTCGACGCCGGAAGTCAAATCGGTCAACCGCAGGTGAACCTCGGAGCCGGCGGGAAGCAGCTTGTGATAATCCTCAACCTTGAAATCCACGCTCCAAGGAGAGGAAGGCGACGAATCACGGCGGAAATCGCGCATCTGAACGTGCGCGCCCGACACCGGCCGTTCATCGGTCTTCTGAAGCGAGAGGCCCTGGCTCGAAATCGTGCCGAAGGGGCCGTGCGTGAGCTTCACGTGACTGGATCCGCCAATCACCCGAAACACATCCAGCACGTAAAAGTCGCGCGGGCTGATGTCCACCATGATCAGCGTGCGTTCGTACTGCCGGCCCCTGATCAGCGCCGGGGCCGAAGCCCGGACGGCGCGGAATTCACGGCCATCGCACCAGAGAGTACAGCGCCCCCTGCCGGCCGGCAGGTTCGCGTTGTCCACCAGTACCGTGTTGTGCGCGGCTGTGCTGGTATACCAGACCGCCCGCGGCGCTCCCCACCCGCCGTGGTTGACCGGCGGATAGCCGAAGTCGGGCAGCAGATCGAGCCCCTGGGCGAACAGGCCGATGTTCAAGGCGTCGGCATGACCGTGCCGCCCGCCGGAGTCGTAATCCAGCCACACCGCGCGGGCATCGCCTCCCCGGCCGGAACGCAGGATGGCCAGCGCCCACTGCGGTTTGTTGATGCTCGATAGCTCGATTTTCTCGCCGTGCTCGCGGATGACCTGGCGCACGCGCTCCTGGAAGCCCGCGGGGTTCGCGGCAAACAAATCATACGGCAAACCTTCCACCGTGGACCCGTTGGCCTGATAGAGGGCACGGACCAAATCCGTGTCGCCCGTGAGCTCGTAAAGATTCATCAGCAACGTGAAGCTGGAAGGATTGAGACCCGGATTCTTCGAAAAGGACGCGCCCTCGTAGACGGTGCTGGCCTGGCCACAGACACCGGCGTCGCCAATGCGCGGATAGTACCTGCCCAGGCACCAGGTATCCAGGTGGAAACGGTACATCGCGTGCAGCCGCGGCTGCCGTTGCAAGGCCTCCTTCAGGAAATCCGGCTCCACGCGGGCATAGCAGCCCAGCAGTGAGGCCACGCTGTGCGGGGCAATGCGCGCATAGCCTGCCAAACCCTTTTCGCCGGAAAGGCCATCCACGGCCGTGGCCTGGTGGAGCATCGTGTCGATGAGCGTCAATACCTCCGCGCGGTTCTCCGGCCAGGCCAGCACGGTCTTGAGCAGGGCGATGGTCATGTCCGTCTGCGGATAGTTGGACTCAATCTTGGGCCGGTTGGCCAGCGTGTCTCTGAGGATGCGGTCCTCGATGTTCCGCTGGATGTCGGCGAAAGAGGCTTTGGGGTTCTCCAGCTTGTACTGCTTTGCTTTCTGCGAGAGAAACGCCACCAACTCCCGGTCCTCGCGGATCGCTTCGAAGACCTGGTCGTAGGCGATGGCCAGCGAGCGCACCTCGCCGCAGGCGTCGTGCCAGGTGGAAACGTACCCGGCGGAGGCGGGCCCCTCGTACAGGATCCCCTCTTTTTTGAAGTCAAAGGTGGGATAGAGATCGGCCACGCGGTCCAGCAGCACGCCGGCCTTGTGGGCATAGGCCTTCTCCCCGGTCACCACGTAGGCGGCGGCCAACTTGCTCGCCCCGCCGATGATGGCCTGCTTCCACTGACCGTAAATGAGATAGGCGCCGATGAAGCGCCAGCGCTTGCCGTCTTTCACATAACCTTCCCCATCGTCCACGCCGAAAGTGTGCAGCGGATCGGCGGGGTCGGGATGCTCCACGTTGAACAGCAGGCTGCGGTCGGCTTTGGCGGGCTGGAATACGTTGTGCTCGTCGAGGCCGGAGCGATAGAACTCTTCGAAATCGTTCTTGGGAAACAGCTCCCGGCAATGCGGGCAGCGCATCTTCCACGGGCGGCGGATGGCGTCCACCTCCCAGTTGTACATGGGCACCGGCTGCTCGCAGGCCGGGCAGTGGCCGTTGGACCAGACCATCCAGGAACGCTTGATGGTGTTGCCGAACATGAGCTGCCAGAGTTGTTCGTCGGACATGCGCAGGAACGGCTCGGCCGCCTCGACGATGGGGTTCTGGATCCGCGCCGCCCACTCATGCCGGCGAGCGTTCTCGCGGGCCTGCTCGATCAGCCTGGCCGGGTAGAAGGCACTGGCTTGTTTGCCCGCGGGAGCGGTGGCGGGTGATTGGGCGGTCGCCGTGGTGAGATGGAGAGATAGAGAGATGGAGAGAAGGAGAGTGAACGCGCCCCATCGCGTCGAGGATGGGGCGGAATTGGAGGGTCGGGTCAGCAGACCCGACAAAGCCCCGAAGGGGCGCGAGTCTTTAGCCGGGGGCGTGAGCCCCCGGTGGGAGCATGGCCGTTGGACCAAAGCCCCCGAAGGGGGCTCACCGCCTGCACACGCTGCACTCACCAGGGGCTTACGCCCCTGGCTAACAACCGCCGCCCCTAACGGGGCGGAATGCGTGCCGTTCTCGAATCGAGTATTCACCGCAACTGCCGGTCGAGCCATGCGTAGATCTCCGCTTTGGTTTCCGGACTGATGGCGTGCCCGCCGGGCCGGAGGACGTTGATGAACCGGTCCGCCGGGGCGTCGTAGAGCCTCCACGCCGCCCGTGCGGCCTCGCCCGCTTGGTAGGCGCTTTTCGATTCGGTGAAGATCGGGTCGTTCTCGGTGGTATGCTGGTACAGTCCGCGCGGGGCGATCAGCCGGAGCACGTCATCCCAGTCCCACTCCGGCAATCGGCCCATCTGAAAGACCGGCCGGAGCTTGGGCATGTAGCTGAACCAATGATCGCGGGCCCAGCGGAGGCGGTCTTTCTCCGCTTTGAAGGTCGCATAGCCGCAACTGGCCACGGTCGCCTTCACCCGCTCGTCGAACGCGGCCAGCATGAGGGCCTCCTCGGCGCCCAGCGAATGACCGATCGCGCCCAGGCGTTGGGCGTCCACCCCCTCCGTAGACGCAAGCACATCCAGCGCCCGCTGCGCGTCATAAAGCATCTTGCCCATGGCCGACAGGCCAGGATGCGCGCGGTAGTGGCCGCGGGTATCGAAGGGGCCGTAGGGGCCGATCCGCTCGCCGGCGGCGATGGAATCCGGGGCCAGGGTGACGTACCCCCGCCCGGCCAGGTCGGCCGCGAAGGCCAGCGAGGGATCTCCCTTCAAACCAACGGATTCCAGCTTGCCGGAGCTTTCCGTCTGGTGCAGCACCAGAATTCCCGGGAGGGACTTGGAGGCATCATGCGGCGCACACAGATAAGCCCGCACGCGCTCGCCCGGCGCGGCGGTGTACTCGATGAGCCGCCGTTCGCAGGTCTCCAGCCGCTCGACGGTGAGGACGCGCGGGTCCGGCGGCGACGGATTTGCGGGCGGATTCCCAATCGTCCGACGGATCAGCCTGCGAAGCGTTTCGCGACGTCCGGACCACTCGTTCGTCGACAGCGGGACGGTGTGCACGTCGCCCACCGGGAAGAAGCGTTCCTCCAGCCATCGGTAGGCCAGCGCCCGGCCATCGGCGGGGAACTTATGCGGGCCGTCAAATGCTTTCCAGGCGAGATCGTCGGCGGCGCCGTACAGGCCGTAGACGCCGCGCACCTCTCGAAAGAGGTCATCGAGGCCGGCGGTATTGGGGAAAATGCTGTCCTGCGTCGCGTACCAGACAAAAAGCGGACGCGGGGCGATGAGCGCACAGACGTCCTGCCAGTCGAAGGGGATGCCGTTGACGTCGGGCAGATACGTGCCGAGCTGCGGGATCAGCGCGGTCAAGTGCGACCAGCGCTGGGGGGTGGGGTCGCTGCGGAAGGGAGTGAATCCGCAGCTTGCGATCGCCGCCGCAATGCGCGGCTCAAACGCGGCGGCGAAGAGCGTACCATACGCGCCGTGCGAGTGGCCGATGCTGCCGATCTGTGATGGATTCACGAAGTCCAATGTTTCGAGATAGTCCACCACCCGCGAGACGTCCCAGACCATCTTGCCCATGAAGGACCATTTCGGGTGACGCTGATAAAACTTGATCGCGTCATGGTAGGGCTGCGTTCCCGGCGGGATGCGCTCGCCGAAGCCGATGGCGTCGGGAGCGATACACACGAAGCCGCGGCGAACAAGCTGCAGGGCAAAGGCCAGTTCCGGGTCGCCCTTGATGCCGCAGGGTTCCTGCTTGCCCTGGGCGACGGTCTGGTGCAGGCAGATCATGGCCGGGTAACGTTCGTTCTTGCGCAGGTCCTTCGGAATCAGCAGGCAGGCGGGGATCCAGTCGTCGGCTTCAGTGCGGATGCGGATGTGCCGGCGGAGATGGTCGGGAAGAATTTCTTCGGACAGGTTCTGCACTTCAATCCTGGCCGGGCGGGATGAAGCCCCCGGCTCTTTGAAGCTGGGTTCGCCGAGGATCTTCTGAATCGTGGCCGCGATCTGGGCCCGGCGGGCCTCCCAACCGCGGATCTCGTCGATTCTTCCTTTCAGATCAGCCCCGGTGGCAAGGGGCGGGAGCAGCTCACTCCGGCCGGTCTGGAGGTTCTTGATTTCGGGCTTGGTCCAGGTAGTGACCTTCTTCCACTCGTCCCAACTGTGCCCCGGCCACGCCATGACCACAGATGCCAGGGCCAACAAACCGCAAATAAACGCAGATGGACGCAGATGGAAGGAGTTCTCACTTCTCACTTCTCACGTCTCACTTTTTCAGCCTTCCAATCCCAGCAGGCTCGCGGCGTTTTCCGATGCGATGGCCGCCCGCTGCGCGTCGGTGAGCTCCGCGTGGTCCAGCTTGGCCACGTTGCAGGCCGGGTAGTTGAGCACCGCGCCCGTGCCGAACAGGAGGCGCTCGCAGCCCACCTCGCCGGCCATCTTGGCCACGGCGTTGAAGCCCTGGAGGCAGGAAATCTCGTACTGTGCATTCGGGCAGCGCTTCAGGATGCGGACCACCGCCTGGGATTCGATCAGGTAGTTGGGCCCGCTCAGGATGAACATGGTGTTGGGGTGGCGATCGATCACCGCCCCGATGGTGTCGATGGGGATCGCCGCGAAGCGCCAGTTCATCATCGGGCGAGTGGGGATCATGACCGGCACATCGCGCTGCCCGGCCACCCCGCAGATCTCGTCCACGAATTCCGCATCCAGCCGGTAGCTGTGGAAGGATGGATAGAGGCGCACACCGCGGAAGCCGGCATCCAGGGCCCGCTCCAGTTCGCCGCCGCTGCCCCCCAGGAAGGGGCTGATGGTGGCAAATGGAACCAGCCGCCCGGGGTAACGCCCGGCGGCAAAGAGCGTTTCCTCGTTGCCCTTTCGCCAGTCGAGGATCATGCCCCGCAGGCTCAGAACGGCCGCCTGGTCGATGCCGTGCCGGTCCATCAGGGCCACGAGGTCATCGGCCGAACGGTCGGGAAGATCCCAGTATTGCCAGTGCCCGAAACAGGCGTTGATGTCAATTCGCATGGTTTGACCTTTGGTCAGTGGTCAGTTGTCAGTGGTCAGTTGTGAGGGGCTTCATTCTTTCGCTTGTTGTCCTGACCGATCGGACCGATCCGACGGATCCGACCGATCGGACGGATCGGACTTTTCCGGCAGCGCCTGCAACTGACAAGATCTACATTCCAAGCAACCGGGCCAGGTTGCCACCCAATATCGCCGCCTTTGCCGCCTCGTCGATCGCCGCCCCCGTGACCTTGGCAAGCTGCGTCCACGGGTCCAGCAGCGGCATGTCGGTTCCGAACAGGATCTTCTCCGGCCCCAGCTCCTCGACCGCGTGTTCGAGCATGCCGTTGTCAATCTGGGAGCTGGCCGTATCCAGCAGCAGGTTCGGGTGCTTTTTCGCGACGGCCACCGCGCGGTGCCAGTCGCCGTAGGCGTAGGGGTGCCCGCCCATGTGGGCCATGAGCAGCCGGGCGGCCGGGACCCGCTCCATCAGCCAGTCGCACTCGGCCGGCGTGGTGTGAGCCAGGATGGGCATGCCGAACTCTGCGGCGACCTCCAGCAGCGGGATGGTCCCCTCCTCGGCGATGGTCGCCTCCGGATGCGAGTAGATCTTGAGGCCGCGCATGCCGTACTTCTCGTAACAGCGCCGCACCTCCTCCACCGCCCGCTTGCCGTATCGCGGAGTGGGCACCGAGCAGTACCCGATCAGCCGGTCGGGGTGCCGCCGGAGCCGCCGGGCCAGGGTATCGTTGCCCTCGCTCATGTCATAGAAGAGCGCATCCAGCTCGGTAACGAAGACACGATCAAAACCGAGTTGATCGGCCAGGCGGACAAGGAAATCCTCATCGGCGTCCATGTGGAAAAATGCGCCGGTGCCAACGTGTACGTGGCAGTCAATTACCATGAGTGATTAGTTCTCAGTTCTCAGTTTTCAGTTCTTCCGGCTTGCCGATCGTGATCTTCGGTTCATTCAGCAGCACGCCGGCCAGTTCGCGCATATCGCGCTTCCAGTTGTCCACCGTGGGGGCGATCGGGTACTGCCGGCCGCGCCGCCAGTCGCCGATGAGCCAGTAACGCAGCCTGCCGCCGTCGGAGGTGCTCAACACCACACGTCGCTCCTCGGGCAGATCGATCAGTTCGCGGTAGGCCTTGGGATCGAAGACCAAACCCATGCCGATGTCGCCGATCACTTCTTCCTGGAAACCCCACGAACCCCAGACGCCCCGCTCAGGCTCGATAAAGGCCTGCTCGCGGAGCAGCTTGATGAAGCCGGGGGCCAGCAGCGTCTCGCCGTCCAGGCCGGTGACCTGCACGCGGATTTCGGTCTCCTGGTGTTCGGCGTAGATGATGCAGGTCATCTTCACCGAGACGTCGGACTTGTCCGGAATGATGTTATCGGCGGTGATTTCGATCACCGCACGGATCGGCCCGCTGGCCAGCTCGCGTTTTTCAAATTTGACCGTGCCCTGGCCGGCGGGGTTCTGCACCAAATAGGGCTTGCCCTCGTGGTACAGGGTCAGCCCGCCCAGGCCGGATGCTTTCTTCACGTTGAGGGCGTCGATGCCCCACTCGGTCTCGGCGTGATAGCTCTTGTTGCCGATGGTGGGGTAGATCAACTGCTCGGTCTTCTTGCCGAAGAAGTCGAACTGGCCCCAGTAGGCCCGGTACGCGCAGCGGTTGGACTCCCACCCGATGTTCGGCGGAACCCAGTCCTGGGCCGTGGCGGTCCGCCGCGGGAACTGCTTCGTTTCCTGGCCGGTAGGCAGGTAATAGAGGTAGTACGTCGCCGCCCCGCCCGGGGGCAGATCCGCCAGGAAGCTGAGCCGCCGCTCCTTGAGCGAATCCACGACGTCCACCTGGTGCGCCACCTGCCGCCAGTCGAGCCAGCGTTCGGGCGCCACGACCGCGCAATGTTGCGGGTCAAAGTCGCCGGCAACGGCCTGAATGGCCGCCACGTCTACAACCACCGGCCAGTCCTCACGCCGCCCCTTGGGGCCCTCGATCCGGATGGGTATGCGCCGCTGGAACGTCCCGAACCGCATCACGTTCAGCTCAGCGCCGGCCGGAGCTCCTTTTAGCAGGGCCTTCGCCGCCGCCTGGAACTCGCCTGCCGCGTACAACGGCTCGGCTTGCCGGATCCGCGCAGCCGATCCGTCGATCGCCTTCTGAAGCGTAAAGAGCTGATCGCGGACAAGCTCCACGTACAGGCGTGCCCCGGCCGGCGTCTTGCGGACCCGCTCGCCCAGGCGGGTGGCCGGCATCCAGCCAGGCAGGCTGTGCAGGAAGAATGCTGCCTGCGGCGTCTGCACCGATTGCGGCAAAGTGGCGGGGTTTGGAAAATCTCGCCCTATTAGCGTATACGCGGCGTCAATGAACGCTTGGCTGTCCAAAAGGGACCGCTGAAGGGCCGCAAGATAGGCCTGGCTTATTGATTCGAACTGGAGATCAACCGGTCGGACGCTATCCGCTTTCAATTGCCACTCGAGCTCAAACTTGCCGTCGGCGTCCAGATCGAACCGCCGCCGGTCGAATATGCCATCGCCATCCTCATCAGCCCAGGTGTATTTGGAATCGAGCTTGCCATCGAGGTTGTAATCCACATCCAGCCAGCCCTTGCTCGCGCCTTTGAGATGGATCCGCGCATCCGAGCCCAGGTAAAGCCCCAGCGGCGCCTTGGGCGCGAGGCTCAGCTCGTAACGCTTGTTGAACACGCTGCACGGCGGCCCGCCCACCTGCCGGAACTCGTCGTTGCCGTGAGCGATGACGCCCTCCCAGCGCTCGTGCGGGTCCCTGGTGAAATCCTGCTCGGTGTTGGCGTTCAGCTCGTCCCAGGTGAGCATCACCTTCGACCATGCCGCCTGCTCGACGAAGGCCCGGGCCTTGTCCCGGCGGAGCCAGCCCTGCGTCGGAATCCCGCGCAGCCTGGTGGATTCCAGCATCTCCGGCGGGATCTTCACCAGCTTGTCCTCATCGGCAAGGGCGGTGATGGAAAACTCGTAATCGTACGCCCGGCGGCCGCCGGCATCGTCGTCCGCGTCGAAGCTGTAGCGGATGGCTCGGATGGCGTCGGCCTTGCCCTCGATCCGTAGCGTGACCTCGCTGCTCCCGTCGCCGTCCAGATCGTAAAACAGGAACGGGTTTTCAAACGCGGAGAGCCACTCGTTGCTGTCCTCCGTCAGGCCGAAGGCCACGAACGTCTCGTCGCCGGCGAAGTGGCAGCGATACTGGCAGCGGGGCTGGTAGTAGGTGTAATCCTCGTCATACCACAGCAGGTTGTCATCGCCGTCATCCCGTCCCCACCAGACGCGCAGCACGTTCTTGCCGAAGAAGGGATGCTCGGCCATGAAGAAATAGAAGGCCATCTCATCCACATCGTTGTCGCCGTCGTTGTCCTGGTAATCCAGGACGGCGTCAACGGTCCCGTCTGCATGGTAGTCGACGACATAGAGGTCACTGTCCAGATCGGGCCCTTTGTACGCGTCAAGATCGCCGTCTTCGTCGATGGTCCGCACCAGGATCGGCCGCAACTTCGGCGTATGCCGCGGCGATGTGTCGATGAACCAGCATTCGTCGTTCCTGCCGTCGCCGTCCGTATCGACGAAATGCTGCTCGCCGGGCTTGCCGGCCTTGACCTTCGCGACCATGGCCGGGTCGAGCCGGACGGCGTCACCGAAGACGCGCGTGAAGAGGCGCTGTTTGGCATCCTGCGCGTGGACGGTGGCGGGGACAAGCAGCACGAGTGCAGCCAGTATGAGAGTGTGAGAGATAGAGAGATGGAGAGATGGGGCGCCGTACAACCAGGTGCTCTTCCGCTGGCCCCTGACCCCCGAACCCTGAACCCTGAATCCTGATCTCACTTCTCATTTCTCCCTTCGCGGGAAAGGATTCCCGCACCGCAGTTCTCAGTTCTCAGTTTTCAGTTCTCAGTTCAGACGGCTTTCATCGCCTCGCCCGCGGCGGCAATGGTCTGGTCGATATCCTCGTCCGTATGCGCGGTGGAGACAAACCACAGTCCGCCGGGGATGGCCCGGATGCCGCGCTCCTGCAGGGCCACCCAGAAACGCCCGTAGGCGGCCGCGTCGCGGGTCAGATAGGAACGGTAGTCCACCACCTCGGTCGTCTCATTGAAGGACACGTGGAAGGCGGTGCCGATGCCGCGGACGCAGATCTTCTTGCCCGCCCGCCGGCCGGCCTCCGCAATGCCGGCCATGAGCCGTTCACCGCGTTTGATCGCCGCCTTGAGCAACGCCCCGCCATCAGCGGCCAGCACGTCCAGCGTCGCAACCGTCGCGGCCATCACCGGCGGCCCCGCGTTGTAGGTGCCGGCATGCGTGATGGACAAGTCGCCGAAGGCCTGCATGTATTCGCGCTTGCCGGCAATGGCACTGACCGGGAACCCGCTGGACATGCCCTTGGCAAAGACGGCCACATCCGGGGTCACGCCGGTATATTCCTGGGCCCCGCCCAGAGCCACGCGGAAGCCGGTAATGACCTCGTCGAAAATCAGGAGCGCCTCGTTCTTCGTGCACAGCTCGCGGAGTCCTTCCAGGAAGCCGGGCTTGGGCAGGATCGCCCCCGTGTTGCACATGATCGCCTCGCAGATCACGCCCGCGATCTGGCCCGGGTCCTGCTCGAAGGCGGCCTTGACCAGGTCGAGGTCGTTGAACGGACGGATCACGAGGTTGAAGCCGTCGCTGGCCGACTGACCTTTGCTGGCCGGCTGCGGGATGGGCCATTCGCGGGGGCCAGCCTTCTCCAGCGGCGGAGCGTAGTTCCAGGCGATGTTGTCATACCAGCCGTGGTAGTGGCCCTCGAAGCGGAGGATCTTGGGCCGTCCGGTAATGCCCCGCGCCAGCCGGATCGCCCCGTGGACGGCCTCGCTGCCGGAGCACGCGAAGCGCACCATGTCCGCGCAGGGCACCAGCTTGCAGAAGCGCTCGGCGGCCTCGACCTCCACGTCGCTCTGCCCGGCATAGAGCAGCCCGCGGTCGAGCTGCTTTTTCACGGCTTCGATTACCGGGGCGGGCGAATGGCCCAACAGCAGCGGCCCGCGGCCCAGCACGTAATCGATAAACTCGTTACCGTCGGCGTCCCAGACCCGCGAGCCTTTCCCGTGGTCGTAGAACATCGGATGCGGCTGCCAGTTGGCGCGGACGTTGGAGTGAATCCCGCCGGGCGTCGTCTGACAAGCCCGTTCGTAAAGCTGCCTTGACTTCTCAAATATCATGATGCGCTCTCGATTCTTATTACACACAGCGCCAAGTGGGCCATTTTCTGTAGCGGCCGGGCTCCGTACCAGCCGCTTTACGGGCAAAACGGCCGACCCCCAGCTTTCGCCAGGTACCCGGCCCGGCCGCTACGACCTTGCGCTGTAGTGTATTAAAACCGCAGATAAACGCAGATGCACGCAGATTCAATGCATATCTGCGTTCATCCGCGTCCATCTGCGGTCAAATCATCTCATCAACTGTCGTTCAGGCGGACAGTACGATCTCACGGCCCGTGCGCGATGACTCATACGCCGCCAGCGCCGCCGCCACCGCCTGCCGGCCGTCCCAGCCGGTCACCTTCGGCGGCCGGCCATCCAGGCACGCGTCGACGAAATCCTGGCACTGCCGGATATACGACTCCAGGCGCACCGGGTCCAAAAAGCCCTTGCCCGCCCAGTCGATCGGGGCCTGGTTCTCCACGACCTCCCACTTGCCGTCCACGGCCACGCGCAGCTCGCCATAGGCATCAAGGTCCATAATGCCCTTCTCGCCCACGATCCACGCGCTGAACTGCGACCGCGGGAACGACGGCTTGGGGATCTGGAACGACGCCCACAGCCCCGCCGATGCCCCGTCGGTCAGCGACATGAGCACCATCGACGTGCCCTCGACCTTCACGTCCGGCTCCAGGCTGCCGCACTTGGCATAGACCGTGCGGATCTCCTGGCCGGTGAGCCAGCGGATACGGTCGAAGTTGTGGATCGCGTGGCCGAAGAGGGTGCCAAGGTTGGCCGGGTCGGATTGCCACTTCGGTAAGCCCACCAGCCCGGTCGCGTTGAGGGCGTATTCCTGAATCTGCAGCACGCGCCCGATCCGCCCCTCGTCGATAAGCCGCTTGGCGGTGATGTTGCAGTTGCGATAGCGCTGGGTAAACGCGATGGCGCACCATACGCCGGCCTCCTTGCAGGCGGCATTGATCGCATCGCACTCGGCCACGGTGCAGGCCATCGGCTTCTCCAGCAGAATGTGCTTGCCGGCCTTGGCAGCGGCCAGCGACTGCTCGGCGTGCAGGTGGTGCGGCGTGGCCACAAACACCGCCCCGATGTCCTTGCGGGCCACCAGTGATTCAACCGATGGCTCCAGGGCCATCCCGTAGTCGCCGGCGAGTTGCTCCGCCCGCGACCCACCGGTGACGGCCACCAGCTTCGCACGCTGGCAGCACTTCGAAATCGTCTCCGAGTACGTCCGCCCCATGAAACCCGAACCGATGATGCCGATACCCAGAGTGCTCATATCCTGTTCTCCTCATCCGTGCCTTCTGTTTCGACCGCCTGGACCGGCAGCGCGGAGACCGGCTCCTCCGCCGACGGGGGAATGTCCTCCGGCCGGGGCGGCGCGGGGCAGAACCGGACCGCCAGCGCACCGGCAACCACCAGGAGCCCGCCAAACACCAGATCCAATACCAGCCCCAGCCGCGTCCGCGTCCACGGCGTGATCACAAGCAGCATCAAGCCGATGACCAGCGTACACACGCCCACCACGCGGAACGGCGATATCACCGCCCCGGCCCCGGGCTTGACCGCCTCATCTTCCGGCAACTGGCCGACCGGCGTGTCCAGCCGCTGCATAAACGCTTCGACACGCTGCTCCTCGGCGGGATCCCGCTTGCTCAGCAAACTGACCACAACCGTAAAGACCAGCGTCACCAGCATCGTGACGATAAAGATGGCGTTTTCCTGGGCCCAGGTCACTCCCAGAAAAACGAATTTGTCGGGAACCTTAAAGAGCATCACCAGACCCACGACCACGCCCAGCACAAAGCCCACCAGCGCTCCGCCGGCCGTCGTGCGCCGGGTCACCAGGCCCAGGAGCATGGGTACGGCCACCGGCGCCGTGGCCACGCTGAACAGCGTCACCATGGTGCGGAACATCTTGTCCCCGCCCGTACCGCTGACTGCCGCAACGTAAAAAGCAACGCTCACGGAGATGACACCGATGACCAACGTCATGATCCGGCCCATGCGGACGAGTTCGCGCTGGCTGGCCTTGGGGCGGATCAGCCGGCGGTAAACGTCATTGGTCAGCACGCTCGCGCAGACGTTGAAATCCGTACTCAGCATGGACATGGTGGCTGAGAACATGGCCGCCACCACCAACCCCAGGAGGCCAACCGGCAACAGGGCCACGCACAGGTCCGGGTAGGCGGTCTTCTCATCCGCCAGCGCCGGCAGAAAATAGCGGGCCGCCATGGCCGGCATAAACATCAACGGAGGCGTGATCACATTAAGCGCCACCACCAGCCAGCCCACCTTCTTGGCTTCCTTCTCGTTGGGCACGCAGTAGTAACGCTGTACCAGCCCCCAGTTGACGCTCCAGGACAGGCAGTACAGCACCACCGCCGTGAGCATGTAGGCCGTGTTGTATTCCTCGTTGACGAAGCCGAAGAACCCGGCCGGGGCCTGGTCGATGAACCCCTGCAACCCGCCGGTCTGCTCAAAGGCCCGGTGGAAGGCCAGCGGAAAGAGGATCAGCACCGCCGCCATCATCACCACGAACTGCAGGAAATCGGTGACCACCACCGCCCACAGGCCGCCCATGAACGTGTACGACAGCATGATCACCGACGACCAGAACATCCCCTGCTTCAGCGGCACATTCAAAGCCGCCGACAGGAACGCTCCGATGGCAAACACCTTCAGCCCGTCATCAATGATCTTGACCGGGACGCCCTGCCAGGCAAAGAGCTGCCGCACGGCGGGGTTGTAACGTGATTCCAGGTACTCGACCGGCGAATTGATCCGGGCCCGCCGCCAGCGCTGAGCGAAAAAAATGACTCCGAACGCCGCCGCCGGAACCGTCACCCAGTAGAACGTCACCCCCACCAGCCCGTACTTGTAGGCCAGGGCCGAATAGATCACGAAGGCGAACGCGCTGAAGCTGGACATGTAGTAGGAGACGCCCGACAACCACCACGGGATGCGGTTTCCCCCGCTGAAGTAATCCTTCATCGCCTTGATATAGCGGTAGAAGTAGATGCCCACCCCCAGCATCAACACGAAGTAGGCGACGATAATGAAATAATCAGGCCCGTGAAGTTGGCCGGCCGCAAGCATCATTTAACAACCTCCTGCAGTTTCTGAATCTCGGCCAGCACCTCGGCCGCCCGATCGTAGTCCCCCCGCCCGTACGATTCGTCCAGTGCTTCCAGCAGCGTCACCATCCGCCACGCCGTCTCGGAATTTCGCGTCGTAGACCGCGCCGCCGTGTTGAGCCGCCTCAGATCGTTCATCTTCACCTGGGACAGCACGTTGGCCGCCCCCCGGGCGAAATATTCCCGCAGGTCCTGGTACTGCAACTCCCGGGCCACGTCCTGGGCGTAACGCCGGTAATTATCCGGCCCCGCGCTCATGGCCTCCTTGAGTCCGGCGGGCACCTCGAACGGTCGCACCTTGCTCATGGCCGCCATGAATTGCTCGTTGGCCGCCATGGCCGCCGGCAGGACCTCTTGCGTATAGAACTGCCCCAGGAAGCGCTGATCAAAGGGGATCCGCCGGGCCCGCGGGTCGCTCACCTTCGTGACCCGCACCGGCACCCACGATTCACCTCTATATACCTCCCACTTGTCGAAATAGCCATCACCGTCGGTGTCGTACATGCGTATCTCGCCCACCCGGCCCTGGCCCGCGAAGTGTCCGATCTCGATCCAGCCTTCCTTCGCCCCGAACAGGTGAATGCGCCGGTCGATCTCGCTGTAGTACAGCTCCCGCCGGTTAGCCGGACGGTCGGTCCACTCCCGCCGGACGTTCCACTTCTGGTTGGGCCCGCCGGTATTGCTCATGAACCGTCGTTCCCAGATCCAGAACACGCCCTCCCAGCGGAAATCCATCTTGGGATCGGGGGCATCGCCGATGGCGATGGTGTCGTCGTGGCCCTCGTGCCAGGTAAAGCCCGTCTCTTCGGCCGGATAGGTGTCGCAGAAAGCCCGCAGCCGATCATGGGGAATAACCTTTGTCACCTGCGGCGGCCGGCGAAGCGGATTGACATGCTCCACCCCCGTCTTCCCCCCGCTCCTCACTCCTCGCCCCTCGTCCCTCGTCCCTCGCCCCTCGTCCCTCGCCCCTCGTCCCTCGTCCCTCAACTCATAGGGCACCGCGCCCACGAGATTAAAGCCGTAATCGTAATGCAGCGGGAACTCTTTTGAGCTGAGGTTATCGATATCGAAGCTGTAGCGGACGTTCACCGCCCCCATGCGCCGCATATCCTCGCTCCACGGCCCACGATACCGGCCGGCGTCGTTGGCATAATCGGGGTCCACGCTGGCATCGAAGCCAATGGGCGAGGCGCTGATCCGCACGGTCTCCTCACTGTAACCGTCGCCATCCGTGTCGTAGAACGCGAACGGGCACTCGGAGATCGGCACCCACTCCCCGCGCGTGGGGTCGAACTTGTTCATGTAGATCATCTCATTGCCGTAGGGATCGCTCTTGAAGAAGTTGTGGGAGTACTCGTAGCCCTTCAGATCCCACATGTGGCCGTCGTCGTCGAGATCCACGCCGACCCACACGGAACGCAGCTCGCCATCCGCGAAGTAGCGGATGTCCATCTCGTCCGGCTCGTTGTCCCCGTCGTTGTCGATGTAATCGACGATGCGATCCACCGTCCCGTCCGCGCGGTAATCCACTACGTAACAATCCGAATCCTTATCGCCCCCCGACTGCAGGCTGCCATCCTCATCGTCATCGATAATCCAGACCAGGGCCTCGACCTCGCCGGAGGTGTTGCGAACCTTCTCCCGCCGGACCAACATGCGCCCTGGAGCCTGCGGATGGTCAATGATGAACGACTCGCCCACCTTCAGCCCGGCCGCCCGCTCCCACCAGGGCATCGCCTTCAAATCGAGCTTTCCGCCCGGCGCCATGGCGGTGACCTGCATCCACCAGGGCCCGGCCGATTCCTGGCCCGCCGAAAGGCCGCTGACCGCCGCTTCCGACCGCTCTACGAACGACCAGTTCCCCGAACAACCCGCAAGGCCCAGGGCCATCACTGCGAACGCCGGAAAGGAAAAGACAGAAAGGCGAAGGAACCGATCCGGAAGCCTCGTCATGTACCACCTCCCATGGGGCCGAAGAGCGCAATTCTTGATCGCAGGCGGCATTATAAACGTCGCCCCCCCGGTTGTATACCAACCGATCCCCACCGACAGAGGGTGGATCCAGCAAAGGATTATGGTGAAGCGGCCGGGCGCATCGGGGGGGCGTGCATCCTGCCCGCCTCAAAGGCGTGCAAGATGCACGCCCTCCGTGGCCCCCAGCCACATGGAAGTGAATTGCCACACCCGCCCGAGCCTCCTTTTACCTGCAAAAGGAGCGTCAGGCGAACAATCGACCCACCCCGGCACCCCCGCACTTGCTACCCCGGCCCTTCCGCGGCCATCCATCGGCGCTTCAGACCCGCCGTCCTGATCAGGAATCCCGCGAAGCCGGGGAAGCGGAAACGGCCCCGGCCCTTCCATGTGTCCCGCCTCTCCGGGCACCCAGCACCCGGCGAATCTATCCATCAGACCGCAAAACAGCCGCAAGCCTTTATAAACAAAGTTGTTACAATGATATTCAGCCACTCCTTGAAGCGGTCCAACCCTTCCCATACACTGACGGATCTGGCGAGAGCCACCGCCGGTGCCACAGGTATCACGGCTCTGTGAGCGGTGCCGGCCGGAGGTCAACCGCTTTCCGGTCTACGGGGATTCAGGCCCTCCGATCAAAGCGGTCATTGGTGACCCAACTCCCGGTTCGATCCGGGCACCCATAGCAAGGAGATCATTCGTGACGAAGCCCCAGTCCAAGCCCGCTAACCCGAACTTCAGCTCCGGTCCAACTTCCAAGCGTCCCGGCTGGTCGCTGACCGCGTTGTCCAACGCTTTCCTCGGCCGCTCGCACCGCTCCAAGGGCGGCAAGGCTCGCCTCAAGCAGGCCATCGAGCTGAGCAAGGAGCTCGCCGGTATGCCCAAGGATTACCTCCTGGGCATCATGCCCGCCAGCGACACCGGCGCCTTCGAGGCAGCCATGTGGAGCATGTTGGGCGCCCGCCCGGTCACCGCGCTGGCCTGGGAGAGCTTCGGCGAAGGCTGGGTCACCGATATCACCAAGCAGCTCAAACTCGATGCCAAGGTGATCCGGGCCGAGTACGGCCAGCTCCCCGACCTCCAGCAAGTGGACTGGAACACGGACGTGGTCTTCACCTGGAACGGCACCACCAGCGGCGTGAAGATGCCCGACAACGCCGCTCCGCCGGCTGATCGCCAGGGGCTGGCCCTCTGCGACGCCACCAGCGCGGTCTACTGCATGCCCATCCCCTGGGAGCGGCTCGACGTCATCACCTGGTCCTGGCAAAAGGGCCTCGGCGGTGAGGCGGCCCACGGCATGCTCGCCCTCTCGCCCCGCGCCGTTGAGCGCCTGGAGACCTACAAGCCCGCATGGCCGTTGCCCAAGATCTTCCGCATGACCAAGGCCGGCAAACTCAATGCCGCCATCTTTGAAGGCGACACCATCAATACCCCCTCCATGCTGTGCGTCGAAGACTGGATCGACACGCTCAACTGGGCCAAGGCCTTCAGCTTCGCCGGCAAGACCGGGCTGGACGCCCTCATTGCCCGCAGCCAGGCCAACCTCCAGGTCGTCGCCGAGTTCGTGGCCAAACACGACTGGATCGACTTCCTGGCCGCCACGCCTGAGATCCGCAGCTCGACCTCCATCTGCCTGAAGGTCACCGCCCCCTGGTTCACCCAACTGAGCACTGAGGAGAAGCAGGCATTCATCAAGAAGTGCGCGGCGGCTCTTGAGGCCGAGAAAGCGGCCTACGACGTGGCCGGCTACCGTGAAGCCCCGCCGGGCTTCCGCCTCTGGGGCGGCCCGACGGTCGATCCGGCCGACATGAAGCTGGCCTGCGAGTGGCTGGCCTGGGCCTACGAGACCAGCAAGCCCCAGTAAGGCGGGCCTGACCTGCCTTTACAACCCGGCTGAAACAGTTGCCGTAACCCGCTCATCGGCGGACTGCGAATCCTCTGCCCGCACCGGCCAGTAAGCCGATGCCCGGCAGCGAAGCGCGCCCAAGCGTCGCAGGCGGCTTGTACCGCCGCTTCCGTGTCGGTCGCGCACTGAATGACTGCCCTCTCACCCCGCAAGGTTGGGGTTGGAGGATCGTGAGCCTGTCGCTTGGGGAACCTCCGTCCAGCCCCCCATCAATTCGGCGCGCTGCGCCGCCCGGCCTTCAGAACTCTTGGCTCAGACAGGAGTAGCGGCTAGGATACACCCTCTGTCAGACGGCATGGCCAGCCGCTGGATCATCTCGCAGTATGGCCCCCGGTGCCGGGGGGACACAGCCCCGGGATATTCGGGGACACAGGAGGTACTTGTGGCCGGAAACGACAACTCACGCCTGCCGGAGCTACGCTCCAATGGGTCCGGCGAAAACTGGGGATCGCGTATTGGTGTTATTCTCGCCGTGGCCGGTTCGGCCGTGGGCTTGGGCAACTTCCTCCGCTTCCCCGGCCAGGCCACCCTCAACGGCGGCGGAGTGTTCATGATCCCCTATTTCATCTCCCTGCTGCTGCTGGGCATCCCCATCTGCTGGATCGAATGGACGATTGGCCGGCACGGCGGGTCCAAGGGCTTCAACAGCGCCCCCGGCATTTTCTCCGTGCTCTGGCGGCACCCCTTCAGCAAGTACTTCGGGGCCCTGGCCCTCATCGTGCCCGTGGGCATCTACATGTACTACGTGTACGTCGAGGCCTGGTGCCTGGCCTACGCATGGGACTATTTCACCGGCACCATGGCCCAGTACCCCAAGGAAATCGCCGCCTACAAAGAGCACTTCGACACTTTCGTGGGCAAACACGACAACGGCTTTCTCCTGCGGAACGGCGCGGGGCTGCAGAAAAGCGTCGTGTTCCTGGTCATCGTCTTCATCATCAATTTCATCTTCATCTACCGCGGCCTGACCCGGGGCATCGAGCTGTTCTGCAAATGGGCCATGCCGATCCTGATCCTGTTCGGAGTCGTGGTGCTGGTCCGCGTGCTCACCCTGGGTACTCCCGATCCGGCCCGTCCCGAGGCCAATATCAACAATGCCCTGGGCTTCATGTGGAACCCCAAGACCGCCCCCGGCGAGAGCATCTGGACCCCGCTGACCAACACCCAGGTCTGGCTGGCCGCCGCCGGGCAGATCTTCTTCAGCCTGTCAGTAGGCTTTGGGATCGTCCTCAATTACGCCAGCTACCTGCGCAAGGATGACGACGTGATCCTCTCCGGCCTGACCGCCACCTCTACCAATGAATTCTGCGAGGTCTGTCTCGCCGGTCTGATCACCATCCCCGCCGCCTTTATCTTCCTGGGAGCCGCGAGCCTGACCCCCGAGGTGCTCAGTTCGTCATTTGAATTGGGTTTCAAGGCACTGCCGGCCGTGTTCGCACGCATGCCGGCCGGTAGCTTCTTCGGGGCCCTCTGGTTCTTCATGCTCTTCGCCGCGGCCATCACCAGCTCGCTTTCCATGCTCCAACCCGCGATCGCGTTTCTCGAAGAAGGCTTTGGTATGGGCCGAAAGCTGTCGGTGACCTGCCTGGGCATGATTACCGCCGTGGGCGGCCTGCTGGTGGTGTATTTCTCCAAGGATCTCATCGCGCTGGACGTGCTGGACTTCTGGGTCGGCACCGTGTGTATTTTCCTGCTCGCCACTATTCAGGTCATCCTGGTAGGATGGGTTTTCGGCATTGAGCGGACCAAGCAGGAAGCCTCGCGAGGAGCCGCCATCCGAATCCCCGGCGTGTTCTGGTTCGTGATCAAGTACGTTTCGCCGCTGTATCTGCTGATCATTTTCGCCGGCTGGTGCTACCAGGCGGTTCCTCGCTACATCAAAAACGTCGTGGCGATGAATGCCGACGACCGCGGCACGGTGCTGCTCATGCTAACCTTTGTGGTGGTGCTGCTGGTCTTTTTCGGCCTGCTGGTGAACCTGGCCGGCCGGAACTGGCGGGCCTGGGGCAAGCTGCCGGTGCGTGAACCGGAGGAAGCGCTGCCGGTCGCCGCAGGCCAGTCAAACACAGGAGGACGCCAATGACCCCCGCCGGCTGGGCGCTGATGCTGATCTCGTGCGGCTTCGTGGTGTGCCTCACGGTGTACTGCTATTACAAGGTCCTGACCACTCCCCGTGAAACCGAGCGCATGCACGCGCCGATCGACATCGACACGCACGATAAAGACACATGAGCCTGGGAGTTCGCGGAGGGAGCGGAGGAATGGAACCGCAGAGACGCTGAGACGCTGAGAAGGAATTCTGATAATAGTCTTCTCCGCGTCTCTGCATCTCCGCGGTTCATATTCCCGATTCGCCCCTGGCGCTCTTATGCCGGCGAGGCCTCGCCTGCCTCGGGCTGGGCGTCCCAGATGGAACGATACTTCGAGATGGACAGCCGGAAGGAGTCTCGCAGTTTCTCCGTCCGGGAGTTGATCCGCGGCTTGAAGCCGAAGCGGGCCTCGTCCTTGGGCAACTGGAGTTTGGCCATCCGCTTCCAGCCCACGTTCATCCCGTGAATAAACAGCGCACTGGTCAGGCTGCGCGTCATCCACAGCGTCCGCAGCGTCCGCAGCCACACCCAGGAGGTGTTGGCCGCCGCGTGCCGCAGCTCATAGATGATCTCGTCGAGCTTCTGCGGCGTGATCTTCCGGGGGTGATACACCGTCTCCACGAACGTGTACCGCTCCCAGTCCTCGGGATAGTTCGTCGCAAAGATCCGCCCTTCGGCCATGAGACGGTCGTACAGCTTGGTGCCCGGCAGCGGCGTGAGATTGGTGATCTGGATGGTGTCGATGCCCAGCTTCACCGCCTGGATCGCGGTCTCGGCCACCGTGTCCTCGTCATCCTGATCGGCCCCGATGATAAACCCGCCGAAGACCGAGATGCCCGCCCGGTGAAAACCGTCCACCAGCTCCTTGTAGCGGGCCAGATTGTTGCGATTGATGCCCTTGTGATACTCCTTCAACGTCTCGCGGTTGAAGGTCTCAAATCCGATCAGCATCCCACGGCAACCGGCCTTGTAGGCCAGTTCGAGGCCCTCGCGGTCCTCGCCCATGTTGATGGTGGTCTGGCTGAACCACAGCCGTTTTTTGCCGCGTTTGATGATCTGACGCAGGAGCTCCTTGGCCCACTCCGCGTGCCTGGGCCCCACGCCGAAGAAGTTGTCGTCGGTGACGAAGATGAATCGGCGCGGCGTGCTGTTCCATTCCTCGATGATGTCGTCGATGTTCCGCCGGCGAATGGGCGCGCCGTTGAACAGCGTTACGCCGCAGTATTCACAGCCTACCGGACAGCCGCGCGAGGTCTGCAGGCTGGACACGCCGTAGCGCCCGTTGATCGGCTGCAGCTCCTGCCGGGCCCGACCGGCGCCGGGCCGGTCGATGGTCGCCAGCCGGCCCTGGTAGCGGGGCTGAAGCTTGCCGGCCGCCGCATCGGCCACGATCTGCGGCCAGATCTCATCACACTCGCCGACGGCCACTGCATCGAAATGCTTCGCCCCCTCATCGGGCAGGGCCGAGGCGTGCGGCCCGCCCATGATGCAGGGGATGCCCTCCCGCCGACACTGGGCGGCGATTTCATAGGCCCGCGTCGCCCCGCTGGAATAGCTGGTCACTCCCACCAGATCGAAGCGGCCCCGGCGAATCTCCCGATCAGAGGCCTCAAAGCCGAAGATTTCGTCGATAATCTCGACGGTATGCGGCGCGGGCGTAAGCTGAGCCAGTACCTGAAGGCCAAGCTGGGGGATTTTGCTGCCGATGGTGTGATAACCCTGGCAACGACGGGCGATGGGGTTTACGAGAGCAATGCGCATGTACAAGCATCCTGCTTAAGGTCAACTGACTGTCCGACAGTCATCCGGCAAACGGCGTGCTGCAACAAAAGCTGTCCAGGACTGGACCGCGGCCCGAATTTCCAATCAGGAACAACTCACCGGCAGACACCTTATCGACGAAAAGCCGCCAAGTCAATAAGGGGGCGAGGAAAGGGGCTCATCCGAGTACCGCATCGCCCCGATCAGAAAAACATCTCCATCACGAGAAGCGTCGCCAAGCCCCCGACTCGCGGCGACGATACATTGCGACGGCCATGAACAATCCGGAGTGAATGGTACTCAAGGGGTAGCGCTGGTGGCAGGCGCGGATGCCGTCGCGGGCTGGGTTGTCGCCTGGATCGATCTCAGCTCTCTTGTGGCTTCATGAAGGGCACGGCGCAACCTTTCGGCTTCGGAACCAGGGCCTTCGCGCAAGGCGGGACAGCTTTCGACAAGCGCACCCATGACCACCTGCCGGAATTGATTGCTGATGATCGACCACTGTTCGCCAATATCCTGCGCCGCTATCTTGGAGTCGCTCTCGGAAGATGGACGCAGCTTTCGCTGGAGAGCATCTACTTGCTCGTCCGAAAGCTTCTTGCCGACGTAACCGTAACGAGGCGGGCCGAACTCCGCGATGAACACCTCCCGCCAAAGATCGAGTTTGTTTTTCGTGCGTTCCCGGTCAAGGCCGGCCTGCACCAACGAGTCCAGCCAACCCTTCAGAATGAGATCCAGTTTGGCAACGGCCTCGTCAAATTGCGCCTTTTCGATGGGCGGACAGTGCGTGAAAATGTACGCCTCCTTGGCGATGAAGCGTTCGAAGCACGTAAGCTCGGCATCGAAGAGCTTGGGCATGTCCACATGGAAGTAGAACCTTGCCCTCGGAAACCGGCTCAACTCTCCCATGCTGATGACCGCGGCAGGCACGGAAAGACCGGCTGCAAAGGCAGCGAGTTGATCTGGTCTTAGGGACGCCGTCCCGCGCCGAAGAACGGCCTCGACGCGCTTTGTCCCAGGAGAATTCATCTCAAGCAGTTCCGACAACGACATCTGCCTCTGGACGCCGCCCTGGATGTAATCGACCGGCAGGTTCCACTTGGTTCCCCCATTCGTGTCAGACGCAGGAACCGAAGAAGCAGTCTGGGACAGTAAGGACCACTGCAACAACAATATTGCCAACATTATTCACACCCCATCACTCGAATGTACCGGAGGTAAGCGAGAGATTCATCTTGCATCTGGCCTGCTTGGGGGCATTGTCGATCCTGACATGGCCATGAGCACTCCAGATGATCTCACAAACCACCTCTTTTCTACCGTTTCCACCCTTGACGCTGCCCGTAAAGGTCTTTGTGAACGGAAGCGATTTATCGTAGGTAGTTATGCCAGGCGTGGTTGTCGGACCAATGGTTGGACCGTTCCACCAGTTGAGCGAGAACTGTACAGACTTGGGCTGCTCGCACGCTGTTCCGTCGACTGTCACCTCGGCTTGAGGAGTGAACTCGTGATGCGGGTCATCACCCACAAGGCTGATTGTCGCGCTCGCGGTACCATCCGCCGTCGATATCCCGCCGCTCTGATAATACGTGGTAGCATCCCCTTGGATCTCTGCCCTCCCCCCTAACGTGATCTCATATCTGAACTCCCGAGGCAGCGCGGGGCAATCCGCTGGGACACCAAGGGCTCTCTCCCATCGCCATACCTTTCGCCATTTCGACGTCTGCGCGGTACCGTATTCGAGCTCCGCGAAATCTGTATTGTCTCCCAAGAGTGAGATGTTGCCAACAGCCAGATCCCAAAGCACACCGGTCGGATTAAGGAAAGCGTCTTCAACGCTGAGAGTTTCAAAGGGTCCCCGCCAGTAGGTATAAGTCTGCGTGATACGACTTGGAGTCCCAACTCTCGACTCGTCATGCAGGATCCATCTGCCGTCCTGAAAAACCTGCCCATAGCAGGCAACGTCGATATCAGGATCTTGATACCAGCTCGGGTAGGTTCGATGACCACAATGATTCGGGTCATCTGACGGGCACGACCGATAAAACCAGCACGGACACGGTATGAGATCCGGAGTCTTTTCATGTACATGTGCAACAAGAGTATAAGTCCCGACCGTAGTCAGATCAACGCTCCCGCTCCACGTTATTTCAACTGGCCCGCCCCCGATCTCTCCTTGAAGCTCATTTAGCTCGCAGTGGCAATCTGGAAACTCGGGAGAATACCACTTATACGTCACCAGATCCAAATCGGAAACATACACCTGAATTCCGAAATACGCGGCCCACTGCTCGGCTGTCAGGTTTGGACTTGTGGCCTGCTGGCAAACACGTGGGGGAACGTCGTTAGGATAGTGAGCCATCCGAACAGGGGATGACTGTCAGTTACAGTAGGGCATGGATCGCACCCGCAGTGCCAAGGGCAACCAGCCAAGCCAACACGAACTGAACCCAGCAAGAGAGCTGCCGAAACCAGCATTGCACGGAACGTCGTTTCGAGTCCCCCTTCCCTTCTGACTGCCTGAGGTATTCTGCCACAAGGGCCTCATTCTGCATCTCCGACTGCACAGCCTGCGCATACGAAGAATCCGGAAACAACTCCAGCACGCGTTGGGCCGCTTGGCAGACCTCTTCCTCTGGAGCGCCCAAGATGCGCAGAACCTCCCACAGCCTGTAATAGCAGCGCGGAATGTGGTCCATCCCGCTCCAGATACTGCCCCGTTCTCCATAGCGCTCAATGATCCACCTGAGATGCTTCAGTGCCTCCGCATGATTCTTCTGAAAGAATGCCGCGTCGGCGGCAAAAAAATGCACGGTCGCCAAGTCCTGCTTGGAAGCTTCTCCCTCCCGGTGGTCGTCCAAGAACTTGCGTGCGGCCTCCAGGCATTGAGCGTGCTTCCTCTCCCAGGAGTACGTCTCAACAAGCATGAGCTCCGCCCGGCATTTTTCCGCCGCGGAAGCATCCCCCGAGTTAATTACGTCCAGCAGCAGTTCCTGAACTTGTGACCAACCTTCAGACTGCTTACGCGTGAGGAGTTCCGCGTGTTGCAGGATCTCAAAAGACACGCCGGCAAACTGCAATGCCGCCCGGCTGGCGCCAGGGGCGCCGCTGGCCTTCAGCTGGCTGTAGAGCTGTTTGGCCTCTTCCAGCCTGCCCGCCCGATGATACAGCGCCGCAAGCCGCAAGCGGGCCCGCCTAACGATGACAGAATCCGCGGCCGAACTGCCCACATCCTGTATGATAAACTCAAAGTGAGAGGCGGCCTCTTCACGGCGGCCCCTTTCCAGGAGGGCGTGCCCCAGAAGGCAATGGGCCCTCAATTGAGAAGGCGCTTCGGACCGCTGAGACACCGCCGCCCGGAGGGTTTGAATGGCCGAATCGTATGCGCCAGCCTTCAGGTCCTTCTCGGCGCTTGCGACAGCGCTCGCTACGACCTTCTCTCTCTCTCGAAGCGTCAAAAGGGTGTTGGAATCAACACCATTGAGCGAGAGCAACAGGCAGACGGCCTCAATCGCCTGCGTCGAGTCAGGATATTGCGCTTTGAACTCGGCAAGGTATCGTAGAGCCTCCTGGCGATGCTCGGGAATGCAGGTCTTAGCCTTGCGCAGGAGACCCACTTGCCTCCAATATACAGAATTGCCAGTGGTCAGCTTGTCGTATGCCTTTAGCGCTTCATCTACGCTGCCGGCCTTGCGCAGGCAATCTCCCGCGCGCAGGATTGATTGGGAAGCGGCGCTCCCATCCTGGAGGGCTGCTGCCTGCAGATACGTCGAAGCCGCTGCCACGAGATCGCCTTGGGCTGCGAGTCTGTCAGCTTCCGATTGAAGTGATACAGAATCTAACGCCTGCGAATGGGCACTGACCGAAAGAAGGGCTGCCAGAATCGCAGCTCTCATGCACATGTGGCGGGCGGTGTTTCGCCGCCGACCAAGGTATGCGCCAAGCGAAAGGCAGTGGGGAATCATGGGATACCTCTTCCAAATTTGACCAGAGTTCGTCCTGACTCCATGATGTCAGGTCGCCATAAAGAGACGAAAATAAGAGGGGGAGAGGGGGAGAGGGGGAGAGGGGGACAAGAGACACACTTGCACTCTTGTCCTACTTCCCACCTCACTTGCGTTTATCAGACCATAAGCAATATACGTCATACTGCTGAGGTTGTCAAGGCGGGAAAAGATAAAAAAGTGAGAACACAAAAAACGGCCCGGTGATGCCTGATGGACATCGCCGGGCCTTATCTCGTTTAGGCTGCCGCAAAGCAGCGCGCGTTCGCTGCCCTTACGGCAGCCTACCTATCTTACTAGACAATGGATCACCTCCCTTTCTTGGGCTAGACCTCCCGGGCCGGCCGGCCTGATTGGACGGTAAGAACATCCAAGGTTCCGCCGTCGCCGGGCTTTGCCCACGCCGCCGACCGCCGTCGACGGCACCGACGGATAGCCCTTCGTTAGAAGAGCTACCGGCCGATCAAAGCTCTCCGTCAGGATTGATTCATCCGAACCGTTGAGCTCTGATTGCCACTAAAAGTATATCATCAGCGCCGCCAAAAGGAAGCGAGAACCCCTCGAATATCCCGATTTCGGCAAGATAGGGAGTTTCCCCCTGCCAAAGCGCAAAGAACAAGAGTCGGCTCGACCGTTCCTCGTCGGTCCGACTCTTGCTGGTTATCTGCCATTGTCTGCCAAACGGCATGCCGCAGACAACAACACGGGATGGCGCGTACCGGGCGCAGCGCCGGCAGCGTGCTTGCAGCGGGCGCAGCGCCCGCTCTCCCCGCTTACTTGCGGCGCTTCACGCCGTACTTGCTGCGGCTGCGGTTGCGGGGGCGGTTTTCCTTGTCGCCCTGCACGCCGGCACAGTCCAGCGCACCGCGGATAATGTGATAGCGCACGCCCGGCAGGTCGCGGACACGGCCACCGCGCACGAGCACGATGGAGTGCTCCTGCAGGTTGTGATCGATGCCCGGGATGTAAGCCGTGACTTCCTTCCCGTTGGTCAGGCGCACACGGGCCACCTTCCGCAGGGCCGAATTCGGCTTCTTGGGCGTCTGGGTCTTCACAATCAGGCACACGCCGCGCTTCTGCGGGCTGGCCTCCAGATCGCGCACCTTGGACTTGCGCTTCTGGACTTCGCGAGGCTTCCGAATTAACTGGTTAATCGTCGGCATTCCAATCCTCATTCTTAGCGGGGAGCCATCTCCCCGGTCCCTCCGACTGCGGAGGGTTCCAATTCCCGCCGGACCCGGTTCAGGCCCGGCGGGAACCCGAAAGTATATCAAAACGGCCAGCCTTCGACCAGCCCCCCGCCAGGTGCGGGGAGAAGGGATTTTCCTGCCCCCCCGCACGGCTCACCGGGCAGTGGCACCCACCCCGCCGGGTGGCGCCGGCCGGACCACGGTTATTCGGTCGTAGCCGGGCCACTCTCGCCCGGGCTCAACCCAGGGTTGCCGTCGCCGGTCACATTGGCCGGCACGCCTGCCGGGGCCGGCGTGCTCAACCCGAGGCGCTGGCTCAGTTCGGCGGCCATGTTGGCGGCCTCGGTCATCATCGCATGGGCTTCCACCGGAGCCACCTCGCGCTCCGGCACGGGCTCGGCCAGCCGCTTGACCCGCATGTTGAGGTGGGTCTTGAAGGCCGTACCCGCCGGGATCAGATGCCCCAGGATGACGTTTTCCTTGAGGCCCTGGAGCGTGTCCACCTGTCCGCTGATGGCGGCCTCGGTGAGCACCTTGGTGGTCTCCTGGAAGGACGCCGCGGAGATGAACGAGTCGCTCTGCAGCGACGCCTTGGTGATGCCCAGCAGCAGCGTCCTGGCGGTGGCCGGCCGGGGTCGCTTGTCCCGGGTCGGCGGCGTGCCGCCTTCCTCGCGGATACGATTCACCGTGGCCTCGAACTCCTCGCGGGAGATGATGGCCCCCGCCTCCAGCGTGCTGTCGCCGGGATCCTTGATCTTCACGCTGTTGGCCAGCCTGGCGTTCTCGCCCAGGAAGCGGAACTTGTCCACCACTTCGTAAGGCAGGAACTTGGTATCACCCGGCGACTCGATGCGGACCTTGCGGAGCATCTGCCGGATGATGATCTCCAGATGCTTATCGTTGATCCCGACGTTCTGGCTGCGGTAGACCGCCTGCACCTCCGAGAGCAGATACGTCTGCAGGGCCTCTTCGCCCTTGATCCGCAGGATATCGTGCGGCACGAGCGGACCTTCGACCAGCGGGTCGCCGGCCTCGCAGTAATCGCCCGCGTGCACCAGGAGCTGCTTATCCTGCGGCACATGATGCTCCTTCTCCATGCCGCCTTCGCTGCGGATGATGATGGTCATCTTGCCGCGGCGCTTGTCGGCCCGGATCTCCACGGTGCCGGAGATCTCGGCCATGACCGCCGGTTCCTTGGGCTTGCGCGCCTCGAAGATCTCGGTCACGCGCGGCAGACCACCGGTGATGTCCTGGGTACCGGAGATGGCTCGCGGCTGGCGGGCCAGCAGCATACCCGGCACGATCTCGTCGCCTTCCTGAACCTCGATACGGGCCTTGGCCGGCAGATAGTGATAGTCGAGCACGTTGCCTTCGCGATCTTCGATCACGATCTGCGGGTGCTTTTCACCCTTGTGCTCAACCACCACGTATTTGGCCCCGGCCCGCTCCTGCTCCAGGCGAACGGTCTCGCCCTCGGTGATGTCGTGGAAGCGGATGAAGCCGGCCACCTCGGCCAGAATCGGCGTCAGGTGGGTATCCCACTTGGCCAGCAACGTGCGGGCGGGGATTTCCTGGCCATGCTTGACGGTGATTTCAGCACCGTAGGGCACCTTGTAGCGTTCGAGTTCGCGGCCCTTGGCGTCCAGGATGGCGATCTCGCCGTTGCGCTTGAGGGCCACGGTGCGAGCCGGAAGATCGCCGGTCGCGGGCACCTCGACCGCGTTGAGATCGTCGAAGACCACTTTACCGGCCTGGGCGGTACGCAGCTCGTTCTCCACGACGGCGCGGGTGGCCACACCACCGGTGTGGAACGTCCGCATGGTCAACTGCGTACCCGGCTCACCGATAGACTGGGCGGCGATGATGCCCACCGCCAGGCCCTCCTCGGCCAAGTTGCCGGTGGAGAGGTCCACGCCGTAACAGCGGGCGCAGACGCCCACGGGGCTCTCGCAGGTCAGCGGGCTGCGCACGCGGATGGTGTCCAGCCCGAGCCGCTCGATCCGCTCGGCGATGTCGCGAGTGATGACCTCATTCTCCTTGACGATCATCTCATCGCTCACCGGGTTACGGATGGAATCGCGGGCGCAGCGGCCGATGATGCTCTCGCGCAACGGCACCGCAATCTCCTCGCCCTTGTAGATGGCGCCCTTGGTGATGCCGTTGATGGTGCCGCAGTCTATCGTGTTGATGATCACGTTCTGGGCCACGTCGGCCAGCTTGCGGGTCAGGTAACCCGAGTCGGCGGTCTTGAGCGCGGTGTCGGCCAGACCCTTGCGTGCTCCGTGCGTCGAGCTGAAGTACTCGAGCACGCTCAGGCCTTCGCGGAAGTTGCTCTTGATCGGCGTCTCGATGATCTCGCCCGACGGCTTGGCCATCAGGGCACGCATGCCGGCAAGCTGACGAATCTGGTCCACCGAGCCGCGGGCGCCCGAATCGGTCATGAGGTAGATGGGGTTCAGATAGAAGGTGCCGCGGTTCTCGCCGAGCGGAACGTAGTCCCCGTTGGCGTCGCGGCGGTCCTTCTTGAGCTCCTCCATCATCTTCTCGGTGACCTGCTCGCGGGCGTGGACCCACACGTCGATAAGCTGGTTGTGCCGCTCCATCGGGGTGATGGCGCCCTGGGCGTAGCCGCGCTCGATGCGGTCCACCACCTTCTGGGCCGCGTTGATAATCGCCTGCTTGGCCGCGGGCACGCGCAGATCGTGGACGCCGATGGACAGGCCGGCCAGCGTGCTGTGCTTGAAGCCCAGAGCCTTGATGCGGTCCAGCAGGTCGATGGTCGCCGCCCGCCCCAGCAGGTGGTGGCAGTCTGCAATCACCCGGCCCGCGCCCTTCTGGCTCAGCGGGTAGTTGTACAGCGGCATCTCCGGCGGCAGGATGTCGTTGAAGATCAGCCGCCCGACAGTCGTCTCGACCACGCCGTTGGCCGGCACGGGCACAGGCCCCGACTTCTGCGACGTGATCATCGCCTTGCGCTCGATCCGGCAGCGGATCTTCTCATGGATGGTGATCTTGCCCGCGTCATAGGCCATCATGGCCTCGTGCGGGTCGCTGAAGCACCGGATTTTACGGTTCGAATCGGGGCCGTCCGGCGAATATTCGCAGGTCAGATAGAAGATGCCCAGCACGATGTCCTGTGAGGGGGACATGATCGGGCTGCCGTTGGCCGGGCTGAAGATGTTGTTGGTGGACATCATCAGCACGTGGGCTTCGGCCTGGGCCTCCACGGACAGGGGCAGGTGCACCGCCATCTGGTCGCCGTCGAAGTCGGCGTTGAAGCCCTTACAAACCAGCGGGTGAATGCGAATCGCGTTCCCCTCGACCAGCACCGGCTCGAAGGCCTGGATACCCATGCGGTGCAGCGTCGGGGCGCGGTTCAGCAGCACGGGGTGATTGACAATCACCTCTTCAAGGATGTCCCAGATCTCCTGGTCGCGGCGCTCCAGCATCTTCTTGGCGCTCTTGATGGTGTCGGCCAGGCCGCGCTCTTTGAGCTTACGGATGATGAACGGCTGGTAGAGCTCCAGGGCGATCTTCTTGGGCAGACCGCACTGATGGAGCTTGAGTTCCGGCCCCACCACGATGACCGAACGGGCGGAGTAGTCCACGCGCTTTCCGAGCAGATTCTCGCGGAAGCGGCCCTGCTTGCCCTTGATCATGTCGGTCAGCGACTTGAGCGGGCGGTTGGAGCTGCCCAGCACCGGCCGGCGACAGCGCCCGTTGTCGAACAGGGCATCCACCGCCTGCTGGAGCATTCGCTTCTCGTTGCGAATGATGACTTCCGGAGCGTTCAGGTCCACCAGCTTCTTGAGCCGGTTATTGCGGTTGATGATGCGGCGGTACAGGTCGTTGAGATCGCTGGTGGCAAAGTTGCCGCTCTCCAGCAGAACCAGCGGACGCAGGTCCGGCGGGATGACCGGGATGACCTCCATGACCATCCATTGCGGGTCATTGCCGCTCTTGCGGAGATTCTCAACGATCTTGAGCCGCTTGGAGAGATCCTTGATCTTCTGCTTGCTGGAGGTCCGCTCCAGCTCCTCGTGCAGCTCGACCGAGAGGCTGTTCAGATCCAGGCCGGCCAGCAGGGTCTTGATGGCCTCGGCGCCGGTCTGGGCCACGAAGCCGCCCTCGCCGTACTTCTCGCGCGCCGCACGGTACTCCTCCTCGTCGAGGAGCTGCTTCTTCTTGAGCGGCGAGCCCAGCGGGTCAGTCACCACGTGGTCCTGGAAATAGATGACCTTCTCCAGGTCGCTGGTCTTCATGTCCAGCAGCGCGCCCAGGCGCGAAGGCATGGCCTTGAAGAACCAGATGTGCACGATGGGCGCGGCCAGATTGATGTGGCCCATGCGCTTGCGGCGCACGCGGGAGTGGGTCACCTTGACGCCGCAACGGTCGCAGATGATCCCCTTGTGCTTGGTGCCCTTGTACTTGCCGCAGGCGCACTCCCAGTCGCGCTCCGGCCCGAAGATGCGCTCACAGAACAGCCCGTCCTTCTCCGGCCGGTAGGTCCGGTAGTTGATCGTTTCGGGCTTTTTCACCTCACCGAACGACCAGCTTCGGATGTCGTTGGGCGAGGCCAGCGAGATCTTCACGCTGCTGTAATCATTGATTCGATCGTAAATGTTATCGGCCATTTATCGTTCTCCAGACGGCTCCAGCCGTCGTCAGATTCATGCCAGTCCAGGGTCGTGCCCGACGAACAACGATGACATCAGCACCTGCCGCATCAGCTCAGTCGATTCTTCTCGAGCTGAATGTTCATCCCCAGGCCCTTGATCTCGTTGCACAACACGTCGAAGGACACCGGCGTGCCGGCCTCCAGCGTGTTCGTACCCTTGACCATGGACTCGTAGATCTTGGTGCGGCCCTCGACGTCGTCGCTCTTGACCGTGAGCAGTTCCTGGAGGACGTAGGCGGCGCCATAGGCCTCCAGACCCCAGACTTCCATTTCGCCGAACCGCTGGCCGCCGGTGCGGGCCTTGCCGCCCAGGGGCTGCTGGGTGATCAGCGAGTACGGGCCGGTGGAACGGGCGTGGATCTTGTCATCCACCAGGTGGTGCAGTTTCATCATGTAGATGTAACCCACCGTCACCGGCTGATCGAACAACTCGCCGGTCCGCCCGTCGCGCAGACGCACCTTGCCCCCGCGGGGCATCTCCACCAGCAGTTCGCCGGTGTCACCGGCCGTCTGCACGGCCCGGGGATCGTTCTTGCGCTTCCGAACGTGCTCGTTGGCCTGCTGAACGGCCTCGTTGATCTCGGCCTCGGTGGCCCCGTCAAACACTGGCGTAACCGCCTGGAAGCCCAGCACGGCCGCCGCCCACCCGAGGTGCGTCTCGAGGATCTGGCCGACGTTCATACGGCTGGGCACGCCCAGCGGGTTGAGCATGATGTCCACCGGCGTGCCGTCCTCCAGGAACGGCATGTCCTCCTCGGGGAGGATGCGGGCGATGACGCCCTTGTTGCCGTGCCGGCCGGCCATCTTGTCGCCCACCGAAAGCTGGCGTTTGGTGGCCACGTAGACCTTCACCATCTCCAGCACGCCGGAAGGCAGCTCGTCGCCGCGCTTCATCTGCCCGACCTTCCGGTCGCGCTCTTCGATGATCTCCTGGATCCGCGGCCAGTAGCGCTCCACGATCTTCTGGGCGACGGGCCTGTGCTCCTTGGGCTTCAGCCACTCCAGTTGCCCGGTCGCGACCTGGCCGGCAAAGGCCTCCACCTGCTCCAGAATCACTTCGGTGGACTCGGACTTGCCCACCTTCTGGTGGGTGGCCGGATCGACCATCACCTGGCCGGTGGCCTGCTCGATCTTTTCGGCCATGGCCCGGAAGACCTGGGCGATCTTGTCGTTCTGGACCTTCTGATAATCCTTGATCTGCTTGCTGAGCTGCTTCTTCTGCTCGTCGGTCAGATGCATGCGGCGGCTGAACCACTTGGTGTCAATCACCACACCTTCTTCACCGGCGGGCAGCTCCAGGGAGTCATTCTTCACATCCTCGCCGGCCCGGCCGAAAATCGCGTGCAGCAGCTTTTCCTCGGGGGAGAGCTCAGTCTTGCTCTTGGGGCTGACCTTGCCGACGAGAATGTCGCCGGGGCCAACCCGCGTGCCCACGCGAACGATGCCGTTCTCGTCGAGATTGGCCAGGGCCCGCTCGGAGACGTTGGGAATGTCGCGGGTGAACTCTTCGCGGCCCAGCTTGGTCTCGCGGATCTCAATATCGTACGAATCGATATGGATGCTCGTGAACGTGTCGTTCTTGAGCAGCCGCTCGCTGATGAGGATGGCGTCCTCAAAGTTGTACCCGTCATAGGTCATAAAGGCGACGAGCACATTGCGGCCCAGGGCCAGTTCGCCGTTGCGGCAGGCCGGCCCGTCGGCCAGGATCTGCCCCTTCTTGACCTTGTCGCCCAGCTTGACGATCGGCTTCTGGTTCAAGCAGGTGCGCTCGTTCAGACCCTGGAACTTGCGCAGCGGGTACTCGTCCGTGCCGTCGATCTGGATATGCAGGGCGTCCACGGCGGTAATCACGCCATCCTGACGGGCGCGGACCACCATGCCGCTGTTGAGCGGCACCTGCTTCTCCATGCCCGTGGCCACCACCGGAGGTTCGGTGATGAGCAACGGCACGGCCTGCCGCTGCATGTTCGAACCCATCAGGGCCCGGTTGGCGTCGTCATGCTCCAGGAACGGGATCAGCGAGGCGGACACACCCACCGTCTGCCGGGGGGAAACGTCCACGTACTGGATGTCCTTGGAGTCGGTGCTGGCCAGATCGCCGTTCACCCGGGCCAGGACCGGCCCTTCCTTAAGCTTGTGGGTGGCCGGATCCACCACCTCGGGCGGAGCCAGCACGCTGCGCATTTCCTCGTCGGCGCGCAGGTATACGACCTCGCCGTTCACCTTGCCGCGCGCCACCTTGCGGTACGGGGTCACCAGGAAGCCGTAATCATCCACGCTGCTGAAGATGGACAGCGAGGCGATCAGACCGATGTTGGTGCCTTCCGGCGTCTCAATCGGGCAGATGCGCCCGTAGTGCGAGATATGCACGTCGCGAACCTCGAAGCCGGCCCGCTTGCGGTTCAGACCGCCCGGCCCGAGGGCCGACAGCCTTCGCTCGTGCGTGAGCTGAGAGAGCGGGTTGGTCTGGTCCACGACCTGCGAAAGCTCGCCGCGGCCGAAGAAGAAGTCGATGCTCGAGGAGATGCTCTTGGAATTCACCAGTTCGGCGATGCGCCCCATGGCGTCGGGATCCTTGAGGCTCATGCGCTCCTGGACGGTCCGGCGGAGCTTGAGGAAGCCCTTGCGCAACTCCTCGGTGGCCAGCTCATCGATGGTGCGCAACCGGCGGTTGCCCAGATGGTCGATGTCGTCCACCTCATAGGAGCTCTCGCCGCTGCGCAGCAGCAGCAGGTACTTGAGTGAATTGATCACGTCCTCCACCCGGAGGGTCATGACCGACTCGTCCACGTGCTGATCGAACTTGCGGTTGAGGCGGAAGCGGCCCACCTTGCCCAGGCGGTACCGGTTCTCGTCGAAGAACTTCTCCTTGAAGAGCTTCTCGGCCTTATCCTTGGCCACGGGGTTGCCCGGCCGGAGCCGGCCGTAGATCTTCAGGAGGGCGGACTCGTAATCGCTGCAGCCGTCCTCGGCCATGGTGTTGAGAATCAGCGGGTCGGACACGTGCTCGATCACCGCGAAGGTCCGGGCCTTCTCCTTCTGGCCGCTCTCCGCGGCTGCCTTCTGGGCGGCCTCGACCATCTTCTGAATGCGCTGCACGGCATCGCCGATCTGGGCACCGCCCTTGACCAGCACCTCGCCGGACTCCTCGTCCACGATGTCGCTGACCACGTACATTTCCGGCTTGAGGGCGCTGGCCTTCACGTTCTTGATCTTGTCGCCGTAGAACGTGCGGATCAGGGCCTCGTTGGTCGAATAGGCCGGGTCCATGGCCCGCAGGAAAGTAGTGGCCGCAATCTTCGCCGACTGGTCGATGCGGATCGCCAGCAGGTCCTTCTTGGTGACGATGATCTCGATCCAGCTTCCGCGTTCGGGAATGATGCGGCAGGCGTGCAGGGCCCGGTCGCCCTCGGCCTGCTGCTTGATAAAGTCCACGCCCGGGGAGCGGTGAAGCTGGCTGACGATGACCCGCTCGGCCCCGTTGATGATGAACTCGCCGCCGCCCATCATGATGGGCAGTTCGCCCAGGTAAATGCTGTCCTCGGCAATCTCGTCGCGATCCTTACGGATCAGGCGAACCTTGATCTTGAAGGGCATGCCGTAGGTCAGTTTGAGCTGCCGGCACTCGTCCGGCGTATACCGCGGCTTGCCCAGCTCATAGGAAACGTATTCCAGGGACATGTTCCCGTCATAGCTCTCGATCGGGAACACTTCCTTGAGCAGGGCCTGCAAACCATGGTTCTCCCGCTTGTCAGGATCCACGTTGGCCTGCAGGAACCGTGCGTACGATTCCGTCTGAATCCTGGTCAGCGGCGACTCCACCTCGCCATCACGGTCCTTGGGCAACGGAAAAACCGCTTCGCCCATCTTGCTGAAGTTCCGGACTTCGCTCACCTTGAGCATGAAAACGTTTCCTTTCCTTTCAGCGGAAAAAGCCCCGATCCCCCCTGTTTCTCAGGCGGGCGGGGTCCAAACATAGCGGTTAGATCATCAGGACATGAGCCCGCGGCAAGCATCCGTTCGACTGACAGTCCTGCTCGGCCGACCCCTCTCGCTGGGTCAGCCTGCCAGCCAATCTCGCTCGCGCGGCGAGGAAAACCGTGCTTCTTTTCCATCCCCGAGCCTCTGCGACTCCGTTCCGCCCGGAACGGAATCGCAGGGGCTCGCCCCTGCGCTGCCCACAAAGCAGATTATTATTCTAGGCAGCCAAACCGGCACAAAGCCGGCCGCCGGAATTAAGATTACTTAATCTCGACGGTTGCGCCAGCCTCTTCGAGCTCCTTCTTGATCTTCTCGGCCTCTTCCTTCGGAACGCCTTCCTTGACCGTCTTGGGCGCGCCGTCCACCAGATCCTTGGCTTCCTTGAGGCCCAGGTTGGTGTGGGCCCGGACGACCTTGATGACCTGGATCTTCTTGTCGCCGCCGGATTTCAGCACGACGTCAAAGCTGGTCTTCTCTTCGGCCGGGGCCGCCGCGGCCGCACCGGGGGCAGCCGCGCCAGGCGCAGCAGCCATCACCACGCCGCCGCCGGCCGGCTCGATGCCGTGCTCTTCCTTGAGGCAATCCACCAGTTCCTGGGCCTGCTTGATGGTCAGGGAGACGATCTTGTTGGCCAGGTCCTTGATTTCCGCGCTGAACTCTTTCGCGGGTGCTTCTGCCATTGCAAACAACTCCGAACAAAGCAATCCACCGACTGCCTGATAGGCGACATCCCACTGACGTCATTTCATTCGCCGAAGCGAACCAATCCGCGGCAAGCCGTCTGATTGCGACAATGCTTTCGTTAGATTCCTCTTTCCCTTGGGGCAGGTCTTGACCTGCCGTGCGCTCGTGAGGCCGGAAGGAGGCAGGTCGAGGCCTGCCGCCCATACGCTTACGCCGCGGGAGCGGCCGCTTCGCCAGCCTCGCCGCCCTCCTGCCGGTCGGCAATGGCCTTGATGCAGCCGGCGATCTTGGCGGCCGGGGAGGCCACGCACCCGGCGATCTTCCGCCCGGGGCTCACGATCAACATCGCGATCTCACCCGCCAGCTCGGCCTTGCTCTTCATGCTGGCCAGCCGCTCAAGATCGATCAGTTCCGACTCGCCACGGAAGATGCCCTGCCGCAGCTCGATCTTGGGAAAAGTCCTTTTCAGCTCGACCAGCGCCTTGGCCACGTCGATGACCGACTCCCCGCCGGTCACCAGGGCGCACGGGCCGGTCAGAGCCGGGGCCAGCGGGGCCAGGGGGCCGTCACCGAAGGCCCGCCGGGCCAGGCTGTTCTTGACCACCTTGAGCTGGATCTTCTTGGCCCGCAGCTCGCCGCGCAACTTGTTCGTCGAGATCGCATCCAATCCGATGACGCTGACCACGCATGCGCCGTCCACATCGCCGAACAGCGCCTTGTATTCATTGGTTACCAGATCTTTGACAGGCTTGCTCATCGTCTATCGCCTTATCGCTTGAGGCCGGCCAGGGCCGGCTCGATCGTCCACCTTGTCTCTGACGCCGAAGAGAAACAATCCGCTCAACTGACTTCCAGGGTCAGCGACGGGGTCATGGTCGCGGTCAGGCAGACCTTCTTGATGTACTGCCCCTTGGCCGCGGCCGGACGCGCCCGGCGGATGTGGTCAATAAAGGCTTCCACGTTGGCCTGCAGATCCTCGGCGGGGAAGCTCATCTTCCCCACCGCCGCGGCCACGTTGCCGCCGGCGTCGTTGCGATACTCGACCTTGCCGGCCGCGTACTCGCGAATCGCGGTGGGGATGTCCGGCGTCACCGTGCCGGACTTGGGCGAGGGCATTTTGCCCTGCGGGCCCAGGACCCGGCCCAGCCGTCCCACCTTGCCCATCACGGAGGGGTGAGCAACGGCCACGTCAAAGTCCGTCCACCCTTCGCTCACCTTCTTGATCAGGTCGTCCGCCCCGGCTTCGACGGCACCGGCCGCCTTGGCCGCCTCGACCATGTCGTCCGGGCAGAAGGCGATGACTTTCTTGGTCTTTCCAATCCCTTTGGGCAACGACACCGCGCCGCGGATCATCTGGTCCGCCTGCTTGGGGTCGATTCCCAGGTGCAGAACCACCTCAACCGTCTGATCGAAACCCTTGCGGGCCTTGGCGCCCTTGTAGCTTTTCTTCGCCTTGACCTCGCCCAGGCTCTTGAGCACCTTCACGGCCTCGGCGATCGGAAAACGCCGATCCCGTTCGCCGATCTTGGCGAGCTGGGCTTCATATGTCGCACTGCGCTTCGGCATAACGCCTCCCACTTATGGTGAAAGCAATCAGTATTCAGCGGCCGGCTCACAGCGAAACCGACTGGGGCGCGGAAGACTGATCGAGAACAAAGGGCCCGTGGTCAGGCCCTGAAAAGCCATCAGCAGTCAGCTTTCAGCTTTTCGCCGGCTGAGTGCTGACCGCTGACCGCTTGTTATCCTTCGACAATTTCGATGCCCATCGACCTTGCGGTGCCCGCGATGATGCGATCCGCATGGTCCAGATCGAACGCGTTCAAGTCCTTCTGCTTGCGTTCACTGATCTTGCGCACCTGGGACCAGGTCACCTTGCCGACCTTCTCCTTGTTGGGCACGCCGCTACCCTTCGCGATCTGGGCCGCCTCCTTGAGCAGCACGGCCGCCGGGGGGCTCTTCACGATGAAGGTGAAGCTCTTGTCCTTGTAGATGGTGATCTCGACCGGCACGATCATGCCGTTGAGCTCACGGGTCTGGTCGTTGAACATCTTCACGAACTGGCCGATGTTCACGCCATGCTGGCCCAGCGCCGGACCGATCGGCGGCGCCGGCGTGGCCGAACCGCCGGGAGCCTGGAGTTTAACCTTGGTCAGTATTTCCTTCGCCACGATTCAATCCTCAGTTGCCAGTTCCCAGTCACCAATTCCCAGTCACCAGTCAGCGAAACCCGACTGGAAACTGGGAACTGGATACTGGGAACCTGATTACAGCTTCTCCAACTGCCAGTATTCCACGTCCACCGGCGTGGACCGGCCGAAAATGGTCAACAGCACGGTGATCAGGCCCTTGGTCTCGTCGATGGCCTCGACCGTGCCCTCGAAATTCTGGAAGGCGCCTTCCTTGATCTTCACGCGATCGCCCTTCCGGAATTCCATGCCCTGCAGCGTGGCCTCTTCGTCCTGCTTGGCCGCCGCCAGAAGCATCATCTCGACATCGTGGTCCTGCATGGGACTGGGCTTGCCTTCCGAACCGATGAAGTCGCCCACCCCGCTGGTCTCTTTGACCAGGAACCAGACGTTCTCGGGGATGGAGCGATCCGGCTCAGTGGCCATTTCCACGAACACGTAGCCGGGATAGAGCTTCTTCTCGACGATCTTGACCTGCCCGCCCTTCATCCGCTTTTCTTTGGCAGTCGGGACAAGCACGCGCCCTACGCGATCCGTCAGGTTCTCCACGCGAATTTTGCGCAGGAGGGCCTCACAGACCTGCTCTTCCTTGTTGCTGGCCACCCGGAGCACATACCACTTCATGCCCGGGCGGGTTGGTTCGGCAGCAACCGTCATGATCCAAATCCAAAGAAAGCTTTGAACCCGGGGAACCCCTTCAGCACGCCTATCGTGCTGAAGAACCACATAAACAACAGATCCGCCACAAACAGGACCACGGCCATCAGCAACGTGGTGGTGATCACCACCTTCGTCGAGCGGATCACCTCGCGCCGTGAGGACCAGCTCACCTTCTTCATCTCACCCTCGGTGGCGATGAAGAACTCGTTGGTCCGCCGGTTCAGGCCGACGATCCAGTAGAGCAGGCCTCCTATGCCGAGCACGAAAGCCGTGGATATGCCGTAGGTCAGCGGGTTGTAATAAGGGGTGGTCGGATCCAGAATACTGCTGACCTGCTGGTAGAGGGCTCCCGCCCCCCAGAGGATCAGCACCGAACCACCCACCGCCGTCCACAGCCGCGTGTAATAGCCCTGTCCAGGCTTGTAAAATCGCAGGCCACCGCCGGTACGACGCGGCGCGGGCCGCGCGATCCTGCGTTCCGGCTCTTTCCGATCGTTCGCTCCAGCCGCTATATCGCTCACTGCACGCCTTTCCTGATCAGGCTGCGATTCTTGAGTCACCGATCCTGTCGGACCGCTTCCTGAGCCGTCCCTGCTCATGGCGCCTGCATCTCCCGCAGCTTACCCCCCATGGAGGTCAACCTTGTTCAACGGACGGCACTTCACAATGACCGGGACCGTGCCCGGGCACCAGGAGCGGAGGGGCTCGAACCCCCAACCGCCGGTTTTGGAAACCGGTGCTCTACCAATTGAGCTACGCTCCTTCCGCAGCGGTCAGCCATCAGCATTCAGCCATCAGCATCCGGCCGGCTGACAAACCTGCTGATCGCTGACTGCTGACCGCCGAACGCTTACTTCCGTTTGATCTTATGGTTGGTGCGGGTGCGCGTGCGCGGGCAGTACTTCTTCAGCTCGAACTTCGGCGTTCCGCCCAGCACGTTCACGGAAATCCGGTAATTCAGGTCGCCGCACTCCGTGCACTGCAACCACACATACTCGCGTTTATTACTCTTGGCCATAGTATCACTGCTCAAGCATGTCGGAGAGGCGGGCCAACCGCCCGCCTCTCCGGGCCGGACGCTTATTTGATAATCTTGGTAACAACACCCGAACCGACCGTCCGGCCGCCTTCGCGAACCGCGAACCGGAGACCCTCCTCCATGGCGATCGGCTTGCCCAGCTCGACTTCGAGCTCGACGTTGTCGCCGGGCATACACATTTCGGCGCCGCCGAGCAGCTTGAGACTGCCGGTCACGTCAGTGGTGCGGAAGTAGAACTGCGGACGGTAACCGCTGAAGAACGGAGAGTGCCGGCCGCCTTCTTCCTTCGTCAGCACGTACACGTTGGCCTGGAACTGGGTGTGCGGGGTGATGGTGCCCGGCTTGGCCAGCACGTGGCCGCGCTCCAGGTCGTTCTTGTCCACGCCACGCAGCAGCAGACCGACGTTGTCGCCCGCCTGGCCAACGTCCAGCGTCTTGTTGAACATCTCGACGCCGGTCACGACCGTCTTGCGGGTCTCGCCCAGACCGACGATCTCGACTTCATCGCCGACTTTGACCGAGCCACGCTCAATACGGCCGGTACCCACCGTACCACGGCCCTTGATGCTGAACACGTCTTCGATGGACATCTGGAACGGCTTGTCCACGTCGCGCTTCGGCTCGGGAATGAAGCTGTCCACCGCGTCCAGAAGCTCCTGGATCGGCTTGGTGGCCTCGGGATCGGTCGGGTTCATCAACGCCGCGCTGGCCGAGCCGCGAATGATCGGGGTCTCGTCCCCCGGGAAGTTGTACTTGCTCAGCAGTTCCCGAATCTCCAGCTCAACCAGCTCGAGCAGTTCGGGATCGTCCACCAGGTCCACCTTGTTGAGGAACACGACCAGGGCGGGCACGTTGACCTGCCGGGCCAGCAGGATGTGCTCACGGGTCTGGGGCATCGGACCGTCGGCGGCCGACACCACCAGGATGGCCCCGTCCATCTGGGCCGCACCGGTGATCATGTTCTTCACGTAGTCCGCGTGACCGGGGCAGTCCACGTGGGCATAGTGACGCTTCTCCGTCTCATACTCAACGTGAGACGTGGCGATGGTCAGAATCTTGGTCGGGTCGCGGCGGCCTTCCTTTTCGGAAGCCTTGGCCACCTCATCGTAGCTCTTGAAGTTGGCCAGGCCTTTCTTCGCCTGCACCGCGGTGATCGCCGCCGTCAAAGTCGTCTTGCCATGGTCAACGTGGCCGATCGTCCCCACGTTGACGTGCGGTTTGGTTCTCTCAAATACAGCCTTGGCCATGAAACCAATTCCTCCACTGTTCTAACGAACGGGTCTTACCCGACCCACGCGTACCTGACAAAAAAACGCCAATAATCTCAGGCTTCCGCTTCCCCGTTGAAACTCGCTGCCGCTGTGAGGCGGTAGCCCGGAGAAAAAAGCTGCTGATGGGACTTGAACCCATGACCTCGTCCTTACCAAGGACGCGCTCTACCGACTGAGCTACAGCAGCGGATACCTTCGGCTCACCTGCAATGCGACCTGCATAACGAGCCTCGCGGGCAGCGGGTCGGCTGGGGACATACCGAGAGCGTGCACGCTTCGCCGAAGCCCGAACAGTATACGCGAATTACCATCGGTGTCAAATCACCAACCCGCCTGTCGGCGGAAATCCGCGTTGCTTTGCCGCCCCTCGCTCTCCTGTCCGGCGTGCCGGCCTCCCCTTGCCACCAGAACCGTCTCCAGCTCAGCCGTAAGATCCTGTTGCAAGGCAAGTTACAATCAGCAACCCCATCCCGGGTTCGATCAAGGGCCCACCATCCACCACGAAGCTGCCGCTCTTGACCCGGCAGCAGCCCCATTCTAGGATGCCTCGTTCATAAAGAACGAGAACCTCGAGAGAATCATGGCCCGGTTTTCACCCCAGCTCACGCGTCTTCTGGTCATCCGCGGCATCGCCCGGGCGCTGGCGCCAGTGGCCGTGCTGTGGGGCATCTACGACTGGTATCTGTTCGACCGACTGGCCGTGCCGCCCCGCTTTCCCTGGCACGCACTGGTGTTCGCCCTGCTGACCGCCAATTACGTGCTGGTTTACATCCTGACCTGGGTGGCACCGGCCGCTCTCAACGGCCCCTGGCGCATTCGTCCGTGGCAGACGTTTGTACTGCTCATCAACGCCTTTCTGCTCCCCATCCAGTTCTATCGCCACTTTGGAACGCTGCCCTGGGGCTTTATCATCATTACCCTGCTCTTTCTTATCGGACTATACGTCGCAACGGCCATCTACTTCTATCTTCAGAACCGCCTGCCCATGGCCGGGGTCTTTGCCGTTCGAAAGGCTGCGGCCCAGCAGTCCCCGTTAGTACCGGCCGGCCAGGGAACTCCCGCCCCATAACCACGTTTCAGCGCCAGGTGCCGCTGCCACCCCGTGGCCAGTGCTCAGGAACCAACATCCCGGAGCCCGCCATGTCCTTTATCGACACAGCCATGGCGGCCGCACACCTCGACAATACCCGGCTTATAATCTCGCTGTTTTGAATCGTCCCCTTGGCTTGGCCAACCCCCAGGAGGCTCAACAGTATGCGCAAGCTCCGTCTTATGACCCCCGGCCCAACCATGGTCCCCCCGGAGGTAACCGCCGAGATGGTCGGCCCCATGGACCATCACCGCACCCCCGGTCATCGCCAGATCCTCAAGGAGATCACCGAGGGTTTGCAGTATGTCTTCCAGACACAGGGCGCCTGCTTCGCCCTCACCGGCAGCGGCACATCCGGCATGGAAGCGGCCATTGTGGGCGTCTGTAATCCCGGCGGCAAAGCCCTGGTGCTGCGCAACGGCAAGTTCAGCGAGCGATGGGGAAAGATCTGCGCCACCTTCGGCATCAGCTGCACCACCGCGGACCTGGAGTGGGGTTGCGGTTTCACCCCTTCCATCGTCGAAAGCCGGCTGAATGCCGATCCAGCCATCAACACGGTCATCCTGACCCACAGCGAGACCAGCACCGCCGCGGCCAGCGACCTGGAGGGCATTGCGGCCATCACCCGAAATCGCGACGTTCTGCTGGTCGTGGACGGCATCACCAGCGTTGGAGCCCTGCCGGTCCGGATGGACGCCTGGGGCGTGGACGTGATGGTCACCGGCTCCCAGAAAGCGATGATGTGCCCCCCGGGCATGGCCTTTGTGGCCGTAAGTGAGCGAGCTTGGGGGCGGATCGACTCGTTCAAGTCGCCGGCCTTCTACAATTGCCTGAAGGCTTACCGCAAGTCGCTGACCGATTACGACTCTCCCTACACGCCGGCCATTACCCTCATGATGGGAGCCCGCCGGGCGCTGCACATGATCCGCGAGGAGGGCATGGAGGCGATCTGGGCGCGCACCGCCCGGCTGGCCCGGGCCACGCGCGCGGCCGCCGCGGCCATGGGCCTGAAGGTATTCGCCCGGGATCCGTCCGACTCCCTCACCGCGTTGCTGCTGCCCGAAGGGCTTGACGAACCCGCCTTCCGTAAGCGCTTGCGCACCGATTACGGCATTGTCGTCGCCGGCGGCCAGGACCAGTTGAAGGGCAGGGTCATCCGCCTCAATCACATGGGCTACGTGGACGAAATGGACACCCTGGCGGCCCTGACGGCCATCGAGCTGACGCTGCACAAGATGGGCCGAAAAGTTGAGCTCGGCGCGGGGCCTTCCGCCGCAATGGAGATCTTCGCCGCGGCCTGACCCACCGGCCGAAGTCTCCGCCGCCCCTGGGACCGACGCACGTCCGCTCAGAGCGACGGCAAAGCCCACCTCGCGCCCCCGTCCCGTCGATCGGCGAATTCCGATACAACGAAGACAGCCCGGGCGAAACGAGTTCGCCCGGGCCGCGAAATGGTGTTCAAAACCGAGTGTTGACCTTTGGTGACCTCTTACCCCGAATTTCCCAGATGACACTTGCGGCGGCGTATACTGAGGTGACGATTTCCCCCGTGAATACAGGCGCAAACGAAGCTCAAGCCGCTGAAACCTGGAGAATCCAATGGGTGAAGCACGCAAGGAG
>Ga0209204_1000032_pt1 | contig 151153 bp, 212 predicted proteins | sample AD_JPNMR2_MetaG_FD_184425 | JGI IMG/M metagenome (GOLD analysis project Ga0209204, IMG submission 184425) | Active sludge microbial communities of municipal wastewater-treating anaerobic digesters from Japan - AD_JPNMR2_MetaG (SPAdes) (version 2) | ecosystem: Engineered > Bioreactor >...
CTCAACTTGAGGGTTAGCGTCCGGGTCCCTACGGGCTGGACACCAGGACCCGAGGGGACGTCCCGGTCCGCTCTCGACCTCAACTTGAGGGTTAGCGTCCGGGTCCCTACGGGCTGGACACCAGGACCCGAGGGGACGTCCCGGTCCGCTCTCGACCTCAACTTGAGGGTTAGCGTCCGGGTCCCTACGGGCTGGACACCAGGACGATCTGGCCTGCCAGAACGGTAGCGCCCCTAGCGCCAGGACGGTAGCCCGATCCGGTCTAGCCTTTCGGCCTTGTCCGGATCGGGCCGGGGTTCAGCGCCCGAAGTGGTCGCGAATCTCCCCATCGGAGAAACCCGCGGTCCGAAGAGCGTTCATGGCCTTGGCCTCCCGAAGTCGAACCAGTCGCGGGTCCGACTCCATGACCTCGGCAGTGGAGTCGAGGGAACGACCACTGAAGCGGAGCCTCAGAATGGCCGAGTCGATGGGGTCGATGTGGTGTTCCATGTAGACCATTGAACACTAGAACCGACGGACTGTCAACTAGGTCATATGACCTATTCTCGCGGTCACTGCTTGAGGCTAGGGGTCAACCTCAGCCCATCCCGAAAGATGGCGTCCTGGGTCCTTGAGGGAAGTCCTGCTATGAGAGTCATGGGAGCAACGGGGTCCCCCTCGAACATCTTGAGGACTTCCTCGCGGACCCTTTCGACTGGGATCGTTGCCAGCATCTCGGCAGCAACCTCAGAGCGCAGCGCGGCGTCCGTGGCGGGGTCCGGGGTCATGGTCTTTGTGACCATAAAGCGAAAGCCTCGGAGGACCCTCAGCCCGTCCTCGGTGATGCGTTCCATGGGGTCCCCGACGAACCTCAGGGTCCTTGATCGAAGATCCTTCAGTCCCCCATGGGGGTCCAGCAGCCCACCGTCCGGGTCCTGGGCCATGGCGTTCACAGTGAAGTCCCTACGCTTCAGATCGTCAAGGATGGTACCGGGGGTGACAAAGTCCGGTCGTCGCCCATCGGTCGAAGGACCATCGGCACGACACATCACAAAATCAGCGTCCTTGGTGACCTTGCGGAGAGCGTGTCCGTTGGGGACCCCCGCCCGAACTGTCAGGAAGGACTCGCGGACTTGGAATATCTTGAAGCCAAGTCCCTCCAGTCCCTCGACCATCGCAGTGAAGGACGGAGCTTCCACAGCGAAGTCCACGTCCTTGACTGTGGTCCCGAGGATGCCGTCACGGACGGCCCCACCGACGACCCAGAACTTGAGGGGTCCAGCCTCGGCCTTGTCGATTGTCTGGGTGGCTGTCGTTTCCATGCACACATCTAACCATGGGACGCTCCGTCCTGTCAAGCAGAATGTTTCACCTAGTTGGACGGGGACTGTGGCGGGCTGCGAGGACGTCCGGGGTGGACCCTAAACCTTTACTTGAGGTTGAGAGTCCTGTCCTTAGGGACCGGACAGTGGATGCGTCCTGGGGACTCGGACATAGGACCACTCTAGGTGGTCTCCGGTCCTAGGTTCACTCACTCTATGTGAGACACAAAGCCCGACCTGAACGCAACGCCATGGACCTCAGTGTTGCGGACCTTCCTGGCGTCGAACGTGACCCGATGTGTCGGCACGTCCTCCCCCGTCCTCCAGTGCTTCACTGCCGTCCTCTCGTGGGAGAGCAGCGCACCGCCCACAAAGTCGAGGACTCCTTGGATGCTCGGGTCGGTCCGATCCCAGTCCATGGCGACTAGGGTCTGTGGGTTCGTGGTGGGTGTTTCCATGTGTCTATTATGGACCCCCCGTTTCACGATTGCAAGGACTTTCTTGTGGGATGTTTCACCTAGTGACGAAGGACGATCCTGTCGGTCCTCGTCTCTGGGGACGGAGGACGGGGAGGGTAGGTCCCTCCCCGGTCTCTCAGCGCCCGAACAAGCCGCGGCGTCCCGACCCGACTCGCACGGTCCGGGCCTGGGGAAGGTTGCGGACCTCAGCGGAGATGATCGAGTGCACCAGTCCGGTGAGAAGAAGCTCGCCATGCTCGCGGGTCATGGAAGGATGGCGGAGCTTGGCAAGCACGAGCTTGGCCTCAGCTTGGATGGGGAGAAGGTCCTCGGTGGGGAGGGTCCCGACTCGGCCATGGGAAGCTGCCAGGATGGCCTCGGCCTCGGCCAGCTGCTCCGGGGTTACGGTGTCGTTGTTGTTCATGTCCCTATTATGGACCCCCCGTTTCACGATTGCAAGGACTTTCTTGTGGGATGTTTCACCTAGCGGAGGACAGACCTAATCGGTCCTCGTCCTTGAGGACTGGACGCAGGACTGGACTGTTCGGGGTTCGGTCCTGCGCTACTTCTTTGGACGAAAGTCGGTCCGGGTGGTACCGCAACGTCGACACTTGGAAACGACCGGGACGGTCCGGTCGAGACACTCCAGTCCGACCTCGCTGTCCTCCCAGTAGTGTCCTGTCAGTCGACACACTGTCCGACGTAGCACCATCACCATCCTCCCTCCAGCATGCGGTCCTTGATCGCATCGTACCCGTCGTCCGACCCGTAGGTGGGGATGGTCGAGAGGTTGCGACACGCAACGACCCAACGTCCCTTGGCCTTGAGGAGCGGGGCGTGTCCTGCTCCGACCTGTCGGTCGCAGTCGATGCAATAGGTGGGGAACTTGTTGGAAGCCATGTCCCTATCTTGGACTATAGGAGGACGCTTGTCAAGGACTTTCTGTGAGGACCCTGAGAGGACGCTCAGGACTCTTGGGACCGAACAAATGTTCGTCCGACCCGCCCGACAATCGAACACCTGTTCGTAGGCAAGATATCCCGACATTAGGGGTTGACTTCGCTCAGTCGCTCATGGTTAGATGTAGTCATGGAAACCGAGCGAATCATCTACTGTCAGTGCGAGATGTGCGGAGAGGAGCACAACGAGGATGACATGATCACCTACACGATCGCATACGCAACCTGGGATGATCCGGGCGAGCATGGGATCGCCTGTCAGTCATGCGCAGAGGAGCACGATCTATGACACCTGGGAGACCGAACACCTGTTCGGTCTCTCAGGTCCTCCGCGGACCCCACCACAACCCCCACCTGGACGAGAGGACCCCCGGACGGACCAAGGACAGGGACGGACAATATCACTATAGAGACGACGGTCCGGACATCTGGACGCTATAAAGACACCCAGAACAGTCCAGTCCCGAGGACCGGACCGCTATCCCGGCCCCAAACCCCTCCACACAGTCCAAACTAGCTTGGACACCCCTCTCGCGTCAAGGACTTTACCGTTTTCGGTAAAGTTTCGTCCGATAATCGCTCATCAAAGAGACAAAGTCAAGGGTTTTGAGGGTTTTTGAAGCAAAAACGAGTCCCTAAACTGCAAACAAGGCCTCCTTGTATCCCTTTTCAGTGAGGAGCGCAAGGAAAGTTGACTGTTTTTAGGGTTTCCGGGCTCCTGGGGGCAGTATAAGCGCCCGCTCCCCCCTCTGTCAACCCTTTTCAAGGGTTTTGCCCGGACTGTCCTTGAAGATTCAAGGGTTTCGAGCCGGTCGAGGACAGTTTTACCCTTGACAAACCCCTCGTTCAAGTGTTTTTAGGCTCGAATCCACGGACGGACACTGTGATTTCCATTGACTTCAGTCCGTTTTGGCGGGGGAATGGGCAGAGTTGAACGTTTTTGAGGCTGGGGACGCCCTTTTTGCTTGACGAACACCCCTTGGGCGCTGTATGTTGGACCCATGAGGATCTTGGTGATAGACGACGAGCGGACTTTGGTCAAGCCTGGCCACGACGTCCACCATGTTCGCACATCGAAGGACGCCCTTCAAGTCCTCCAGTCCGAGAGTCCAGAAGTCCAGAAGTCCTGGGATGCCCTCTATTTGGATCACGACCTCGGAGGAGAGGACACGATACGTCCAGTAGTGGACTTCTTGGAGGAGAAAGTGTTTTTCGAGGACCCTCTGGACATCGGGTGCATCTTCGCTCATACTGCGAACCCCGTTGGGGCGGATTACATCCTCAAGTCCCGACTTCTCAACAGTGCCTATCGAGTGTCAAGGGTTGGGCTGGAGGACTTCATCGTTCCTTGAGCCCCCTCAGTCCCCCCGCTTGACCTAGTCCAGGGACGGACAGGACTCTAAACCTTTACTTGAGGTTGAGAGTCCTGTCCCCTTCTTGGACTACAGGACCCGAGTGGACGTCCGAGTCCCTTGGACGGAAACAGTCTAAGAGCGGACCTGTCCCGGTTCAACTCTCAACCTCTACTTGAGGGTTGGGTCCTTGTCCTGGGACCGGACGCTGGACCCTAGCTGGACGTCCCGTCCGGTCTCAACCTCTACTTGAGGGTTGGTCCGGGTGGCGGACGGCTCATGATGACTGGATGTCCTGGTCCTGTCAATGGTTCGAGTTCATTTTTAGGGATTTATAGAACTTGCTTTACTGCAAGGTCCTGTCCCTTGGGACCGGACTTTGTGGAAGCCCCCCGTCCCCTGTGGGGGGTTTCGGGGGGCTTCCTCTCACTCTGTGCTCAGGCTAGCCTGTTGCACAGTGGAGACTCAGCGGGTTTTTCAGAACTGGGGGCCGGTGGCGGTGGCGACCAGATGCCAGCCCGCCCCGATGGGGCGAACCTTGACGGTGCCGTCGCTCTCCACACGGGTCATGATGGTGCCCCTGTTGCCGTCGCTGCGGAAGTTGGCCGCAACGAACTGGTTCAAGCGGTCGCGGGTGGTGATGGTGTGCCACCCGTGCAGGTTGACGAACACCTCCCCGGTGGGGGTCAGGCGCACGATGTCGGAGCGGTGAAGGGTAACGAGAATGTCGCCCCCCTCGTGCCGAGCGGTCGTGTTATGCCCGATCTTGTCTCGGCCCCCACGAAGAAGGGCGTCGATTGCGGGGAAGGTGGTAGCGGTGAGTCGTGCCATGTGTAGGAAGATACAGCCCCCCGCCAACCTTGTCAAGGGGTTTTCTGAAACTTTCTCGACTCTAAACCTCAACCTTAGGTTGAGGGTCCGATAGCGGACGAGCAGTCCTTTACGGACGGGACGGGACGAATAGTCCCTGGGACCGGACAGTCCGCTGGGACTGCCCTCTCTCCCCCTCTGTCCTTATTGTGGCAGGGACAGTTCTGCCTGTCAAGGACTTTTCTTGGGACGGACACGGGACCTGCCCCCCCCCTTGGGGGGGTCTTACGGTCCGGGGTCAGCTGCCTGCCCGGAGCATCTCCATGACGACCAGCTTGGTGGCCTCGCTCGGGGGGTTGGTGCCTGCCAGGATGGCGAGGGTATCCCAGTGCAGGGAGTCAGGGTTGACATCCGCCATGTTGTTGCGGGCGAGGTAGGCTGCCAGCTTGCCCGCCTTGAGGTTGCGTGCTGCCAGCTCGTAGGGGTTGGTGTCGTTGTTCATGTGTTCAACTTACCTCACCCCGCTAGCCTTGTCAAGGGGTTTTCGAGGTTTTTCTGGCTTTTCTTGCGTTGCGCCAGCGGACCTCGGCCCCCACCGGGTCCTTCATGTTGGAGAGGGACTCGTGGATGGCCTGGTCCGCTTTCTCAAGCCAGTCCTCAAGGGACCCCTTGGAGTCCCCTGCTGGGTCCTCCTTGGGGTCCATCTCAGGCTGCCTCTCCGGACTTCTCCTGTCGGGGGGTGCCGGTTGTCCCGACTGCCAGGCGGTTGAACACCTTGGCGTCCTCCGTCCCGAACGCCCCGCCCCGGAGCCGTCGTCCGTTTCGGGCGTCGAGTGCCTCGCGGCGCTCGGTGCCACCCTTCTGCGAGTGGTCCCGGTGGGCCTTGCGGTTGGTGTTCTTGGTGGTGAAGTTGTTCATGTGTGTACCTTATCAGCGCCAGGGGATCCCGTCAAGCAGTTTTCCGAATTTTTCTCGGATTGTTCGGTGGGGAGTGCTAGGGGTGTCGAGAAAGTCTCGGCAGTCGTTGCAGCACACTCGCCCCCGGTTGTCAAGGGTAACACCCTTAGCGTTACAGTTGGTCACGAAACAGTTCATGTGGCCTAGTCTAGCCGGGTAGTTCTACCTTGTCAACGAAAGATGGCCCCCAGGACGGTCCCTAGGGACAGTCCGTGGAGGAACTGGTCCCCCCGCTCGTTGCGGACCTTGTGCTTGTCGCATAGGGTGATGTAGTAGTCCTCATAGTGGACTTCCCAGGTTGCTGGTCGGGGACAGTTTTCCCACTGACATCGTTCTGTCATGAGTGGACTGTACCATGTTGGGGGTGGGGGTGTCAAGCCCCCGCCCATCACTCCTCCCAGGGATCGTAGGGAGGGATGGTGACGACCACCCGCTTTTCCATCGTGGCTCGCTTGAGTGCGGAGCTTGGGGAGTGGCCCCGCTCCCGCAGTTGGGCGGAGCGTTCGAGGATGAGCCCCCGAGTCTCCTCGGGGAGATCCATCCCCATGAAGGCCTTCTTGAACTTGACATACTCCATCGGTGTCATGACTTGAAGGTACTACGGGGTGGGGGTCGCGTCAAGTGGAATCTTTAGGTGATATAACCCAACATTAGGGGTTGACAAGCTACCCCCACCTATGGCAAGCTAGACACATGAGCAACGACTACGAGCCCGACGGATACGAGCCCGACTTCGGGGAGTACGACCCCGAGCCGGACCTGGACTTCATGTTCGAGACCGAATCAGCCTTCGAGTCCATCGGATGGGGCACCTGCGACGACTTTTGGGCGGAGGACTGGTGACCATGGACGAGGACATGGCAGCGGACTACTGGCTGGAAGCCTACTACGAGGACCGCTACCTCGCAGAAGGGGACCCCATGGACTACCCCTACGACGAGGACCTGGAGGAACCCCCGCCAGAGGACGAATACTACCTCTGACAAGAGGGTCCCGTCAACCTCAGCCCCCCCATCGAGGGCGAGGGTCCCCGTCCCCAAGGACAAGACACACAACACTCGGACCGGACAGTCCACACCGCCAGGACGCCAGCACTCTAGCGGACGTCCCGTCCCACGTCAACCTCAACTAGAGGTTTAGAGTTGGACGTCAACACTGTCCCTTGTCCGTCCCTTGGGACCGGACACCAGGACAGCCCCCGTAGGAGCGTCCCGTCTAGCTCACCCGTAGAGCACCGCTCCGTTAGACGTGTCGCTTGCTCATGCAGTAACAGTAACACCCGCCCCGCTAGAGTGTCAAGCTGTTTTTTCTGATTCTTTCACTTGACATCCCCCTCGGGGTTCGGTATCTTTCACGTATGGCAACGATCTACACGGCAACCGAACAGGAACGGGACCTAGCGGTCGGATGGCACGGAGGACAGGCTTCCATGCTGTACGCTGTGGCCTCCACAGGGGGCCTCTCGCAGGGGACCTCAGCCCCCCGATGGTGGGACGGTGAACCCATGACCTCCGGGGAGTGGGACCGACACCTTGTCGGATCCCTCCGCAGCGAACTGGACGACGTCACTCCCGACGAGGACACCGAGCGGGCAGTGAGGGACTCGTGGAAGCTGAAGCTGGCTGCCTTGGCTGCCACCCTGGAGGACTGACAGCCCCCCCCTGGACCCTCCGGGGTCCTACGTCCAGTCCGGTGGGACGGACAGAGAATCCAACCGGACTGGACTGTCCTGTCCCTAGGGACGTCCGTGGGGACATCCACCTTCTTCATCGTCCTCATTTTCGCATGGACTGCGCGGAATGTCAAGGACTTTTCTAGGGCCGGACAGCGGACTCCCCGCAAGTTGTGTCCTGCGGGAGGTCCTGGCGAACTAGATTCCTGGGGGGTGCGATACGTGTCACCCTGTCGGAGCCCAGGCCCCGTCCCGGTTCTTTCGCTCCGGGCAGCCTCCGCAGAATCCCCTACGGTTGGGTTTTTGAAGCGGTGAACCGCTTTGACTTCACTACTCTACAATCCCTCTCCGGGGATGTCAAGTAGTTTTCGAGAAAAGTTCAGGGGAGAGCTTCCATGACCTCCCTCAGCTGGTCCCCCAGCTTGACCATTCGACGGTACTGAGCGGGGGTCACCTCCACTCTCAACTCCCAGACTCCCCGGTCGTGAAGGTCGCGGAGCCACTGAGGGGTACCAGCGTAGCCCTCGTCCTCGGTGCCAAGGATATGGCCGCACTCATTGAGTGCAACGTAGACCCGTCGCGGGTTTCCGTTGCGGTCGTTGGTGGTGCACTGGTGCACGACTGCGGTGATCTCATCGGTGTTCATGTAGTAGAAGATACTCCACCCCTCACCCCTTGTCAACACCTTTTGTTTAGGTGATACAACCTAGTTGACAAGTAGCCCGCCCTCATGCCACAATCCATACATGAGCAAGTACCAGACACCCCGAGCAACCGGCAACATGCTGCGAGTCAATCAGCGGGCACACACCTTCAAGGACCGCAAAAAGGAGTCCAACCGGAAGGCCTGCCGCGGAAAGGTCCGCTACTGACCACCCCGGACCAGACCAGGCGGGTCCAACGTCCGTCCCCAGGACTGGACATTTCTCAAAAAACCCCTTGACAATCGGAGCCACATACCCTAAAGTAAGGGCATGGCAGATACCGCAGCACACACCTACGGGGGAGTCGAATACACCGACTACCTCCCCACCGGACATCAGCTGACCTGCGAGGACGTCATCGACTTCCTCTCCCAGTTCCCAGCGGACACCGTCATCACATGGTTTCTCCGAGGGGAGGACCGGACGGACAACGTCGGCCTGTACGCGGACCCGTCCCCGGACACCCCGAACGCCTACGCACCTCGCTGCGGACACCACGGCAACCCGCTCGTCTGGCTCGATCCGGCTCTCCGCTGGCGGTGCCCTCACTGCTTCCCGGAGCTGTTTCCCGCCCCATGATCGTAACGGACTTCGCCCCTGCGGTGGAGTGAAGTCCGCTAGGAGTGACGGACACAGCCCCCACCTACGTCCTAGTCCTGGGACGGACATGGAGGACGGGACACCACGTCCGGAGCGGACGTCCGGGTCCGGGGACGGACATCTTTCCCCCCGTTTGTCCTGTCCTAAAAGGACTTCGAGACAAGTTCTCTCGTCCCCTCTTGGTGTCCTTCATTGTTGCACTGTCCTGGCGTCCTGTCAAGGACTTTACAACCGAATCTTGGAGGAAACCTCGACCGGGTCCCTCTCTCCCCTACCCTCCCCGGATTGTGCGCACTCCCCGGTTACTCTCAGTTTGAGCGGGTCCCGTTCTCCTGTTTCTCTCACCTTGTCTTTCGCCCTCCCCACCCCTTCATTCAGGAATCGCCACCGCTGCCAGGGCGATGGTCGTGGTCGTTAGTCGTCAGGGGGTGATTCATCGGGTTACTCCTACGCTCTCGCGTCGGGTGGCGGTCAAGCTTGCCCGCCCCAGATGGTTCCTCACAGGTTCGAGGTTTCCTCCAAGATTCAGTTGTAAAGTTGCTAGTGGGGGGAGGTTACCCTCCCCCCGGATCCCCTTGTTTCCCGGTGGGGCTTTCGGGGCCGGGATTACCTTTCGGCAGTGACCCCCGGCGTTCTTGATATCTTCACTATACCTAGCAAGGTTGGAGGTGTCAACCCCTTTCCCGATTTTTTTTCGAGAAAGTTGGGGGGGTCTGCCTCCCTCCCTGCCCCCCTGCCCGGTAGCTCGTTCGACGGGGGGATGTTAGACCTTGGCTCCGGTTGCTGGCTGCTCTGCGCCCGGCTCGTTTTCCTGCGGTGGGATGCTATCTCCACCTCGGCCATTTTTGTGGGGAACTTCGGTGTCTCCCCTATGGGCGCTGATAGCCCGCCCCTGCGGCTCTAGTACCCCTCAAGTCTCCAGCCCCCGCACTAGTGGGGGATTCCCTGTCGACACCCGTAACGTTACAGCACCCCCATAGGGGAGTCAAGCCTCCACCTTTGGGATGTCTTGCCTACGAACAGGTGTTCGATCGGCCGTCCGATTTGACTCCTGGCCGAGGACCTGCTAGGGGCCGTCCGATTTGACTCCTGGCCGAGGACCTGCTAGGGGCCGTCCGATTTGACTCCTGGCCGAGGACCTGCTAGGGGCCGTCCGATCGAACACTCGTTCGATCCAAACTTTTTCGGATTTCTTCGGATTTCTACTTGACATTCCTAACGTCATGCCCCATCATTAGGGTATGAACAACAACGACGACCTCATCGAGTGCGATTCCTGCGGGGAGCTTGCCCCGGAGGATGAGATGGAATCTATCCTCATGTTCCTCGGCTCCCGCGAGGATGGCCCGGATGAGCGACAAGCGTACTGCCCCGCCTGCATCAGTCGGGAGGAGGAGGCCATGGTGGATAACTGCCTCGCCCGACAGGATGACTACTACTGAAAGGATGGAAACCCCCCGGAGGGGGGTTCCCATGTCCTGTCCGCGGGACGGACAACTGGACGTCCGCAGGACAGCCCTCCCCTTTTGGCTGGACGTCCCCTTCGGACGTCCGGGTCCGGGTCCGGTCCGGGGTCGGGGGGGGTGGACCCCCCTTCCCTCTCTTGTGGTGTCCGGTTCCTTCAGTCGCGGTCCTCCTTGCAGGCCTTGCGGTCGTTGATCCGACGCTGACGCTTGCTGACGGCCTTGGCTTCTGCCTTCCGCCCCCAGTAGCCTCGCCCCCGCTTGGGGCCGTTGTGTTCGGTGTTCATGTGTCTAACGGTACTCCTTGTTGTGGTGGGGGTCAAGCGATTTCTTCGGATTTCTTCGGATCCTCTGAGAGGCCCCTAGAAGCCCCCCTAACGAGAGAAAGGTGACATAGAAGGTAGCAAACCTCACAACGCAACACAAGCCCCAAAATTGGGATATCTTGCCTACTTGACCGCTCTAGTGAGGTGCTGTATCTTCATGGCATGGGAACACAGATCACCCCCACCTACCGGGCCGATGAGTTCGACCACCTCTGGGATGAAGGGCTCATCATCGACCTGAACAACAGGAACGCTCGAACGATGTTCGAGCAGATCCTTGAGGTTCCATTCGAGCCGACAGGATCCGAGGTGCCAGCGACCATCATCCTGGCATCGGATGACATCATGGTACGGGCGGCTGCCATGGACGCGGTCGCCCCCATCCATGCCATAGAGGGGTACTGGCAGCTCCGCGCTGCCAGTCTCCTGAGCGCAGCCCGATGGGCGGAGGCCCACGGCCGAGACATAGTGTGGTCGTGATGCCACACACCCCATGTTAGGGCAACCTAACATCGGGAGTCCGGGGTGCGGACACCAGGACCGGACACCAGGACCGGACAGGTCCCAGTCCAATAAGCTAAGAACGAGGTAAGTCCGGACTTTCTAAAGTCCCGAGAACCCACGTCCCCCCCCTGCTGGAGTGCCTGCCCCAGCGGAGGGGAAGGGCGAGCCTCACCCCCCCCGGTGCCCCTAGGCGACCCGCTCGGAAACCTCCCAGAAAGCCAGCAGCAGCAAGTCGACCACCTTGGGGTCACCGTCGACGTGGGCGGTAACACGCTTGGAGCGGCCGGTACGCCAGTCAGTGGAAGCCTCGCAGTCCGTGACGCCCCACACTCCCCCAGGGAAGTCGAGAAGAAACCCCAGGGCCTCCACGAAAGGAAGCGTGATCGAGTCAGGCTCGCGGGAGTCGTCATACCCATCCTGCTCCAAGGAGCCCCATGGGTTCATCGGGTCGACCCACCCGTTAGCTTCCAGCGGGATGTCGTGCGTGTCAGGAAGGGCGCATCCCCCACACTTCTCGCAGGTCACCTTGCCGGTGCCTGCCCGAGGCTCCGAGATGTTCTCGGATCCACAGAAGGTGCAGATGTCGACCCACTCGTAGGCGTCGAATGTCGCTCGGATGGTGACGGTATCGGTGTCGCTCGGGTTCATGCCAGTATGATGCCATGGATAGTGAGGGGATGTCAAGCCTTTTCTTGGATTTCTTCGGGTGAACCCACAGCCCCCCACCCGACCGGACCGGACGACACAACAGTCCGACAGTCCGAGTGTCCTCCAGTCCGAAAGTCCTCCAGTCCCCCTAAAACGGACTGCCTCCGAACCTGTACGGTCCGGAGGCTGGTCCGACATGTTAGACGTCCCTAACATGCCCCTGCCAAGTGCCCCAGCCCGTCCAAAGTCACGCACCCCGGCAGGAGGGTGACGGTGCTATAGGGGTTACAGTACGTGCCGGGAGCAGAATCGAACTGCTAGAGCCTCTCTACAGGTTGGCCCTTCCATTTCTCCGGCTGCTTGCTTACAAGTTCAATATAAGGCACTGAGGAAGGGAAGTCAAGGGGTTTCTCGAAGTTTTTCAAGATTTTCAGGGGGACGAACTAGTCGTGGGACGGACTAAAAGTCCCTGAGGACCGGACGGATGTCCTAGTCGTGGGACGGACGACCGTGGCCCCCACCCGCAGGCAGGGGCTCTCGATCACTCGGGCGGCTCCAGGCAGTCGAGGCAGAACCCGAAGTCCTCTCCGCTGCCGGGGTCGGTGTAGGTGAGGAAGTCCTCACCAAGGGTGACTTCGACGTACTCCTGGCACCCCTCGCAGAACAGGGTTTCGGTCTCGGTCTCGGTGTTGGTTTCCATGTATGTAACTATAGGGCTACCGTTGCCGCTTGTCGAGACATTTCTGCGATTGGTGGAAGAATCCCCGGATCCTTCACTTGGATGAGGGGAAGTCCAAGGTCTCTCCACAGGTCACAGACTTGTGGTCTGTCGTCTATGACTAGGAGGACGTCGAACTTGTCAGCAATGAAGGAGTGGAACATCTCAGCTTTGACGATGGAGTCTCTACGCTGGTCCCCCCCCTCCCTCATGTGAAGGACGTCTATGGGGAGTCGGTGTTTCGCTATCCACCCTTCCATGTGGCGCTTCCTGCGGATATCTCCGGGGAAGTCTCCCGCTGCCCGCCCCGATGTCATGATGATCGTGACGTCCGGGAGCGTCCTGCGTGCCCAGTTGAGCATGTTGACCACGTTGGGGACTGGGGCGTCGAATGGGAGAGCAGCGTTGTATTCTCTCCATGCGTCCCGGTCCCTTGTGGTGGGGGCGACGTGTGCCACCGAGGCTAGCGTCCCGTCCCGATCCACGATTATGGCTGGTGCCTTGCTCATGTGGTCATGTTACGCCAACATGAGGGTGCCTGTCAAGAGGTTTCGTCGTTTTTGTCGTGCCACTCAATGTCGAACCTGAAGAAGGTTTTGAGCCAAAGGACGTTCAGTAGGACGGCTAGGGCTGCCCACAGGTACCAGGGGCATCCTGTGGTGGCGAGTGCCAGGACCACAATCAGGACGATCGGTGCGACGAGGATTAGTGCCAGGACGGTTAGGGCGATGGTTTCCCCAAGTCGCCCACCTTCCCATCCTTCCAGCCTCATGATGCCACCTCTCGGGGATCGTAGTCGTCCACTTCGAGGTCGCTCCACCCGTTGCTGCCGCTGTCTCGGATGTCGTGCAGCTCCCACCCGTCGGGGTTTGCTTCCATCCACTCGGAGGTGACGTCCTCCGGGGCGTCCGGGTCAGTGATGAGCACGTCCCAGGACTCCCAGGCTTCCGTCAGGTCGATGCTGATTCTCGCGTGTCTCACTTGGTCTCCTTGTTCATGTGGTCATTGTGCCACAGGTGGGCGTCGGTTGTCAAGGTGGTTTGGGGTGTCACCACCCCTCCCCTTCGTCGGTGAAGCCGTGCGGCCGCTCGCGCAGTCGGGCTTCCATCTCCATGTCAAGTAGGTCGTCGGGGTCGATGTCGAGGCCCGCTTCCAGCATGGCGATCTCGTCGGCCATGTCGTCAAGTTCGGGGTCATCCCACATGATGGTCATTTCGTGGCACCTCCTGAGTGCTTTGTGGTGTGTGTTCAGTATGGGGGAGGGTGTCACCCCTTGTCAAGGGGTTTTTCGAGATTCCTTCAGGCGTTGGCCTGCTTCTGCCAGGCTCGCTTCTCGCGGGCCCGGAGGATCTTGCGGGTTCGGGCCTTGCTTCCCGTGCGGGTTCCTCGACAGCACCCGTAGGAGCAGAGCCCCAGGCTGCGGGAGTTGCCCATCTTCTTGCCTCGCTCGTTGCTGGCGGTCATGCGTACACCTTTCCTCGGCAAGCCTTGCGGCTCGCGTCCTTCTTCCGATCCTTGAACGTGTGAGCACGCTGATTGATACGCAGCATGTTGCCCGTGGATCGGGGCGTCTCGCGGGCGGGGCTTCGCTTCTTCATGTGCCCCATGATACTAGATGAGCAACTCCTGTCAAGTGGGTTATATCACCTAAAAACCCCACTTGACACGCTCCCCCACCATGATGTTCAATAGACACATGCAGAACACAGACCACTTCGACCACGTCGACCGCTGCGACGACATCACCCCGGAGATGACCGCCATGCTGACCGAACTGGAAGGCAACATCCCCATCCCCAATACCGACCCCGACGAGCCGGTGGTCGTCATCCTAGGGGGAGAGGACTGACACTGTAGTCGTAGGAAGCGACCAGGCACCCGTCCTCGTCGAACTCCGACAGTGTGCCCCGCACAGTCCAAACGAACCGGACAGCGGACAGATAGTCCGTCCCGAAGGACACCTCTCTCCCGTCCTGGAAACGGACCCGGTAAGAGTGTGCGTCCACCGTCACTCAGTCTACCTTCCGGACAGCATCACTCTATGAAGGTGTCAGGTTGTCAGTCCTCCGGCCAGGTGGGGGCCTCGAACTTGCCACCCCCCGACAGTTGCACCAGGGTACCGCCACCCTCGATCAAGGGGTCTCAGGTTCTGCGAACAGAAACTGAGACCCCTAGGGGAAGTTCTCGCCACTTCAGAGGCGCATGACACCTAACGCCATGCCGTCCCCTCCCCACTTTTGCGGGAGGGCTCAATATAATATTGATGCCCACATTACACGAGGGATCTTCACTTGTCAAGCATCCTGTCCCATTCGGACTGGACGCCCGGCCCCCCTCACTCCTGCTGCTCGTCTTCCATATCGAGCATCCGGCTGGAGAGGTTCTCGATCCGGTAGGTGATGTCTCGGAGGGCGTGGTAGATCTCTGACCACTGGTTACCATCCTCTGTGTGAAACTCCACTAGCTGCACCCCGAGGGCGTCAAGGGTGTGCTCCAGTCGGAGGATCGCGTTGTTGACGGCTTGACGTGTCGTGCTCACGTGTTCACCTTACCTCCGTCGGGCGGGTGTGTCAAGTGGTTTCTTGAGATTAGGTGAAACAACCTAGCCTCAAGGAGGTCCTATGGGGACCGGACACCTAGCACACTTGTCCGGTCCTGTCAACTAGAAGGTCGGGGACCCCTCCTCGTCTCGGGTGAGAGCGAAGGGTTCGCCCTCCTCCCAGAACACGAGCCCGGTGGCCTCGACGGCATCGGTAAGCCAGGATCCCCACTCGAAGTCAACTCCCATCTCGTCGGTGTCCCACCACGCCCCGCTCATGACGCGGGTTTCGTACTCGGGGAACTCCTGAAGGATGCCGCGGTACTCGGCCGGGTGAGTGATCCTCAGCCACTCCATCGCATCCCCGGTCTGGATGTCTGTGCTGAAATGGTTGCTGCTCAAGGCGTTGTTCATGGCTTCACTATACAAGCTGGAGAGCATCTACGCAATAGGTTATTTTGCCTATTGCGCCACGAAGTAGCCTCATGGTAAGGTCTACCCGATGAGTTATCCACAGGAACCACCGACACACAGTCCCCACTGAGGGAGACGTCGGGAGAGAGGGCGTCCCACCGGACAGAACACCTGTTCGAGGAACGGACGTTCGATGGATGACAGGACCCTAGGACCGGACAACAGGAGGTCCTGGGGACGGGACGGACGACGGGACTAAGTAAGTAGATCCAGGGTCAGTCCGGACCTTCGGGGAAGGGGAGGGGGCTAGGCCCCCGCTCCCACCTCCTCCAGGGCGTTGCGGTATCCGATGACTCCCCTGTCGGTGTCATTCTCCCAGGTGTCTCCGTTGCGGGTGAGGGTGACGATCGAGTAGGTCTCCCCGTTGCACCAGTCGGTGTACTCCCTCAGGATGGCCCGTGCCGCCCCCTCCGGGTCGGTGAAGCCCTCGGGGCCTCCGGGGATGGCGATGGCCGCTCCCACACAGTAGTCGAACTGGTCGGAGGAGAACATCGACTCCCCCGCCAGGGAGTATTCGATGTTCCCGTGCTCGTAGACGCCCACTGGGAAGATGTTCATGTGGGGGGTCTCGTGGATGGAGTCGATCCACTCCTGCACGTTGTTGCAGTAGTGGATGTAGCCGGGGTTCCCCTGCACGAAGTCGACGCCCTCAGGAAACTCGTAGTCGAACTGCCACGGGTCGAAGGTAGCGTAGGTGATCGTGTTGCCGTCGTCGGAGATGATAACGTCGTCGGGGTCGGTGGGCTCGTAGGGCAGGATGACCTTCCCGACCTTCTCGTGCTCCAAGGTGATGGTGGTGGTGTGGCTCGTCGTGATGTTCATGTGTGTACCTTACCGTGGATTGCTGCGATTGTCAAGGGGTTTCTTGAAGTTTTTCTCGCAAGTCCGAGAGTCCGAGAGTCCGCAAGTCCGAGCGTCCAGCCTTTGGAGTCTTACGGACCGGCTTGGGCGGGGACTTCCAGGCCAGCGTTGGATAGAGTCCATTCGACCATGCTGCGAGCAGTTTCCAGGTCTGGGGGATCCCATACTGCTTCCAGTACCCCCACCGAGGTAAGGAAGGGGGCGTGTTCCAGGTTCGACCACAGTAGCTCCTGATCCTCAAACGTGGAAAGTCCGGTGATGTCTAGTGCGAGCAGGTCGGGGGTAGCGATGAAAACGTGGCCCTCCCAGTGCTCTACACTGAAGTCCGGCCCCGTGCCCACTGCCCAGATATCCCATCCTGTTGCCTCGTGGATGGCGATGGCTAGGGCGTGGCATTCGCCCTCTGTGAAGTAGGTTTCCCAGTCGTCTACTCCCCACCATCCGAAGGCTTCCAGTAGTTCCGGGGTGGGGTTTGACATGAACTCATGGTACGTCATATGGGTCGGCATGTCAAGCCCTTTCTAGCCCAGCGTTCGCGAGCGTGTAGTTCACCATGGCTTCTGCTACCCCCATGAGGGGTTCCGGCCAGTAGTCAAGGATGGCATCCGGGTCGGTAGGGAAGGAATAGGTGGGGATAGGGATGTAGTCATCCCAGCGTTGGGTCATCTCATCCATGGAGAGGATGCCGGTGATGTCTAGGGCGTGGCCTGTAGGCGTCTGGATGAACAGGTGGCCCGCCCATAGGTCACAGTCGAACGAGTCGTCAGTGCCTACCGCCCAGATTCGCCACCCGGTGACTTCATGGATGGCGATGGCTAGGGCGTGGCATTGCCCTTCTGTGAACCAGGACTCCCAGTCCTGTCGTCCGAAGTCCTGGAACTTTGTCTCGATGTACGGACTTTCATCCAGAAAGCCGGTTCGACCGATAGCCTCTGGTTCCTGTAGTGCCATGAGGTTATGGTAGGGCAGTTGGGTTCGATTGTCAAGGGGTTCCCCCCGAAAAGTTTCATCTTTCCGGGGGGCGCTCCCTCAGTCATCCCAGGTGACTCCCAGGATGTGATCTGCCGCCCTCTGTGCCTCCCCTGCGGCTTTGACGATGAGCCGGGGGTCGGCCTCGATCTGGTCTCGCCAATGCTTCAGGTAGGCCGCTGACGACTCGATGGTGGCATCCTCAATCCCGCACTGCCCCATGAGCATGGCAGCGGTCATCTCGGCTACCAGTTCCTCCCGTGCGTAGCGGTGACTCCCGAACATCACCGTATCGGTGACGCCCTCTCGGTTGAGTCGAGAGGCTGCACCCGTGGAGTGGCCCATCTCGTGGAACATGGTCGAGTAGTAGTGCTCGGAAGCCTCGAACTGTTCCAGTGCAGGTATCTGAATGGCATCGGTGCTGGGGATGTAGCAGGCACGATCCCACCCCTCAGCGTCGAACCGGGGGGCGTTCTCCGACTTGCGATAGGTCGTGACGATCTGCTCAGCGGCCACGATCCTCTCGTTGTCGGTGCCGGGCAGGTTCGACTGACTGAACTTCTCGGGCATCCCGTCGGCCCAGTCGGCCTGAGTGTGCCGGAACACACGGTAGTACCTCAGGAGGGGGATCTTCTTCTCGTTGCCGTCGGCATCGGTGGAGTCGATGAAGCGCCAGAACACTGCAACGCTCCCCTTCTCCCCCTTGCGAACCTGACCGCCCATCTCTGCGATCTTCTTGTAGGTTCCCCACCACCCGGAATCCAGGAGGAACAGGTTGATCCCACGGTAGGTCTTGCCGGTGCTCATGGATCGGGGCATCTGGTCGGCCCACGGCTTGCGCCATGGGGCGACGCCCTCGTCAATGAGTGCCAGCACTCGGTCGGTGACTGCTTGGTAGGCGTCTCGCTTGCTCATGCCTTCACTATAGGGAGGTTTAGGTTCCCTGTCAAGGGGTTTTTGGAAAAGATTTTCCTGTTGACAGAAGGCTCCCCCTCCTGTATTGTGCAAGCCATGAACGCAACATGTACCGAATGCAACCGAATCTTCGACCTCACCGACGAGACCGACGCGGAAGAATGGGCCTACGGTCACGACTGCGAGGATGAGTAGAAACTGCTTGACAAGCAGCAACTGCTCAGATATAGTGAAGTCATGACCTACACCGAACTCCGCAACGCAATCCTTGGCCTCCTCCCAGAAGCAGAGCTGCTGGAGGACTACGAAGGACAGCTCCTCATCTTCACCAACAAGGTCGTCGGTGAGGACCTTCAGCTCCTCCCCTTCGACCCGGAGGACTGAGAGGACAGGGATGGCCCCCTCTGGGGGGGGTTGTCCCACGTCCAGTCCTAAGCGGACGGACGAGGGACGGACGACCTCAGGTCCCCCAAGATGCGTCCCAGTGTGTCCTCCACCGCTTGAGCTGCGACCATTGCAGCCTGAGTGTCTTGGGTTTCAGCCACGCAGACCATGAGCCCGTCAGGCATGAGGGCAAGCACATCCCGCCCTAGTTGAGGTCTGAGGGTTCCGGGTTGCGTTGCACTCGGACTCTCGGGGTGTCGAAGATGACAGCGTAGTTCGTTCCCCTATCAATGATGCGCCATGCATCATCGGGGATTTCAAGGCTGTACGAAACAGTAGCTCCGTCCGAAATCTTCGCATCCTGCACCATTGCAGGAATTCCTGCCACGGCTTGTAGGTCCCGATTCATTTCGACGTTGGCGGTATGGTATGTCCCACCATTCAGATACACGCTCTCGCCAGACTTGGAGATTTCGTATCCAAGAATTACGGAGAGGGTCGTGCAACCAACCCCTCCCTTGGCTCCGAAGATGTTGATTCGTTGCATTCTTTGCTCCTTAGATCAGGGTGTAAACTTCTCGGGGTAGCAGAATTTCTGCTACGTTTACAGCAGAGTAATCCCACGGACCGTAGTAAAGGTACTCTCCCTCTCGTTCGGGATCGTCCTCCCAGTTGTTGGGATTCTCATACGGGTCCAGTTCTCCAATGATTTCGTCGTCCTCATCGACGTAAATCGTGGAAGGCAAATCCTCCAGCATCTCTCGAATATCATCGAGAGCCTTCTGAAACCCTCTCCACTCATAACTCTCCAGAGGATCTACCTCGGTCCAGTAACCTGGACTGAATGGACCGTTCCAAAGTTCAGCGTTCGTAGCACGGACACATTCTTTGAATCGGTCCCACGGAAATTGCGTGTAGTGGATTCTTGGGTCAAGCATCTGCGAATCCTTCCTTTCGTGCCTGGCGAATCATTCGTCGGGCGTGATTGTGAATTTCGTGGGCATTCTCATTCTCAGCCCACTCGACCCACAATCCCCCAGCAACATTATCGTGGCCGACAACCAACTGCAAAGTATTGGATGAAATCTGGCGACGGACATAAAACCCGTCCTTCCCACGAATCTCGTATCCAAGAGTCGTCATTGCATTTCCTCCTTGTATGCGTTCTCCAAATCTACATAAGAGAAAAATCCCATGTAGGGGCCGAACTCGGTATACCCGAGCACGGTGGCCCCGTTATCCAGCGTGAGGGGGTGGCCGGTGTTCTGGTTGGTTTCGGTGAGCATGCTGTAACTGTACCTCCGCCTGAGTGTTCTGTCAAGGGATTTTTCGAGAAACTTGCCGGGGGCTACCCCTACCCCTCAGTCAGAGGGGTAGGGGGCCTCAATCTGGCAGGCCGCCCCACAGGTGGGGCATTCCACGATGTCGTCGTCATTCATGGAGAAGTCGACATCGGCACTCGTGCCCTCCTGATCGTATGCATCGCCCCCGTAGAAGTGCCAGGAGTGAGTCTGACGCTCAGCGTCAGGGAACCCCGGTAGGGTCTCCCGCTGCGGAGGCTCCTGGCCCTCACAGTAGACGCTGAAGTCGTTGCAGTCATACAGGAAGCTCAGGCTTCCCCGGAAGAACTTGGGGGAAGTGAACCCCCCGCGGGCATCGCATCCGTTGTGGATGCGGAGGATCAGGATGTACTCGCCACACTCATCCTCAAGGATGTCATAGACGACATCCTGTGAGAGGGAGTTGTCGAAGTTGTAGGTGTACCCACCCTCAACATGGCGATGGGGGCTGGCTTCCAGCCACGCGGAGAGAACACTCTCCCACGACTCTCCGGCATCCTCACGCTGGTCGGTGAAGGCGTCGAACTCAGCCTGAAGCTCAGCATCGAAGTCGACACGCTCCCGGAGGAAGTGGAACACGTCGAGAACGACGTACTCCCCGTTATATCCCCAGGAAGCCGCGGGGGCTGCCAGGGCCGACTCGACAGTCATCCCCTGATTTCGCTCCCAGTGACGACCATAGGCTCCCCCTGAGTCGAGGAAGTGGCTCCCAGTGTTCTCAGTCAGCATCCCGACGAGAACCTGATCAGTCGAGAGGGTTTCGGTGGCGGTGTTCGTTGTCATGCCTTAGACAATACAGGAACCCCCCGCTATCGTCAACCCCTATTTTCTAAAACTTTTCGCTTGACAAGTGAAGCCGCCCTTGCTACAGTGCACTCACAACGACGAAAGGGAAACCCACATGGCTAAGCACTACATCGCCAGCACCGCTGCGGCAGACACCTCCGATGAGGGGTACCCGCTGTTTTGGAGCCAGGAAGGATGGACGGACGCCAAGTTCGCCACCGTCTACAGCGACGACGAGCGTCAGCTCTACTCGCTCCCCCACGGGGGCGTCTGGTGCACGCACGAGGACGTGCGATACCTCCTCCACGATGACCGCGGAGAGAGCTAGGACGGTGCAGCAGGGGGTCGAGTCCCGGCCCCCTGCTACCATGTCCGAATGGCTCGTATCACCCCAGGCGGAGCAGCCTGGCTAGGACTGACAGCCTATGTCGTCGGATACGATGGGTTTGCTGTCGCTACACGCAAGGACACCATGTCCACAGCGTTCTCGTCCGCTGTCCGTCACCCACGAAAAAGGTGGCCTGTCGTCCTCGCTTGGGGGTTCATCACAGGACACCTGTTCGGTTTCTTCGGGAAGTACGACCCTCTCAGGGCGCTTCCCTCGATAGTCAAACGTTCTATTGACGCTGACAGTAGCTTACTTGACGATCACATCGATGTCAAGTAAGTTTTCCAGGTAGGCCCCAGCTACCGCTGCCCAGTCTTGACGGAGTGCGGTGATAGCGACCCACCCCGGACCCCATCCGTCGATTCGGACCACCCCATCGTCCTCCAGGGACCGCAGGTACTCCAAGGCCTTGCCTAGTGCAAGCTGATCCATGCCCGTTCCCCTCCGTTTTCATCCACAAGGGCGAGCCCGTTGCTCCCCGCAGGGACGTCGCTCTCCTTGAGGAGACTCTTGCGGACCACGAGAGCCTGTTGGGGGTGGCTAGGTTCCGACAGGTACTCAAGATGTCGAGTCCTCCCCTTCTTGGTGGTCCACACAAGCTCCCACGTCGGGATGTCGTCGCAAACGTTGTCGAACCGCTTCACAGGTCGACCGTTCGCGGGTAGAGAGTCGACACAGCTTCCTGTGCCGTGACACCCTGAGTGCTCATGAGGTGAGCCACTCGAATGATCTTCGTGCGCCCCTTCAACCCCTCCTGACGGAGGGCCTTCTGTGCTTCCTCGACTGTCTCGTTCAAGCTCATGGGGCCATGGTATCAGCGCCCGCTCCGGGTGTCAAGCGATTTCTTCGAGAAATCGTCCCCTGAGTCCTAGTCCCGTCCGGGACTCGCACCTTTTCCACCATCCATAGTGTTGCACAGAAAAGTCAAGGCTGTCAAGTGGGTGATATTGCCCTTGACGTGTGGAGATCCATCTGCCATACTGGAAGGCATGAGTGGGGAACCACCTACGTATCGTCATGCCTGTGAACGGCCACAGGACCTCAGCTGAGGTCCCACAACAGGACGACCTCGGACGGCACACGCAAGGACGAGTTGGACCCCCTCCTATATCTAGGAGTAACGACAGTCCGGACCTCTAAAGGTAAAGAACCGACAAGTCCGGACACTGCGGCTCGATGCCACCCCACCACATCCACTTCCTCTCCCTTCTTGATGAAGTTTGAGACATTGAGGATGAAGATCCCTCCGACGTCAATGAGGGGAAGTAGAGCCCCCCAGGCCTTTAGGTGGAACTCTTTGTACTGTTCCCCGAAGTGCAACTGCCCCGAATTGTTCGGATGCAGGTCTCTCCCCAGGCAATGCTTGTAGGTGTTCCGTGCGGAGTTGTCTCTAGCGTTGTGATGGTCTGACATTCTCGACCCGTACACCGGGGAGGTGACTATCGCTTCAAAGCTACGAGGCTCGAACGGAGGGCACAGGGCATCTCCTACAACGGTTCCTGGATGCATTTCAGCCCACTCAGGCTCGATTTCAAGGCCAACTGTTTCAACCCCCTCAAGGCTAGATAGTCTGTGGATTTTGCCTGTTCCAGCAAAGGGGTCAAGGATCCGCCCCTCGAACTCTCGTTTCTTGAGCATCATCTCGATTTCGTCAAGGATGACGTCGGAGAACTTGGCTGGATGTCTTGCCTCTTGAGCCACTTGAGATGTCTTCACCTTCATTTGTCGAACACTATTCGTGCGTTATCAAGTTTATCCACTTGAAGGTTAGCAATGTGCTGCTACAGTCCGACAGTCCGACAGTCCGACAGTCCAGAAGTCCTCAGGTGGGTCCGGGAGTCCGGGAGTCCGGATCTTCGTGCCCGAAGACGATCCCCTGACCGCCAGAAGTCCAACCGTAGTCACAGCAAGGGCTTCCTGGCTCATCGTAAGGGTGTAGACCCCGGAACTCCTGATCGTAGTTGGGGTTGAACCCCATGAAGTCCATGAGTCCGACAGCACAGTGGTGACACAAGTAGATGTTGATCCTGCACTGACTGTCGATGAAGTCGTGGAACATTCCGTAGCCCCCGTCGAGTCTTACGACCAGTCCTCCTTCTCTCTGAAGGGGGAACTCGTCGTTCTCCGCTGGAGGAAGGGCTCCCCCGCAGCGACGGCACGTCGGGTCGTTTAGGAGGGATTCCGTGAACTCGTCGTCAGGCCTCAACCTCGACTCCTTCACTGATGTCAACTCCGTGCTCCCACTTGAGGTATCCGTAAATCTCACCAGGGTGTCTGGAGAGAAGCCTGCAGCAGAGTTGATCCATCGTGTAGTCGTCGGTGAACCCACAGATGCGAGCCTTACGAACCTGGCGTTCCGAAATAGGGAAGGCCTCACTGGAGGCTCGTGACGCCATGACCTTCTCCGATCGCTCCATCGGGTTGGTGGCAAGGAAGGCATCGTAGAACACCTTGTATCGAATAGGGTGTTCGTGGTTTGCCATAACGTCAAGGTGGTAACGCTGACTGACCTTGTGCTCCTCGACCTTGCTGCCGTAAGAGATGAAGATCCTCCCCTGCTCCAACTTCGTGCCCCCAACGATGACCCCAGTCATGAGATGGGGGTATCCGGCTCCGAAGAACTCATCGTTCCAGACTTTGATAGCGACTCCGTCGATCGTGTGCGTGGCTTCGAATTCCCACCCGTATTCTCGGGCGCGGGTCTCGTACTTCTCTAGCAGTTTCATGTGGTTCCTTTGGTTTGGGCTGGATGGTACCAGCTTTTTCGAGGTTTGTCAAGCTAAAAGTCCGAGAGCGGTAGCTTCACCGTCTCGGTCTTCCGTTACCCTCTGGTGGCAGGGCCGACAGAGGCATTTGATGTTGTCGGGATCGAGCCACTCAGTGGAGTGGATTCCACCCGTTCGCCCTCTGGTTCGTACTTCATGCAAGTCGGAAGCTGGGCGCACCCTGTAGAAGGTGTGGCCGTCTAGTTCAGCAAACAACGCACAGGCTTCACACCAGGGCCTTTCGCTAAGGAGCTTTTCGACTAGCGGTCGTCGCTTCTCCCTGTACAGCCTCTCTGCCTTTTTGGATCTTGCAGGTATCCGTTTGTGGCTTTGAAGCTGCTTCCTGCTCTCCGGCTTGGTTCTACTGGTTAACTGGGTGCGCTTCAGTGGCGTTGTTCTTTTGAGGCCCATCTTGGCCCCCATTCTACCAGTTTCGAAGAGGGCCGATATGGTAGAAGGTTGCCATGATGACAGGGGTCACCGTTCCTGATTCCTCCATGTCTTCCATCTGGGATTGGAAAGAGAGGTGCAGGAAGTCCGGAAAGTCCGGATCCCACCACATGACGGTGGTTTCATTGACTTCGTAGTCGTAGCTTTCTGCTCTCAGCATGGCGTACTTGACCAGTTTGTCAATCTGGTCTCTCTTGTAGGAAGCGAGCGTATTCACCATCTCTGAACCTCCCCGGTCTCCAGGTCGAACGTCACGTATCCAGGATCCTCGTATGAGTCGAATCGTCGGCAGGTGGCGTAGGAGTATGCTTCCTGGTCGTTGAGTACGATCCCGTCACGGTTCCCATTGATGGTGTCATCGACGTTCCACCCGAAGTTGCGGACCTCTTCCAGGAGCTGTTCGATGGTCTCAGCGTTGGGTTCGACGTTGTACTTGTTGATGATGGCTTCTCGGGCATCGAAGATGTTTGCTCTCCGTGCCACTGTCTCAGTCAGCTCGTACTGCTTGTCTGTTGCTACCCGAGCAGCCTCCACGAAGTCAGTCAACGTCAAGTCATAAGCGATCTGGCGTTCCGCCCACTCCTCGTAGTCGGAAGCCTCATCCCTGAACTGGATAGCGGTCTCCAAGGCTTCCGCCCCAACAGCAAGCCCCTTCAGTTCCCCCACCCACCCTGAGCGGGTGGCGACCCCGGAAGTCCAACTCTGGGCCTTCTCGCAGGCTGCGATCTCGTCGTTGATGTCGTCTAGTAGTTGCATTTCTGTTCTCCTTGTGGTGTTCAGGGGGTGTAGAAGACTCCGAGGTTGGAATCCATCTGCACTGCGGAGGCGGTGAGTACCGGCTCTCCGGTCTCAGTATCCACGAACGTTGTGCGCTCGTAGGGGTTGTAGGTGAGTTGACGCCACTCCCCTTCCTGGAGGCTGGCAGGATCGAAGTCGAATCTGGTGACCTTGCCCTTGATGAAGGCATGCACGTTCTTGCGGACCTCCTCTCGGACTCTGCGGTTACCTCCAGGTTGAACGACCATGGTGGCATCACGCAAGGTGACCTGAGTGGGGTGCCCGACGACACGCTTCTTCCAGGTGGCAGTCGACGTATCCCACACGGATTCCCGGAGGCTCCAGGTGCCGGTGTGGAGATTACGGTAAACCTCTGATCTGCTGCTCATGGGTTCACTTTACGCCAAGTATCGCTGGTTGTCAAGGGGTTTCTTGAAAAGTTTCACCACTCCCCCCATGCTTCCAGGTAGATGACGGCAGCGTACCCGTCGGGGGTGTCTCCCCAGGAGTTGCCTCCTCCGACAAGGATGGTGTTCCCGGCTAGATCCTCAATGGGGAGGATGCTGCTGTCCCAGGCCCCCAGGCAGCCAACTTCCAGCCCTTCGGTGATCTTGTCCTTGACGTAGCCCAGGAGGTCATCCTCGGGATTGTCCATCAGTTGGTCCGGTCCGGCCCCTTCCACTTCGACGAACAGGCGCTCGGCCTCCTCGTATGTTATCTGGCTGACACGCTGCTGCAAGTTTTCCCAGGTGCGTTCAGGGTGACGCTGGTGGCAGACTGCGACGATCAGATCCATTCCCATGGCGGACTCCCCTCAGAGGTTGATTTCGTGGTCGATGTGCCTGGCGAGGTCGTGAACGACGATGGTTCTCGATCCCTCGGCTAGCCAGTCTCGGAACTGGTCGACTGCCTCCTCTGGGGTGGCTGCCCCGCATGTGAACTCGATTGACACTTGGTACTCCTTGATGTCTTCCATGTGTGACACTTTACCTGATACAAGGGGCCATGTCAAGAGGTAAAATCACCTCATGCCCTCACTCCCTCACCCAGTCATCATCACCTGGAAAGACGCTCACGACACCCTCACATCCTGGGAAGACCTAGAGGCCCCCACCGACAACTCCGAATACCTAGTCAGCACGGTAGGGTGGCTGCTCCCAAACAGGAAGAAGGGCCACCATGTGGTGGCCCTCAACCTATCGGATGCTCATGTCGCCAGTGGTGTAGCTATCCCCAACGACATGGTTGTCAGTTGCAAACCCCTGGCCCCGTCGAAAAAACCGTGGCGGTCATCACATTCCTGAGATCCAGGAAAGCATCCACGACAACGCTTCTCGCTATTAGGTCCGATTTAGGGAGGCCAGCGACCTGCCCATCCAGTTCCCTTACCAGGGAGTCCAGTCCGTCCTCCCTGATGGCCTCCGGCTCAGCTTCAAGCGTTGCTGTCACTCGTCATCATCCTCGTGGAGCTTCCAGTCGACAACGACCTTCTCTCCCTCGTGGGCCAGATAGGCCAGAAGGAGCGACGTGCCGTCACTCAACATGCTATCAGGATCCTCGGCCTCGCCCTCCACGGTGATGGTTGCCTTGTACTTGGTCATGGTTTGGTGTTCCTTTCGTTGTTGGGGTTTCTTTGTACCATGAAATGGTGTTGGTTGTCAAGTGCTTCGGGAGGGCTGGGGGAACACCACAACCCTCAGCCCTCCCGGCCAACGCTTCCTTGCGTCAGCGACCGAAGAGAACAAGGTTCTTGTTCCACCAGGAACTGAACTTGCTCGGCTTGGTGGCAGGAGCGTAGACCTGCCCGAAGTCGCTCATAACCTCGTCGCTGGCCTCCTCATCCTCATCCATTCCGTCGAATGGGTCATCCTCATCCTCATCCTCGTAGTCGAGGGGATCATCCCACTCCTCGTAGTCGGAGTCGAAGGCGTCGAAGTCGAAGGCGTAGACTCCCCACTCCTGGGCGACATCCTCGGTGCTCACGTCGACCTCACCGACGACCTCGTAGCGCCACGTCCGGCCCTTCGTGTAGTTGTAGTCGATCGGGATGGACACGACGTCAGCGGGATCGACCTTGACGACCACGATGCGACCGCGGCCCCCGTAGAAGTGCTTCAGGTACTCCTGCGAGCAGAAGTGCAGGCCCCGCGAGCACGTGCGGTTGCGGTCGGCATCCACGTCGGATCGCTCCATCTCCACGACCTGGCCGACGGAGTTGTCGAACTTGCCCGAGTAGCAGTCACGGTAGTCGCTACACACCCGCTTGTAGGCCAGGAAGCAGCCATCCTCAGTGATGGGCAGGTTGCCAGCCTCCAAGAACTCGTTCAACTCGGCCTGAGCGGCCCGGTTGGGGTTGCTGAACAGCCGCACCACGAACCGCTTCCACGGCTTCAGGTCGAGGCCCTCGCGGGCGACCGTGAGCAGCTTCCTGGTCAGTGCGCTCGGCACGCCCTCTCCGTCGAACAGCACGGTGCGACCCTCGACGGTCACCCGGTCGTCGTCCACCTCGGCCAGAGCCGAGGCGGGGTTGAGGAGGCGGGCCAGCGTGGCGACCAGCGCCTCGTCGTGCACCTCGGTCGTCAGGAGATCCAGCGCCTGCTCAGCGATGCCGTTGTCATCCTTGAGCAGGTTGTGGACCTCCGTGCCGGTATCGGTGGTGAGAACGACGGTGACGCTGCGGTCGGTGTTCTGATAGGGAATCATGGTGGTGGGTTCCTTTCGGGTTGCTTGTAGGTACTGTACTATGGATTGTCTTCGTTGTCAAGGGGGGGCCAGAGATTTCCTGACCCCCCCCCAGCCTCAGGCTTCAGCAGCCTCGTCACACTGGGCGACGTAAGCCCTCAACTCCTGATCCGTCGGGCGGATCATGAGAGGGTACTTGGCCTTCCAGTCGGCTACCTGGCGCTGAGCCTCCTCGGCAAGCTCGCTCAACTCCTCGGATGTCAACTCCCCGACATCCACGATCGCCTGAGGAACCGTCGACTCGGGGGGATCCACCAGGAACCTCGCCTCAAGCGGGAGCCGCTCCAGAAGCATCCGATAGAGTCGGCGTTCCTTGAGAGCATCCACGTGGCTGTCCATGATGAGCTTCCAGGCGTGGCGCAACTCCAACTCCGGGTTCGGCTTGAGATTCTTGACGGCCTGCTTGTTGAGCACGTAGACGGGGATGGCCCGCCCTCCCGCTGAGCGCACTCGGTAAGCCATCTGTCGGAACTCCCACCGCTCGTTCATGTTGGGGCGAGTCGCCGCGATCCAGTAGAACTCCTCGGCCATATCCTCAGCCTTGACCTTGTTGTTGCGACTGTTGGGGGTGGTGACGCCAGGAACGTACCCGTCGACAGTCGACACCTTGTCGCTCTGAGGGGGGCCGGGATCCTCAAGTGACCCGACCCAAACGATCTGGTCGGATCGAAGACCCAGAAGTCGAGTCAAACGCTCCAAGGTGCGCGGTGTTGGATTGGTCAACAGGTAGGTGAGCTTGTCTCCTCGCTCCTCCACGACCTTCCGGTACCGCATGATGGTGCGCTTCAGCTTCAGGTGGGCGTCGCGCTCCGGGTACTCGGTGACGAACAGAGCCTGCCTGGCATCACTCCAACACATCTGCTGAAGCACCGACACACCTCGCTTAGTGCCGACCTTGACGCTGATGGCATCTCCAGAGCGGTTAGGATTGCCCGTCAAGTGAAGCCAGTTGTCAAGCCTCTCCCCGCGGAACTTGAGGGGCTTGATCCAGAAGCCACCAAGGTTGCCCTCAGTGTAGGCCTCCACGGCCTTGAGGCGATTGGGGAACTTGGCGAGATCGGCCTCAATCTTGACCTCGATGACCTTCATGGCCTCACCCGTCAGGGAAGCGATCTTCTGGCGAGCGTTCTCATCCAACTCCAAGGCCTCTCGTGAGAGAGTGACGGAGGAGGTTCCGATGGGAACATCCAGCACCAAGGCGTTGTCGTAAGCAATACCGCGGGTGTGCTGGGTCAGCGTGAAGTCATCCACCGGGTACATGACACACCCCTGACGAACGAACAGGGATGACTCCTTGGAGTCGATCACGAAGGCCTTCACTCCCCCGCCCAGGTCGACATCCACGTAACGCTTCATGGGCTGAATCTCCACCCCGTTAGTGGTAGGGAGAACGTCGAACGCCCGCAGAACCTTGCGGCCCTCCTCCAACACTCGGGTAAAGTGAACCTCCTCGATGGGCACTGCCACCTCGATGCCGTTGGGCTTGTCGGTGGCAACCTTGCCGAGTACGGTGATCTGGGGCGCTCCGTCGTCACCGATCGTGACAAGGTAGATCCGCTCCTCCCCGTTCAGGAAGGCCCGCACCTCAAACGAGTCAGCGTAGGCCAGGGGCGACTTGCTACCCAGACCGAAGGCCCCAACAACGTCGTTGGATTGATCCTTGCTCGACTCAAAGAGGGTTCCGAAGATGTTGACGACGTGCTCGTGATCCATGGAGCATCCGTAGTCACGCACCCGGAAGTAGGGGTCGAAGAGGTCGGGGAAGCTGACGTGGAAGGGCTGATCCTCCACGCCTGCAACGATGTGGCCGTCGAGAGCGTTGGTGGAAAGCTCCCGCACGAAGGCCTGGATCTTGTTCTCGTAGATCCCCTTGACGAGACCCGAGAAGGCCTTCCCGTTGGCCGCGATCCCGACCTTGTGGGTTTCGAGACCAGCGAAGTTGTTGGTGACGCTGCGTGTGGTGGTGATCTTCATGGTGTTGGGTTCCTTTCCTGTGGTGTGTGATACAAGCTAACACGGGTTGGTCGGCTTGTCAAGTGCTTTCAGAAGATTTCTTTTCTCCGGGGTCGAGTTTTCACTCCATCCACGACGAGGAGCACCTGCCTGTCGCAGAACGCATCCTCCCCGTAGAGCCTCTTGACCTTTCGGGTAGTCCTAGCGAGGCAGTCCCAAGCGGTGTCCTCGGTCCTGTGGCGGTGTCCGCAGTCCCCCATCACGTTACCGGGGACTCCTGTTCCGGGGAGGTTGTAGGCCCCCGCTATGTAGTAGCTGCTCATGGGTTCACCTTACCGGCTTTCCTGTCGCTTGTCAAGTGGTTTTTCTTCCCATCCAACGTGACATACGACACGTTCACTAGAACCACTCTCTCGACAAGTAGTCCTTCACGGTGTCCAGTACCGCAGTCCTCATGTCCTGGTCCCGCACCCCGGCCTCCAAGGCCAGCGCCACGGATTCCAGACAGTCGTCAATGACGGCTGCCACAACATCCTCCACGAAGGCTGCTGTCTTCCTGTTGACTTCCTCGCTGAATCTCATGACGTCACCTTACCTTGTCTCCTTCTTGTTGTCAAGAGGAAATCTGAACTTTCTTCCTCCCGAAGATTCGACCCCTACCGTATAGCCAGCACCCCCACACGTCAAGTAGGTAACACTACCCAATCTAGACATGCGGAGATCGGGCTGCTAGAGTGCTCCTAGCTCATGTCGCCCTCGAAGTCAAGAGGAAATCTCAGAATCACCCACTGGGTAGATTCACTCATTGGCAGGTCCGACCGAACAAGTGTTCGAGGAACGGACGTTCGAGAGAAGCTGAGAGAGAGCTAGGACAGGACTGGACGGGACGATATAGCCCTAAGATCAGATGCGTCCGGACTCCTATAAGGACAAGCCCTAATACTGGACGTTTGGAGTAGTCCGGGGGTGCTAGGGGGGGCTCTGGTTGCCCCTCAGAAACACAAAAACCGTCTTACGGACGTCTTCTTGGGGGTTTCGGGAAACTCAAAAAGGGTCGGAAGGCCCTAAAACTTGGGTGGTTTCCTGGTCCTCCAGGCGTTTCCTGGCCTTGATGTGCTCCGGGGCTCTATCAGCCCCCAGGGTTGCCAGTTCGTTGAGGAAATCCTTGAGGTGTAGGCAGGCTTCCCTCAGGTCATCCAAGCAGAGCCACAGCGAGAGAAGCTCCACGGATTCCAACTCCAACTGATGAGCCACATCGAAGTGACTGTTGCCACGCTTCTTCACCCATCGAGTACGCCCCGCCTCGAAAGCCTTCAAAGCGAACTCGTAGCCCTGAACCAGAGCCTCAAGAGTCTCCTCATCCCCCTTTCGAACCAGATAACGGTTATCCAGGTGATTCAAGTCACGTTCAATCGAGGTACGTTCCTCCAGGTGGAAACGTTGGGGCGGGCTAGCTGCCTCCTCATCGACATCACAGCCCCCCACATACCCTGACTCCTCCAACCATTGAGGCATCCAATCCTCAGGCATCCAAGACATCAACTTTCTCCTGATGTTCATCTGCGATCTCTTCCAAAAGTCCGAAAGTCCGGAAGTCCCACAGTCCAAGAGTCCCACAGTCCGGAAGTCCGAAAGTCCTCAAGCGAACCTTGCCTGACAAGTCAAACAGGCCTTCACTCCAGTCGTCGTCTTCTGAATCTTGCACTGCGAAGACCTCGGGCAGTCAGGGAACGGGGTGCGCACCTTTTCCACAGCAGGGCCACGCCCGTCAGCGGGCCGCATCTCAACAGGTGACTTACGGTCCGACGTATAGCTTGCTACAAGACGAGCAACAGCTTCACGAATGAAATCCGACCGGGACATCCCAGCCTGCTTCGCAGCAGCATCCAGGCGAGGTACATCCTCCTCACGCAACCTGAAGTTCACCATCTGTGAACGTGACATCACAACTCCTTGAAAGTCCTACAGTCCCAATGCTACAAGTCGAATCTACGACAACGGGGCGGGCCTCACTTCCCCTCACTGCGCTGCCAAAGTGAAGATCTCTCCTGTATCTTCTTCTTCTATGCCTACTACTCCTGACAGGAACGTTGCTAAGTGTGTGGATTGCGGGAAGATGTGTGATCCGAAGGAGTTGGGGTGTTATTTGGAGACTCGCGGGTGGGCTGTTTATCGTGGGAAGATTGGGGGGACGAACAATCTTCGTTGGAACAAGTGGACTGGGCGTGTGATTTGCGCGAAGTGTGGGGCTGATCGGGTGATGGGTGTGAAGGGTCAGGAGTCCCTCTTCTGAGAATTGTTACGGTTCCGTTACAGAAATCGGGAGTAATGTTACAAAAAAAGAGGCTCCCCACAGTCGGTATTGGGACTGGTGGGCGACCATGACTTTGCCCTTTATTTACAACAAGTTCATTTTTTGAACTTACCCCAAAACCGGGCCTCCAAATGTTACGAAATGAACCCCCCAAAACCCAAAAACCCCGGAAAATCAACGTTTTCCCCAAAAACACCCCCGAAACCCACACAACCCCCAAACCAAAACTAGAACACGTTCTACCCCACTTCGAGACGCAAGTCCCAAAGTCCCACAACACCCCAAAACACCAAATCCCCTCAGACGGCACACAAGGCCCCTCAGAGACGAGAACCCCCCTCTCCGCACCAACCCCCCCACCCACCCACAAAACTCTCAACACAGGGCAACACAGAGGGGTCACAGACGACATCTAGAAAGGAGAAGCAGAGAAGGAAGAACACACAACAACAACATCGACAACGTAAAAAACGTGAACAACACACAACGTGGGGGCTCCCTGTCACCCCCCTCATCGAGGTGAAGATCCTCTACACTAACCTTCTAAAAAACCTCTTCTAACCCTTCAAAACCCCTCTAATCATCGTTTTCTACATGGTTGCGGGGGTGATTTGGAAAGGAATCAACTCGAAACAAACGACCCAGGCCAAAACAAGCGACTTACAAACCCAAGAAGACACACAGGCGAAGCCCCGTACTCTTGGTTTTCGGGCCTTACGGGGGTTTTGGGTCTTGGTTTTCGGGCCTTACGGGGGTTTTGGGTCTTGGTTTTCGGGCCTTGGTTTTCGAGTCTCACGTATCCCTCCAATATGTAGAAGACCTAGAAGGTTGAGATCCTCTCGTTTGCCTGCTGGAATCCCTTCCCCTCCCCCCTAACCCCCCTCCGGGGGGAACGAAGAACACCCTGCTACCCTCAAACACGTGAACAACATGACTGTCGGGGAAGTAAGAGCGCTCCTTGAACAAGATCGTCTTGAAATCCTTTCCTCTGAAGGAACCTGGCATCGCGTCAACCCCCTCTCCCCTTTCGCTGTCGACCTGTGCAAACATCAACGCACAACACTCTTTCGACACATAGCCCCCACCTACACCATCAGAGAAACCACATGAGACAAGAAGAAATCCTTGTGGATTCCATGCTCAACATGTTCGTAGCTTTGGAACTCGCCACGATACGCATTGGAGACAACCCACAGGTAGCCCCCGCCCTGTACGAAAAAATCTCACTAGCCTCAATGAAACTCCAAGAAGCCCTCACGCTTCTACACTCAACACCCCTACGCGACCCCTACGCCATGCAACTCGACTGGATCATCTGGAAAGCTCAACAACTCCAGGACACCTATCATCTCCCCGATGAAAGCTTCCAACTATGACCCCTCTGCAAGCAGCGCATATCCTCGACAATCTCGTCACCATCATCGACAGAAACGAAACCCCACCCAAAAGCCTAACCCCAATCCTGTTAGGGATACGAGAACTGCTACTCGAAATCAACAAGGAGCAAACCAGTGATTGAAACAACACGTGAACAACTAGAAGAACTCCTAGACCCCCTGTGGTCAGAACACCCGGTGTGGCGTTCCATCGACACAGGCGACGGGTGGAACGACCTCATCCGAGACCTCGCAACAGAACTCTCCGCCCTCCCCATCTCCTGGGAGATCGTGCAAATCAAAGAGAAGTTCGGGGGGCTCCGCTTCTACATCAACTCCGACGACTGGGAAATCACCAACCCCATCCTTCGCAAATACGAGATGCTTTCCTTTCAAACCTGCGAAGTGTGCGGAGAACCAGGAACCCCCACCGACACCTACTGGATCAGAACCCTCTGCCCCGCCCACACCAGCTAACCTGCCACCATGAGCAAACGTGTCTACGGTAAAAACCAAAAGGGTCTACCAGTCGAATACGTCATCCAGGAATCCTGGGTGGTGAGAAAAACGATCCCCCTCGACTCCACAACCCCACCGATGATCTTCCGCTCCGAAGAAGAAGCAATCCTCATGGCTTCCCTAGGCTTGAGTGACGTGGAAGTACACGACTTTGACGAATGACCTGGCCGACGCCCTCGCTGAACTCCTCGCCCCCACATTCCACTGGGGGGCTGAACGTCTAGAAACCTGGGCGACAGACCTGCAATCCCTACAAGAAGGGAAAGTAAGGGAACTAGTGTTGGATTCCCCTCCCGGAAACCTGTTCCGACTAAAACTCGACCCCCCCGTCGTTCTCTACAGGCCCTTCACAGTCTCCTGTTTGGAAGCCAACGAACAGTTGGCAGCGGAACTCACAGCTGCTGTTGTTGAAATCTTCGCCACCTCTGAGTGTTAAGCCAGCTTTCCAATAAACCTTAGGTTGAGTTGGGGGTTGTCAACTTTTGTATATACAGGTATTTGTGTTGTGTAAAGGGGGGGTTTCTGGGTTGTATTAGCTGAAAGGGGTCTCCGTGGCCCCCATTTCCTCCCTCTTCCTGAGGATTTTCTCAGTTCCTAGCCTTCGATCTGACGTAATGCTGGGGAGGGGTGCCCTCCCCTTCGGGTCGTAATACATGAGCTTTGGGGCGTATTACGCCAATCTGGAGCCTTCTTGGGTCGCTCCCCATGCACCAAACTACACCACAACCCCCCAGGAGCCCCCAGGAGACGAGCTAACAGCCCTCAGGTACACATGGGGCGCCCCCCTCAAGTTGAAGGCTTACACGCAAACCTACGAGGAGCACTCATCGTGTACACTTCCGACATGGCCGTCACCGACAACATGATGAAAAGATGCCCCCTCAGCAGATGGGCAGGCGACACCAGTCGATGCAGATGGTGCAACAAAGAACTCACCGGAAGGCAACGACGTTGGTGTTCCGTGTTCTGCGGAGACGAAGCCTTCACAGAACACAACTTCAGTTGGGCGAAGATACGGGTACTCTCCAGAGACTCCAAGACGTGTGTGAAGTGTTCACGCAAAGAAGGCAAGAGTCTCAGCGGCCCCCCCGTGAAGATCGAAGTCAACCACAAGAAAGCCGCACTCGGAACGCACAACAAAGCTTCCTGCGCCCACCACACAAGCAACCTGGAATGCCTCTGTAGGGAATGCCACCTAGAAGTGACGGCAGCACAGAGGAAGGCTGGGCTTTTCGATCGCAAATTCAAAGGTGGCAAGCTTCGCCCCCTGAGCTAACATTCAACCGTGAAGAACCTCAAGCATCAAGTTCACCAACTGACAGCCATCGGAGTCATCCTCTTTGAGTTCATAGAAGGAACAGAGGGGCGGGCTGCCGACACCTGCAATCAGTTGACGCTGGTAACCGAAAGCATCTCCGAGGTCATCAAGGCCATCGTCACCAATGCCTTCCTCTCCGACGGAACCATCATCCCCGTGCCGCGACTAGAGCTTGACTCCTCCTACAATCCCGACACCGAACTGGAAGACCTTCGGAAGCTCGAAGAAGCTGCTGCTAGCGTGGCATACCAGCTACCGTGGCCATTCAGTGAGCAGGTAGAACAAATCGCCCTCGACTTGAGCTGGGCGCGAATCTCACTGATGGAATGGTACAGGCCCACTATTCAAGAACCTGGAGAGAAGCTTTCCCCATGGCAACTACTGGAACCTCAGTGACTCAACCCGTCGAACAGCGTCTACTGTTGCAAACGCTGTTCGCTGGAGAAGTAGGCTCCAAGGCCTACTCCGAGCTGGGAAACCTGCTCGGCTTTGGGGCCGAAGACCTCAAGTCGAACCTCTCTCAACTAGTCGACCTCGTTTGTGCAGACATCGCCATCTCCATGTACGAGAAGACGCGTCAAATCGCCACGAAGTCCGAACTTCTAGAGGAAGTGGAATTGCCCACCACCCTAGACCTCTCCACCATGAGCGACGTACTCATCTACATGGAATCCTATGTAGATGACGTCAAGAAGGCAGCTGTGCTGGATCCTTTGACCGACAAGGCCTCAGTCGTTGAAATAGGCAGGCGAGCACAGCACATTGTTGACCACTTGCGATACATTGAATCCTTCCTGGTGCTTGAACTGTCTGGATTCAGACAATTCCAGGCTCCTGCCCCCCTCAAGGAGCGAAGATGAGGAACCCCCAACCCGCTGGCCAACACGCTCTCAGTATCTCTGAAGAAGAGGATCGCAACCTCACCCCACAGCAAGTGTTGCGAAAGCTTCGACTAGATGACGGGTGCTGCACCAAAGGTGACAGAAACAGGATTCTGAACGGCCCCCTGGATGATCTGATGAAGGTCGCTGCTGAAGCCGCAGCCCTTCAGGCCTTCTCTGAGCCAAGAGAAAGTTCGACAGACTAAACTGTTCAAGTGCCTTCTCTTGACATCATCCTAACAATCCAAGCTGTGTTGATCTGGATGATCGTGCTCGCGGCAACAGCCCCCATCCCTAAGCTCAACAACACTTGGGGGTGGATCATTGGAATCGGTGCCTTCGTTGCTGGGATCCTCGAAGTCGGAGTCTTTGAACACGCTGGGTTCCTTTTGACGGCAGCTATAGCTGGTTACGCTATGGGCTGCGTGTTGTACAATCACTCAAGGAAGAGGATTGCCCGACGAGAACAAAGGATCCTAAGTGGAAAGTGATCCACTCCACACACAAGAAGCTATAGAGAAAGCCATACGCAAAGCCCTTGAGAGAAACACTCGGAGCAGCGTTATGTACCTGTTCAGGGAACGCCTGATAAGGGAAGTCATTGAGACCGCTGCACCCCTGCTCCTCGACCCGTACATTCAGAGGATCAACGAACTAGAGGATCAACTTGCTGAGGCTAAGGGGGCCATCCCGCCAGCTCACATTCCTCCCCCCGCTAATCGCAAACTCGACAACCTCAAAGGTGCTTTGGGTGGAGTGATCGAAGCGATAGACGAAGACCCGCTGGCCTGAAGCTACCTTCTGCGGTTGGCCCGCCTAGAAGCCTTCGCTGTCTTCCTGGCCTTCTTGGCCTTCTTGGCAATCCTCTCCTCACGGGAACGGAAACTGTTGAGATCGCGACGTAAACGCTCATTGGGTGTCTCGGCAACGGGCGTCACTCTCGTTGAGGTGTAGATAGGTTCTTCCATCGTTAGTTGAAGGCTTCTGGAGTCAGCTCTGCTGCCTTGATGCCAAAAAGCCCGCCCTCGTGAGTCGCACGAGCCAACTCTCCTGTTTCAAGGTTGATGCACAGCCAAGGGGAAACATTCGACCCCCCACTGAGAGCGTTTGTGGAGGCCATCAATTCCTTCCAGATCAGAGAAGGAACATCCACATCCCCATCTCTACGGAAGGCAGCCACAGCGATAGCCTTCATGATGTGAAGAGCCAGGATGTCTGCTGCGGTCAGCGTCGAGGGATCAGTGGAATCACCTTCGCCAACTCCACTGTAGAAGCCTCTTGGATCAATGACAGACATGCGTTGATTGCTTTCTGGTTGGGGAGCTGCTGTTTCCTTCGCAGTTCCCGGTCGTAGTTGCGAACGATGGCCACACATCGTCTACAGAAAACCTCTGGAACCCCGATAGATTCAACAACTCTTGTTCCACAGAAGGCTACATCACTCACTCTTCGCGCTGTCTCTGGAGCCCAATCATCAATGATGTGAGAGACATCCCCATTCTTTGAAAATCCGACCCTAGCCTTGGTGGTTGTGTCGTTTTCCAGTAGAGCCATGATGACATCATACCCCCGGCCGAGACACCGATTCCTCGTAGGCTAGAACAGCAATTTCAAGCTGATCCAACCCATCCTGCCATTCGTCAACATCGCAGTCGTGGGGGAGCCCCATCAACTCCATAGCGCATGTCACGACCCCCATTGCTAGCTCCAAGTTGCCTCCCCCTTTGGTGGGATCTTCAGCTACTTGCTCCTGGCACATGCGCTTGACTGCCAGAAGTCTGGCGTTGACGTGCTTTCGGAAAACGCTGACACGAGACTTCCACAAATTGTGAGAATCCTGAATGCCCTGAAGGCTGGATTGATCGTCTGCCTCCATGGCCTCTTTGAGAGCATACCTGAACTCTTGTTCGTTCTCATCTCTCTGAGAGTCAACATTGTCAACAACAGCTTGCAGCGCATCCCTCCAAGCGAAGACGTTTGAACTCAAACGAGCGCACTCGTCGGGGGTGGCCTCGCCTCTGACCTCAGCGACAGAGATGTCGTACAAATCCTGATCTACCATTGGGTTCCTTTGGTTTAATGTCAGGAGTATTGTACCCAACAGGGGGAGGTTAGACGTTCGCCCTACGCAACTTCGAGCTAGTCGAATTGAGAGCCTTCCTAGCCGCCCAAGCTGAAGAGTTGTCCCCGTATGCGGCTATGGCCTTTAGGGCGTCTCTGCATTCCTCTAGTGCCAGTTCTACTTGGCGGGAACGTGGATCGTCGGAGGTCTTGCGCTTAGCCATAGCTGCTCCTTGTTGTGGCCCATCGGGGCTGGGATTCCCCTATTCTGCCACGCTAGCCTTGAGGGCTGCAGACCCAAATTTCTGTCTCCGGGTACTCCATTTTGTGGCATCCAACGTGCCGGTTCCGAAACACGCATTGGGCGTTCGGATCCCAATCTCTGCCATCTAGGATGAATCGACATCTTGGCCAAGAACCGAACGCTACCGTGGTGCTGGAAGGCTGGAAGCACTTAGGGCAGAGATCGTTCAATTCACTTCCTATCCTTGCAGCAACAGCAGTCGCATTGGCATGGCTTGCCTCGTTCGGCTTCCTTAGCTCTTTCCAGCTGCCATTCCCGCATGGCGTTTGAGTATTCCCGCATCTCTTGACGGTGTTTGGCTGCAGCCTGACCATACAGCCTCTTGCCTGCCTCAGCGGGCGTTTCCTTGCGTCTAGTTGAGACCATCCCGTAGAATTTGACATCTTCGACGTCAACCCCTTGACTTTTGGCGAACTCAGAAACTAGGCCCTCAAGGCTCCTGAAATAAAGCCCTCGATATCCGATACCTTCAGTGATCTCCAGGGTGAGCTTCCTTGCCTTGACGGCCTTCTCGTCGCACTGTTTACGAGTCAGCCTAACTGGCTTCTTGGGCTTCGTGGTCATCGCTATCGCTCCGTTGACAGACGAGAATTGTTGAAAGCATGGCGCAACTGAAGATACTTGAGGAAGTTCCCGATAACAGGAACCTCCACCCGATCCACCGATCCGTCACCCCTCTCGCTGGTGTAGACAGCGAAGTTCTCAGGGTAAGGGGTGGCTACGTGCTCCATGGGGCTGTGATGGGGAGGGTTGGCTCCCGCCAGCCTCTCGAAGAGATTCAAATCCTCATTGAGATCCCTAACCCCCTCTTGCGTGAGGTAGGAAACCCTGGCGCATCTGGCAGCAGAAACCTTCTTGCGTACCTCTAGGTCGAGTGTCTCTTCGTCTGGCTGGATGTACGGAGTGTGCCACTCTCCTTCATGTAGCTCCATTGGGGTGGAGCTTTCTCGGGCTTCCCGAATGAGTTCTGCTACCACTCTGATCTCTGGCTGAGCGAGGGGGGAGCACCTTTGGGAGAAGAAGTTGTTCCACTCCGTTGAGGAGATGATGACAGTGTGCCACATCCAAGGTTCAAGAATTCTGTTGGCCACCTGCTTGTGAACCCCCAATTCCTCTGAGAGCCGCCTAGATTCCTCCACAGCGGCATCCTTGACCTTGATCCAAGCGTACCTGGCCGCTGCCAACTCCTGTCCACTCAGGGCCTCTGAGGCCTGCATGCCGGGCTTGTTGACACCGAACTCAACTGGCATAGCTGTATCCGTTTGAACCCTAGCGAGCTGCTTCTTGACGGGGATAGCTCTAGAGCTAGCGGAATTGCGTGAATTGTGCACCACGAACCCGTTCGCTACAAAGTTGGGGTAGTCGCCCTCCACCGAAAGGTCAAACGTATGCTCTAGCCCGTGAGCCTCGATGGAGTCGATCGATTTGAAGTCGTAGTCGACAAACCTGTTTAGCTCCGGGTTTCCTCGGAGCGCCACGACCACCTTACTTCCAGCCGTCAGATCGCCAAGTCGTCGCCACCCGTCAGGGGTAAGGAACAAGTGATCGATGGATGTTCGAATCGACCTACTTCCCACCTTGACGGTGAAGGTTTCCTTTTCCCCAGAGTAGATCACGTCTGTGATGCGCGTCAGGGATGGTTCTAGGTCTTCTTCTGAGACCTGTCGAATGGCGATGGATGCCAATCTGTCTCGCATTGATTGATGATTGGCCGTCGGAGCCAGGCTCTCGGCCCAGACTGCTCCGTTGTGCCACTTGTCGTAGAGGTACGACAGCTGATACTTTCTGGAAGTGCCATTAGGTGCTTCGGCCCACACCTCAGACTCCCCAGACAAACAGAAAACTCTGTGGGTGTTCAATTCCGCCAAGACAAATCGATGCATAGTGGCTTGAACCGTTGTCAAGCGAACCCCTGTGGTGGGGTCGATGCTATCCCTGACGACGTGAGCTTCGGGTGTTGTCTTCAATTTGTTCTCCTAAAGGTAAAGGCCTATTGATTGTGACTTCGACGTCAAGCTGCCTGAAAACTCCTCCCCCATGGCGAAGAGTTCCGCCAGCATCTTTTCCTCTCTGACTGGGTAGCCCAACCACTCAGAAGCTTCACTCGCTGGAAACGGAGAAAACTCCACATCTGCCAAACATCTTCCAGGTCGCTGCAATGCCGGATGAAGCTCCTTGATGGGTTCATTGGTGGTTATGAGCACCATCACCTTGAGCCCCTGACCCAGAAGACCATCCGTCACGTTCAGCAGTCGACCGAAAGCCTGACCAGACTTGGCGTCAGCGTCAGAGCGAACAAATCGAGTCGCATCCTCCACGACGATGAGCCTCCATCGTTCCGCTGCCTCCTCTAGAGCATCCTCCACGGCCACCTTGGAGTCCATCGGATCCAGGGCGCTCAATTCATTGAAGTTCACTGAATGAGGAACGTAGGTCAAGGTTTGAATCAGGTAGTTTGGGTCACCAAAAAAGTTCTCAGGATCTACGATGTAATCAACATCGCACCACGGCTCCCACTCCTTCAATAGCGCCTGGATCGCATTGGTGTTGTGAGTCACGACATAGTCATCAATCACGAAAAGTTCATCAGGGGCATCCACTTTAATGCATCGAGTCTCCCCATGGCCAACTTCTTCTATTGAACTAATGGCACGAAACGGTGCCCTCGTTAACGTTCCAAGAGAACGGCCTCTCTCCGAGAAGTAAGGGTTGAAAGCAAGTTCAATAACCACCCCGTAGGCAGTAGGGGTGGGCTCCTGATTCACCTCAACGACAAGTGAGGCCACCCCCCCTAAAGATCTAACCAAAGAGATGACATCCTCAGCCACCTCCAAGGAACTTGTCTCAAAGAGAGGCAGCCCTTCATCTGTCTTAGCTGGGCGACCATCGAGCAACCCCGCCAGGAGAGCCTTTCTTTGGGCCTCATCCGAAATCAAAAGGTGCTCAAAGGATGAGTTTTCGGTGAACTGCAAACCAACCTGATATGGAATCTCCCGAAGAGGGACCCCCCCGTATTGAACTGGGAATGGAAGTGGCACAAACCAACGGAACTCCCCGTCTTCAACTAATGACCCGCTAGCATCTGCGCCTGAAGCCAACTCCTCTGTCGACATGACGCTAAGGTTCTCCGTTGTCGCTACGGGGTCAGCTTCCCGAACACCCCATAGGTGATCCCCATCACAGATTGTTTCAGCCCCATCGCTGAACACGACTCGATAAAGGGGCTGGATCCCCCTGTCGAAAATCTCGGTTACTTCAACCGGGTCGCCATCACTTCCGACAACAAAGTCTCCAACTTCAAGCTCGCCCATGGTACGCCAACCATCGGGAGTGCAAATTCTTGCTTCCAAGGGCAATCCCTTACCCCCTCCTGGAGGCCCATGCCACAGGATCAGCTTCCCACCAGAATCTGGGGCTGAACGCCCCATCAGGTCCTCCAGGGATCCCCTAATGGATTTCGGGTAGTTCATGGAGATGTCATCCCAAGTGTTGAACTCCACTTCGCGGCTAGTCGGAATCGGTCCGTAGCTCCCGGCTGTCCAAAACCTTACCAGAACCTTATCTTCCTCGATCGTTTCCTTCCCTTCTTCTGGGAAGATTTCCGCCAAACGGGGAAGCACCCTAGCCTGAATGTCTTCCATCTCTCCGCTAACCCAGAACTGGAAGTTCGTAGAATTGGTTAGTCTGACAGCAAAGACTCCAACAACAGCCTGAACACCATCATTTGATGGCATCTTGAAGACTCCACCGAATCCATGCCCCTTCTCTGAAGCTGCCATCGTAGGGTTCATCTCCATAATGGCCCTTGTGGCTTCAGTGTGAGAGAGAGTCGACTGATAGCTGACCCTGAGAAAATCCCTGGAGAACTCCTCCAGAGATGACGTCATGAACTCGTGAGAGACGAGACTCACTGGCGTCATCTGGTCGACAGAAAATGGAACTTCGGAGACCTGCATGACAGAAACTATATCGGGCTCTTCTTCAGCTGAGAGAAATCAAAGCTTCCTCTATGAGCTTCAAAGCCTCAGCGGCAGCCATCTCAGACTCCGAACGCTCAAGCTCCTCACGTTGAGACTCGAAGGCCACCCAAGCATCCATCAACAACCGAATCTTGCTACTCACATCAACGCCAGATTTGGCGCAAGCAGCGCGCCAAGAAGCCAGCTGGTCTGGCTGCACCCGAATAGACATGTGGGGGGTGCTGCTCACAACTCTGGCCTCCACTTCACATCCGGCTGTTCCTCATCATAATCGTCAACGAAAGCAGGGGCCTCGGCCATCGAAATCTCAAGAGGAGACTGAATGTCATCACCATCATCAACGACCTCAGCATCCACGATGTCGTCCAGGTTCGCCACCTCGCGAAGCCTAGTGAAGATCTGATCGTCAATGATGCCAGACTCATGGAAAATCTTGAGCAACTCCCTTGCCTCGATTTCGGGGGTACGCTCAGCGACGGTTTCATCATCAGGATTGACGGGAGGAGCCCCCTGACCCCCACGGCCACCAGTGTTGACCTCGGCTTCATCCATCTTCAGGAGCTTGTGCTTCTTGTCCATGATGGCAAGACAAACCTTGGCAGCGTCCGGTGAAGGGGGGATCACGAGATCCTCTCCCCCATCAGGATTTTCCAACTTCTGGGGCCTAGTGTATGGAGAGTATGAATCCCAGAGGGCCTCTAGTCGCTGATAGTCGGTGACTAGTTCCGCAGCGTAATCAATCGCCAGGTGACGCATCATCCTGTCGACGTGACGCTTGTACCCCTTGTAGGCTGCGCTTTCGCTAACCCCCAAGGCTTTCCCGATGACTCGGAAGTTTTTGCCAGCCTTCTTCAGTTCGAAGATGGTGGCGTCACGTTCAATGATTACAGCTTCAGGAAGACGTGCCATGTATATACACTACACGTCAAGCCAACTACAGCTCCCCCATGATGGAGATCTTCGAACTCTGATACTCTGGATCGTTTATTGGAGTAACCCACACTTGAGCAAACTCGTCATCCAAATCACTGTCCCCAGGAACCCCAATCCAAGCAATCTCCACAGGCCCCTGAATTCGTGACTGCCCAATATTGCACTCTGGCCCAAAGATGCCAACGAAACGTTGGACCACGCAAAAGTTCCTACGTCTATTGCAAAAAGCAGAAGAGCCCGTCATGGGGCAATCAACGTGAGAAATAGAAATTTCATCACCGTCGATTTCAAAGTTCAGCTTGTGGCCATCCTCGGTCCACTCATAGCTCATCAGGATTCTCCAAGCCTAGGAACTCTGAAGCCAGCCGGAACCCCTCCAGAGTCATCGTGCCATGCTTGAGGCTCTGGCTCGAAAGATTAGCCTTCCACCAATCGAGGAGGGCAGCCTTATCCTCCTCAGGGAGACCCCCCAGGGCTTCATGAATCAGCTTATGTTGGACTGGAGAAGCCTTCTCAGCAAGAGCGTTCAGCTCCGCTTCGATTGCCTCCTCCGAACGGGCCAAACTCAGCCCCACCCCAAAAGCCTGAACAGCCTTCTTGAAAGCGTCAGAGGAAGCACCCTTGAACTCATCGCCCAGATCTAACGGTGCTCCATCACCCTTTGACAGCTTGATCTTCTGACCACCCCATCCAATCCTGGGTACCCAGCAATCCCGGTCATGGGAAAAAATCTCCACCACAACCTTGGCGATAACCCAATCAGGGTTGGAGGAATCGATCCAGGCATCTGAAGACGAAATGCGCCATCCGTCAACACCCAAAGCGCCATTCATCCTGGCAATTACCTCGCTTACTGGGATATAGGTGAGTCTAGCCCCACCCTTCTTGACCTCCCTCAGATTCTCCTCAGGGAAGTCATAACCCAAAGCCTTGAAATGATCCTTAGATGAAGTCGTCGTCATTGTCTTCCTTTTCCTCAGTCTTCACGGCACCAACAGAAGTGATCTTGAAGCTAACCTTACCCGGCTTCTTAGTAGAGAAGCTATCAGGATTCAAGCCAAGCGCCCTTAGTTCAGTCAACTTCCAAGACAAGCTTGTCGTCTCCAAGGCTTCCTCTATCAGCACAACAGGAGAACAGTCTAGGGTTCCAGTCTTCGAATCTAGATGTCGATCAACGAGCCTCTCAGCGGCAGCTGACCGGAGAGCCTGATGGTTCCACTGCACCCTACTAGAACCCGTCCTGCGTTCGATCGCCACCCCGGAGTTGGGAACCTCCAGAATTTCCCCATCAGCCATAAGGATAGCCAGAAGCTTCTCGATCTCGGAGGAACCCAAAGAAAGTGCCCCCGTGAGATCACGCAAGGCGAGAAGAACCTCGGCCACCTCAGACATGAGCTGATCCTTATCCATGACGTACTCAAGAATCGAGTTCACCAAGGAATCGACATCCGTAGTGACCTCTGAAATCTTGGACAGGAGAGTGTTCTTATCTGCCACGCTTGGCCTCCTCGTACTTTTTAGTGCACATCATGCAGTACCTTGCACGCCCATCCGTGGAAGCCCTGCGACGATGGAACTTCTCCCGATCCACCCAGGCCAAACACTTTCCACACCTCTTGTTGGCCCTCATGAAGTCCTCAGCGGCATCCAACAACGACTCAGGAAGGAGCGGGATATCACTCCACTCTGGCCAAATGGCAGAAGGATGCTCCCCCAGTTTGTAAGCTACCTTGTCGGCCTCGTCAACAGAAAGGCCTTCCCGTTGAAACCTTTTGATCAAGTCTGGAGAAACCCCCAAGATGGAGCAGATTTCCTTCATCTTCGATGCATTGATAGTACCCTCCACGGCTTCAAAGGGGAACTTCTGAGACGCCTGAGCCAGAAGTGTCTCCACTGCCTCCTCAACCATCAGCGGATGTGACTCTAGCAAGCTCACCCTGAAACCAATCCCTTCTTCTCTCAGCTGAAGCTAACCTTGCCCTCGTCAATTGAAGGTCATCCAGTAGCTTCTCCTGAACTGCCCCGACCTTTTCTTCGAGAAACCCCCAAAGTTCTTCCGTGAAGACCTCAGCTTCCTCGGGTTTCAACTCGGAATGACTCTCGACCCATTCCTGCAACTCTGACCTAAGATCCATCTGGATTCAAAGTCTCTCTCATCATCAGGAAGTTCTGGAATCCAGCCCTCCCGGCCATCTTCTCAACCTCTGTCAAAGGGGGAGCCACCTCCAGCGTCTCTCCGCCCTCAGCAGGGGGCCTCTCGGTTACCACAAGAGAGCCTTGACTTCCGATCACTCCAAAGTTACCGCAGTCATCACATCCCTCGCCCCCGCAAGAAGAACACACCAGGAGAACGGAGTCGTCAACGGCTCCAGTGGCACGCAAGCAGGAGCGTGTCTTGCCATCGTAGGCAAACGCTGGGATCCAATGAACATTTCCACCGCCCATTGAAACAACTTCTGAATCCATAGATCCAACTTCCAGAGGAATGCCAACCCCGCAATCCTTACAGAAAGTGCCCTCGGATGTCAGCTCAACAACATGCACGTAGTCAGTCAAGGCTATCTCCCGTCGGTGTTATGACATTCAACGAAACCCAAGGTTTCTGATTGTCGAACTCGTAAACAGTGGAGCTTCCGACTTGGTAGTAATTGGCCCACTCAGGGAAGCCCAACCTCAACCTTGAAGGTGGAGGAATGCAAACTCTAAGAGTTTCTCCATCTCTCGGCCCGCCACGCAGATCGATGTCTACAGCATTGGGGGCCTTCTCGTTCTTCTTTGCCATCAGAAATCCTTAACTTTGATCTTGGCGACAGGCTCATCGAAAAACCACCACACTACCCCTTCGATGTTTACGGATTTGTTTACCTGTGAACGTTGACCTGGCAGCCAGTCCGCCAATTCATCAAAGGAAAGAGGAGCGTTTTCGATTACAGGAGGAAGCGGAATGGTGGACGACAAGGTCTCTCTCCATGGAAGCAACGAGAAGAGGAAGACAACGTGCTCCTTCAGCCCGAGAGGATTACCTTGAATCTTAGGGCCAACAGCCTCCCCCGACCACTCACCATCAGGAACGCCCATCAGGGGTGTGTTCCGGGCAGCATTCCAGAGCCAATAGTCCGAGTTTCGCTGCTCTTCCGGCTGAGCGTCACGGTACCAGGGGTGGACGATCCCGTCTTCCTTCTGGATACGCGTCGGGTTGCGACGTGCTTCCAGACGCACGAGCTGACCAGACCTTACCGTCAAGCGAACATTCGCCCCATCCAGTTTCTCCGTGGCCAGCCATTCGACGGATGGCGGGGTGACATGATCCGACAATATGTCGGTCACTCGACCATTTTTAGCACGGGTGAACAGGGTGGAAATCTTCTCCATCAAACATCCTTGAAGTCTCTAGTATCCATGATGGTCCAGCTGAATCCATCGCCAGAAAGGTTGCAGTCCAAGCCGCGGAAGATAGTACCATCCACGATCTCCTTGTAGTCAACGTGGTAGTGTCCATGCACCATGACGTCAGGACGAACCGCTAAGCGAATCTCCTCCAAGGCCCGACGGTTAGCGTCGGCCTCAGGGATCAACTTATAGCTTCTTCCCTTCATGAGTAAAAGCTTCTCAAGGATGGGGGCTACGGAACTGACGTCGTGAGTGACCATGACATCGACCTTCCCCACAGCCTTACCGTAGGCAACATCGTCATCAGACAACGACTCCTCTGGGAACCAGTCCTGCCCCATCGTACGAGAGGGCTTGTCAACGCTGTACGCCCCTCCCATCGCCATAAACGAAACCCCATCCCAGGTCCATGAATGCCCGCGGGGGACGTACAGGAGGTTGGAGTTGTCATGGTGGTCGTAATAGGGGACCTTGGTGGGGATGAAGGCACCCCTAACGCCCCTTGTTAGGTTGCCCAAAGCCCAATGGTCTTCGTGGTTTCCGTCAATCCAGTAAAGGGGGATCCCAGAGTCCTCAGTAAGCTTCACTGCCCCCTTCAGGAACCTCTGCCCTCCTGCATTCCTTGGCCAATACCCAAAATCCCCAAGGGCGAACAGGACATCAACGTCAAATCGCTTGGCCACACGGAACAGATACTCCAGGTGGCTGCGATCAGCGTGGATGTCTCCAGCGAATAGGATTCTAGTCATAGCAGCACTCGATTGCTCGAAGGAAAGAGAACCCTACCACCTGAATCTACACAGGTTCGAGTTCTTGCTCTTGTAGGTACGTGTTGGAGGTCCAACTGGAACGTTGCGAATACTGAAGGCTGCGGGGATGATTGTGCCCAGGCCCCCTGTTCACGCGGGGGGCATTAAAGGCATCGTCGCGCTGCCTCTGACGCAGCGGTGGGGTCCCTGAACAGGTAAGGAACAGGGCCGAGGAAGGCCCATCCCCACCGTAAACTCTCTTAGCCACAATCTTCCCATTGTCTGAAATCGCTAGAGCCTCGGAAGTATCGCAGCTCCCGGTCAACAAAACGAAACCCTTGGTCATCTTAAGTGTAGGCACGATACCTAACTACCTCCCCCTGTTTCCAACACCACAGAAGAACCATCACAATCTATCCCAATGTCAACGATGAAGTCGGGGCCAAGATCCGTAGTGCTGTCTATGAGAATTCCATCCGGTGACCACAACGACAATTCTTGTTCGGCCACACTAAGCCATTCTAGAGTCCAAAAGGATCCATCCTTGGCGGCAACAGTCTTAGGGTTCCTTTCGGAGAAAGACACGCTCTCTCCTGTCCAGGGGACAACAAAATCCACATCAGAAAAATCTGATTCAACCAACACAATGGCCCCCTTGCCTAGAAACTCGCCTGAATCCAAATCCCACCTGTAGGCGTAAAGGTTAGCTAAATACTTGTATGAAGTATTGAGACAGTGGAGGAAGTCAAACCCCCAGCTATCCATCCCCGACAGGGCATCGACTAGATTGATGCTTTGGAGGGTGCCGCTATCGTTCACGTGCGTCAAGTAGAATCCGGTCACTGCCGTGTCCGGGTCCCTGGAGTTTCCCAACACGAAACCCCCGCTCGTCCTATTCAAGGTAAAGTTCCTGGTAAACCAGTAATCCGCAGCGTCGGGAATGGTATCCATGGGGTCGAAAAGGCTGACATCGCCCGACCCGTCGCTCGAAGCAACGTCAGGATCAACCCTATGGATACCATAGGACATGGTGTCGTAGACCCCAGCCCAATAGAACATTTCGGACGATCCAGACCCAATAGCAACCTGTGAGTCATCTAGATTCTCCCTGTTCCAAGAAGTGACATCCCAGCACATCAGATGTCTCCGCTCCTTACCGACAGATGAACAGACCCTTTAGGTCCACTCAAAGTGAGGTGCCTGGTCCCGACGGGAACAAATAGACTCATGCCAGCTTGAAGTATAACAGGCGAAGCTCCATCAAAGAACCAAGTCTTTGACCCCGTTAACTGAACTGCAAACAAATCGTACCCGTCGGCATGCAGCTCGCATCTAACACCTGGCGGTGAAATGTACAGGTTCGAATGTGGGTTAGGGTAAAACCTCCTAGCTCCATCCAAGCTAGGAGGTTTCAGCAAATGGAAATTGCGCACCCTAATCGTACCGTTGGGAAGTCGGCCAAAGCAAACCTTCACCATCAGTCAGGCCCAAAGTCAGCAGGAGTACGTTGCGGCTCAGCGCGAATCTCCATAGGGTTGGCGATGGCGTCAGTGGACGCAAAGTTGAACCCAGCGTCTGGTCCAGGGTAGAGACGCCCTGAAATGGCACATGTCTGAGTTACCCAGAAGGCAACATAAATCCAAGGTGGTTCAGAAGACCAGAAGTTCCAACTGCTTGAATCGACCATACGTCCCGTGGCGGGGTCACCATCACTCTGAGCCCCAGGGAAGTACCCGGCCATCTGATCAGCGTCACCCCAAGAGATCATCAACCCCAAATCCTCAGGGAAGTTCTTCCAGAAATCTTCATCCATTGGGGAGCCAAGCGACTGCAACTTGTTGGCCGTGATGTGGCGATCAAACATGGCCACAGAGTAGGTGGAAGCCGGAGCAAAGGACTGGAATTCAGTCTTCACCACCGTCCCAAGTTCCCCTACGGGAATCTTGATGACATTCCAGAGGCCACCTGGGCTCACGAAATAAGGGATATAACCGGCCTTCGATTCACAGTCGAAGACAACACTGTCGTTCACCTGCTTGGAGGAGTTATTGGAGGGCCTTGTGGGCTGTAAAGCCCAGTCTCCGATTGTTCTATCCCTCTCGATCATAGCGGTCACAGACATCAAGTCTCGCGCCTTCGAGTCCACCGTGAGCGTAACGGACAACCCAACCATGTCGATATCAGCTCCAGCGATATGAAGCATCAGGTCTTCGCCCCTGTAGTTCCTCAAGAGAAGGTTGTCACCAGCCTTGATCCTGAATCTTGAACCTTCCTCCGGGTCAATACTAAGGGTGACTGTTCCCGCCCACCCTGGGGTGACGTTTCTCTTTGCTTCATTTTGGGCCGCAATGGTGGCCTCCCTCAACGAAGAATGCTCCCCGTGCGAAGCGAAAGACTCGATCCGCATGATACTTCGGTCAAAGCTAGGGTTGTCTCCAATGGAGGCTCCGTTTGCGTTGTAGATGAAGGGCTCAACCCTGGGATCAATGGCCAGTGGGGCTATGTAGGCAGAGGAGAGGTCCCCGCCAGAAGACCCTGGCTGGAAAGTGGCTGTCCACGTCTGAGGGCCGATGACCCCATCCACGAGGATTCCAGCCAAGGACTGGAACCACTTGCAAATGTTGCGATCGTAGACATCAAAATATCCATCGACCGTGATGGGCCAACCGCAATCCTTCATCCTCTGCTGCCAAACGCTGACTCCAGGAGCGTTAGCGTTCGTCGTCGTTGACATGTAGTATCCGGGCCAGAGAGGAGGTGGGCTTCCGGGGTTAAAGTTTGGGTACTTGGTGTTTCTCCACTTGCAGTTTCCTGTATCAGTACCCTCTCCATAGAACGTGTTGGGATTCTGAGTAGCATCACGGTTCAAGCTGAAAGCCACACCGGGCTGTCCAGTGGAAACCGTCCAATCCGCTGTCCAGGTGTCCTTGGTTCTCACGACAGGTCTGCGGCCATCGATCTTCATCAACGTGTACTGATTGACCTTGCCTCCCGATGAAGGATCCAGTGAGAATTCAGCAGTTCCGTAGTAGGTGGCGTCACCGTAAGTGTTGATCTTTCCATCTGAGCGAACAAGAACATAACCCTCCCCAGACTCAGTCATGCTCATATCCCTATACCCATAGTGGGTGTAGTCAATAGGACCAGGCTGACCGCGATGAACAGCGTCCCCTTGCGTGAAGATTCGCCCAGCGGCATCTAGGACATAGATACCATTTCCGGTAGGTGAGGTTTCGATAGCGAGCATGGGGGTGTCGATGATCTGCACATTCGCAAAGGAGGTAGCGTCACCAAACGCATGGATCTCTCCTCCCCACGAAAGCAACCAGTACCCGTTGCCTGACGGAGTACGAGCCATGTCAATATAGATGTCATTGAGACTGTAAGGGGTGGCAGAGTAGTGCTTAACGCTGAGCGCAGGCCCATCACCGTAGTGTGTGGCAGCCCCATAACACTTGACTTGGCCGAAGATGTTCATGATCCGATAGCCAGTCATCCCGTCAAGGCCGTGGATAGCGTGGTAGTTCAACTCTGGGTGGTTGGCGGCATCCCCAAACCACGGGTCCCACCCTGGTTCATCTGTCTTGTTCTTGGTTCTACGCCCAACATGCCCGCCCTTGGAGAGATAGTAGATCTCCTTGCGGGTCTTGTCGTACCACATGTCCGTGACGCGCAAGCCTTCATCCTTGAAAAGGTGAATGAAGATGGCATTCCACCAAGTTGCAGAACCATAGTTGGGGAACCTTTCCCCGAATGAAGAGAACGTGGCGTGGTCGCCCAGGGCCACGTACCCACCATTTCCAGCAGCCACAGCCACAGCTGTTTCATCATCCCTGAAGTAAGCCGGAGAGTAAGCCTGGCTAAGCAATTCCTGAATCCACCCCGTCAACAGAGGATTCCAGGAGCCGCGATTGCGATGAGGGACAGACATCCACGTCAACCAGTTCATCTGCTTCGTTCTGAGGCCGTAATAGCGAGCCCTTAGATTCATTTCCGTAGCGATGGAAATTCCAGCATCCTCGACTGGGAACCCAAAACTGGGGGCCTTGAGGAACAAGTCTGCCTGGTACAGCGCCCCAACACACCCAATGGTAAGCGAATTGTTCGAGCCGTCCATTACGTCATCTAGGGACCCAATGAACCCCTCCCACAGAGCCTTGCCAACCTTCTGGTTGTTCTTGTCGACCTGATAGATGTCGACATTATCGAACTCTTTGAAAGGTAAATCCTCAACGCTTTCATAGGAAGTGATGCCAGGGAACTCTAGAGTGCAGGCCTTGTCGTCAAATGGCTCAGCGGAGCCCCACCCGTGGACAATTGTTGGTTGCCCACGATAGAAGGAAAGGTCCTGGTTGCCAATGACAACCTGAAGTCTTCCCCAGTCTTCAGTTACGACACTGGAAGCTTCCCAAGTCATTCTGGTTTTCCATTTTCGTTTATGATTGGGTCAGTCATCACCGGACTGACACGCTTAAGCATAACAAATCGACTGGCAGGGTCAACAGGTTCAACGGCAACATCAAGGTACCCGGTAAAGAAGAGCTTGAAGCGAACTGGGCGATCCGTTTCCTCGACGGGCGTGCGCATGGCTGCATCAGACTGAGTTAGATCCACCCAGCCTTCCCGCGTGCCCAGACTGAAGGAGGCGGCACCACTTAGGGAAAGGGGAGTGAGGGTGATCCATTCGCCACTCCTGACATCAAGACGAGTGAACCTTCGGGGAGCCCTGCGCTTTCTTACGTTGGAGTTGGATTGCACATAGGGCATAAACCCTCCAACTCACTCAGCAAATTGCATTGAAGCGAAAGCATTGAGGCCCACCTGCGATTCCACCTTAACGGCCAAACGGCCACTCTCGGGAATAACAGGCTCTTCCCCTGGGGCAAACGAGATGGAGAACGCTGACCCGCTAGGGGTAGCAAACCAGGAGAAGAGAATGTCCCCATCCGTGGGCTCGACTGTGTAGAGACGCCTGCAAGTCGTGCCTGCCGCTGGGGCATCCATGTCTAGCGGGGTGGCCGTATCCGTCGTGGCTGTACCCGCAGTAGTCTGGCGCAAAAGATGAACCTTCGCGGGGGTAGCAGAGGCCGCCCCATCGAAGCTTACACTCAAAAACTGTAGCCTAACCCTCTTGTCGGACGGGGCCTCCAGCTGGAGAAGAGTTTGGGGAGTAGCTATGGCTACTGCTGTTGAGGTTGTAGTTATCGAATAGACGTCAGCCATGATTTGATCCTTAGTCGCAAGTTATGTTGAGTGATCCTGGTGCAAAGTAGGGGGCGTTGCCAACTACTGGCGACACAGGAAAGGACAACTCTCCCCATAGTAGCAGATTACCTCCCGTGTCCGAGTCGTATATCCCAACATAGGATACAGCCCCCCAGGCAGCTGTAGCTGTGGCAAACTGAATAGGAGCTGCGTTCTGCTTCGTGGAAGAAACGGCATCCGGCCAATGGTCCGTGTCGTTGAGTACAAGCACCCTGGCATACCCCGTGCCGGAAGTGGAGACCTCAACCCCCCCGGAGGCGTCGCTAGGAGAGGAGGTCAGGAGACCCACCCAAACAGAAGAAGGAACATTAGCGCCACAGTTGTCCCCTAGGATGGAGTCCAGAACTATGTTTTCGAAGTAGTCGGTTGCTGAGCCCATAGATTTCCTTTTCGTTGAGTTCTATTCTAGCGGAGTGCCGAGCTTGGCTTCAGATGGAAAGAACAACCGAGAGGCAGTATTCCACAGGGTAATAATAGTTTTGGTTACCAGCCATAACTGTAACTCCAACATCACCACCGCCAATAACTTCCTCCCCTGAGCCAAAGGTCCACCGAAGACTATCAACATTCTTCATGTTTGGAGCAAACACTGAGCTGTCGACAATTGGAGCCGGTGCATCATCGAGGGTGAGGATCTCTAGAGCAAAAATGGGCGGTACTGGAGCACTCGGATCAAGAGGTTCTGGTCTCCAAGGATGGGCAGAGATCATCCCGGAAGCGTCGAATCTCCAAATGATACAATCGACATCCTGAGGGTCGCCAACTTCACGGGATTCAGGGTCAAAGGCTCCATGGAACCCGAGATGAACATCAACAATCCTGAATCTTCTGAAGCCAGACATGCCGGAAGGGGAGATCAACAACAGTCCAGCGGTGTCATCAGGGAGGACTATCCCGGAGATGGTGTAAGTGTACAGGTCCACGTCAAATCATCTCCAAGTAGGGCTTCCACTCTGGACGCGATTCTACATTAGACATCAGCCAAATATTCGTAGTCGGAACGTGAGGTTGCTTAAGGGGCTCCCACCCGATCTCCTCAAGGGTGTTGTCAGCCTTCCTGAGGTTGCACCTCGGGCAGCAGGCAAGGACATTGGTCCACTCGTGCTTACCTCCACGGGAGCGCGGAAAAACGTGATCTATGGTCGAAGCCTTGCGGCCACAACCGTACTGACAGATGCCCCCATCCCTAGCCATAAGTGAACGACGATTTAGGGCCACGCGAGCCTGAAATGGGACAGTCACGAAGTAGTTCAACTTCACCACCGAAGGCCTAGGGAAGTCCTCTGAGGCAGAGGAAATCACCCCATCGGCAGCTTCAAGCATGTCAGCCTTGCCTTGGAGCAAGAGAACCATGGCGCGCTTCATCGGGATCGTTCTCAACGGTGCAAATGAAGCATTAAGCAGTAGGACGCTTTCCACGGTTGGCCTTAAGTTTGAGTTGAATGGATTCTACCCCCGAAGTCTACACCTCCTCAGGCAAAGAGAACCCCATCTGGGTGAGGACCTCGTAAAGAGGTCCGCCCCTGAATCGGGTCTGCCTGAATCCTGGCGGCAGTGCTCCACAGTTCGACAAGAAGACCCTCTGGATGGAATTCCTGGTCGTCAGCCTCGATCCACCGAACTTCGTGAAGTAGAGTCGATCTGTGGCGTACTCCCAGCCCATCCGGACATTGAACTCTCTCGCCCTCCCGGAATCCACCACCTCAGTCAGGCACTCCAAGTAACGTGCAGCGAGACAATTCAAGAGCCAACGACGATCAGCACGAGCCTTGACCGCAGCAGGTGAGCCCCAGCAGGGCGAGTACTCCGACCAGCCTCGCTCGTGAGTGACGTGGAAGAACAGGTGCCCTGCTGCGTGCCTTCCGGCCACGTTGTCAGGGAAAAGCTTGTAGACTTCCGTCGCCAAGTTCTCGTTGGGGACGTTCTCCAGGTGTCGGCTTCCGTAGCGGAAGACGCATCCAAGATTGTCGTGACGACGGTCCCACATGGCCTCCTTGATCTCCTCCTTGTAACGAAGATCGGAGCGAGCCATCTTGGCGTACCCGTAGTTCTCTGCATCGAAATCAGAGTCCGGGTTCAAGGCCTCATCCTTGAACTCCTCCCGATGGGAGGACAAAGCAGCCTTAACCGTGTGTCGGTTGCGTCGATTCGCGTCGGCCTTAGCGAACTTGGCGTAGGACTGACGCGGGGAGGCAAGGGAGTCGCGAGCGATGTTTCGTCGCTTGTTAACCGCGTAAGTCATGTTATCTCCTTTCATAAGTGAACCTAACATTCACTATGACTAGTAGTTAACATGACCCTCCTTTCGGTTCGACTGACAAGCAGCCTACAGTGTCGATCTTCAGATCAGGTATCTTATCACCAAGAGACCTGAGCCCCCGCTGGCCCCGACAGCAGTTCCGCCATATCCACCGTGGCCTCCTCCACCCCCACCACCAGTGTTGGCGGTTCCAGCTACAGCAGCTCCACTGACACCCTGACCTCTACCTCCGCCCCCAACACCCCCAGAAGTATTGGCCCATCCGTTGGCGGAGCCTCCACCCCCGCCACCTCCGACAGGAAATCCCCAAATGGTGGTTCCATCTCCTCCGTTGCCTCCAATTAGAGGCCCACCGTCGGCTCCGGCAGTCAGAAAGCCTCCACCTCCACCGCATCCGATGGCTCCACCTAGTTGAGTGCAAGCTCCTCCGTGGTTACCGAACCCACTGATACCTTGCTTGCCGGACTGAACAACTCCAGCCCCCGCTCCTCCACCGCTTCCACCAACGAGCCCCAGGTCTCCGAACCAGGAGCCCCCACCGCCCCCACCGGGGGCACCAATAGTTCCCGTGTCTTCTCCCGTTAGGGTGGTGAACCCCCCGCTTGGGCCAACACTACTGCCAGCTACGCCACCAGCTCCAATGGTGATCTTAAGGTCCTCATAAGCTGGCATGATGGAGACAACGGCTATACCTCCAGCTCCTCCACCTCCACCAGCGTCACGGCCCCCGGCTCCCCCGCCACCAACGAGAAGGACCTCAAGAGTCGGGCTGTTGTCGCCATCCACAAAGGTAAGAGTTCCGCTTGAAGTGAAAACGTGATAGTGGTATCCTCCATCGTGGTATTCGCTGTTGCCACCCTCTGCGCTGTAGGAGGGTTTAGGGCAGGGTGTCCCCCCTCCGCCCGTGTTGTTTACTTCGGTGGCGTCACCGGAAAAGAACTCTACGGTGTATTGCGTGTTGCTGGCTGAGATGAGCTTAACGACAGCGCTATCTTCAACGTACTTTCTGATGTAGTTGAAGGATCCGGTTTCTGCTGCTACAGCCTGTCCGTGACTTCCAATAACAGGGTTGGTTCCGTCCACGGTAAACCAGATTGGGGCTTTTCCATCAAGGTTAACGACCCGAATGGCTGCCCCTCGGTTGTGAATAACCTTGTATGCTGTGTCCCCAAAGTAGTTCGTGTAGGGCACCTGCACGTCAGCGGGAAGATCAATAGTGACGGATGCCACAGTGTTTGGGGTTAGGGTTCCAGAAACTTCGGTAGCCATGACTCAATGCTACCAGAAGGACAAGCACTAGCCGTGCAGGAGCCCCCAGCGCTTGATGTCCCGCTCCTTAGCGCTATGCGTCCAGTCGTTCGACCCATTGCTAGCTGTGGCCTCATTCAAGTGATCCACGGGCCACCCAAGGAGACGGTACTGGGACCCGCCCTGCTCCCTAACGTCCCAAGCCAGCTGATCGTCCCCAAACCACCACTCAAACCCATCATCCACCATAGGAAAGCCTTCTCTGGCGATCTCGCCGCGAATCATAAACATGTGGCCACACATTCCGCCATCCTTCTTGGTTCCATAAGTAGGGCGAACCCCCAAGGATTCATCCACCCCCATTGAGGTGTGCCGGTCGTAATTAGGGTAGGTGATCCAGGCATCCCCAATGGCTCTCAATGTGGTAGACAGGGCGGCAAGTGTGCCACGACAAAAATCTATGTCGTTGTTCAGGAAAGCTATGTCGAACTCTCCAGACTCCTTGTCGAGGGCGGTGGACCACCCATGGTTCCACATCTCATAAATGGACATGGTGGGGGCCGAGAGGACCCTTGCGTTATCCATCTCGGATGTCCTCTTCCTGATGATCGACATTGTTTCCTCAGTGGAATCGTTGTCGTAAAGGAGAACGGAATCTACCTCCTCAAACGCTAGAAGGTCGAGAACCTTAAGAGTCAACCCTGGTTCATCCCGAAAAGGCATAACTGCATAGATGGGCACTTAGCTCTCCTTCAACAAGAGGGGTTCTACGTCTGAAGGGAAGCGATAGTGCTCCTTCCAGTACCTCAAGGCTGACTGAACGTGCTCCTTCTTCATGTGATCCTCTTCAGAGGTAACCAGATGAGAAGACGGGACATCAAGTTCCTCTAACGTCATCGTAGACCCAACAACATCAGGGAACCTTCTCCATCTAGCACCAGGCATCAACCCTGCATCACCTATCAACATGGTATGAACGACATGCTCGAAAGCATTGTGGAAATGGGTGTCCATCAGCCCAACCTCAAAGATAGCCTTTCTGCTGTAATAGCAGAAGGCTCCAACGCACTCGTAATGATACGAGAAGAAAGACCCCTCTTCCACCATGGAATTCCTGGAACCGTGATGGGCAAACATCGTGTGATTCATGCCATACCGCTCGCAGCCCTCAATGGGTCGCACGAAGGCATCAGGATGAAGAACCCTAATGTCGTCCTCTATGACAAAGAGGTGGTCCACTCCATCGTCCATCATGGCTTGCAAGAGCCTGTTCTTGGAAGTGGCGATATTGGAGTGCTCACCCCTAAAGAGCTTCACCCCCAAGGGCTCCAAGGCGCTGAAACTGTCCCCGTAATCAAGATCGGAACCGTCATCGCTGACATAAAGATAGGCCGAATCAGGGGCATTTTCAAGAACACTTTCAAGGCATTGACCGAAAGCGATAGGCCTGTTGAATGTAGCTATCCCAATGCCAACCTTCAACCCACTACCCCTTGAGTTGAAAGATCATGCCCCCGCTTCTCCAGGGGAACAAGAGGCTTGTGGACCCCCTGTAGGTCTTTGCGAACCCTGCATTCGAGGCCAAAAAGCTGCCTGACGTCATCAGCGTAAGTGGGGTCATCTGTCATCCCGGCACCGCGGGGGTGAATGTCTGCCCGCCATTGGATGCGTTGGAAAATGTGTCTATCGACCATCAGAAATCCAGCAGTATTCCAATGCTCCTGAACTGGGAAAGTTGGATACTCGTTATCAAGACGCTTCCCAGCAAGACAATAAGCAGGGACATCACCGCCAGTGAACGGGTAGCCAAGTTCTGACAGCTTAGAAATAGACTCCGGTGGTACCGTTAGATCTGAATCCAGAAAAAGGATCTTATCGACGTCCTCGTCCCTCAAAGCGTAGTCGATGATGAGGTTCCTGCCTGTACATATACGCAGAAGTCTGTTCCACCCATCAATGACGGCAGCTCCGTCAGAGATGGAGAAACCCCAGTATTCACCTCTCGCCCCAGGCAGAGCATCTACCTCCCCCAGGAGATTGGTAAGCTTGTCAAAGGGTCCAATTCCTCTAGTGTCATGCTCTATGGCCGCAAAGAACTTGACCTCATCATACCCGTAATCGAGTGCATCAGTGACCATGCCTCTGGCGTGAGACAGCCACATTCTGTCCTCCCCGGACAAGGCCTTGAAAGTGGGGAGAGTAGTCCCGACCACAACCTTAGCCATGAGTGCGCCTGACTTGCTCTAGGACCCATTCGTAGGTTCTCTCCATGCCTGACCGGAGATCGGAGGATGGAGCCCACCCAAGAGTCTCCTTGATGAGAGTGTTATCAGAATTTCTACCTCTCACCCCCACGGGGGCTTCAAGGTCGTAGATGTGATTCAACTCCACCCCAGCGATGTCCTCCACCATGAGCGCCAAGCCCTCGATGGAAATGGATTCATCTGACCCCAGATTCAGGGGTCCACCATAGTCGGACTCCATGATTCTCCTGGTCCCCTCAACGCACTCGTCAACGTACAAGAAGGACCTAGTCTGTTGCCCGTCCCCACCGATGACAATGGAGTCGCCTCCGAGAACAACAGCTTCCGCTACCTTCCTACAAATAGCAGCCGGGGCCTTCTCTCGGCCTCCAGTCCAAGTCCCGTGAGGCCCAAATACGTTATGAAGCCTGGCGACTCTTGTCTCAAGGCCAGACTCCAAATGAGCCCACTTGCAGTATTCCTCCCCGTACAACTTGTCCAGGCCGTAGCAAGGCTCAGGATTAGCTGGCCAAGCGTCGTCCTCCCTCAAGGAAACCTCAGTCTCCTGCTGGAGGTCATCACGGTAAACGCATGCGCTTGAGTTGTAAAGGAGCCTTTCGAGCCCCCCTGCTTCCCTGAAGATGTTGCCAGTAATGAGGACACTGTTCAGTGTGTCCACACGGTGGGTCCCGAGAAAGAACATCCCGCCCATATCTGCTGCCAAATGGTAGCAATCCTTGGCTCCGTCTAGAAGCTCAGCGCAGTTTTCCCTGACCGATAGGTCTGATCTCTCAACATTGACTGCATCGGGATGAATCTGATGCCACTCCTCGAACGGCTTGATGTCAGAGGTCCTTACACTGAACCCTTCATCAAGAAGCCTCCGAATCAGGTGCCCAGCGATAAACCCGCCACCACCAGAAACAGCCACCATTCTAGACATGGACAACCCCCCTTAGGACCTCCTCAATGCCTTGCCTTAGGGTCATTGTTGGTTGCCAGAACTCCAGAATCGGAGAGCTGGGCTCGTTGCCAAAGTCGCGTTGCACTTCATCCGAAGCCTCCCCCGCAATGATATCTCTGACCACGTCAGGACCCATCACGGCCTGGATTTCCTCAGCAATCTCCATAATCGAGACCCATTCAAAGCTGGTGACATCATAGAAGAGGTCCGACCGCAGACTGTCAACATTTTCCATGAGTGCCTCCAGGGCTCTGGAAGCGTCCAAGGCGTGAAGCATCTGACGCTTCTCTAGCCCGTCCGTCTTCATCCTGATCACATAGTCCTTCATGGCGCTGTTGATGAAATCAGTGACAACGTGGAACTTCTCGGGATCAGTTTCATTCCCGAAGACATTCCAGAAACGAACATTGTACCCGCCCAAGGCCTGCGTGTAAAACTCCCCCAGCCTCTTGAGGGTCCCATACTGAGACCATGGCATGCTGGACATTTGACTGGATGTAAAGATGAACGGAATGGGCCTGCCAGCCTCTGTCGTGGCCCTCTGGTGGGCTTCAGCAAAGTTGGACATGATCCGCACGTTGTTGTCGAGGAACTCAACTGAAGACTGATGCTTTTTGAGGTAGGTGGAACCCCCTACGTCGAACGCCAAAAAGAAAGTGAACTCAGCCCACTGCAACAGGAAGCTCAACTTCTCGATGTTCGCAGCATCACGAAGATCAAGGTCCATGTCGAAAGCTTCGACGTTGTGTCCGTTGGACAACAAGTGGGAAGTCAAGGCGGAGCCAACCTGCCCCTCAGCTCCAAGGATCAGAACGTCCTGCATCTAAAGCCCTTTCAGTAATCCAGTTAGCAAGCGAGAGATCCCCCCTGGCGAATCTCAGGAAGTTGCCCCCAGAAGGAGCCCTCTCGCAACGAAGGGCCTCCAGGATACCATCAACAACTTCACCTGCTGTGGCATTGAAGGAAACCCACCGGAACCCCCCTGGATCGAGGCCCATTCCACGAACCGCTAAAGAGTTTGTCAGCGGGACACACCCAGAGAAGACAGCATCAAAAAACTTGTCAGTCAATGCCCATGGGGAATTTTCAAAATCTATGACTGTCCTGTAATTCCTCAGGACCTCCCCCTTGCCTCCTGGCGGTATCTCGCCACGAAGGCGTTCGTCTGTTCCCGTTGTCATCCCCCTCCCGTAAAAGTGGATACCTACGTCTGTATCGAGAAGGAGACTAAGAACTTCTCGCCTCAGTCTTTGGTAAGGCGTATAGGTCTTCGTTGAAGCTATAAAGCATGCTTCATAAGGGCGATCTTCCCACCCACTCAAAAGAGCTACATCTGGGCGGACGGAGGGGACCCCGATGCCAAGGACAGGGTCAAATCGTTCATCTAGCGGGGTGAAGCTGTAGTACTGACCCACCTTCGATAAGTCCTTGGTCCTCCAGCCTCCATACATTACGTCCAGGATCTCTTCAGGTTCCAGGACCAAGCCTATTGTTCTCTCTGGCGGGGTTGTCACCTCATCGAAAGCGAAATTGAAGACGACAGCGAAATCGTAGTCCCCGCCATCCATGAACTCCACCCCGGAGACTATTGGGTCAAAAAGGGAGCGCCCGAAAATCTCCTCCAGGAGAGTACTAGAGGAGGCCCAATCCGAGAAAAGCCTGACCTTCAATTCGGCCTCAGGTAAAGTGCGTCAGCATGAAATAAGGCTTCGGTCATGCTATCGTCAGGATAGACCCTTACCCAATCTGTTTCCAGGAAAGAATCCAGCTCCGTGAGTCTAGTGCCGCCATGGTAAAACTCAACTGAGGAATACTCTGTGACTATGGCGTCAAACTGGCCGAGGATAGACTCCATGCTCCGAAGAATGGGAAGCTCGGACCCTTGAGTGTCCAGCACTAGGATGTTTGCTCCATCTATGACGCCGCGGTCTTCTGCGCTCAAGGAGTTGTAGAAGAATCCCCACGTCACAGTGGAAACCTTGATCGAATGAGTTACTGGAGCATGCGGGTTCTGCACAGCGTGGTACGCTGGCCTGAACAGAGAGGAAGCGTACTCGTCCTTGGTGACGAAAAACTCTACTTCCTCCCCATCTGAATCGAAGAGGCAGGCCTCGTGCGCCCTCTGTCCCCCAAGTTCTGGATTGGCCTTCAACTTGGCAGCAAAATCAGGATGAGCCTCAACCCAGGTTACGTTGTCTCCAACGAACCCCCTGTAGTGTGATGCCTCTTCCCCGTAGTGCGCCCCAATGTGGAGAATGCCGCGGGGGGAGACACCGTTCTCAAGCAAGAAGCCTAGTCCGAAAAATTCATTCATTGTGCTGTCCAGGTTAACGGGTGATACCTATCAAACATTACCGATGTATCGATATGCTTAAGGGGTTCACCATACCACCTCTTGGGATAGATCACGGTTGGGTCACCATCTAGGCCTCTCATCCATGCCGCCCACCAAGAGAAGGAAGAATTTGACATGATGATGTTGTCGCATAAGGACATGGCGAACAAGTCAAGGACAGCGTTCTGGTTTCCCAGAGGGCGAGCGTTGGTGAGTAACATGACATCTACTCCCTTCGGTGGCCCCGCCCCAAAGAGGCAATCCTTGAAAAGTGACTGCTGAGCGCACCACTCAGGGCTGTCGGAGAAGACGATGAATGGGCCACCCGTCCGATCCATGGCTTGTTCGTAGTATTCCAGTGGCATCACAGGGTGATGGGAAGCATACTGGGGGGTGACGTTGTTGCCTCTTCGGACGTGGACAGCTGTAAACTCAGGAAGCTCAATGTCGTACATAGAGTTCAGGAGATCGCTGGTGATGGGGCTCGGATTCAGCATCCCTGAGATGTCTTCGGGGACGAAGAGACTCAGGTCCTGAAAGTACTCCTCGCCCATGTCTAGGCAGTCTTCAAAGTTGGAGTCGAAGAAGCTGTCAGGGAATCTGAAGAATTGCCTATAGAACCAATCATTTGGGAAAACAGGCATGACCCCTTGAGCCTCGGCCTGACCAATGGTGCCAGCCATCTGCCACAGCTGGTTACCCAGGGCTCCGAAACTCTCTAGCTTCTGAAAGCTGTACCTCATGCTCTCCTCCTCGACTCAACCAACCGCCTCATGATCTCAGGGTTGCCTGCTGATTGCTCATATTCTCGGTACATTGCACGATTCCTATCAATGTGTGGCTGCCCCCACGTAGTCCGATCCGTCACCGGGTGCCAGATATGGATGGCGAACCCGTCCTGAACTCTCTGGTGATCGCCCAACAGGGTGTCGGCCTGGACAGTAAAGGCATTGTCCTCGTAGCCCCACCCTTCGAACCTCTCGTCAAACCCTCCGATATCAAGAAAGTCCTTAGCCCTCAAAAGAACCTGCCCTGACCAGGCTTTGATCTTATGTTCATAACTTATGTTGTTGGGGTTGATTGGAAAGTGGGGCGGGAGAGACAGGATCCACTCCGATGAGGCCCGATCAGCGTTGTAGTAATCAGCGTCACCGTAAGGAAGGACCCAGGGAGCCCCCAGCTCCAGTAGACGCAATCCCTCATGGATCGCCTCAGGGTGGGGAATGGTGTCAGCGTCACCTATAAGGACGTACTCGGTAGTTGTGGACTCAACTCCAAGGTTGATGGACATGGAGCGATTGAAGTCGACTCCGGGGTTGCCGGACAGCTTGAAGGGCGAATCAGGAAAAAGCATCTCGTAACGACGCTTAACCCAGTTAAGTGTGTTCTTCCGGTAGCGGTTCTTTTCCACCTCCTCAGGGAGGGTTGGAAAAACCTCGCGCCACGGGATGATTACCGTAAGATTGCCCTTCACCTTACCCCCCTGTCCTTAGCGTTCTGTCCTTCCTCACTTCGCCTGTAGGTCCACTTCTTCTGCTGAATGCAGTGAAACCTTGCCCCGGCATCAAGAAGCTTCAACCATAGCTTCCAGTCTTCGTAAGGTGAGTCACCGAAGCCCTCAACCTCACGGAACTTGCTGGCACGGACAAGCGATGTGACCGGAATGAAGTTGTTTCCCTTCAGGGCTTCAGCATTGAAGGGAACGTCTGTTGGGTAGTCAAAGTTCTTGCGACACCACGTATATACGACGTCGTTTACGCACAAGTAAGGCAAGCAAGTCTCAATGAAGTCCTCATCAAGGAGATCATCATCGTCCAGAAAAAGGAACCACTCCGAATCACTACAGGCTTCGGAATCAACAATGGCGTTGCGTGTGGCCCCAGGGCCATCATGATCAAAATCAAACTTGAACTCATGTGAGTCCACTGGAACGGTTTGAGCCTGAACTGACTGTTGACATTCGAAAAGATGCCTTGGGTCACGTTCAGGTAGTACCGGAGTAACAACAGTGATTATTGGGACCTTCAAGGTGCTGACACCTCCGCCAGGAAGGTCTGAGCCCCCGCAATGCCAAAGGCTGCCACTAGGAAAGTGAGTGGCCCGTCCATCTCTACGACAACGAGCGAGAGACCCGCCAACAGGAAGGACACCCAGACCCCAACGCAAACCTGACAACCAAGAAGGTACGACAGGGCGTGCCTCACTCCTGACTCCCTGAAGCCCCCAGAGGGCTTCTGGACAAGCTTGACGATGAGGCTATCCCTGAGGGGCTCCCACCATTTATCGGTCGCTACAAGCTTCGAGAGACGGTATGAGACAAGCCCCAAGAGGAGGACGAACCAAAGAACTTCATCCGGTCGGGCGATAGAAAGCTCCATAGGTGTACAGATTACATGCCTGCTTCTTCGGGTCATCCGACCCAGCCCCGACAGCACCACACAGACAGGACCAATGTCCAGTGCTGTTGAAGAGGATGGAGGCATGGTTGTGCGCCAACATCTGACCCTGAATGGAAGCGACTCTCTCCTTGAGTTCATCACTGTTTAGGTACTCGGGACCCGTTCGGCTTCCCTTTCTAGAATTGCAAATGCTGCAAGCTAGCTTTAGGTTGCTGAAATCGCTGGTCCCGCCCCTGGATAAAGGGACATCGTGATCGATGGTCATTCGACGCTTAGGAAGGCCCTCTTCGAAAAAAACACCACAGAAGGCGCAAACAGGCCCATCTCTATCGAGAAGCTCCTCGTAGAGGTGCCTTCTCTTCCTCCAGGAGGGGCGCTTAGCCAAGCCTAGACACTTCCGTGCACACGACTACAGTCTAGCTTCTAGCCCTCTCCAAAACAAGCTCCCTGAGTTCAGCTGCAAACTCAGGATTCTCATCCAAGAATCCAGCAGCATTCCTCTCGCCTTGACCCATCTTCTCCCCGTCCAAAGTGGCATACCACGACCCACTCTTCTGCACAAGCTCTCGACTTAAGGCCTCTCGGAGAAGAGAAACCGATGGGAGGAATCCCTTACCGAACTCGACATCAACTTCAGCCTGCTTGAACGGTGGGGCCACCTTGTTCTTCACGACCTTCACACGCACCTTAGAGCCGAGGACCTCACTGCCATCCTTCACATTCTCGATCCTACGAATATCTATACGAACTGAAGAATAGAACTTTAGAGCCCTACCTCCTGGGGTTACCTCTGGGGATCCCCACATTACCCCCACCTTCTCGCGGAGCTGATTCACGAAGAGGACAGTCGTGTTCGTCTCGTGGACGTTGCCGACGATCTTCCTCATGGCTTGAGACATCATACGGGCCTGGGCACCGATATGAGAGTCCCCCATCTCCCCCTTCAGCTCGGCCCGCGGGGTGAGCGCTGCCACTGAATCGACAACGATCAGAGGAAAATCCCGAGTCGCAGCCAAGGAGTCCACAATCTCCAGACCCTCCTCCCCGGTTGTCGGCTGAGCTATAAAAATCGAAGCAACGTCAACCCCCAGAGCCTCGGCATATCCGGGGTCCAAGGCGTGTTCAGCATCGATGTAGGCAACTTCCTTGCCCAACTTCTGAGCCTCCGCAACGGTATGCAGCATCAGGGTGGACTTTCCTGAGGATTCAGGTCCGTACACTTCAGCTACCCGCCCACGCGGGAACCCACCGATCCCTAGAGCCAAATCAATAGAAATGTTCCCCGTGGACAGGGACTCAATCTCTAGCTCTGGGCGGTCACCCATTCGCATCAAAGAAGTGGACCCAAACTGCTTATGGATCTTGTCAATGGCACTTTGACCTTCAGGACTTATCAACTTCACTCTCTTTCAGGTTAGAAAACAACTCCACGAGAAGTGGAGCACAGGAACCACACCCGCGACATGCGGGCAGCTCCCTCAACAAGGCAACAAGAGAGTCACCACTGGAAGCAGCGGCCTCTTCTACCTCTGATGAGGTGATACCTTGACACGAGCAAACAATCACTAGAGCTTGTGGGCAGTCACCCTACATCCTTCCAGTTCCTCCTGGACGATACGCCTGTAAATCTCCCAGTCGCCCCCGCCCAACCCGCAACCCATCAGGAAAGGGATATGAATATCCCTACCCGCAAGAGGAAAGCTATTGGAGTTTTCGATAACAGAGTTTAGCTTGGAAAAGCCCGATCGAACAGCCCCATACTCCGTCATTCGACCATTGCGGCTATACCGATTCTGTCCAAACAGATTGACAACCACGAGTTCAGGGTTATCCTCAATCTGAACAATGTCGATCTTCCCAAGCAGCAAAGAGTTGCAGTCCTTGCTTCGCTCAACCATGTTCGCATAGCTCTGGAAAACCTCGGGGTAACGGTTCCTCAGTGCCAGAGCGACTCCCCCGCCCATCACTCCCTTGCAGTTCACCTGATGGACAAGAATTCCAGATTCCACATCCAACAAGTCTCCAAGTCTTACCGTGATATTACTCAAGGGTGTCCAATCTCTAGTCGAAGAAAGTTCCGATACCGAATCCTACTTCCGAGATCTTCGCGAAGTCAGCCAGACAGGTCGATCTCGCATGCCTCAGTATCGCAGAAGCGGCTATCTGAAGCATCTGCGGTCTTGCCAGAGTCATAGACGGCCTTCAGGTTCACCTTACGGAGTCCCTTGCGTATACGCTCCGCTTCCTCCGCTGACAACACCTCAAACGGAGCCTGAGCGTACCCACCTTCGTCCTGTGGCGGCAAGAAGGAGATCGTCTTGAACTGTCCAGCCTTTGAACGGAGAAGAGGGTAGATCTGATCTGCCTCATCCTTACTGAAGGTCACGGTCACGGATACAGCATTGTCTGCCCACCACATCTGCACAAAGGCAGCCAACTCGGCCTTCTCCCAAATCGAAACTTCATGCTCCGACCTCATGTCCAAGCCATCCACGGGAAACTCCGCAACGACCGTCCAATTTGGATCATTCAAGTCTGGTTCAACAAGAAACTTGGACTTCTCCAGAATGGACACCAACGGATCATTCCTATGGAACCTCATCCTACGCAAGAAGACTCCTGCATTCGTAGGCCAGTGGACCCCCGGAGAAGTGCCAGCAAGCAAGGATGTGGAACCAGCAGGCTTAGAGGTTGTCAAGCGAATGGACTGACGCACTCCAAGCCACTCCGAGTACTGAGTGTCCTTTTCCTTCAGGTACTCGTACCCCTCGGACAAGTAATTCTTGAGTGTGTCCCAACCTTGCTTCTCAACAAACTCAGCAGTGCCGGTAGTCGAGACGCCAATGCGTCGATTCCTGACAATGACTTCATTCGTTTCGGCCCAAGGGGTGGGGAGTAGGGTTACCGTCTTGGCGTACAACATGGCCACCTTACATGTAGCCAACCAGTCATCCATGCCTTCAGCATTATTGATGTACGTCTCGGCAAGGCACTGATAGGTCAGGGCATTGCCAAAAACGCCCATGTGCTTCACGGGCTCCGTAAAGCAGAATGTGTCTCTCCCCACATCGACCAACTCAACGGAAACGACCTTCTGCTTTCGAATCAATGAGATAGGCCTGCCATCAGGGTGAGCGTTGTTTTCCATGGACCCCACGTCGGGACGGTTCTCGACAACCTTCAACTTTGTCGGAATCATCGCGCACTCGTGAGCTGGAATACGCAAGGCGTACAGGTCCCTCGTGCGTCTCCCCTTGTTGGTAATGGCTCCCGCTGGAGCCTCCAAATGTACTGAGGCAGCGTTCACACCGCAACGCCTCAGCAGAATCTGGGCGTCTCGCAACTTCTTCTCGGAACCATGCAAGATGAGGTGTTGGGACCGTGGGTTCCTGCGAACGGACCCGTCAGCGTCGATCCATCCAGCCATGAAGTCAGCCACAGAGTCAGCATCCCATTGGAACACTTCATCTGGGAGGCCCTCGCTGGAGTTCCTAAGCCGTCTGCCCTCTTCACTGGAAATGTACTCGGAGACGTTCACCCTCGTGAAGGGATGCGAATAACCCTCTGGGTGCTGCCACGCTCTCTCTACTCCCGCTAGTGCTGGGAGTAGGACCTCAGACTCTGGCTCCTGCACGAGGGCTAGCGCCTGGTCTCCATCCATGAACCCGTCTCCAGCGAAGAACCCCCACTGGTAGGCATGCTCGAAATGCTCCCCAATTGACTTGAACTCCAATGCAAAGTTTGGCAGGTCCATTCCCGGCTCAAGTTCAAGTGTGGACAGTTTCTTGAATGAGCGCTCGGTGGGGCGCTTAGCTGACCACTCATGATTATCGGTCACATCGAGCTGGCTGCCGTCACTGAGCGTGACCCTGTAGAGAGCCTTGTTGTGGGCTGCCAGGAAGGGCCTCACCTTCGACCAGGATTCACCATTCCAGACCTCGACCTCCTGATCCACAACATCCTCAATGCGGGGGGCTCCAGTCTTCGTCTGGATTCGAGTCTCGCCCGAGACACAGCACAATTCATGAGATTCCAGGGGGATCTCAGCGCAATTATGCGCCCAGAGACCATTAGCATCAAAGGCATGGACGCCTTCAACTGTAGCATCGTAAACCTCTTCGGTTCCATCTGGGTCAATAGCAGCGATAACCGATTCAAATGAATCCCTGTGCAGTGGACGATTGTAGGCAGCGAGCCTATCCCTAAGCTTGGCTGCCTTCACTGGGTTCCTCATTGGGATACGATCAGCGAAAACGGAGAGGTTCTCCCTTGATACAATCAGTTCCCAAAGGGGTTGCCTCTGGTAAAGGGCGCTGCCCCCCCGACCATCAGGCAAGAGGACCTCAGAAGTCTCCCTGCGGAAATAGATCGTGCTGTTGATTCCAAGGCGTCCAAGCATCCTTTGAGCTGCCCCGAGCATATCCCTGTCAATTGATGTCAGGCGAACGGAAACACCCTTAGTTTGCGTCCCCTGAATTGATCCATCCGTGTCGAACAGGCCAGCCAGCACGCCAGCCGTGAAATCACTGGACCCCTCTTCGATCTTGTCTGTAATCGTCTTGTTGCCCCTGAAAACTCCGAACTTGTCGGCCAGGTTAGTCAGTCCAGCAGTACCCAAGCGATACTGGTTAGAAGTCTTGACCCAGCCCTTGAAGGTCGGTCCAACCCCAAGAGCCTCAACGTCCTCAAGGAGAGTGGCCATAACTGCACCAGACCCATTGTCATGATCTGGCCAGCATGCCAGGTACGCTCTGGCGTCATCGAAAGTGCCGTCACCAATAAGGTGGCCAAGCATGTAGCCCTCCGATTCTGACCCAGGGCCATCCCAAGAATAAGACCCGTGACGATGCACCTTGATGGCATCGCCAGCCTCCAAGTCCGCCAGCTCAACCCACTGGCCATCCGCTCGGAGCAGCTGATGATTGTCCGTCAGCCTGAGTTCGCGACCGTCCGTGAACACGACCTTGAACACATCCTTTTCACCAGTTTTCCAGAACCCGGTTGGAGAAGCGTACTCTTGACCATCAACTACCGCTGTAAACGGGGAATCCAGAAGGTCTACTACCTTCCTCGCCCCATTACTGGTCAGGACCCATGTATCGCCAGTCACGCAAGGGTTAACCCCAGTGACCCTATAGTCCTTGTTGTCGGGAGGATCAGCCAGCCGCCCACGGCTCCTGGCAACGTCAAGCCAGACAATTCCAGGCTCACCGTTCACGATGTTGGACTCGATGATGTGGGAAAGATCAGTAGAAACTTCGGCCGCAACAGAGTTGTTGGAATTCCAGCTCCAACCGTCCGGGCCAGTGCGTTCAGCGTTCTCTGGAAGATTCCAGTTCTTCAGGTTGATGTAATCCTCGTCGTCGGGTGACCCGAGTGCGAGTTCAGCACTGCGACGCGCTCCTCCTGCAACGACTGCCTTTCCAATCAGGTTCTGAATGTCGACAATGTCACGCGAGGTTAGAGGTTCCCCCTCGCGATCAGAGAGAAGCCTTCTCACTGATTCGTGCAAGCTCTGGAGAGGGCCTGGTCCTGAGGCCGTACCTCCGAAGGTCTTGAGGGGGGCTCCAGCGGGCCTCACCAAGGAGTAGTCGAACTCGACTGGCTTCTGCCCTGCCAAGAAAAATGTCACCAGTAGGTGTCCCACGGAGTCGGCCCACCCCTCCCTCGTATCTGGGACAACAAAAACTTCAGGCTCGCCACTCGGCTCATGAAGGGTGATGTTGCCAGCGCCCTTCGTATCGAACCCAACCCCAATGCCATTCATGCTCATGTCCATGAGCCTCACAAATGGAAGGGTTGCTTCGTACTTGGAGTGCGAAGTGATTTTCTCTGTCGAAATCCAGGCGCAGTTTCCTGTGAGAATGTTGCCCTCGATTACAAATGCAGCTTCATCCGGGACGGTAGCACAGAAAACTTCCGCCCTCCTGCCCGTGCACTCAACATTGACAACGGTCCAGGATTCCTCCGAAGTCGAGTTAACTCCTTGCTCGTACACCTCCTGAAGTACATGTGCTGGCCTCAGGTCGCGAGTCGAAACCTCTCTGTAGTCAGCGCTGGAACCACCTGATTCCTGCTTGCCCTTGACGAACCAACGGTGGTTTTCTGTAGTCAGGAATGAGAGGGTCTCTCCCGCCCCCTTGACCGTAACTTCCCATAGCTCCTCCTCTCCAAAAGAGGAAACTGGGGCTTCAATCCACTTACCCCCCCTACTCAACAGAGTGGGCGTGGTGCCAGAGAGGCTTCTTAGGGTCTTCCAGCCTCTAGTGGTCAAAGCCAGGGTTTCCCCATCGAAGCAGTTGTACAGGGGGGCTGAGTTGGAATTTCCAACAGTCATCTCTGTGCCCATGGCCCACATGCCTCGACCGGGAGGGGTCCACTTGAAGTTGAACATCCGGTCGTAAGCGTCCTGGGCAGCCTTCTGGGCCTTGTGGTCATTCCAGGGTGTCCGCTGACCCCTGCACCAATCCTTTTGGATTGAGAACATGCCCTCGACTACCCTACGGCAAGTTTCGTGCCAGCGCTCCTTGGTCCCGTCATCCTTGATCCTTGAGTACTTGCTGATGTAGGTCAGTTCCCCTAGGCTCAGGCCTTCGTGGATGTTAAACCCCCACGGAATGGACTTGTTAGCGTACTGCTCAACAAAGGAATCTGAAAGACGAAAGGAAAGGAACTCTGACACTGAAACCTCAATCTGGTAGGGGGGGGTGGACAGGAATTGACTATAGCATGGAGAGTTCCAGGAATCTGGCTAACCCTCCAATTTCAAGTGGAGAGATGTTGGCTCTGAGCTATCTCTCAGGATGAACACGATCGCTGAGATCGGGAAGGTTCCTCAAAGCGTCGTATTCGTCACGCTTCACAAGTGCTTCTTCTAGAGTCGAAGCGACAGCGAAGGTCTCGCCATTCTCGTCCTTTACTAGGACATCGCCCTTCGTGGCGGAAAGAATGTAGGCATACCTTGGCATCACTGACCCTCGCTGTATCCGTTGAAGAACTTCTCATAATAGAAGGAGGCTTCTTCAATGGTGGAGGAAACATCATCCAAGGCCCTATGCCTCTTCTCTTTGGAGCCCACCCATCCATCGTTTGGGTGCCAGACCTTGGAAATCTCCTTGATGGAGGAGACATCAATGTTCCTATAGTGGAAAAAGGACTCCAGGTCAGGCATGTGGACCTTCAAAAAGGCTCTGTCAAAATGAACAGTGCTTCCCATGAGCGGGAACTTCCCCGGAGGGAGTCCAAAAGACTTGAGCCAATCCAGGGCTCTCGATTCCACAACATCAGCTGTTGGGACCTCTTTTCCGCCCTCAAGTAGTTCTGACAGGAGTCCACTCTCCTGATGCATGTATCGAACAACCCTGTCCAGGTTGTCCAGTGGGCCAGCATCACCCGGCCACACCAAGGATTCAAACGATGCAAGTTCATGTAGTTCCTTGTCGGCCACAGTAATGCCCACCTCTAGAATCCATTCCGTGTCGGGAGACAGGCCCGTAGTTTCTAGATCCAGGCAAATGAAGGCAACGTCATCAGGGTCTACCACTTTTCCTTCTTTCGGTCCATAGTGAGGATGGGGGCATTGCATACAATGGCATTCGTCGGGGTCGTTACCCAGAAGGCCTGCTGTGGGGGCTCAAACTCGAAGCCATTCAAGTAAGCGTACTCATCGTACCCCTTGTTCGCTCCGTTGACAATGATCGACTTGTAATGGGTAAGCTGATGGAAGTGCCCCATAACAAGCACATCGTAATGTCGTCCGGTGTCCATTGAAAGCTTGCGCTTGCGGGCATCTCCCCTCACCATCGCTGTTGCGATACCGGCAATCCCGTTCCCGCCCCTGAACTGATCACCATGAGTCAACCTGTAGGTTGTGTTGTAGATCGGAACCATGCAGTCTGCTGACTCAGGGATCTGGAAGGTCACTCGATCATCGGAGCGGAACTCACGTTCGAGGAGCTTGTAGATGAGCCAATCTACGTTGTCCCTAACTCGCCCCTTGGTTCTTGGCTTCAAGGTCAGGCGACCATGATTGCCCACCACGCCAGAAACATGAACCTTCCCGAATCTTTCAACCATCATCTCAATTCCAGCAGACAGCTCCTCTGACCAGAACAGTACAGTTTCAGGAAGGTGAGCTTCATTGGTTTCTGCTAGGTCGTGAAGGGTTCCGGTGACCATGTCTCCGCCCAGGAACAGGTTTAGCCCTTCGTAATCGAATCCGGTGAAGTACCGATCCGTCATCATGATCGTCTTCTCGAATGACCTCTTGAGGCGCTGCTGGGCAATCTCACGATTGTAAGCATTGAGCCCTTCGATCTCGTCAGGGTTGACCACCTCGTCAAAGTGACAGTCGGAAATCATCAAAGTGGCAATAGCTTTGGAGTGATTCTTGTTTGCCTTCGGCAGGGTCCACTTCGGAACTTCCAGCTCAGCCTCATCTATAGTGACCAGCTGGTCAACAAATTCCTCTAGGTCGGCAATCTGCTTCTCCAGGCGACCCGTTCGGGTCTTCAAGTTCCTGTTTTCCAGTTTGACCTTTTCAAATTTCTCGACTGGCACTTCGCCAAGGCCAGCTGTGGCCTGGTCTAGGTCTTCACTGAGACTCATGACTCTCCTCGAATCGTAGTTCTGGTGGTATCCAGGCCTCTGCATTGACGAAGCGCCTGACTTGATCGTAAGAAACGCTATACCCGTTCTTCTGAAGGACTCGGAAAATGACCTTGGCTGGAATCTTCGGATCGTACAGCGCCCGGAGCAGGGAGGACCGTTCAGGTTCATCCATCTCCAGCAGGAGGGCCACCAAGCCGTTCACGTTGTGTGTCCCAGAGCGGCCTGCTTCAAGGCTGGACTCTTTGTAGAAGTCTATGCTTTCAGGCATGCTTACCTCTCGTCTAGTCGATGCTATCACGAACGCCTAGTGTAGCTACTCGCCACGCGCCAGTGTTGCGAATCTCATCTGATTTGGGAGCCAACCAAGCTTGAGGGTTCCCATGGAGCCCTGCCTATGCTTGCTGATAATCAGCTCAGCAAAACCCTTGTCTTCCGAATCTTCGTTGTAGTAATCGTCACGATACAGGAAGGAAACTACGTCAGCATCCTGTTCGATGGCCCCAGACTCTCTCAGGTCTGAGAGCATGGGGCGTTTGTTCTGCCTGCCTTCAAGACCTCTAGAAAGCTGAGAAAGAGCCAGCACTGGGCAATTCAGGTCTTTGGCTACCGTCTTCAGCTTTCTGGAAATCTCGGAAACCTCAAGCTGCCTCGATTCGCGTTGACCCGAGGATCGCATGAGCTGCAAGTAGTCCACCACAATCAATCCTAGCTGTCCATACTTCGCCTGAACCTTCTTCGCCCTAGACATGACATCAAGAACAGTTGGTTCAGACGAATCATCAAACAGCAATGGGGCCGCTGCTACCTTCTGGGCAGCCTCATTCAAGTCAATCCAATCCTTTGAGGAAAGAACGAGTTTCCGTCCATCCCTGGAAGAAAAATTGACGTGAGAGATGCTGGTCAAAAGCCTACTGAGGATTTCTTCGTTCTGCATCTCGATACTGAAATACAGAACGGGAAGGTTCAAGTCTATGGCAACGTGAGAAGCAATGTTCAAAGCTAGGGCAGATTTACCCATGCCTGGCCTGGCACCAAGAACAACCAAGGCCCCCCTTCTGAGGCCACTCAATTTATAGTCAATGTCCTTGTAGCCCGTAGGAACACCTACAACTCCACCGGGAGACAACCAGGAATCAGCGACGTTATCGAAAGTGGAGGCTAGAACATCCCCGGCTTCCTCCAGCGAGGAGGTCTGCACTCTGGCTGAAGCCTCGAAAACTAGACTCTCGGCATCCTGCACGAGGTCATCAATGAGGGAGGGACTCAAGAGGCACCGTTCCTGAATCTCCCGACTCGCCTCCAGTAGCCTCCTAAGGACGGCCTTGTTGCGGACGATCTTGGCATAGGATGAAGCCTGAGAAAGGACAGGAGCGGCCGTCTGGAGGCCCACAAGCTCCTTTGGCCAGTCTGGCCCACCACCACCATCCGAAGCGTCAGCGAACTTCAAAGCGTCGTGAACTGTAATGGGATTGACGTCCCCGCTGGCCTTGTAGATATCCAGCATGCACGAATAGAGCTTCTTGTTGGAAGGGATGTAGAAGTCATCGACTTCCACCAAATCCGCTACCTCCGGTAGGGTGCTATCAGAAACGAGGATAGCTCCCAGGACAGCCCTCTCCGCATCCTTATCGTGGGGGGCTGAGGCCATCAGAGCAACCCGAGATAGTAGTCGACTTGCTCAAACAGAACCTCTATGGTGCTGTCGTTAAGGAGGACAGCGTCAAATGTAGCAGCATCCAAGGCAACCTCACTTGGATGCTGGTTAGCTGCCTCTATGCCTGGGCGGACAACCCTCCAAACGGAGCCACCAGCAGCCTTAACTGCCTCAAACTCGTTCGGAAATCTGCAATCAGTAAGCACCCAGGACGTTCCACTTGGTGCCTCCTGAATTCTCTTCATGGTTGCCTCCACCCAAATGTTCTGACCCAACAGGTTGCGCCCCACTTCGGTCCCCATTCGCTGCAAAAGCTCACGGAACTCAGGGTAGATCTCCTTGCCTGCCTCATATCCAACAAGTCCAAGGATGTCCCTGTACCTAAGAAACCCCTCGTCGCTTGAAGTGATAATCGGGTTTAGTGCCTCCAGAGAAGCCCTCAAGGTCTGAGCAAAGGCTGCCCGATGCCACCCTAGGGACTCAAGATGGTCAGCGATAGTATCCTTACCGCTGCGGGCGTAGCCTGAAAGAGCGATGATTGCCATGAGGGAAAGAGTACAAGCTCATTCTTCAAGAAGCGGCCTGGTTCAGTTCAAGGAATGCCAAACCCGTTGTAGCTCAAGCTTCCTCAAATGGTCAGCGTACCTTCTCTGAAACTCAGGAAAGTTGGACTCTACTGTATCCTTGATAGCCCTAGCTCTAGCTAGCTTCATCAGGTCACCCCTGTCCATTGGAGGTGGTTCAACAGGGGGGAGAACGGCCCTCTCTGGCCGTGCGTTCTTCTGTGACCGACAATCTTTGCAGGCGCTCCTGCGCCCATCGGGACGATTAGAATCCCTGTGAAAGCTGAGCAGGTCCTTCTCTATCCCGCAAGCTGAACACTGCTTCGTTTCCATTTGAACATTTTACAAGAATACGCTCAGAAATGGAATAATTCACACTCTGAAGGCTGCCACTTCAACGCCATAGGTTTCGTCATACGAAATGTCAGCAAACCCGAGCTGATTCATGAACCTTTCAGCATTAATGGGTCCGATGAATCGACCTCCACCCGGCTCAATGACAACCTGAAGATCGGGATCGAAACTAGCAGCCCCCGCAGGCTCTGCCGTCATCGTATCCGTCACGGTAACCGTAACTGAAGCTGAAGCGCCAGCACAAGCCACATGGAGGAAAGTGCGTGCATCGGGAGCAACCTTATCTCCAGATGCGGAAGCTGCCAGGTAAATGGGACTCAGTCCGGTTCCAGAAATCTGTTGAGTGACAAGTGTGGCCATGTAAATAGTTTAGGGGATGGGCCACCCAAGTGAACCCACCCCCTAAACTCGCACCCCGCCACCACTAACTTCTACTCAGAAGGGTTCCTCGTCGTCGTACTCCTCCTGGCGACGAGAGCCACGCTTGGTTCCCCTGCTGCCACTGTCGCTCTTGGACCGCTTGGGGGCAGGGGAGCCCTCCTGCTCGATCTTGGTGACCTCGGCAACAGCGAATCGGAGATCAGGACCGATCGAATCGATCTCGACGGCAAGCTTGGATCGACGCTCGCCCCCCTCTGTCTCCCAGTTCTGCTGCTCGACGCGACCGCAAGCGATGACTCGCGCACCCTGGGTCAGAGACTCAGCGATGTTCTCAGCGATATCGCCCCAGGCAGTGCAGTCGAAGAAGGATGTCTTCTTCTCCCAGTCGTCGCCCTTCTTGTACGAGAAGTTGTCAGCAATGGAGAACTTGGCGTAAGCCTTCCCCGCTGACGTGAACCTGACGTCAGGATCCCCCGTAAGGTTTCCAACTAGGGTGATGAGATTCCCGTTCATATCTACCTCCGCAATAGTCATGTGTAAGTTGGGAAGACCACAGTGTAGCACCCCGATCTACGAGATTGAATCAGGGGATGGGATGCCCCACCTCCCCACCTTCTCTGCCAGCATGATCTGGAAACAGTTGGCGCAGGTAACATCGTACTTCTGAATTTCCCTGTTGACCTGCACCCAGGGTTCTTGAGCCGCTATCATTTCGTAGACTTTGGAACCCCCAGCAAAGACTAGAAGCCTGACGTCCGTCTCTCCACACAGACTACACGGGGAAGCCTCAAAGATGCTTGTCAGCTTCCGGTGGATCATGGACAGGTAGGCCCTATCCTTAAGTTGGGCGCACGTCAAACAGGCTTGCACGAAGAAATTCCCTAACGCTTGCGGGTGGTTCTGAGTCTAGCTTAAGGAGAACAGATTCTGAAACGGCAGAGGGACTGCCTTCTCCTTCGTCCCGGCAAATGGGCCTCCCGTTCTCATCTACCACAAACAGATTCAACTCAAGCTCACGATTACTCTTGAGAATTAGGCTGAAACACCTAGAGCTTGCATCACTAACCACATCAAGCCATTCAACGAACTCTGCCCTCCCAGCGATGGGAGCCAGGGGGGCTGTCAATTCATACCCCCAAATCGACGGCATCCACTTCCTCCCACTTCCCACTGTCGTTCCTCGTCTCAATCTTGAGGTTCTCGGGCCTCAAGGACTTTTCCACCATCTCTTCAGGTGTGGGAATCCCCGTCAGCTTCTGTGCAGTTATCTTCAACCACAACTTAAAGGTAGGGTCCGACGTGATGCGCTGGAAGGCTTTTCGCTGATTGAGGAACTGTGATCTTTCCTCCGTGGCCTCAGCCTTAGCTCCAGACGGTCGATGGAAAACCCTGATGCCTGTAGCGACCTTGTTTCGATGCTGTCCGCCAGGCCCTCCGGACCTGATGGCTTTCCACTCGAAATCGTCCTTCGTTAATGACAGGATCTTTTCCTTCATTGGTAGGCTCTCCTTATGTCAAAGAAAATGCGAGTAGCTCAACTGTTGGTGTTGCCAATCGTGTACCTTGACGACGGAGAAAACCTCATCCCTGTCGACGTAGATCAGATGGCTGTCCCTGGCGACATGGTAGCCGAGTTTGTCAACGGGGGACTAGCGAAGGCTCTAGAGTCGCTCAGGGAGCAGTTCGAGAACCTAGAAGACTAGTGTCCACAGTAGAACCCTTGAAGGGGTTGCCCACCGGATAGAAACCATTGTTTAGGGCCGAAAGAATGGACTCGAAGCATTCCGGGTATCCAGCAAAGTAAACCAGGGCTCCATTCAGGTTCCTCAACCTGTCAATATCCACTGTCCTGGCCACCACCACAGCCTTCTTTATCCTTTGCGGAGTCCACTGCCAATCATCCTTCATGATGATCCGAGCTACATGATAATCATCGGAGATGACTACCTCAAGAGTGTCTTTTTCTACCACGACGGCCATTATACAGTGGGGGGAACGTAGTCGAGATTGTAGGCAGGCGAACTCCTCCGAGAAGCCACAGAATCAATCTTGATGCGTGCCTCCGTGGCCTTCCTGTCTCGGGGGGAAGGGGCAGCCGGAAGTCCAACGCAACGACGTAGGAAATTCTCTGCCAGATCCTTCGTTACCCGACGCTTCCTCTTATCGTAGAGCAGCGAGGACAGGTGGTCCAAGGAAAGCCCCCCTCTGTCTGCCAAGGTAGCGAGACTCCAACCCTTCTTGGATTTAAGCTCAAACAAAGCCCTCCTGAAGGTCTGAATGTCGATCGTGTCAAGGTCATCCCATCTACTTACCCTGTGCCCGCGAATGAACTTGGCCGGTCTGTAGTCGCTCTTGAGGTTCACAAACTCCAGACACCCGCAGGCACAAAGAGGTAGCTCTCCGGACTCAAGCATCTGGACCCTGCGCGCTTCAACAAACTTGCTAGCTGGCATACTCCCTCTCCTGAATCCTCTGCCTTCTTCTCTCTGCAACATCCGAGACCCCGTAGAGAACGTCGATCTCGCTGTAAGCCTTGTTTCGGTGTAGCTCCTTACGAGCGGCCCATTCCTTTAGAGGGGTTATCATCTTGTCGTAGGAGGACTTCCTGATTGTCGACCCACGACGGGTCAAATGTCCCCTGAGCGTGGCATCATTGATACCCATGATGTCAGCCACCTCCTTGGTCGTCCCGATTGAGAAGTTGCGTTTGAACGTTTCGACAAACCGAATGAAATCTTCTCGGGGAATGTTGTCCAAGGTGCTCGGCTTGTTGAATTCCGAGGAGAACAGCTCTCTCTTTCGTTCAGTGGAAAGGGACTGGATGAGCCCAATTTGCTTAGTGAAGAAGTTGTATCGCTCAATGGAAACCATCTTCTTCCGCTCATCGAAGAAATCTTGCAGGATCCTTCTATCCATGTTCATGAACTTGGCAAGCTTCGGCCAAGAGGTGTCCAGTTCTTCCTTCAGGTCGAAGATTCTTTGGCGTAGTGGAGCTAGCTCCACATACTCATCCCCCTTGTGTCTTGTCCAATGTCCATCCCCCGCATTGGCTCCTGTGCTCTTTGGGGGGAAGGTTGCCCCACTCAGGCCCTCTAGGAACAAGAAGGGTCGAAGTAAGTCAAGAATCATCTCCTCGCTTGACTGGGAATGATCCTTGTATTGGAACACCAGAGAGGAGAAGCGGTTGTCGCTAATTCCCATGATCTCCGCCATCTGCCCCCACGTCAACCCTAGGTGAGAACGCAAGTTATGGACAACCTCAACGAAATCCTTTCTGAAGATCATGCCTGGATCAGGAACGGGCTTGCGGTGCCCCTTAAGGGTACTGGAGACCCTCAGCCCGGTGTGGACTCTAACCTCTTGGCCGCAGCCACACTCACACAAGGGCACGGGTCCTATCGTCTTGATGTACCTCGCCCTTTGGGCCGAGTATTGAGCTTCCCTCTCTGCTTGACTTCTGCCTCCGGGCTCCTTCTTCTTCTCGGGCTCCTTTGGGGCGGGAGAGCTGTTCTTTCCTTCAGTCAAGCAATCCAAGCAAATTCGACTTATCCTGCGTCCAGTTTTCTGGTAGTGTTTGGCGTCGTCAGGCTTCTCGATTCCACACAGGGTGCACTTCTTGGGGTCTGCCGGGAGAGCAGCTACCCTTCCGGACCTCAGGGGCTTTGAAGGCTCAGACACTGAAGCCTTCTTGTGCTTATACGTGTGGGACCGCCTGCGCTCATTGGCGCAAAGCCTACACTCCCCCTTCAGCCCATCATGACTGTCCTTCTGGAAGTGGAAGAATTCTCCAGTGCGAGGGAGAAACTCTCCGCACCGAGAACAAGACTTGTAGTTGTTGATATCCATCAACATCAAGGGTAGACCTTCAATCTACAAGACTTGGAGTGGTTCCGGAAGGAATCGAACCTTCGTGCCTGGCTTATGAAACCAGTGTTCTCCCATTGAACTACGGAACCCCGTTCAGAATAGATCGTACACCAATTCTACGATTTGGCCAAACTGAACCCACCCGTCAACACGCGTGGCCGCAGTGACATGCTCGTTGTATGAGTGGGACATCAAGACGCACTCTATTCCTTGATCCTGGGCAGCTTTCCAGTTCTTCTCGTAGTCATCGAGAAGAAGGTCGACCCCCACGAGAGTCTTGTCTTCGGAAAAGGTTATGGAATCGAACTCTAGGCCAGACTTCTGGAGCCAGTCCATCGTGTTATGCACACCCCTGCCCTCAAAGGTACGGTGGGTGATGATGTGGATGGTGTGACCCTTCAGGCGAAGGCCTCGGATGACTTCAATAGCCTCAGGGTAAGGTTGGCCATTGCGGTAAAGCTGACGTTTGCTGATTCCGAAGTTGAGCCACCTCCCAAACTCCTCAGGCTTCATCTTCAACTCTCTGAAGAACCCATAGACTGGGGGGTCCCACCCGTTTCCAGGATCATCTACATCCTTCGCCTCAAAGTAGGACTCTGATCGAAGGACCCCAAGAAAATCGTCCACGAAGTTGTAGATGCATCCGTCCAGATCGAGCCCTAGTCTCATGAGACTAGCTTACCTTCAGAATCTACAGGAAGTAGTTAGAGATTCCACGGACTAGTGCCAGCCTCCCGGTAGAGGTCAAGGGCAACTAAAGTGTTCACGTCGGGATTAGCCCACTGGGTGGGGCTGAATCCCAGCTTATGGAACCTCCCTGAATGTGTCCCCAGTAGAAGCTGCCAGCAGCCGCGTGCCGAGCTTCCCTTGTTGGCGGCACTGGGGCTGTTGCGCGACTCGCGCCAGACGATCCCCCTAGCCCAAGAACGAGAGGCAGCAGGCCAGTGCCTGTCAATGGCCTCATAGCAATCCCGGCTTGAGCCTGGACGCGACTGGATGTGCGTCACCACCGCATCTTGCTGGTGGGGCGCTAGCGTTTGGAAAAGCTGGACCTCGTGAGGCGTGCAGGCCGACCCAAGTGCGACAGTTAGGAAGATGAACAACGTCAAAATGGCTGTTTTGATACTCATGAAGAGTATTGTAACAGCTCTGTCTTCGTTTTGAAACGAAACTGTAACTATCTAGCGGATCTCTTGAGGGCGTCAGCCAAAAGGGCGAGCCAAGTGTTGTACCCGGCCACCCCATCCGCCCCCAGATTCCTGGACCTCTGGTAGTTCTTGAGGGTTGCTTCAGTCCCCCTACCGAAAACCCCATCAACCCCTGTCCTGAACCCGTTATCGGTCAAATGTTGCTGCAAATCAGCAACAGCAGGACCACGGTCGCCACGTCGCAGAGTCTGCTTGCCTCTAGCGGAGGCCGCTAGACTCTCTAGAAGAGCTTTGAAGCCAGCTTGGGGGTCTGCTGGGGGGGCTGGGGTCTGCTTGTCGTAGAGGAGGCTCCAGACAGCACTATCGGCCACCCCGGTGACAGGTAGTCCAACGAACTTTTGAAGATCTCTCACGGCTTGAGCTGTAGCGGGACCGAAATCACCGTCCACAACGAGCCCCCTGCCAGAAAGATTGTTGATTCCGGCTTGCAGCCACTTCACTGCATCGCCCTTGTCGCCCTCCCTTAGGGTGTGGGTACGTGCTTCCTTGATGGCATTGGCAATAGCTACAAGGTCCACAGGGGGGGCCACTGGTCCACCGCCCCCAAGGTACTTCTTCATGCGCTCCCGCTCAACGTTGCCATCGACAGCGAAACGATCAGGCTTCCTTCTAGGTGCCCACTCCTTATGTTCGCAGTTCATCTCAATGTTAGGCATCAACGCGGCGCAAACTCTAGCGGTTGTTTCAAGTTGATCCTCTCGCCAGGGTTCACTTCCGGTCCCGGTGTTTTCCACCTCAATGCCGTAGACACTGGAGTTCCCGCTGAGACCCCTCCAGGAGCCCGCTCCTGCGTGGTTCGCCCGCCCCGCTGCTACAACATAGATGGTGTTGTCTCTGGCCTGGAAAACGTTACAGAGCGGCCCTGGAAGCCCGGAGCGGCCATAGATGCAGATGTTCAAAGAAGGGGCATTTCCTGCGGCAGGTCCAGCAGTATGGTGCCTGACAAACCCTCTAGGGTTGAAGGAAGCTGAACCTCTGGTCTGCCACCCAGCCACTTCTACGACGTTGAGGCCAGCTGCTCTCAGCTTGCTGGCTATGCTCTGGTCCCACCCCATCAGAGTGCCCCTACAGCGCTCAGGGCTTCATATTCAGCTACCCTGGCCTGAACGGCTTCAGGGTCTAGGAAGTTGACATCAGCAAACAGGACCAAGGCTGTCAAGTCATCGTCGGAGGAAATCTGAGAAGGATCACAGAAATCCAGGTCGCATCCGCAAAGTTCATCATCATCCATGAGTCAAGGATACCACTAGGTCACGGGGAAACATTCACAACCAAGGGCTCAATCTCCCAATACTTGATGGCTCCCCTGTTCCCACTACCATCAATGGGAGTGTCCGAACCCTTGATCTGCCAAACCACAGTCCGCCCCGTTTCCTTCTCCAGCTCCTTGGTTCTCTCAACCACCTCGTCTGGCACGTCAAGGGAATAAGACAAGTCGTGGCATCCGGGTTCCCTCGTCAAGGGAGAATCCAGGGCCGTCACAATATTCGTGCCGCGAGGAGTGACGGTCCCCCAGTGGGCGTTAATCAAAACCTGGACAGGCTCATCTGAATTCAGACAACGCGTCCAGGACATTCTGACATCCTCGTCCGCATTCACTTCAGGGAAACCAGAGACCCCCACGGCATTGTGGATCTCTCCGTTCGTGTATTTCCCCAAAGGATTGAAAGTCTCGCTGCGGATCTCCCAAAACAACAGAAGGCTTTGGCTTACGAAGACGAAAAGGGCACCCAGGATAAGGACCCAAGAAATGAGCGAACCCTTGCATCTGTTCCGAACTCGCATACTAAAAGTATGCGACTCAGCCCACCCGAAACTGGGTGGGCTGAGTCGAACGACTGGACGCTATGGGAGTCAGAAGCACTTGCCATTGAGCATGGTGTAAGCCTCGTCCGAAGAAATGCTGTAGTCAACGGCCTTGCTCAGCTCCCTCGACGTCAGTTCGGGATAGCTGTTGAAGGTCGAGCAAACAGCGACCTGCTCATCAATGCTCAGCTCATCCCAGGTGATATCAAAGGCCACCCTGGCGATATCAGCATCAGAAACGGAAGTCTCTGGCTCCAAAACTTCCGTCCTTGTCCCCCTGTCCTCGGAGGTTCGCTCAGCCTCGTCAGCACAAGAGGCTGCAAGCAGAAGGAGAGTGACGGAAAGGATTACAGTGAATGACTTCTTGAGGTTCATCATGCCTGTAAGGTAACACCTGCTTCTTCAACTAGCCAACACGTGGAACGGAGGCATAGCGGTCGAGAATGGCTTGCGCCCACTCAACCAGATCTTCGACCCGCTGGCCCCGCTGGTGCGACGTGCACCACAGCTCCAGATTCTCAAGTCGATTGTCATCTCGAAGTCCATTCTTGTGATGGACGTCTTCTTCAGGCAAAAGGCACCGACCAAGGTGGCGGGCCATCACGTAGCGGTGCTCGAATACCAAGTTGTGAGGCCCTGTTGCCATGTCGATGAATGGGTCGTCCGGAATCAACCTGCGTCGGATGTACCCTTGACTGGTCTTATGGGTGCCACCCTTCCAGTTCCAGCTCTTTTCACCTTGGTACTTGCCCGCCTCGTATCCGCCTCGTCGTCGCTGGACGCCATGATTCTCCAGGACGTACCAAATTGACTTCGGGTTGGCGTCTAGGCGCTCACCGATTGAAGCTAGGGTTTCGCCAGCCTCGTAGGCATCGCAAATGTCGAGCTGCTGCGCCAGCGAGGGCTTAAAGGGTGGTCGTGTCACTCTGTGAGGCGACAGGCCAGGGATTCTCTTGCACGCCTTACAGTAGAACTGAAGCCCATCCTTGGATGCCGCCCTGCGGTGGAACTCTGAACGGGGCTTCGTCTCCCCACACTTCCTACAGCTCTTGGACTCCATTCTTGGAGTCTAGCACAAGATCGGGCAAGCAGATCCCGCGCAGGTGATCCATCTCGTGCTGGATGATCCTTGCCTTCCAGCCCGTGGCCCCCTCCTGGTGTCTAACGCCTTCAACGTCAGTATAGGTCCACGCTATCTCCGTAGACCTCTCCACTGAGAACTCCTTGCCTGGAACAGAAAGACATCCCTCCCCCGCCCTAACAGTCGAGTTGGCAGAATAAAGGATCTCGGGATTCAAGGCAAGAAAGGACTCCCCGGAATCGTGAAGATAGAAGGCCCTAATGGGCATCCCAACCTGTGGAGCGGCCACAGCAACGCCACCGAGGACGAGACAGGCAAACCGAAGGTCAAAGGCAAGCTTTTCTACATCGACAGCCTCAACATCTACTGGACTGGACTTCTCGCTCAGTATCCGATTCGGATACTTGACCACCCTCAGGACCTTCACGCTTCAGCCATTTCCGGGTGACGTTCAATGAACTCGTCGTATCCGTCACGGTACTGTTCCACCGTGTTGGACACAACCCACCCCTTCTTGGTGTTAGAAAGAGACTGCATTCGAATGAAGTAAACCCTGGGCTTCCCAGGCTTTTCTTCTGTATCATCTTGGAATCGCATAGAGTGCCAGGCCCGACTCGAACGGGCATATCTTGGGTTGCAACCAAGCGCATTGAGCCATCTCTGCCACTGGCACAAGTTGAGCCAGTTTTGCCACTTGGCTTAGGTGGCCCCACGGTCAACGACCAGAAAACCGTGAGGACTGGGCTTATTCCCAGCTGGAGCGACATGGGAGAGTCGAACTCCCTTACCCGACTTGGAAGGACGGTGCATCACCAAAAATGCTTATGTCGCATGTGTCTAGCTTCTAGGTTAGCTTAGTTGAATGGCTACTGAGAAGTTGTGAAGGACAACGCAAAGGTAGACAAGAGAAATGACGAGTAGGCCGAAACCTATGAAGTCCGAATCCAGCTTGTACCCCGCCCAGACGATCAACCCGACTGCCAGCATCTTGATGCAGATGGCAAGCATCGGGGAGTGAATGAACAGGTCTGCAACGGGGTTGGCCTCAGATCCACCGAAGGTAAAGACGAGGTGAGTGCTGAAAACATCCAAGATGTTCAACACTGCCAAAGTGAACCCTCTGGCCAGGATGGATTCCTGTGTTCTAGACCTCAAGGCTTCCAACTCTACTCCTTTGATGAGTGCGAGTGGTGGGACTCGAACCCACACATTTTTCAATAGCGGGGTTTAAATCCGCCGCGTCTGCCTATTCCGCCACACTCGCTTGGCCCCCCCGGTAGGACTCGAACCTACAACGGACGCTGGGTAGAAGCCAGCCGCTCTAATCCATTGAGCTACGGAGGGAAGATTCAGATTCTTCGACTAACGGCCCATCAGTAATCCCAGGTAACCTGGGGCTATGGACGACGCAACGAAAATCCAGTTCGACCACAAAATCCACTTCAGCTGCAAGTGGTCGAATGTCTGACGCCATCAAGCATCCACACTCTGGATGTCGCGATTGTTTCCTGAGCACGCAGTGAACCATACCAGCGACACCTACGACTGTAGAAGATCCAAAACTTCTCCCAGGGGGGCTGCACCCACAATGCGAGCGACCTCTTGCCCTTCCTTGAGAAACAGGAGAGAGGGAACCTTCTGCACCTTGAACCTCTTGCAAAGACCTATCTCCATCTCCGCGTTTACCTTGAACAAGGGCGTCCCAGACGTGGCCTCAGCCTCTTCCAGGACAGGATTCATGGCCTTGCAGGGCGAGCACCACTCGGCCCAGAAGTCAACCAGGACAGCGTCCTGGGTCTTGATGCTTTCATCAAATGAGTCAGAAGTAAGTTCAACCATGGTGCTTGATGCAGGAATCGAACCTGCGGCCTCTTCCGTGTCGAGGAAGCGCTCTAACCGTCTGAGCTAACCAAGCATTAGTGGAGGAGCAAGGGAATCGAACCCTCGTAGATCGTCATCATACGTTGCCAAACGCTCCCCAAGGTGGAGGCGGAGGGAATCGAACCCTCGTCTTCCAGAGTGTACCACACGATTGTACAACCATTCCAGATAAAGCGTTGGTCGCTTCGCAGCAAGCTGCTACCCGGACTTTCCCGAAAGTCGACGGTCTTTCCCGTTGTCAGCAGTCTTTCCAGCTGTCCTCCCCTACTTCTGTTGCCAGGCTGTAGGAAACAGGCCCCGTGCGACCTCGCGGCTCACGTTGACTCTAGCCACTCAACCGTTAGGTCAGGCGGCTAGAGCGAACTGCTCGTTGGCGGTTCTTGTTGGTTCCCCGTTTAACGAGTCTGAGAAACTCGGGTTGAATCTAAGTGCTACAGATTCCGAAATCGAAACCTTGTCGCCCCCTAGCTTCCGACAAGCGGAATAGTCCCCCAAGAGGGAGTCGAACCCTCACGCCCGAAGGCACCCGGTCCTAAGCCGGGCGCGTCTACCAGTTCCGCCATCGGGGGAAATGAGTGTAGGGGAGCTAGGTTCAGGCTCCCCTGTCGCCACACTTTACCGGCCTGCTTAGACCTCGTGGCTTTGATCACACATCCAGGAACTACCCTTGGTTGTTATGGGGTTTGTGCGTATCCCCTTAGCCCCTACAGACTTCTTGGCATCAGCCCTGGCCGGGGCCTCATACCAGGGGGAGCGGAAATCTCCCCCTTCCCTTTACCAACGAACCTTACTCAAGGGTCCGTCCTGGGATATAACCCTACGTCTGTAGGTTAGCTCAGCATTTCCGTTTCACAGTTCAAAATGTGAAATTCCCTATGCGTAGCGCTGAGCAGGCAGGGAGCACACCTCCTTGCGAGAGATGAGCTTTGCCACTCCGCTTTACCACCCCGATCACCCTGGCAAGGCTTTTCGAGGCTCTCTTTTCACATGCAGTGCCAGCCACATGCTCCCCCGGATTCCAGAGATGCTATCCCCGCTAAGGGTCCCTGGCGTCCGGTTCGTGGAGATTTGGACCTAACGGCCCCGCAGAATCCTGGGAAGGATCCCGCGTATCGCAGGTTGCCCTGCTATCCGGTACTCCTCAACCGTCTAACTTTTCAAGTGTCGTCCGTGGCCCCGTGGGGGCAACGGAGATAACTCTACCATGTCAGTCTTCAACTTTCAAGCGAAGGCTCCAATGTTAGCTGCATCACCAAGGCTTGCAGCCAAACGCTCAGGGCATCCAGCATGCCGCCATCAAGTGGCGTTCCGTGCAGAAGTGGATGCACTAGGCTCAGGAGGCCCAAGGCCACCAAAAACAACTTGTAGGTTCGCATGGAGCCGGTTGCAGGACTCGAACCCGCCCACACTGCTTACAAGGCAGTTGCTCTTCCTGATGAGCTAAACCGGCAAAACTTCCCAAGATGGGGAGGACTCGAACCTCCTCCTCCCCCCACCAAAGCTGACATGCAAGGGGGGTGTGCTTCCAATACACCACATATCCTGGGAGCAGGTAAAGGATTTCAGAGATGGTTCCACTGGAACATCACAATCCTCCCCCTTCCCTTACATCACAGCTAGTCCTGATTGCCTGTTGGGCCTTTAACCCAACTGGTTTCTTGTGCCTGTCAGCGTGATACAACCAGTTTTCACTGAGGTTCTTGAAAGGGTTCAGACTGGTATTTGCTCCAGTCTCCCCACCTCCTACTACCCGATACCAAAGCACCCTCGGAAGGACTCGAACCTTCAACTTCCTCGTTCGTAGCGAGACACTCTTCCATTGAGTTACGAGGGTTTAAGCGGAGCGAGAGGGATTCGAACCCCCAACCCTTGACGGGCCACCGTTTTCAAGACGGATTGGCACCCCAATGCCGGTCGCTCCAAACTGGCTGTCGCCAGTCTACCTTGGCGATCTACGGTTAGCGGAACACCGAGGACTCGAACCCCACCCCTTGCGGGGCGCATTCCTTAGCAGGGAAGCGCGGCAAGCCTTACCGCTTGATGTTCCAGAATGAATGCGCTGCCAGCGCTTTCCGTTGTGCACCGAAGTGCATGCAGGCCGACGGGGCACCACCATAAAATCTAGGCTTCGATAGTCGGGGGCGATACCCATCACTGATGGGTCATCCCACACCAACTTGAAGAAATCTACACAATCATCAACAGAACGTCCCTGAAGGTACATCTCTATACACTTGTGGACGAGAGTCCCAAAGGATGCTGCTGCCGATTGAAGTTCTACAACGTCAGGATGCTCTTGTGCCAGCTTGTACTGTAGATTGCACTCTTGAAACTTTTTGAGTAGCGACGGATTGAACTTCACCAAAAATCCCTCGCTGTGATAACTGATTCCCATCCATCGTATTCAGAAATGAGATAAGGCCCGTCAACCTCTACCACCTCTAAATCATCAGCCCCACCCGTGTGAAAGTGTTTCAAACCCAAATCAACCATCATCTGGATGATCAGATCATGGTGAGGGCCACTCCTTTGGCATAAATCCTTTGGGTTGCCACCCGACTCAATGAAGTCAATGATAGGCCGGTACTCAGCGATCTCTTTCCGCTTATCATCTGGTGCCCAGGTCGACCATCCAGCACCATAGCCTGTACTTACTAAAATCTTCGTCACATCTTCTCCAAAAGAATCAACAGAAACTGGATCTCAGCATCTGAACACTCCAACACATTCACGAGCCTAGCGAACACGTTCGCTGCCGGGAAGCGAGTCGGAGTGATCGTGATATCGAAATCACGCATGCTCCCATCCTCTAGAAGGAAGCTCAAGGAAACATCCGTTGGATACGGCTCCTCCGTTCCAGCCCATCTCTCGTTGATGTACGTCTCGCTGAATCCAAGGAAAGCCTTCTGAATCACCTCGGCAACATCACTACTGAACAGTTCCCCGTCGTGCGATAACTTGTTTCCCATGCCGCCAACGTAGCACCCACTTCTACGTATAGGGCAGCCCTCCCCATCCTTGAGGTCGAGAGTGGTGCTACAGAACGTTCAGCGGTAAGAGGAGTACTCGAAACCCATGCCTAGCGACACGATCCGTTTTCGAAACGGTCCCCAGGCCTCCTGGGTTCACTTACCGGAGCGGAACACCGAGGACTCGAACCCCATGCCATTTTTCAGACACCAACTTCTTTCCAGGAAGTGCCGACGCCTAGTCGGTTGATGTTCCATATGTTCGCTTCATCCTGCGCTGATACTCCCGTTGGTACTCACGCTCTACTGCTGGATCTGAGAATGGTATGATCAGGCAGCCACCCGACGACTCAAGCCGGTGGTGTCGCCACCTCGCTTGTGACGCTTGGCGTCAGCGAAGGTCCTGACCGGGTTCCTCTTACGGATAGGGCTACACCCACAGGAATCGAAAAGGCCACGTGTCGTGCCATTGTTGGTCATGACATACAGCTTCTTCCATTGACCCTTCTGGCTCTGGCGTGGGGCTGTAAAGTCGCGGCCCATGTTGAGCCCCTGCTTCTGACACTTCAGACAACACATTGTGCCGGTCTGGGTATGCTCACCATACTGGGAGCGCGGACCTTTCCAGGCGATGCGACAATCGAAACAAGCGTAAACGCTTCGATAGTAGTTGTAACTGTAGCGGCACATACCACTACAGTATCACATTCGGTTTCAGGCGATAGCCTTAACCTCCAAGACCTCCACTTCTGCCAGCTCATAATCTTCAAGCTGGCAAAGAATCCCGTATCTGATGACGGCTTCGTCAGGAGTCGAAGCCCTGACGACTATCGGCCCATTCGGGCCATCCAAATGCCATTCCATGGCTATTTCCTTTCCGGATGGGGCGACTGAGGAGATTCGAACTCCCACTAACAGGGACACAACCTATCGTGCTAGCCATTACACTACAGCCGCCATGACTGATTTTCAAAATTTGCACCTCGTACAGGTGCATCATGGTCCCCTCGGAAAGAATTGAACTCTCGTAAGCAAGTTTCGAAGACTCGCCACCGGCTCCACCGGCAAGGGGATGGCCCACCTTACGCAAGGGTTTGGGCGGGTACTGGCCTGCGATCCTGAACCCACAACTCGGGTTTGGTCCTTGCGCCAGGATTCTTCAGACTTCACCAGTATCGCTGGCTGTTGAAATCTGAAGTTCGCTGGAGTGGCAGGTCTCGAACCTGCAAATCCCTGATTCAGAGTCAGGTGGGTCTACCAGTTCCCCTACACTCCAATGGCCCCTGCTTGCCTCCGGGGCGGATGGCCGCAGAAGAAGGTCCTGGGGCCGGTCTCCTAAACCCCAGGACCCTCTCTGCACGATGAGCCTAAGTGGCGATGGCCACTTGGTGCATTTAGCGCCACAGGCCCAAGCCTGTAGGTCCAAGCCAAGTCATATCTAGCTTCCTTGGCCTATGGGGATACCGCTAGCCCCAAAGGAGCGACAAGCACTCCTCTTAGCGGAAACCAATCCTAGCTGGTTGGCCAGGGAGTTCCTGGACTTGCTTGGATTCGGTTCCCACGAACTTAACCGGAGATCGCCTCAGCTTGAAGGTTGTCGACACCGAAGAGTGGCTTCAGCAAGACTCCACAGTCCGCCAGGTTGTCAAAACCTCCCACTTGACGATCGATCACACAAAGAGCGCAATCCACGGCAGCCCCCAAGTGACGAAGGTCGCCAACTGAGGTAATGATCTGACCGCCTGAAGTTACGACATCCTCGATAACTAGAGTCTGCCTTCCTTCTACATTAAACCCCTCCACCAAGCGTTCTGTTCCGTAGGCCTTGGCCTCCTTCCGCACGAACGCCACCGGAAGGTCGGTTTCCAAGGATAACCCAACAGCGATAGGAATCCCGCCCATCTCCAGTCCAGCTAAACACTCGGTCTCATCGGGGATGAGCGAGACTAGGGCAGAACAGATACGTCGCAATAGTTCCGGGTCCGATTCAAATTGATACTTGTCGAAGTATCGATCAGACGTGGACCCAGAGCGAAGGGTGAAGGTACCCACCGTTTCGCACCTATTGCTTAGTTGCGATCCAAGATGCTGCAAACTGTTTGTCGCCATCAATCTGCTTCTCTGGAGCGGTTACTTCGAGGGCTGATCCAGCGATCAGCCATTAGTGGCGGGAGAGGGATTTGAACCCTCGACCTCCTGCTTATGAGGCAGGCGAGCACATCCAGACTGCTCCACCCCGCTACGCAAACTATAGCACACTGGGGTCTTCACCCGATAATCTTGGCTCATAGACAACCACGGAGAGAGGTATCCGCTAGGATTCAAGTGGAACCCATTCAGCGAAGGAAACCCATGCCTTACTTGTCTCCCACCCAAGAAGAAATAGACCTAATGACCTCTCAGCTAAGCAGTCGTCTGGGAGATGCGGAAGCGAGGCTAGAGGCTCTTGAAATCCAAGTAGCAGATTTGCTGAACTCCAGTCAGCCATCCCCGATTACTCCAACCGAATGGGGTTACAACCTTACCAGCCCCACCAACCTTGAGTCGGTGGCACTCAACTTGGGTGACCCTCAGGTTGTCAGGCTCTTTTTCTCAGGTTCTCCCGGTTCAGGGGAACCAACCTGGGCTCTGGGTAAAACCGCTATCGTTAGCTTCAAGTTCAACCCGACTCAGGCCTTCCCGGCAGAGAAGCTGCGAGCCTTCCTGGCTTCCAAGCCAGCCAACGTGAAGGCCTACGTTTGCACCTATCATGAACCAGAAGGCAACATCAGAGCGTACCAATTCACGGCAGCGCAATACCGTGACTTCGTCACAGCAACTACTTCCGTATGCCGGGAGTTCGAGAACTGTATCTCAACCCCCATCCTCATGCAATGGACCCTAGAGTCAGCCTCCGGACGGAACGTAAACGACTATCTTGAAGGAGTCGAATACGATGTCCTCGGATGGGACGTTTACCCAAGACTAGGAACCATCAAGGACATCCAGGCTCAGCTAAAGTCCATTCACGACGAATCCGTCAAGAGGGGTAAGCCTTGGCTTATTGGTGAAGTGGGGGCCGTGAAGTACGTCGAAGGACGCCAGTACCCCCGCCCTTCCTACACTGAAGCAGATCGGGCTGTTTGGATGCTTAACACGGTAGCCCAGATCAAGGCTCTAGCTGTCCAACCTCTGGCGGTCTGCTGGTTCACTTACCCGACCGATGGGCACCTCTACACTCTTGAATCAGCTGAGACGCAAAACGCCATGAAGCAAATTCTTGCCAACGGGTAAGGTTGAGAAGCCCTGTAGCCGGAGTTTTGTCATTTAAGACCATCATCCATCTAGGAAGAAACCATCTCCCTCCCCCTCGCGGGGGTGCACCAACCCGGTCATAATGGGCCTGGCCGACCTAGACCTATTTGGCTTACTACAGCTGAAGTTTACTCAGCCAGGAACATTACTGCCCTGCTGGGGGTCTCTTACACCCCCTCTTCCACCTACTGACCTGTGCCCTGAGGGCCATCGGCCGTCCGTTCGCTATGCACTTGTTGTCCTCTCGCGAGGCCCGGTTTAACCCGGCAGCTTTGCCATATGTAGCTCCGAACTTCCTCTACTTTCGCAGCGATGGTCCAGGCTTCTCAACACTAGTGTCGGTAGAGGGACTTGAACCCTCACGCCCCTAAGGGCACTAGCCCCTCAAGCTAGCGCGTATACCAATTCCGCCATACCGACAAGTATGGTCGAGATGGGGGGAATCGAACCCCCGTCATACGGTCCCAAACCGTAAGTTCTACCATTGAACTACATCTCGTAAGGAGGAGACCCCTCAGTCTCACCACTTTGACGTTGCGGGCAGGTGACGCCCGGATGGTGCGGTATGCCGGATTCGAACCGACTGTCTTCTCGTTGGCAACGAGACGCATCGCCAGCAATGCTTATACCGCCAAGGTGGAGCCCGCGAAGGGATTCGAACCCCTACTTTCTCGTTACGACGGAGACGTGCTAGCCATTAACACTACGCAGGCATGGAGCCCCCAGGGAGAATCGAACTCACCTCTTGTAGCGTACCATGCTACCGTGCTATCCATTACCACTATGGAGGCCTGACAGTGATTGAGGCTCACTGTGGGCCTGAGAACTCTCCTACCCATGGCCTTGGGTCGCCTGATTTACCTAATATCCGACTTGACGGTACTTCCCCGCCCTTTTTCAGGCAAGCGCACGGATGGAACGAACACCCGCAGGGCCGAGCACATACGATACTACGTAGCTCCCCTCAATGTCGCTAGAGGTTTCTACCATTGTACCCCACCCGCTACGCGATTGTGTAGCAAGCCTGGTAGCAACGCATGTGCCGGGTATCGCACATGTTACCCTAGCCGGTTTTTTGTTTTACCATGGATCAGCTGTATACATGCTCGGGTTAAGAGCCCTCGCCACTGTCCAAGTTCCGTGTGACCTTCACGTTCACGTAGTTGGCTAACGTTCCATGCCCGTTATTTAATATGCTCGTTCAAGCATAACCAACTACCGCTCTGAGCCTAAGATCTCTTTGAGGTCGGACTGTCCTCACCCTACAGATGTCTTAGCATCCCTGCACTGAACGGACTGGGAGCACAACCCGTTCCTGATTGCCCCGAAGGGCTCTCATCGTTCTCCGCAGAGGAATCGAACCCCTAGCTTCTGGGCCAAAACCAGACGTGTTTCCGTTACACCATCGGAGAATAGTGGAGTCGCGGGGAATCGAACCCCGATCTTCTGGTTGCAAACCAGAGGTAATGGCCCTTATACGACGACCCCAATTGGTGCACCTACGAGGAATCGAACCTCGGTCAGTCGGATGTAAGCCGACCGCTCTCCCATTAAGCTATAGGTGCTCGGTGCGGGCACCAGGGATTGAACCTGGGTCACGCAGATATAAGCTGCGTGGGGGCAACCAGCCCCCCCTACCCGCTAGATTCGACCACAGTGGGGGCGGTGGGATTCGAACCCACAACGGTCTTTCGACGCCGAGTTAAAAGCTCGGTCCCTTCAGCCATTCGGTCACACCCCCAGAAGGCCATAAGATCTGGCCCATTTGCGAACAGCATTATCGCTGACGCCGTACTTGCTAGCAATAGCCACCCATGACATTGATGCAATCTCCTGCCTGAGAACTTCAGGAGAAGGTCTTTCAACCTTCCGGCTAGCTATCCTAGCACATCTATCTGAACAATACAACTTGTTCTTCGTTGCCGTACCACACCGCATGCAATCAACAGTGGGTGCTGAGTGCTTCTCTTTGTGTTGATCGACACTAAGCACTTCTAAGTTGTCCAGAGCATTGTTTGTGCGATCTTCGTCAATGTGGTGGACATGTTCATCTTCAAGAAGTGGTCGACCGAGTGCTTGCTCCATCAGATATCGAGGATACGACTGGCTCGTATAAACCCCATCATCACTGATGAGCACGACGATTAGTCGTCCTTCTTTGCCGTTGGAATACGGACCGTAGACCCTCATGGTGAAACCTTCTTGCTGACTGGACGAATCCAGAGCGGAAGAGGAATCCAGATCCTCTCGTGGCCCTTGCCCTTGCCGAAGTCATGTTCGATCTGCACCTTATGTCTGCCCATGCAGGCGAACTTAGAACGACGTACGTTCCAATAGTGTTTTGCATTCAGAACCTTCTTGTGTTGACCTACCTTCTTATTGGCGGAAGGTACGGCGATGACTGAGAGCCATCCGGTTCTTTGGATGCGCATGGTACCTTTCTACGATGGCACGGGGGGAAGGAATCGAACCCTCGCTACACTTGGGTCAGAACCAAGCTGGCAAACCAGCATGCCACCCCCGTATGGTGGTTCCGGCCGGAATCGAACCGGCAACCCCCGTCGGGGCGACATCCATGTATCTGACTACAGAAATCGGGTGCTAGGGCGGGCTTTCCCCCGCAATCCTTTCGGACCACCCGTAGTGGGCATACTCGGATTCGAACCGAGAATCCTGGAAGTTTGAGTTCCGGTGCTTTGCCAGTTAGCACATATGCCCTAAGTTTCTCTTGCTATTCTTCCAAGTAGGCGTTTGAGCGTGACATGCGCTGTCTGGGTGGAAGCCAGGTGCTCTGCCAATTGGGCTAGACAGACATGGTGCCGGAGGAGGGATTCGAACCCCCTAAGCTCAAAAGCAACTGATTTACAGTCAGCCCCAACTCACCGTCGTTGGCGCTCCGGCGTGGAGCGATAGGTACGATGGTGTGCCACATCCATGGTTCGATGTAGCGGTTAGCCCACTGCTTGTGCAGACCCAAAGGCTTGCCCTTGTCGTCAAGCGGGCCGAGCTGTGATAGCTCTCGCACACCCTCAACGCAGGCATCCCTCATGCGCAGGATGATCTCCTCAGCCTTGGCACGATCCTCGTCGGTCATGGGCGTTACCGCCTGCATGCCCGGTTGGTTATACCTATAGTCCACCGGCAAGGCTGGATCATCTTCGATCCTGCTTAGCTGCTTCCACGTTGGGATGGCTCGACTAGATGCCGAGTTTCGAAGCCACTCTGACCAGACTGAGTTACACCCCCGTGGCGCTCTATCCGGGACTCGAACCCGATTCTCAAGCTTGACAAGCTTGGGTGGTAACCCATACACCAATAGAGCAGGTGCCCCCTCTCCCCTTGCTAGCAGGAGATGACTTAGGAGGACTTTTAGGTCAGTCTGGTTTCCGGTACCCTGACGAGTATCAGTCGACAAGGCTGCCTTGCAGCGCTACAGGGACAGGCGCGTTACCTGCCATCACCGGCACACCCCTGACTTTTGGGTGCTTCGCTCTTGTAGAAGTGGACGGGTTGGACGTTGGCGTCTCAGCCACAAGAGTACGTCGCCCCATTACCGCTGAGTCGACCCGTCATAGATCTATCAATCTAGCCTTTCCACAAGAAGTCGGGGAAGGGCTTGAAGGTCTTGTCTTCTAAGCTATCTAGACTCCAGATCCCTTGTGGTGGGGTTAGACCCGTTCGATTGAGGCGCTCATTGACTGCCTCATTGAATGCCTCCTTGTTCCAGTAGACACCGCTGTCGCCAGAGTACGAAAACTCTGACAGACGTATGTGTTGACCGGGGTGAGGAACAGCTTCTTCAAGGGAAGCCCTCTGGTCGAACTTGAACTTGAGTTCAATTGTCCCGGAGAGATCCACGGCTGTCACAGCTTGAGTCCCATCCTCCAAAGTTTCAACCTTCGTCACCCAGAGGGTGCCGGGAGCGTATACCATCGTAGACATGGGGGGCATCTTAACACCCCTAACTACAGAAGCTCTGGGACCAGGATTCGAACCCGGAACTTTCGGGTAACAACCGAACGCGTTCGCCATTTACGCCATCCCAGAATGGTTCCGGTCTCTCCCGGATGTCAAACCACTCACGCAGGTTTCGCCTCGTGGTTCCTCTCAGATTCGAACTGAAGCCTCTGGGTCTTCACGCCAGCGTGCCATTCCAACTACACCAAAGAACCATGGTACTCCTGGGGGGAGTCGAACCCCCACACCCGAAGGCAACTGAGTTTGAATCAGCCGCGTCTGCCAATTCCGCCACAGGAGCATGACTGAAGCGCCCTTGCCCAGAGTCGAACTGGGTCAACTTGCTTAGGAGGCAAATGTCGGTATCCCACCGCAAGGGCAGTTGTTTAGCACCCCCACGGGGATTCGAACCCCGTTCTCGGACTTGAAAGGACCACGTCTTAACCCATAGACCATGGGGGCAAGTTTGTGTGGTCCGGTTTTCAGAGCCACACTAGTGGGTGTGAGAGGATTTGAACCTCCACCAATCGGGTAAGAGCCGATCATGCTAGCCGTTAACACCACACACCCATGAGTTGACCGCATAAAGTGCACTTGCGGCCAACTTATCATCGCGTAGGGCATTTGAGCCCCCCACTCGGCTCCGGCTGTCTATTCGCTGTTCCTCGGCAGCTAGCCGCCCTAACCCCTAGGAGGATGAATCCTGTGGGAGGGGAGGATTTTCTTGCGTCGGCATGGAGAGAGTTGAACTCCCATTTCGACCTTATCAGAGTCGCGTCTTAAACCGTTGGACCACATGCCGTAGTGTCGGATTGGGATGACTTTCCCTCAAGAAGTCCGACAGCTCCTTTGTGGGGGTGAGAGGATTCGAACCTCCTGAAGCCTTTCGGGCCAGCAGGGTTACAGCCTGCCCCAACTCTCCAACGTTGGCGCACCCTCATAGGTGCGCGGATTCTCTCTGGATACCGCGTAGGTCACACAACTTTGCCATGTGTCGGCTCCGATACTCTATCGGTAGTACCTGGCCAACTTGCGAAGAAGGTCAGGATGGAGGTTCCGTGCCGGTGGGAAGGAGTGTACGTCCTGCCCATTCGCTCCGACTCTAGTTCCCCTTTTCGGGGCGCTACCCCGACATCGAGTCCAATTTCTGTCGACTTACTCCAGGCTTGGACTAGGCCTAGAACTGGATCATGGCACCCGATGGGAGAGTCGAACTCCCGCTTCTTGACTGAGAATCAAGCGTCACTACCGCTAGACCAATCGGGCATGCGAGGGAGTGTCACCTCCCCCGTTGCAGAAGTTGTCTCTCTTCTCTTGCCTGATTGGATATGGTCCAGTCAGGAGGACCCTTCACCCACATCAAAGTCGGGTGTCAACGCTTTCGCGACCACTTACTATCTTTGGGCCAAAGCCCTAGCACGCCCTGGAGGAATCGAACCCCCGCCTTAACTGGTTTGGAAGCAGTTTGGTCACCATGACCTAAGGCGTATATGTTGTTGGCAGGAGTGCAGAGAATCGAACTCTATCGACAAGGGTTTTGGAGACCCTCCGGCTACCTCAGCCTCACTCCTAAGTTCTACTACCCCAAGTGCGTTCCCTGTGACAATTAGCGCAGACTACATCACACTTGTCTATCTCTTCGTTGAGCTTCTTCCACGAACCTCGTTTCATCAGCGTGTTGATTACGCCAGTCTTCTCAGCGGGATCACGATGATCGAAGTCCATTACATGTGGTGGGTAAGCTACCCCACAGTCCATGCATGGTTCCGACTTAAGCTGATTGACGTAATCTTTCATCTTCTGGTACTTGATGCGGTTTCGCTCGTAGTACTGTTCTCGATTTTCTCTGTAGTGATTCCTCCTAGAAGCTCTTGCCCGTTCATCTAACGGGTCCTTGTAGGCCATGTTGCTGACCTTACCACGCATTTCTTCATTTGTCAAGTCTGTGTTTGAAGTCACAGCGAGGGAGAGGTCCAGGTGGCCTGGAGTCCGCTTCTACCTACCTAGGTTCGCTGCTTCAAACGTTGATTCAGCTACCCTGGGCGGGAGCAAACTCTTGGGCAATCAACCAATTGCCTGGGAGTGAGCGCGACGTCGCCACCTGCTCGGAGCGCTTATAGGCTCTCAGTGTGGATTTCGTCGCCATGTCAAAAACTATAGCACACCCATCTACGCAAGTCAAAACGCTTGGCTACAGTCCGTGTTTTCCGGGCCACTTCGTCTACTAGAATTGAGATCATGTTGAACTTTCTAGCCGCCGCGACAGATGGGATCACTCTGGATTCAGCCCTGACGGCTTTGAACTTAGGGCTGGCAGGCATCGGCCTGCTTGCTTTCACTAGAGGATGGATCGTTCCAGGAAAGACCTATGAGGAATCTCTCCGCAGGGAGGCTGAATCTCGGGCCGAGATAACTAAACTCAACAAAGCGATGAACGACAAGTTTCTGCCTGAACTCCAAAAGGCTAGAGCTGTCCAGATCGCTTTAGGCCAACTAGTGGACCGAGTGGCAGCCTTCGTGGAGAAGGAGGAATCCCGTGAGTCTTGAAGTTGAGAGACTAGATCGAGCTACGGCCCTGCATTCGGAAAGCAACGCCATGCTCATCGCCAAAATCAAGACACTGCTGTCAAGACTCCAGGAGCCAGCTCAGGCATCTTCAACCCGGAGTCAGCGATAAACCTAGACGGATCAACCTTCACTCCCTTGTCGTTGACGGATGGCACTCCAATCTTCAACGTATCTTGGGCACGAGTGAAGGCAACGTAGGCTGCTCTACGCTCCGAAAGGTAACTCCCCTCCTTCTTAGCCATGATGTGAGGGAGGGAATCGTCATGCATGTTCGACAGCCACACCACGGGCCACTCGGATCCCTTGCTGGCGTGGATGGTGCAGATCTGGGTAGCATCCTTGGACTCAATCTGAAGACGTGAACACTCGTCAGTGAAATCAATCAGATCCTTGATGGATGAGAACCTTCCGGCAACCTCCAGCAAAGTTTCGATGTTCTCGATCCTGCTGGAGTCAGCGTCATCCTCGATCCCGTTCGTCTTTCGGAGCCAGTCAATGTACCCTGTGGAATTAAGGACCATACTGATGGCTGACCTGGGGCTGATAGGAGTTCCCCCTGCTTCCCTCAAGGAGATGAGCAGGTCGGAAAGGTCCACTGCTGCCTGGCGCTGCTTGGGGAACAGCTTCTTTCCAGGGTACGAATCAGTGAACCTGATGGCCTGAATGACATCATCGTTGTACTTTTGGGCATTCCCTCGAACAGCGTCAACAAAGGCCCCACCGAGAAATCTGGTCGGACGATTGATGATCTTCGACAAGTAATCCCATCGCTCGTCACCGGCCCCGTTCGCCAGGCGGAGGTAAGCCATGATATCCCCAACCTCCATGCGGTCGAAGAACCCTCCACCCTTGCACCAGTAAGGCAACCCCGCTGCCACGAAGGCAGTCTCAAGGTCTGCTGACTGAGCATTGGTGCGAGTCAGGACGGCCACATCACCACCCCTGAGGCCAGACTCCCTCATGGAGAGAACGTCACTAGCGATGTAGTGGGCCTGGTCCAGCGAGTCAATAAACGAGTGTACTTCGATGGACCCCCCCTGACCTCTCACGGAAACCTGATCCTTCATGCCGAGGCCAGAGATCAACTTGTTGACCACGTCAACGACGGGCTTCACGCTCCGATAGTTGTTGACGAGATCAACACGAAGCGCACCCTTGTACCTTCCCATGAAGTTCTCAAAAGCCTCAGGGGAAGCGCCCCTGAACTCGTAGAGCGACTGCCGAAGGTCTCCCACGACGGTCAAGTTGGGGCTCTCCGACGGGGGTGCGAGCATCTCAAGAAGCCCCCACTGCAAAGAGTTGGAATCCTGGCACTCGTCCACCAAGAAGGCTTTCCAGGTCCCCTTGGCGAGAGCCAGGGCCTCAGGGGAGGACTTCAGTAGATCGTAACCCTTCAGGAGCATATCATCGAAATCGATGAGGTTCTCAGTCCCCAGGGCCTTCTCGTACATCGGGTACACCTTCGCAGCAGCGTAGATGTCAGAATCCCGCGGGGCAGAGTCGACAGTCTCCTGGATCTCAGGGTCATAATGGTGGATGCCAGAATTCTTCCAACGCCCAATCCACCCCAAAACCTTGCCCACGTCAGCGTTCAAGTTGAGAGCATCCGGAGTCTTCCTGCTCGCAGGTCCAAGGAAATCCTGAACTACCTGCTTCCTCTTGTATTCCTTCGCCAATCCAGGGAGTTGCTGACCTCTGGCCTCCATCCATCGGTTCATGAATCGGAACATCAGCGAGTGAAAGGTCGAGATGACGAGATCATCTGAGTTCACAAGTGGCTGCACTCGCTCACTCATCTCCTTAGCGGCCTGTCGAGTGAAGGCAGCGACGAACATCTCAGAAGGGTTGACACCGTTCTCGACCTGATAGGCAATCCTGGATACGATGATTCGGGTCTTCCCGGAGCCAGCCCCAGCCATGACAGCGAGCGGCTCGAAGGGAGCCGTCACGGCCTTCTTCTGTTCAGGGTCAAGTCCATCCAGGTAGTTCGTCATGAGGACGACGATACAGCATCCATCTCCGCCTGTCAAGCGAAGACCCATAATATAGACTCGGGATCATGCTCAGCGACAAGGACATCAAGTACATGAAGTGGTCACTCCAGGGGGCCGACCTCTTCTCCACCTGCTCGAAGGCCCAGTACCTCGCCATCATCCTTGACACCCACGGAAGGGTTGTCGGCACAGGGTACAACGGTGTGCCTTCAGGTATGAAACACTGCGTTGACGGTGGATGCCCCCGAGTCGTCAACAACGTCCCATCTGGAACCCCATACGACTACGGCCCAGGGCTCTGCTACGCCATCCACGCTGAAGCTAACGCTATCCTTCACTCAGATCGAACAGCGAGACTGGACGGAACCATCTACGTTGGTGGGGTTCCGTGTTTCGGATGTGCCAAGCAGATCGCTAGCTCTGGGCTAGGTAGGCTCGTCTACCTCCAGAACGAGGCCTCAAGGACGGACGCTTCTCAATCCTTGGAGCTGATAGCTTCCGTGGGGATCGAAGTAGCTGGGGTGGACCCCACCCTCCTCAAAGAATAAGTTCGACCCGTTTGCGTTGCTTGCCCTTGATCCCAGTAAGGACCTCGAAGGCCCCCGATATGGCGTCACAGTTGTGTACGACTAACCCGTTGGCCGTGTATTCGTTCACGTCAGCGACTCTGAGATTGTAAACTGTTTGCGTTGGGGCGGCTTCAACTGAAATAACAGGCCATACAACTCCAGCTTCAACACGCTTGCCGTCCTCTTGTCCTCTCGCCTCGAATTCAACGCGTGGATGTAGCGGTTTAGACGGCCATCTCGAACTCAATTCTTCAACTAGATCTACAGCCTGAGAACGTGAAATCCTCACAGTCCATTGGGGTCTGCCTTGATATTCAACCCTGCCCAAAGTGGGGTTGTATCCAAGATGGAAAAGGATCTCTCGAACCTGATAGATCAATTGCCTGTTGGCAAGACTCATCCCGAGGTCTCCACGCTCATCAATGTGCCCATCTTCGAGGAAAATTTCAAGAACAAGCTGTCTGAGTAGGTTGTCGCCCCAGTTGAACCATTCCGATGGGATGCTCTTGTTTTTGCCTACTCCAACTCTATTTTTCAAAGAAGATGGTGTGAATTCTCTGAGATCAGTAGTAGCCGCACCGCTTTCGGTTCGACTCGGCCAGGAATTACACAAGCCTCGCTGCTCGCCCGACTCGACCATCTCTTGAACTGTTTCCCATCCGACCTCTTCCCAATACCTTTGAAGCCTCGGACGCTCTGCATGCTTACGATATTCACGCTTCTTTGCAAAAGTCAGTAGCGGATGATTTGGTGTTACAACGAGTGCCTCGTTTCCTCCGACTCGGAGCTTCACTGTTGGGGCTTCCCTTTCAAAAGTTTCGAGAACTTCCTTGAATCCAAACCTTGTCCACACCATATCACCAACGCTGACATCTTGAATTTCCACATACCCACGATCGGTACGCACTAGCGTCCCGGCACCAAAACACTGGTCATCGTGGATGGAGGACTTCTTAGAAGCTAGCGGATCGAAAGCCATCACCTCGTCCAAGAAGGCCGTCACCCAATCCCCTCTCACCAAGAAGATTTCCTTGCGCTTGGCCTTGGCTGCCCAGTTGTTCACCCTCTTGCCCTTGTCGGCAGTGATGGAGTTGCCGTCAAAGTCGAAGCCGAGAAGAACGTTCCTAGCGTAGTGCGATATCTGAGAGAGGCCAGCCTGACCTGGGTCCTTTTCCATCCTAATCTTGACGTGGTTGCCGTCTTCCCATGCTGTTTGCAGGACTCGACGTTCGACATCAGCAGGCCCAGCCCTAAAACGCCTCATGTCCAAAATGAACATGTAGCCATCCACGATAGCCACCTTGGCTCCAGCGGTCCAGTCAGGGTCGGGGTTGGAATCGGATGGGGCTGAGCCTGCCAAATCCCAATACCTGACGCAGTTCATGAAAGCTTCAGCCGGGACATCCTCGGGGGCGATAATCGGGAAGTCGTCACGGTCAAAGAGGTTGCCTGTCTCCTCCGCGTACCAGTCACCGAACTTCAGCCTGGCTCTATCCACGCTCGAAAGACGGTCAAGGGCCTCCCCGTATGACTCGATGTCAACGTAAGGATTCTCCTCGAACCCGCAAGGGATGAAAAGCCTCTTACTGTCTTTGTGCTTACCTTCTTCAATGAAGTAACGTCTCACCCAGTTTGGAGCAGGGTTGGTGGCAGACCTTGCCCTCAAGGGTACCTTAGCCAAGGGGGACCCAGAAGCAGCAGAGGGGCGACGGATACGAGAGATCAGATACCTGTAGTGGTTCTCTCTGATCTCGGTTAACTCATCGAACCCACAGTTTGCAGAAACAATCCCACCTTTGATGATATAGTGGGAACATGAATCAACTGTCAGGTCCCGAGTATCCACCTCACCCACTGGGGCCATTTCACAAACAGCGGAATACACGTCCTGAAGTGACGAGGTACAAATTTCCGACGTATAGGGGTGGACATACGATATGCCGCCCATCGGGATACATAGCGGAATACTGCCCCGACCACCCTCATTGCAACAAAATTGGTCAGGTTGCCCAGCATCGCCTCGTGATGGAGGGAGGCCTCGGTCGTCTGCTCTTGCCGGGAGAAATTGTCCACCATCGAAACCGGGACAAGAAGGACAACCGTCTAAGCAATCTCTCCCTTGAGACGCCTCAGACTCACGCCAAGGAGCACTATCCTGAGTCCTTGATGGCGGGGGTGTATGGGAAGGCTGACCTGAATGAAGGGCAGGTCCGTACAGCGCTAGCGGGGCGAACGACACGAGAAGCCGCTGACTTGTTAGGAGTGCATCCTCAGACGTTGAGAAATAGGTTCGATCACTTGCTTCAGAAACGACGCAGCCCTGGTGAACCGCTGCCCCTTGAGTTGCAATGGAAGCTGCGGGAGATGGCCCTTGATCCCGGCATGAGCCAATCTCGTGCTTGCCGTGAACTTGGAGTGTCGCCTGGAACCCTGAAGACGTGGTACCGCTCTCTAGGTTTGTCTTGGCAGCGAGCGAAGTCGGGGCCACCCAGCACCCGTCGGTAGACAGCATGCGATGCCCTTCACCGACCACTACTGAGGAACCGTTAGGAGTGGTGACCTTCCAAGCTGGCTTCATTCCGGGGCTATGGGTTCTCGTCACCTTCCTAGCCCCTTGAAGTGTCTGAACCTCGTCACCCACTTCAATATCTTCAATGGGACGCCACGACCCGTCCGCCATGAGGACAGGGGTCGACTTCTCGACGCAATACTGAACCTCCATGCCCTTGTACCTGAGGTGGTCATCAGGGCCATCCAGATATCCGAAAGAGAGCGTGGCTCCCGACGGGAACACAGCGGTATTCGACTGCTTCAACCAGCGAACTTCTGGGTACTCGGAAAGCCACTCCCTGGCCCTATCCATGATGGCTCCGGGGAGGGCCAGGTCAGCGAAGGTGTTACGGAAGATGATGGCAGCGTAACCTGGAACGTCGCAATTGTGCGTCGGAACCATATTCTCTCCAACAAGGAAGAGGTGGTCTTCTGAGCCAACAGTGAGGCACTGAACAAGCCTGGATTCGTTCAGTCTTTCGACCTTGGAAACGATCCATCGCTTCTGCATTCGGGTGTTGGTCCGCTTTCGCTCCACGCTCTGCTTTTGCTTGGCCTTCTTTCTGGTCAGCCTGAACACATACTCGTCGGCCGGGAAGGAGACTAGCCATCCGAACTTTTGCTCTCCGGATGGAGTCGTGTGCCATTGCTTGGAACGAGTAGCATGCCACCCAAAGGAGCTGACTAGCTCTACTACGGCTTCCACCAGCAATCGGTTAGTGCTGAAGAATATTGGAGTACCCCAATGAGCATCCGTCGTCCCGTCGGCATCCATAAGGCCTTGCAGGAGAGCCAACCTCTGCCCCTTCGAGGCCCGAAAGTAGGCTTGAGGTACATGCTTGTCTATCAGTACGCCAGCCCTTTTCAGATTAGTTCTAAGCCCAAGGTCATGCCAGTGATGCTCTCCATCGCGTGCTATCTCGTACCCTACTCCCCTGAGGGCTTCCTCTACCTCTCTGTCAATGCCAACCGCACCCCCGTCACCCCATGACCTATCTCCAAGCCAGACCACAAGCCAGACCCCAAGCAAATATGGGTCCACTGGAAGTTCGATTTCAGGCAGATCAAGAGGCTTGGAGTCCAAGATGCTCCATTGTGCTGCGGGCTTACGCCCGCGGGACGTCCTCTGGGTACGGAACATTTCAGCAGTAGACACTGTTCTCGTGGGGAGGTGTTCTCCCCCGTCTGGCGACATCCTGTCGGCTAATGTCTCTGCTGCCCAAAGGTGCTTACCATCGGCAACTATAGAGTATCCTTCATTGAAGTACATCTCGTAGAGATCAGAGGACCACTCAGGCTGCGTTTTGGCCAGGACGGGCACCGGAACACCGTTCTGGTCAAACACCATGTCACCTACTTCAAGCTTCCCTATGGTGGACCAGCCTTCCGGGGTAGGGACGGGGGTGTCCACGTCCAGCGGGTACTGCAACGCTGCCATTAAAAGGGCGTCCGAGTTGTGGGTTACGATGAAGGAGCGTCCGATGCGGAAAAGGCCGCGAGGGTTGGCGACCTGGATGCACTGTGTTAGCTGGGGCTCAGCTTCCTCGATGGATTCGATAGGGCGATACTCGGTGCGATTCATCTTTGAGTCGAAGTCGCATGCCAACCAGCGATCCCTCTTGAACGGCAGCCTGAAGAAGCACTCGGGACACTGTGAGACTTGAAAGCGCCAGGCCTTACCTTCAAACTCGGGGTCTTGATTCTTCGTCTTCTTGAACTGGAAGACGGAGGGCTTGAATCCCATGGACCAGAACAAGGACCAAAGCTGCTCGCACATGTCTTCGGTGGCGAGACATATCTCCATGCGCCCTCTTTCAGCGTCGATGTAGCCGTCCGTATCGAAGAATCCCGAGATGAACGACTTCTTGTCGTCGTGCGAGGTGAGGAAGATCCAGTCTGGGATTCGTTTGCCAGCGAGGAAGTTTTCGGCCCTCAAGTGCCTCTTCAAGCTGACGCCATTGCTGTCGGTGAGGGCCAGTCCGAACATGTCCTGCCTGCCTTCCCGCTCCATGACGGTAGCGACTCTGACATCCCATCCATCTTTCTGGAGTTCAGGGATTAGGTCGTCAGCATAGGACTCACTTGTCCAAACATACCCGTTATCGATTCCCCCATCTCCCAACCAAACTCCGAGTGTGTAAGGGGGAATCTCTGACTTCCACTCTCCGGCCCCATTTAGGGGTCCACCATTCGGAATGGAGAGGCGCTTACGTTCAGACTCTTGAAGCTCGATGACTTCTTCAGTTGTAAGCGTTGTTGTGTAGTCCCAAATAGAGGGGCGCACATAGGTCTCACGAGCTTCCTGAGCGCGCTTGGAGTTATGGAGGGCAGCCGCCTCGGCAGTGCCCTTAGCTCGCCCGTCTGTAGCCTCTAGACGCTCCTTCTCGGACCTACCCCTCAGCGCTCTCTTGGCGCGCCTAGCGGCCTTCCAGTGAGGGTCCGTGCGCTGGTAGGCCCCCCTCTGGTTCTCGTTGGCGACATTCCAGCGGTGGGTTCTCCCTGCGATCACATCCTCCCCGCCACTAGAGACGTTGTAACACTTATCAGCGAATACTTCGGACTTGGCCAGGACTTGGGTCGGCTCTCCGTCCTGGTCGAAGACATAATCTCCCACCTTCAGTGAGCCGATAGTCTTCCATCCCTCTGTCGTCAGAATAGCTGTGGAAACTCTCAGATTTTTGCCACCACTTGCCGCTCCACCGAATAGAACTTCTAGTGCGTCGGTGCGCAAGAAGGCTTTCTGCTTAGGGTGTGGCTCGTGGGGTGAGTAAAGGGGTGGCTTGGGTTCCAGGAAGTCGCGGACTTTCTGCCAGTCAACATCCTTGGGGGTCTCGTCAGGCATGGTGTCTACATTGTATCAGATCAATGTTAGTTGATCTGAAGGGATCTCGTAAGCACGCTCATTGTTCATGATGCGGTCCATCTTCTCCCCCCACGCGCTTCTTGGTCCAGGGTGAAGCAATCCGTCGTGAATGTCATCCAAAACGGTCCTACCCTTGGGTGGGCCTTGAACCCTTCCGTCACCAAGCATCGGAAGACGATCCCTACAATGAGCATCTACTACCGTCCACTTGTTCCTGGCTAGCGGCCAGTGAGCCCCGCTGGACACGGCTGCCCTGTAGTCGTTCCACGCTGACAGGTACGAGAACCGAAGGTGCACCATACTGTGGCACCTTACACAAAGGAAGATTGCTCCAGTGATGGGTTCGCTGTAGTCTTCCAGGTGGGCGATGATCTCCCCTGGAACGTCCCCATACACCCCGCAGGCCGTGCAGTTGAGTGGGCGAACAAGGAACCCCCGCTTATACGCCCAGGTTTGGATGCGTCCACCCTTGTTGCGTTCTTCTCCGGTAAACCCGTTGTAGTCAGACATCCTTCACTCTCAAGTAAGCACAACCCTTTAGGGTCTCATCTACATAGTATCGCGACTCTAGGCAACGAATCTCGGTGGCCGTATCAGGTACGGGATGCACAGACCTGCCTTGGTCTGCCCGACCCTCGATCCAGATCTCCTTGATTCCCGCCTCGGCCACGGCAGCAGACCAAATCCTTGACCACTCCCAGTCCACTGTCTGATCTGGCGTATTGCCAAACAACTCACTGATGCATCTGCGGGCCACGATACCCGTAGCCTTACGCTCCTTGATGAGGTTGACGAAAGCCGGTAGGGTTCTACGTTCAATGAACATCTGGAAAAACTCCATCTCCACCCCAAACTTCTTGGCCCGGACGATGTTCTTCTCTAGAAGTTCGACCCCCACAACGTCGATTCCAGTTTTCTCTGAAATTCGAGTACCCAGCAGTCCGGTGGCGCAACACATATCGATCACGCTGTCGGCCTCAAAGGTCTGCATGAACAACGTGAAGATGTTGTCATGGATGCGCGGAAACTTTCCTTCATCTCTCCATGCAGCAAGGTATGATTCATCGTTGTATCTAATGCCCATCAGTTGATCCCTTCCACTCCGCGAGACAGCAAGAAGTCCTTGAACACTTCATTCTGAAGGAGCGGTCTATGCACCTGAATGAGCTGCACCCCTGGCCAAGGATTCGCTTCGATGATCTTGGGTCCAGAGTCAGTTATCATGACGTCCCACCCGCAATACAAAAGCCCTGGACGCAACAAGTCGTGGGCGGTCGCCAGCATGCCGAGCGTCTCCTGCCAATACGGCAGCTCTACACCTTCTATCTTGGTCCCTCTTTCAGGGTGGACGAGCCAGTCCTTCTTATCGAAGAGAACTGGGATGCGCTTGGAACCACCACCTTCGCGGCCGTCCATAGGGGAGAAGTCCTCCCTGGTCCCCTTGAGGACTCCATCCTCAACCCACGTGGTGATGCCACCCAGGGACCAGTTGTCCTTGAATCCCGAGAAAAAGGTGCCCCACTTGTGTACAGCGGCAGCTGCATGCATCTCTCCTTCGTGCCAGAAAGTCAAGATCCGAAGTCCGTTGGCAGAATGGGGCCAAATTGCTCTAGCGTACTCTCCCTGCTCACACATTTCCGTGACGATGTAGTCGACTGACTCCTCTTCGGAGTCCCTCATGTAAGTGAGGAATGAGCCTCGATCTAGGCCAGAAGAGAATCCCGCCACCCCCATTCCTTGAGACCCGCTAGCGGGCTTGACTACAACCGGGTTAGTTAGCCCCTCCAAGTCTCCCTCGTAGGCCCCATCCGTGAAGACCCCCAAAGTCCTGATACAGAAGCCTTCAGGGAGCACGGATGGAAGTCCTCGCTTGTCATTGAAGAACTCAGCGTTGGAGTTGACGCAATCGTCAGCGCTTTGGGTAGAGAAGTCCGAAAGGTAGTCCTCCAGGGGTGCATCCTTGTAGAGGTGGTGGCTCCACTGGTAGAAGTGGTCCAGGTTAACTGTTGTCCTCTTGGCTACGCTCAAACTCAAGTCGCTCCTCCTTTGAGAGATTCCTGGTCTCAATGGGCTTCCAGGCCTTGGAATAATTCCAGTTCTGGAGGTCCCTACTCTTCAGTAGGGAGCGATCATACAGCAGTTGAACTTCACCTGGCGTCATCCCCATCTTCTGGATCAGTTCATCTGGAGTGGCGTCATGAACGTCAATCAACTCTTGCACAAGGTCACTCATCCTCAAAGCGGCATGGGTGCCCTTGGCTCGATTGATCCTAACGGTCATCATCATGGCCTCCCTGTCGGGGAGGTCCAAGGCCACAAAGGGAACCTCACCCTCATAGCGATCCAGGAGCCCTGGATGGGTCTTGGCCAGGTGAGTTCGGTGAAATCCATCAATGATCAGCATGTCCTTGTTTCCGATGATGGGGTGGACCCATCCGGTGGACAGTATCGACTCCGCCAGGAGATCAAGTTCCTTGTTGAAAACCACGTTAGGGTTCCAGTGGTTCGAACGAAGCTTGAAGGCATCCACGGACTGGACGTGGAAAATCGGATCATTCTGTAGCATTCTTGGTTCCTTTGTGAGCCTTGCTGTCAACGTACACGCCCGCCATCCTCTGTTTTATGGTGCCGAAAGCAATATTTCTCAACAGTAGGTCGATTGGATAGTTCTCTGGATCCTTCTGGTGCCTCATCTTCCACAGCTTGACGCTCTCAAAGGCTAGCTGTTGGTTAGCTTCCGGTACATTCTCCTTGATGTACCTCATGACCCCGTTGAACCCCTTGCCCTTGTAATCCCTGATGATGGCGTCCTGATCGAAGTCATCCCAGTATCGGGACTGGTCGAGCATGTCAGGGAAGACCTCTACGATGGACTGATAGAACTCTGGCTCAATGCTTGCTAAGGCCTTGAACTTCTTGGCTGCCACAACATGCAGGGCTGTGGAGACTCTAAGTCCTATTCCCGCTATGTCCTGTGCTTCGTAGACCGGGCACCAGTCTTCCCCGCAGTCGTATATGTACTTGAGTACATCATTCTGCTCCCAGTCATACAGGGGCTTGCAAAGCTTCACCCTGGAGCGAGTGTTGTGCTCAATCGAAGAGATGTAGTTCTCGTTCAACTTTTGAGTGACGGAGCGAAACCTGACAAGACTTTCGGAGGCTCTCACCCCTGTCATGAAGGCGACCTTGCCCGCTGGGAACAGGTAGTTGGCGATCAAGTCATCAACAGAGTTCTGGTCAGAGGCAACATCAAGGCCCACCATCTCTCCGGTGATCGCCCACTCTGGCATTTCCCCCACCCATTCCCGGTCTGGGTCCCATTCCGTGTACCGTTGCTTTTCCCCCAGGACGAACTTGGAGTTAGCCATGGGAAGACAAAACCAGTGAAGGTCACACCAGTCTTCCTCGGTCCTGAACTTGTTCACGAACTCAAGGACGGAAGGATTGATGACTTCCTCGTGGCGGAAGGCCACCTTGACTGGCCCAAGGTCATTCTTCTCGTGAAACTCCTTGACCATCAAGAGCAGAGCAAGAGAGTCCTTGCCCCCGGAGAACATGACAGCACAATGGTCGAACACATCGTAGATGTGTGCCACTCTCTCCTTGGCTGCCTCGACAACATCTATGTCTAGGTACTTCTTCGCTCTAGGCACCGCTGTAGTCCGTGTTTTCGTAGAGCCCCTTGTCGATCCAGTGCGGGCGGAACGTGTCCCCTCGCTCGTAAACGTTCATAGGGACAGACACCCTGAAATCCCCCGGAGCCCCATCGGGCACCCTGTGTAGCATCTTATGGCCCTCAAAGACCGCCAAGTGTCCAGGTATCGGATCGACATCAACGTAAGTCCCGTTGATTTCGATTTGAAGAGGGCTGCCATTCGAGACAAACACCAGCATGCTCATGGGGTTTGTGTCGTAGTGGAGGCCCTCACATCCGCCCTCTTCGTAAACTCTGACGTTCACTCCAGAAATCTGGTGGGGAGAGGGGACAAGGTCTCTTCCCGAGATGGCCGATGTCACCCTGGCAAGCTCACGGTACTGGTTGATCAGCTCTGGGACTATCTCACAAGAAACAAACCCGTCATACAGCCCATAGTTAGCGTACTCGCCTTGAGACCCAAAAGTATTCCTCTTGATTTCACAATCAGGACGGTTCACTCTCAGGTCCTTGATCCTGTCGATGACGAGCTGACATTCAGCTTCAGTCAATACCGGAGTCTCAAGAATTGCAAACCTGTAGCGATCATACAGGCGCATGCACTCAATAATCGAACCCGTCAACTTCTCTGAGGAAAGCATCTAGTCTCCCTGAAATAGTGTCTTCGTCGGGGAACTGCTTCTTGAGCCAACGTAGAAAGCCGAACCAGCGAGCCTGCTGATCTTCGTTCTCGAAGACCAGCGGGTACTGAATAACCGGAAACTGCTTCCGCTCTTGAGGCTCTTCGGCCGAGTCTTCCTCAACTTCGACCTCTGCCTCCTCTTTGGAGGAGAGATCTGATAGGTCCAACTCAGCTTCCTCAAGCTGAATCCCGTCGATGATCTCTTGGATGTCTACGAGATCATAGCCTGTTGCATCTACAAGCTCCAGGTCGTCTTCGAAGACTGCCACCATCTCAGCTAGAGCTTTATCATCATACTCACCCATGTCGTGAGTGTGGTTGTCCGCTACAGCGAAGGCTGCCGCTGTCTTCTCGTCATCCTTGGACCAAGTGACAGCAATGTGCGTGAACCCCAGCTTTCTCATGGCCTGGAGAGTCGTATTGCCAGCGATGACAATGCCGGTTTCTTCGTCCTCTTCGCGGACGGCCACAACAGGCTTGCGTTGACCGAACTGCTTTACGGACGCCACCACGGCATCCACATTGCCCTTGCGGGGGTTGCCTGGAAGTAGAGAAAGCTTCTCGATGGGGTAAGCCAGGGGGCGAAGATCCTCCTGGATGTAGGATAGATCAGGAGTTTTCATGACTGGATTATACAAAACCCCAGAAAGGGCGAGGTTTGACCCCCGCCCTCCCTGGTCCTTGTGAAAAGTGAATGAAAGGCGTCACTTCACAAGTGTCTGCTGTGCCTTGGCAGCCACTCCAGTAGGCTTCCAGATACCGTAGTACGTCGCCACAGCGATGACAAAATACTCAACGGCTCCTTGTAGCGCCTCTGTTGAGAGCACTCCATTGGAGTTGACGTAGGCTGTCCCTAGTCCTGCCAGGGCTGAAAGAGCCGCCAAAAGGACTGCCTTGACTCCAGAGGAGGTGACTTCCTTGGTGACCAAGCCAACCAGGACGGGAAGGACGACAGCAACAACTAGTTCTACCCATGAAAGATCCATGCGATTCACCTCCCCTCAAGCGGAAACTGAACGGATTCAAGTCCATTCAGGTTTACTGAACCATCTTCAGAGAAGCCGAGAGCCTTCCAGAAAAACTTCATAGCCTTGCCGCGGGAACCATACACCCCCACCTTCAGGCCTCTGTCTCTCAGTTCGGTTGCGGCCTCCCTAGCATAATCATCGTATGTCTCGTACAGGACCCCCACGGACGGAGACTGCTCGAAATTGAGGCCTATCTCCCTCTCCTTCATCAAGTCTCTCTCCACGTCGAAAACCTCGGTCTCGTCGTCCCCTAGCACCAGGATGAATTTGCTCTTCAAGAGAGTGCGTAGGGGGTCAGGTTCAGAACTTCATGAAGGGAGGAGTCGGAGTTGCGCCAGCCCATAGCAACGTGCCTGACTACTTCCCTAGCGTCTAGGACAGCTTCATCCTTGGTAGTGAAGCCACTGGAGGGGTCGACAATCCACCCAGTTATGACGTTACCCTCGATGACATGCTTCATTCGCGGAACATCCAAGAGGAAGACCCTTCCATCCCGCAGTTCTACCTTGTCCACCCCACAGGGAAGGATTGGGTCGCTTGGCGTGTCATCAACCATCGGACTTGAACCTGACCTCTTTAGGAATCTCATTTCCTGCATCTTAGCACTCCGCCCTACGCGTTGACACCTGAAGATTCGCCTGATACAGTGTACGTCATGTCACATGACCTGCAAATCCAAAACGGTAAGGCTAGCTTCGCATACAACCAGCGCGTCGGGGATCCCTGGCACCGGCTGGGAGTCCCGGTGGATGGCAACATGACCATCCCTCAGGCCCTCCAGGCCTCCAGGGCTGACTTCACTGTCGAGAAGCTGCCCCTCTTGGCCAGGGAACCCTCTGGGCTCGTGTATGTTCCTCAGCGGGTCGCCACGGTGGCCACCTACACGGACGGAACAAAGGCTTCCCTCGGTGTAGTCGGAGAGGGCTATCAGGTAGTCCAGAACGAGGCAGCTCTAGAGGTTGCCTACTCGATCGTCGGGGCATCCAACGGGGATGCTCAGGTCGACACGATTGGGGTTCTCAGCGGTGGGGCTCAGCTCTTCTCCTACCTCGCTCTTGATGGTCTCGTCATCGACCCCACCGGGATCAACGATGAGATCGACCGAGGGCTGGTCATCTACTGGAGTCACGATGGGTCAGTTGCCATGACCTACTTGTTCTCCGCCATCCGTGTGGTCTGCCGCAACACCCTCTCCTTGGCTCTAAGCGGAGCGAAGAATGTCTTCAGGGCCAAGCACACGGCTTCCGTGGAGAAGCGGCTAGAGGGCGCTCAGGCCGTCCTGGGGGTATCCACACAGTGGGCCTCGGCCTTCTCCAAGAAGGCTGAGGAGCTTCTCAGGGTCTCCTACACGGAAGACAAGTTCCAGAAACTGCTCACCCAGGTCTTCCCTGAGCCTCACGGTGCGACAGATCGCCAAAAGAGCAACGTCAAGGCAGTCAGGACCCAGGTGCGTGGAATCTTCGCCAACGAGAGGAACTCCAAGAACTACGGTTCGAACGGGTGGAGCATGTACAACTCCATTGTCGAATACCTCGACCACGAACGGGACTCCTCGCAGGAAGACCTGTGGAAGGCAACCATGACCCCCGGTAGCTGGGTGGACAAGAAGAAGATCGAGGCCGCTTCCAGGATTCTGGAACTCGCTTAGACAAATCCAGAGGCGACGGGCTTGTGGGGGACGTTGAAGCTCATCAACTGAGTGTTCGACCTCAACCACAAGTCCTCGACCTGTCCACCGTCACCAACAGCATAATCTGAGGCATCGCACTCGTACTGGTACAACACCCCGTTGATCCAGAACTTCATAGTGAAGCTGAACTGTTCCATTGCTGCTGCCAACTCTTCCATTCTTGATAGCAACTGCCCCTGAGAAGATCCGACAACCCTCACCTTGAAGGTTAGGGTTTGCTGATCCTTCACAGCGTGCGTCAAGGTCTGCCCAGAAACGTATGGGGAGGTGGCGCTGGTCTTCCTGAAGGACACCTCACCTGGCCCAAAGCCATCCCTCTGAATGTAATAACCTGAAGAAGGGGCTACGGCCAAGTCGGCCAAGGAAAGCCAAGACCTCGTGATGGTGCCCTCTGACTGGAAGTCACTCATCTCGTCAGCCTCCTTTGACGCTTCTTGCGCTCAGCGAACCTCAAAGCGTCCTCCATGTTTACACCCTGGATCGGTCCGTTGAAGTTAGTCTGATTCGTTGTGGAGACAGGAACAACCACAGTCTGGGCTGCCTGAGCGTGGGAGGTCCCGAAAGCCCCGCCCCCGACCATGCTAGCCCCAGCGGTCCCGTAGAGGCCACCATTGGCAAACTTTGTCAAAGAGTAACCAAACTGGTTAGCCACCTCAGCGAGGATCGAAGTCGAGCGTGATCTCTTAGAGGAGGCCAGTGGGATGTAGGCTTCCCCTCCAGTCTCTGGCTCGCTCCAAACTCTGATTCCACCCTTGTTAATCTGAGCCGAGTGCTGCTCTATGCCACCGTTAGCGTAAAGGCCAGCAGCCCTCCACATTCTGCGCTCAGTGTCGTACCACTCGGTCCCGAGAGTGAGCCCACGCGGGTGGTAGGCATACTGGAAAACGCCAGGAATCCGAAGAACAGGTTTCCCGTTCTTTACGAACCCAGTGTACCCCTGTACATTATTGTACTTATTGGATCGCTGCATTCCTCCAGGAGTACTAGACTTCGACCCTGAACGCGGGTTGGAAGTTCGAGGTTTGGCTGGCACTCCTCCCCCGCCAGCGCCACCCTGGGGGGCTGTGGCTATCCCGAGAATGTTAGCAACGTCACCCAGACCCAAAGAATCCAAAAGGGCCTTAACTTCTGGGACCTTGGCAGCGATTCCGCTAGTGATAGCCTCCATAATGCCAGCCGTACCCCCAACTGCATTGCCATGAGCCAGGACCATGGCCTCATTGATAGCTTCTGGAATCTTGCCCTGACCAAAGTCCTTGGCGTCCAAAATGGACTTGATTCCGTCTGCGATCTCCTGACCACCAACCTCGCCAGCATTCAGCTCCCTGAACATTGTCACGAGCATGGATTGAAACTCTGGCCCAAGAGATGCAAACTTCTTCAATTGGTCGGTCGTGATACCAGCGTTCGCTACTCCTGCATTTCCAGACAGTCCAACGAGGGCGACCCCGATCTCCGAAACCTGAGTCTTAGCTTCAGCAATGCGTGTCTTTACCTCCTGCCACGTTGGCGACAGGTTAGGGTTCATCTTCTTGACGCTTTCCGTAAGCGCCTCGCTCATCTTATGGAACTGGGATTCGCTGGCTGAAACAAAGGACTCGATAATTGGGAGTCCCTCAGCCCCCAAGGAGGCGAGCTGGGTGATAATTTCGTCAGAAAGAGCCGACCCAACACCATTCTTGGCAAGCCGCTCACGTATGGTCAAAAGTCCATCAGTGAACTTCTTGGCATTGTCTGCTTCAGCTGTCAAACGCTTGAGGAAAGCCCCCGTGGAAGCAGTTACATTGTCATCTGATAGGAAGTCTTCCTTGGCCTTCTTTGCCTTCTCAAGAGAGTCAATCTGGGCATCCAGGCCGTCGATCGTAGCATCAGAGGCACCCTTCTTGATCTTGTCTCTCGTGTCTTTCAAGGAGCTGATGCGCTTCTCAAGGTTATCGTTGTAACTCTTGACTTCAGCCTCGGCAGTCTTGGACGCAGCTTCCTTAGCTTCCTCTTGAACTTTACCGAAGGCGCTGGAGAAGCTAGCGCCATACCCTGAAGCCGCAGCTTCGAAGACGGCATTGATGCTGGACACGATCTTAGTTGGATCTACGATCTCCTGGAGCGCCCCCTTGAACGCATCGTTGATCTTGTTGGCGGATTCGACCATCTCATTAGAGGCGTCCTCGGTCATGCCCGCTGCCTCTTCCATGCTGAAACCAGCACCAAGGGCAGCCTCTCCGACTTCCTTCATGTCTGTCTTGAAGTCCTTGCGGGCGTCCTTGGACTTCTGGTTGTTCACGCTCTCGAAGAAGTCCATGCCCTTGGACTCCGCCATTTTCTGAACCTCAGCAACCCCAAGGCCCGTTTCCTTGGCCAGAATCTTGTAGTTTTCTTGAGCGTTCTTGATGGCCTTGCGCTCTGCTGCCTGCGACTCCTCCAGAGCCTTCTTCTGTTGAGTGGCAGCGTCATTTGTGAAGACGTCAAAGAAAGGATTTGCCTTCTCCCAAAAGCTCTTGTTCTTTGCACTCGTAGCAGACTTTCGTGTGGCCTCGACGGCCTTGATGGCATCCTGGTATCCCTTGATGGCATCCTCGCGGCCCTTGATGGTGCTCTTGTCCACCTTTTCATCAATAAGCTCAGCCCACTGTTGACCCATGGACTTGGCCTCGCTCTGGAACTGCTTGTAGGCCGTGACGACCCCCGCAATGGCGGTAATAGCCATCATGGCACTAGAGGCCATGCCTCCCATGCCTCCACTGAAGGTGGAAACGAATTGCCTAGTGGATGTTCCAGCAGCCTTCATACCGGCAACGGTACTCTTCGTGAATCCCAGTCCTGCCGCCCTGGCATTCTTGTAACCAGCTACCGTCTGCGCTCCGATACCAAGCTTCTTGGGGTCAAAGTCCCCAATGATTCCGCCAGCACCTTCTAGCATGGACCGGGAGATTCTCTGGCTCCCTAGTCCTGATAGACCAGCCTTGAGGTGGGTGACTTCCTTAGACACCAGTCCAAATCCCTTGGCGAAGCCGTTGACGGCCATGTTGCCAAGCTTCATGGCGGTGATGAGAGCGATAAGGGGTCCAGCCAACGGGCCTAGGGCCTTCAAGGCGAAGGTGATAGCACCGAAGGCTGCGCCCACGGCCTTAAGGGTGACCAAGAAGGCTCCACCAAGAAAGCCAACGAAGGGCTTCAAGGCCGGGATAGCAAACTCTTTCACGAATTCCTGGATGTTCTTCACTGTGGATGAGAAGGCTGGGCCGATAGTGTCAATAAGGGTAGCGGCAATGGACTTCCCCATTTTGGTAAAGGTCGTGAAGAAACCTGAAACAACATTCTGAGCCTTACTCATGGCGTTGGCGATGGACTCCATCTGCTTCTGCGCCACCTTCTCAGTCATCCCGTAGGACTTCTTCGCTCCATCATAGAAGGCTCTCACGTCCTTGGAGGAGCTGGCGATCCAGGGCAAAAGGGCCGCTACGGACCTGTCCGGGAGCCCGATCTCCTTCAAGGCCTCACGCTGCTGCCTTCCAGACATTCCCTTGAAAGCCTTGTTGAGCTGCTCCTGGATGTCAACGAGGTTGCGGACGTTGCCCTGGGCGTCATAAACTTCAATCCCGTACTTTCTCATGGCTACAGCATTTTCTGTAGCTCCCCTCTGGAGATCCCTGAGGGCAATGTAGGCCTGCTGTCCAGCTACCTTGCCCTTGATGCCGATGGCGGCATACATCTCGATGATGGCCGCTCCTTCTTCAACGGAACGCTTTGAAAGGCTGAGCATCGTAGCGAACCTGTTAGTGAAGGACTCGGAAACCTGTTCCACCGTGGCGTTAGAGTCAATAGCAGCCTTAGTGATGACGTCAGCAACGTGCTTCATTTCACGGGCAAACTTCTCAGGGTCCTCCCTGAACCTCAACCCTAGAGCTGTCTGGGTATCAAGAAGAATCTCAGTAGCTTCCTCTAGGTCCATAACGCCAGCCTGGGCGAACTCGGCTGCTGTACCGATACTCTTGATGCTCTCCGAGGTGTCGAGACCTGCGGACAAGAGGAAGTAGTAACCCTCTGCCACTTCAGCGGGGCTGAACTTTGTCTGACTTGAGATGAGTCTCGCCTGATCCGCCAAAGCTTTTTCTGTGGCAGCTGAAACCTTAGGTATGATAGCGAGGGACTCAACCATCGCCTTGTCGAATCCGACGACAGCATCTGTGGCGAACTTGAAGGCCTTGGTAACCGAAGTGATCACAGCGTGAATAGCTGAGAATCCAATCAAGGCCCCCACTGCTTCCATCGAAACAGCTTTGATGGTAGCCATGCCCTTGCCTAAGAGGGAAGTCTGGCCAGACATGGCTGCCGTGGCTCTCTCCCCAATCCTCAGGGCTCCCGTGTATCGCTGCTTGGCGTTCAAAGCAGCACTCATGCCTCGTTCTACGTTGCGAATAGACCCAGCGTACTGATCCTGAGCTTGAGCTGCCTGGCGTGCCCCTGGAGCCGTGGATTGGACCGTCTGGTTGAACTGCTTGGTAGCAGATTGAGCGCGCTTCAACCCAGCGATATACTGGCTCGTATTAGCCGAGATGACGACCGAGATATTTCTAACGGCCATAGGGCTTCCCGTTGGTTGAGTTCAAGTTACCTCTTGAGGATTTTACCATCCTGGTCAACCAAGCTATCAGGGAACAAGATGACCCGAACTCCGGGGGGAATGCCGTCTTCTCCGAAGGTGGAAGTGCGATAGGACTCGATTTCAGCACATCCGTGGCACTTGATGCCAACTGGCGTGTATGGTGGATGGTCCATCAGCCTCCCCGTTTCGGGGTCTATCCAGTCGACTTCTCTGGACCCGCACATTTCGCAAACTTCAGCCTTGGCTCTGGTGTAGGCCAGGGCCTTATCCTGGTCGTCTGGATCCCAAGAAAGGAACTCACTGTGAGGTATTCCGAGCGGAGTGCAAAAAGCTAGCTCCTCCCGAAGTTGATCATCTACCCAAATCCTTTTCCCAGGTCGAGGACCTTACGCTCAGCGTTCGCTTGAATGGCTGCCAGGAAAAGGGAGGCAAGCTCAGCTTGGTTCCAGTCCTCGGAATCCCAAATGTCATAGATGTCCTCAGCGGTCATGTCCTCAGGCTCGACAATGGAAGCTGCCATCAGGGCGGGAGGGAAGGTGTCGTCGTTCCACGCTGGCTCAGCTAGACCCTGAGTCAGGGCATCGTCCTTCTGCTTCTGGGTAGGCTTGCATTCCTCAAGAAGCTCCTCATACTTCAACCTTCCAACGGACCTGAAAGCGAAGACCACTACATCGTCCTCGATCTCTGCCCTAAGCTTCTCTACCTGGGCTTCAAGTTCAAGCTTCTCAGCCTTCAGAGCCCTGCTGCCGGGGGAGTCCTTCAGGGCTTCCGTTACCCGCTCCAAGGATGAGCGAGCTTCATTGAACTCGTCAGCCCTGTCGCCATCCAGGGCTATCTCAACCTTCTTGACGACAGGCTTCTTGCGCTTCTTGATATCAGCAAAGCTCTTCTTTGCCATTCCACTTGTCCTTTTGTTGAGTTTGTCTTAGGTAGGAGTATAGCACTACCCCCCGAGGAGCGAAGCTGGGTCAGCTAGACTGAAGGCTGCTATGCCTACCCCTTCGACATTTGAAGCCTTTGGGGAGCGGAAGACGCTCAAGGAATGGGCCTCAGATCCACGATGCCAGGTGCATCTTGAGACCCTAAGACGGAGGGTTCGCTCCGGGAAAACCGTAGAGGAGTCCCTTCAGGGCTCTAATCCTATTCTCCTGACAGCCTTCGGGGAAGAACGAACGGCCTACGAATGGGCTCGGGACTCACGTTGTGCTGTAAGTGAAGCCGTGCTGTATCGACGCCTTCAAGAAGGTTGGGATTCGGAAGAGGCACTCACGACTCGACCCAGACAGGCAAAAACCTTCGAGGCTTTAGGGGAGGTCAAACCTCTTTCCGAATGGATCAAGGACAGCAGGTGTGCGGTTTCTAGGGACGTCCTCTATTCTCGATTAAGGAAGGGCTGGGAATTCCAGGAGGCACTCACTATCCCCACCGCTGAAACCGTTTCAATCTTTGGAGAATTCAAAACTGTAGCTGAGTGGGCGAAGGATCAACGGAGCAACGTGGATGCCGACACGCTTAGGGGGAGGCTGTCCCGTGGATGGGATGCTGAGGAGGCTCTTACGGAGGCTAAAAAACAACTCCTTGAATTTGAGGCCTTCGGAGAAACTAAGACGTTGAAAGAGTGGATCAAGGACCCTCGGTCCATAGTCAAGGAGTCCGTCGTTAGAGACAGGCTCGGCAGGCACTGGGACTTCGAGAGGGCCATAACAGCCCCACTGGAAGTCGAAGCACGGTTCGAAGCATTCGGAGAGACAAAGACCCTCAGGGAGTGGTCTGCTGACCCGCGCTGCATCCCAAGCCTGAAAACCCTGTCCCTTCGAATCTACAATGGTCTACCTTTCGAGGAGGCGCTCACGAAGGAGCTAGGGCGACGAAGGGGGTCCTTTGAGGCTTTTGGGGAAAAAAGAACCCTGGCGGGCTGGGCAGAGGACTCCAGATGTGTCGTCTCTCTCACTACTTTGGCTTCCAGGGTCCATGAATACGGTTGGAATCTAGAGGCCGCTATCACCACCCCGATCGGTGGGGGGAGTTCCGTTCGCGAACAGGAGCTGGCAGAATACGTTTCCTCTCTTGTTGAAACAGTAGTAAACGACAGGACAGCTATTGGACCCATGGAACTAGACATCCTGGTCCCATCTAAAGGCATCGCTATCGAGTTCAACGGAATCTACTGGCATTCAGAGAGGTTCGTAGGGAAGACCTACCATGCTGAGAAGTTGAAGGCCTGCACGGAGGCCGACTTGAGGCTCATTCAGATCTGGGAAGACGAGTGGCTCCACCGACGCCCCCAAGTTGAGTCTATGTTGGTCCACAAGCTAGGGCTGTCCAAAGCTTCCGTGGGGGCACGAAAGTGCTCCGTGGTAGGGGTACAGCCAATGGAAGCCACAGAGTTTCTACGACAGAACCACATCCAGGGAGCCCCCCCGTCTATTGGACGCGCCTGGGGGCTGAAGCACCGAGACTCCCTCGTTGCAGTGATGCTCTTCGCTCGCAACCCATCAAAGCCCGGAGACTTCTTGCTGACACGCTACGCCACCAGCGTGACCATCCCCGGAGGGTTCAGTAAGCTTCTAAGGGCAGCAGAACGAGAGCTAGAGGCTACTTCCATAACGTCCTTTGCTGACCTGTGTGTATCAGATGGGGGCCTCTACGAGGCTAACGGATTCGAACTAGAAGCTACTCTGGACCCAGACTACAAGTATGTCGTCGGGGATCAGAGGGTTCACAAGTTTAACTACCGTCTCAAGAGATTCAAGGAAGACCCCGATCTCCTGTTTGAAGAGGGCCTCACCGAGAGGGAACTGGCTAACCTTAACGGGCTGCATCGCATCTATGATGCTGGCAAGCTACGCTATCGCAAATCCCTGTAAACGCGGCTCCGCCCCGAAGACTCCCAACCTAAGGAAGCCTCGGGGCGGAGGAGCGGGCTAAGCTCAAGGCTTGACTTCAGCAGCCAAACCAGGAACGTTAGTGATCGTGAAGGTCGTCATGAAACGAGCCGGGTCGTTACCAGCGCTCCACTCTCTGGTGGTCTTAGCGACAGAAACTGGCCACACCTCGCAGTCGTCGCCGGCCACGGGGGCGACTCCACCGATCCCGTATGGGAAGAAGACCACGAAGCCTTCTGCTCCCTTAGCTAGGGTGGTGAGCAGCGGGTTGGAGGTGTTGTCCTCGTAGAACGTCATCTCCGAGTCGTCTGCTGTGTCTTCGCCCGGAATCTTCTTGACGAACTCAGCACACATGTCTGGAACGTCGATAGGGTTGTTCTGGAAGGCGAATCCACTGATCTCCGCAATGCTGCACGTCAGCTCTGTTGCACCCGAAAGCTCAGCGACAGTCGGTGAAGCAGCGGAGCTGATGGAGGAAACGAAGTAGATCTTGGTGGTTCCCCTTCGGAAGTACCTTGCCATGTTGTATGGTCTCCTGTGATCGTGAAAGAACTTCTTCCTAGAGTTTACATCTCAGCCAAGGTCCAAACCCCACCCAGGGGCTTACGTTGACGTGACAGCAAACCCGAAGGAGTCGCTCCTGGTCCAGATTTGGCCCACGTTGTCTAGTCCTCCAGTACCACCTATGGCAAACTGGTTGACTACGACCCCGCCCTCGAACTCGACTTTATTCAAGAGTGTCCCGTGGGCATCCTTACCTACTAGAACCTTGAATCCTTTGTCGCCAAGAAACTCGGCCTGATCGTCCCTTAGTCCATGGTAGTCGACCTGGATTTCAAAGGTGGCGCTGGATTCAGGGTTGCAAAGTGGGGGGCCTTCGAAATTGAACGTAGAAACAGGGTGCAGGCAAGCGTATGGAGGATCGAAAAATTCCCCATTCCCGTCCCTTGGAGCGCGACTGATCCCAACTGGTATCCCTAGCTCTACTTCCAGAAGGGATTTAAGTCCCTTCAGGAAGAGTCTCCGTTGCACTACTGATTCTGTCAAGTTAGTACGTTCCTGAGGCTGGCCACGAAGGCTGGTTCAAACTCGTTGATGGCTGGGCGGAAGTGGGGTCGAGGGGATCGCCTCACCTTCTTTCCGTTCGGAAGCGTCTGCACGCCACCGAATTCAAGCATCCTCCCATAGTCTAGATCACTGCCTATTTCCGCTTGGAAGTAGAAGCTCCCCACCCAGTCCTTCTCGATGCGAATGCTGGCCTTATAGCGCCCGGTTCTGACCGGAGCGTTAGCTTGGATCATTGATTTGAGTAGGACGGCCCCCCTGTAAGTGACTACAGCAACCCGCGACGGTACTTCAACCTGAAGCCTGTTGAACTCCGCTGCCATCAAGTGAGCATCGTTTGTGACTGTGATTTTCATCAGACTGCCGGATTGTGGGTTCCTATGGAGTCGCTCACAAACTCCAAGAGTAGGTTTCGATACACGGAATGCGTGGTGGTATCCATCCTAGTCACACGGAAGGCTCTGCCAACTAAACCCTCGCTGTAAGGTGATGTAAGAACAGTCAAAACGTCACCTTCTCGAATCTTGCCCGTATCTGAATCGACAGGCAAAATGCATTGATAGTAGTTCAGGTCCTTTTGGGCGTCAGCAACCCTAAGTTCCTTGTCTCCCGTTTTAACCGAAGAGATCAAGCACTTGCCGGAATAGACAGTGGTGTCATAGTCATCAGCTGGCCTAACTAGCATTCCTGTAGTTTCATCCAAGATATCGTCCTGGATGCCCCTCGTGTCGCGCTTAACCACACAAGTATCAACCATCTTGGATCCAATGAACAGAATCCCAGGGGTCCGCGGCATGGTCACCATAGCTCAGCCAACTCCTTGAGCCTCTTGATCGTCAGAGAAATCGGGTCCCCATCGCCCCACCCCATAGAGTCAAGAATATCGCTACTTAGCTGGCCTGGGTCTACGCTGTTCAAAAACCTTAAAAGAACATCGCTCTCGCTGTACGTTTCCTGCTCCTGAGCCTTGAAGAATAGGTCCGTCACGCTGAAACCCTCTTCTTGTACCTCTTGATCGAGTTGAAATCCTTATCTGATCTGAAAACCGTCAAGGGGTTCGCTCCAGACCCATAGGACGAAGACTGAAAGGTGTCGCCATCGTAGAACTTGAGGGAATAATCCTCAACCCTCATCTCCTTAATGCCTGTCACTTCGTTTGCCTGAGTGGCTGCTCGTGCCTCGGCTTCACCCCAAAGCCTCATAACACCGAAAGCTATGACAGAATTCACCCCGTTGGGTTCATCTAGCCCAGCTGTATACTCGACAGTTATCTCTGGGTCGTCAAAGTCGTCATAGTCATCCAATCCGTAGTCGATAACCCCATACTGATTGCGGGGCCACATACCCTCTAGCCCCCACGGAGTGACCGTATACGAGTCGGGATCGAGGGTCGTGCCGTCCACCTCAACGGAAGAAATGGATACAACGGGGGTGTTGGACAGGAAAACGCGCCCGTCAGCGTCAGCTATCACAACTTCAGTAAAGGATTCTACCTGGATAGGCCTACCCAACCAGGCTTCGAGTTCACCAATAGCCAGATCTATCCAGAGATTGACCCTGTCCTCGTCATCTCCGCTATAAGTAACCCCTAGCAGGAGGGCAATGTCATCAGATGTTATAAGGGCCATGCCTAAATGGTAGCACCGAGTCGCGTCCCTTAGCCGGGGTAGAAGGCTATTCCATCCAACGAATTCCAAGTTGTCGACCCGTTATTAGTGGCTGCCACACCGCCAGTTGATGTTACGTCAACCCTGCAAACCCCAGTGCCTGAAGTGGTTGGCCTTGGGAACAAAAGAGTCGCAGCTGGCCTATATCCGGACGGGAGAGTGAAGATGTTTGCGGCAGCTGAAGATCCAGATAAGACAAGTCCACGAAGGTGGACTATCCCGTACTTGTCCTTCCTATACTGAGCTGGTGGCCACCTGTCGGTGGCACCAGTGCTTCCCCCAGCCCAAGAGTTCTCAAGGGTGGCTGTTACCCATTGGTCCTCGGTGCTCAGAGTTCCGTACTCTCCCTGAATGATTGACCAACTAGTTGTAGTAGTGTAATTATACCCGGCCTCAGAGGGCCTCACGTCAAATCTCTTAGCGTCAGCACTAGAGTCCGTGACAACATTCATGGAGGAACACATAAACTCTGGAGGAACCCAGATCTTCGAGACACCACCGACGGAGGCGCTCGCTGTGCCTAAAACTTCAACAAACCCGTTGTCTCTCTTGAAGGTCCCAAAAGGGAACTCTGTGTAGCCTGGCCTGAGTCCCATTCCGTGCAGAACTGAATACCTGCCCTCGTATTCCCCCAAAGGAACAACAGGAAACCTTACGTTCATCGAACAAAAGGAGCTAGAGCCAGTAGGGATTCCAATAGTGACGTTTCCGTTCGGGTTGATGTTGACATACCCTGGAGCGTTGGCGTTGATCTGAGGAAGGTACACATCCAGGGCTGGCCTGTACCCCTCTGGGAGCGTGAAAAGGGTGCCGCTCCCGCTCTTAACAAGTCCTTTCATGTAGACCCACCCGTCGGCCGTCATCCTGAAAGCAGCCGTATCGAACCCGCCCCCGTAGTTGGTCCATGAGCCGATAAAGGCTGGTTCTCCAGAACCCCCAACTTCGTGCCAGTACGTGTCTGGCAGATACTCTGTCTTTGGCTTCAAGCTATGAAAAGTCATATGCCCCCACCACCGCTCTAAGGTAGTTCGTTTGTGTGTTGTTCGACACTCTCAATTTGTTGCCTGCTTGCAGGGTGAGGTCCAGTTCCACGAGGACTAGTTCTTTCGGTGGGACCACTATGCCTTGATGGATTGCGAACGTGTAGGTGTCGGTAATATAGACGGAGGCATTCAGGTGCGTGGTGGAGGTCGTGGAGTTGCCTAGAACTAGGGACTTTACGTGGTACGTGTGTCCAGATGGGACAGTAAGTAGGTCGGAACTGGAGGGTCCGGAAAGCTCCGCGTACCCCCTAACTAAGGACCTCATGAGAACACAACCCCCTGAAACTCGACATCAATGTAGGTCGTTAGGGCTGAGGATGCAGACTCTACCTGACCGCAAGCAATGTACTCATTGTCATTCAGTGGCACAAAGCAGTCCACTACAAGTCGAGATCGTGCTGGTATGAGAAGTTCGCTACCTATGGTTGCCCTAAAGGTATTAGGTGACTCAACTATGGCTGAATAGAAATTGTAGCTGGTGGTTATGGTGGTGTTGCTGACTATCAGCTTAGTAATGGCAACTTGAACACCGGCTGGCTTAGCATACCTGGAGACATAAGAGCTAGTTGTGCTGTTGATCATCCTGTAAGGGCGACCATTGTAGAGTTGGATAGGTTTCCCCACCTCGTCCACGTACTTCTTCGTGGCGGCATCCTGATCAGCTGTAGGGTTGAGGACATTGGAGACCTTCTGGCTCCCCATATCCAGTTCAACTAGATTTTTACGCGCCATGGCTACATTCTATCAGCCAACCACGACACACCTGTATTTACTGCTAGCCGGGGCGGTAGCGAAGACAAGGGACACCTGGGTAGTGCTCGTCTTCTGAATTTCAGGATACACTTCAGCGTAGGGAGAAGAGTTATCGTGAACGGACACGGTAACGTCCCTTGAGCCAAGCCCGTGAGTCACGGTGATGGTAGTAGAGGTGCCGTCCCCAACATTGGTTGCGTACTTCTTAGTGAACGTCGAGGCGAGCTTGGCATCGGAAATTCCCCCGTCCTTGACTCTCAAGGCATCAGCGTTGATCTCGATGGTCGAGTTGTCGACGTTGACACTGAAGGTGTTTCCAGTGAGATCAAGGCCGTTGCCAGCAACATAGGACCCAGCCCCAGCGAACTGAGCGTAAGTCAAGGAGGTCGAACCAACGGTAATCGGGGCGTTAGTGGTCAACACCCAAGCTGTATCAGCATTGACCGTACCCTCCTCGATGAAAACAGCCATGTTGGGTAGTTCGGCTGCCGTGTCAGCATCGGAAGCTCTAGTGGGTGCCCCGGAAGCGTTGACAACATAAAGACCGTTCTCGGAGGCTGTACCCTGGTTCTTGATGAGGATACGGTCGCCCGTAGCTAGGGTCACACCGTCAACGGAATCCCCATTCTCGAAACTTGAAGCCAAAGTCCCTGCTGCGGTCGTGGCTACCCTGGCAGCGTTCTTCCAAGACGTGCCATTTATGGCTGAATCCACATACCCCTTGGTGGCTCCGTCGGTGGAAGCTGTAGGGGTGGCGAGGTTTGTGATCTTCTGAGAGTTGAGGTTCAGGCTTCCAGTGGGGGCTGGGAGGGTATGCAAGGCCCCCACAACAAAGTCAACGGAAGGAACTCCGTCGTTGTACGTTAAGGTGATGCCGGTTTGTGTACCGGCCGTCAGCATTGTTGCTATGAAGTCTTCGATTTGCTCCTGGGTGAACCCAGAACTGCCCGAAGCAGCGACCCATGATGTCCCGTCCCAAAAGTAGAGCTTGCTAGTGGATGTATCGTAGTAGATCTGACCAGTAGCAGGGCTGCTAGGGGCAGAGGCAAGGTTCTGAACTCTGGCATTCAGAATCTCGTTCTTGTTTAGGTCAATGCCTGTGAGGTATTGGCGTGCCATGGGTCAATTCTACCTCTCAGCCCTAGGACAAAACAGCATATCCACTGAAAGCAGATGAGAATGTGATAGTCAAGGAGTTCACCGAACTATGCAGAATCTCTCCGACCACAACCTCATTGGCTGAATTGAAGGCCGTGACATTCGGCTTGTAATCCATGTTGTGGGTTATGGTCCACACGGAGGCTACGGAGGCTTGGGTGTGGAAATAGGAGAGCTTCCCGTCACCAGGGTCGCCTGGGTCGCCCTTGGGGCCGGGAGGTCCTTGAATGCCGTCAACTATAACTACAGTGCCCACGCTGTCACCTCAACTAGTCCAAACTAGGATATCACCAAGATAGGCTTTAGTGGCGGGGTTCGAACCAAAGAAAAGGGCAGCAACCTGGCTTGAACCAAAGAAGATCTGCTTCAACACCTCAAGTGCCTCCAAGGGCACGGCTCCAAGCTCCGCCCCAGCGGGACTCCACATAATGTCAAATTCATCAGAAGGCATTTCAGGCCTCACGCATGTAAAAGGTTGAAGCAAAGAAGGGAGATCCCGTGGAGCTGCCCGGATAGATGATCCACTCAAGGCAGCTTTCAGCAGGTATCACAACTGGAAGGTCGGAGTTCAAGATATCAAACATTCTGGGTTGTGACTGATTACCTAGAGGCAGGGCCAGAAGAGGCTTGAAGAGGGTGACCCCAAAGTTGCCTGCGGTGCCGGTGGAGGTCGCCAAGGTTACAGACTCAACGGACCTGAACCCCGTATCACCAACATTCAGGGGGATTTCGGCCATGTGTCCAACTTCTCTATCCCCGGTGGCCCCCAACCCACCGTAAGCCATCACCGGAGAGGTCGAGCTAACGCCATCCTGGTTTGTGTAGGAAACAGTAAAGGTCGACCGAAGGGTCCCAAGCGTGGCATAAATCTCTAGTGCGGCCCTGACGCCCTCCCCTGAAGTGTATCTAGTCAATGTGGCCGTGGGGAGATTCAAGGTTTGAGGAGTGGTGGTGGCGGCACTGAGCTGCCCCTGGTGGCATAACCTGTCGACAAGAAGGGCCATCCCTCCGTTTAGGTTCGTGCTGAGGTTAACTCCCACCAGAATAGAGTCCACGGCAGGGGACCCGTAGAGGGCCCCTGCTGTTGTGTTCGTGCACGCCAAAGGCCCTATCGGGGTGGCCCCTTGGGTTTTTCCATTACTTAGAGCGTGGGAAGACTTCGACTTGTTTACGGTTGTCGAAGTCGCATGAACTTTCAAGTCCTGATAGATTCCGGACCCATCGAAACTCACAAGTTGCTTATACTCTGTCAGTCCAGCAAGAGCCATCAGGCCTCCACGAAGGACAGGGTCCCAACTGGCGCTGGAATCGTAGAGGAGCTACCAAAAAAGGCCATAGAAAGGGCTGCGTTTTCAGGAATTTCGATAGGGCCAAACCCTGACAGGAGATTGCGATTTTCCCCAACTCCAGCTATCTGTAGTGGTAGGTAGAGAAGGGGCTTAGCTAAGACGACACCAAAACTACCGGCTGTCCCGGTTGAAATGGAAAGCTTCACTGCTTCAACAGAGGTAACCCCGAGGTCTCCTGCGCTCAAGGCCACTGGGATCAGGCGACCCTGTTCCCTCTGGGTTCCAGCTCCAAGGGCGACAACTGGCGATGTTTTCGAAACGCCATCTTCATTCTTGTAATCAACTGTTACGTTAGCCCCAGATGCACCTATGGTCGTGTGGATCTCAAGGAAAATCTGGACCCCCAGCCCCGAAGTGCTCCTAGTGAGGGGACTGGTGGGCAGATTGGTGGTTTGTGTGGTCGCCAGGGCTCCGCTCAGTCCCCCTTGCTCACCCAGGCGATCGTAAATCAAAAGCGTTCCAGGCGTAATGCAGCTAGCCGTGACGCCTGTCAACCACTTCGTTCTCCCCCCTGAGGCGTTCGCATGCCTCAAGGTTCCATCACTTACGTTAGTTGGCACAGAGGCGGCACCGAGGGCTGTCCCGCCAGTTCCAGACGGACATCCATCCATCATGTTGAGGGAGATCCACCGCCCCGCTCCCCCAGTAACGCCAGCCCCATTTATACGGTCAGTCTTAGAGAAGTGAAGGACTTCAGGTGTGCCACTGGCTCCGCCAGTTGCCCTGTTTATGTAATCACTTATGTCCGCTATGGTTCCCACAATTAAGCTCCTACTATCACATAAAGCGTCGACGCGTCCGGGGTAACAAGGGCATCGTAAGCTGACTGGGTTAGGACCAGCAAATCGGACACGTCTGGACTTCCGACAACGGGTCCGGACCATCCTACATCGTAGTCGGTGTTACTCAATTTTGTGGCAACCTGCCCGGTGGATCCTCCAGATGTAAGCCCTGGTCCAGTTGCCCCAGTTGGGCCTGTGTCTCCGGTATCACCCTTGACGCCCTGAGGGCCAGTTGGGCCTGTGTCTCCGGTATCACCCTTGACGCCCTGAGGGCCAGTTGGGCCCGTGTCTCCGGTATCACCCTTGACGCCCTGAGGGCCAGTTGGGCCCGTGTCTCCGGTATCACCCTTGACGCCCTGGGGGCCAGTTGGGCCTGTGTCTCCGGTATCACCCTTGACGCCCTGAGGGCCAGTTGGGCCCGTGTCTCCGGCCCTAGCAAAGGAAATCCAGACCTCTGCCCCACTAGAGAATGATCCATCGATGGCTGAAATGGGCGCACTGATGCTGTACCATCCCGACTGGGCCGTGATGGAGTTCACGGCAAAGACACACCATGACCCATTGGAAGGCTGCCACAACCGCAAGTGCCCCTTGAGTGATCCAGTACTGTCATCAAGGCTGCCCAGAAGGGCACTGACATTGCTTCCCTCTAAGTCCGTTGTGCTGGCGGAAAGCGTGTTTCCCCCACTGTTGCACTTGAGGGTTCCAACTCCCGGATCGCTAACTGTGCCATTAGTGGACCAGGAGTATCTAATAGATAGACCTCCAGGCTCCCCGGAAAGCCCCTGGGGGCCCTGGGCGCCCGTGGAACCCTGAGGGCCGACTGGGCCTTGCGCTCCAATAGCCCCCGTTGGCCCCGTTGGCCCTGTTGGCCCCTGTGGTCCCACTGCGCCCGTGAGACCAACTGGCCCCTGAGGTCCAGGTACTCCTTGCAAAGCCTCGGAGAGTACAACTGTACGTTCTTCTGGGACAATGACGGCTACAGTCTCACCAGTGACCTCGACGTAGACCTTGGATTCCTGTTCCTCAATCTGGGTCATCTTCCCTCGTTATCTCATCTGCAACCTTGAAGCTTCCATAGAGCGGGCAGATCACTTCCCCCCCGATTTCAAGCTCAAGGTCATACTTGTAGATGCCGGGATTGAACCCTTCGGTAACCTCGTCCGAGATATACAGCTCAACCTCATTGCCAGTTATGGTGATTCCCGAGTTCCCTGTTGTCAGATTGACAATGAAATTCGCTGAATCAAAGTCAACGCGAACCTGCATGCGCCCCTCGTAACCAGTGAAATCGAGGGGGGTGCGGACTTCCGTATCGGGGTCCTCGTCGTAGAAAGAAAAGGTCTTACGGAACGTGGTTCCACGCTTGCACTTCAGTGTGTACTTGGCTGGCTCCATGCACACATTCTACCGTAAGGTCAGGGGTTACAAGAGGCTCTCGTAGATTTCTGCCCAGACCTTCCAGTTGGTTGAAATGTCAAACTTTGAAGCCAGTTCACGATTCCTCTGGCCTTCAGGGATTCTGACCTCCGGGTCGAGGAGGTCATTCAAGTGTCTAACCCAATCAGCTGGCCTCTTAGCTACTCGGCCAACCCCGTGAGACTTAAGGAACTTGTATTCATCCGTGTCTTGAGCAATGAAGGGTAGTCCCGAGGCTGCACTTTCCAAGCCCTTGATATACGATTTAGCCTGATTGAAATCAATCTTATTGAGAGGCACGACACTTATGTCCATGAACTGGAAATGCCCAGGGTAAAGCTCGATCTGACACAAAGGCGTGTTGGTACAGTACTTGTAGTCCAGTCCCGCTAGAGCCCCCGCGTGGGGGTGACCCCCGTCAAACCCTCCGTGATGGAAGGTGAGTCCATTCCTCTCCACGAAAGGCCCCAGGACCCCCTTGAGGGTCTCTAGGTCGCCACTCCTGTGACTGGTGGACCCCACCCAACCCACAGCTGAAAGCTCTCTTGGGTCGACCGGAGACCAACGATCGAGGTCAATGGCATTGCGCGCCAGGGCCGGTGAGGCTCCGAATTCAGCCATACGATCAACCAAGAAGGGAGTGGAGCAAATCACTACATCCGAAGCAACAAGCGTTTCCTTGTAGTGCGCCCTATTGGAGTGAGGGTTCTTTCGCGGATCAGTGGCATAATACGCATTGTTGGCGGGATGGAGGCCCCAATACCAGTCGTCTATGTCGTTGACGACGGCCTGGCCTGCCCCTCTGGCACATTGGACCAAATCGACCCCAAAATCGTTCATGATCCGCTGCATCACGATGACATCACAATCATCGTGCTCTTCCCCTGTCTGCCAGTCCAGGATAACTAGTCCATCTGGGGAGGTCGCCACTTGTTCACCCACGACCGTAGAGAACCCGTGCTTCTGAAGCTCCATTGCTGGAAGATGGGTCCGGTACCAGGCTGAACCCCCCACGAGGAGGTGCCTGACACCAGTATCATCCTCATAGGTTCCCCAGTCGCTGGTAACGTACCCTATTTTCAAGGCAACAGTCCTAAAGTCTTGGCTTCAGCTGGGCGAATTCTGGCACCTTTCGAATACTTCAACCGACGCACCACCCGAGACCCCTGCTGGACCTCTTCGTAAATTCGCTCAGGAACTGAGAAGGTAGCAAGAGGATCTTCGGATGGCAGGGAGGACAGGAATCTGACCTGATGAAAACCCGACTCCTCTCCAGCACAATTACCACCTTTGGCTCCGCAGACTGGACAATCGCTACCGTCGTTTTCGATAAAGTCGATGTTATTCAAGTCAAACGACATCTGGCTCTCCGGTTACCGCACCATCCGGGTGGGAGTACATGACAGCCGAGGGCGAAACCCCGCTCTTCTGAGCCTCTTCTCTCGCCAGCCTTAGAGCCTCGTCCTTGGTGTCCTTGACGATATCTGGTGAAATCCTGTTCAAAGCTCCGTGTTCTTTGATAACTACGTTTTTGTTATCCATTTACTCTCCAAAACGCCAAATGGGATGGACCGAAGCCCATCCCATTGTAGCATCAGAGAACTGAAAAGTAAGTTCAGGCAGGGGTGTCCTTGACCTTGCCAACGCCAGTGCCCTCTGTCGCAACGAAGGACTCGATGAACTTGGTCATCCCAGCGGTAGCGGACCCGTCGGTTCCACCGTTGACCGGAGAGTCAAGGAACTTAGAGGTTGTAGAGGCTCCAGCGTGAGTAACGGTGGAGTACGTGCGGTTAGGGTAAGCCATGATGGTCTCCTAGATCTAATGAGACCCCCCATGGGTCTCTGAGATCAGTCTACCCCCTCAGCCAACTCTCCCCTTCGTCTAGCGGACTCCTCTTGATAGAGGTGCTTCTGGCGTTCAGCTTCACTTTCACCCTCGTCTATAGACTTTCTCATCTTGGCTTCATCGGCCTCCCTGAACGCCCTGTAAGCCGAAGCCGTCATGGCCTCCCAGACTGAATGTGCACCTGATTTAGTCACGCAAGCTCCTCGGTTCTTGATTCTCTAGATCAATGCCATCCCAAACGCCATAGAGTTCTCCTCTATTTTCAGCGTAGGTGCGGCATTCCTCCCTAACTAAACAGTTCCCGCACACTCTAACAGCTAAAGCCAGTTTTGTTTCGTACTCTGAATCCAGGGAATCCAGATAAAAGTTCTCTGGCCCCATGCCTCGACAGGCTGCGTCATATTGCCACTCTTCCCTCACCATCAGATTGAGGGCATCCCCTGCTGACATCTAAGAACGGCTCCTTGTCCAGGATCCTATGTGCAAAGAAGCTATTAGGTCGATGGCGTCAAGGCTTGGCTCGTCTGGAAGCGACGAACCCTCATATGCCTCGATAAGCTTATCTCCAAGCTGTGAGGCAAATAGGGTCAAGTAGTCGAGCCCATAAATCCCGTTCCTGACTCCAGCACAGAACTGCCTTGATGGCTCTTCCATCGGGATGGAAAGACGCCCCTCTGAGAGGAGCTGAACTCCCATGAATCCCGCTCGGATGGCGTGCATTGCTGCCTTGGTATCAAACCCAAACTTCTCAACCAGCTGGCTTCGCCCTGGAGGGCACTTAGTCTTGGCTGCCTCCAAGTGCCCCTTCATGAAGCCAGCGATCTTCGGATAACAAGCCTTGGACAGAAACAGGTCCCTTTCGCCCAGAAGGATTCTGCCTTCAAGGGTAGAGTGGAGAATGTTCCGTTCGGGCGAGAAAAGAAGGCAAAGTGCGTTCAGGTGTCCCCCCCTAGCCATCTCGCCAAACTGACGGAGGGACCAGCACTTCAGGTCGACCCCTGGGTCAGTAGGAGAAATGCAAGGCTTAAACTCTGCTTTGGAAGACTGGAGAACCTCATCGGGTCCCTCAATGTACACGACGACTTCATCCCGGTCAGAACTATCTAGGTTGGTTCCATAGGCCCGAGAACCATCCAGTACTCGAAGGATGTGGCTTCGTTCAAACGTTGTTGCCCCCTCAGCTAAGGGTGTCACTTCTTGTCCTTGGCATAGATGCTGAGCAGGATGCCAACCGTCAAGAGGATAGCGGCAGCCCCCAGGCAAGCCAGCACAACAAGCCCTGATCCAGTGTAAGCAAGCTCAGTGGGTGGCGCTGGGCGCTCCAGAACTACAGGCTGGAGGATCTGCACGTTTGGAGTCGTCGGGACCCCGACGTAGGGAGTAACAGTGGTCGTGGGAGCGTCAGGCCCAGGCTGTACAGCCTGGGCCGTGGAGCCCAAAACAAAGAGAGAAGCTGTCATGACGACAGTAGACAGCAGAAGCTTGACTCGGGTATTCATGGTGCTACCTTTCGTGATCGGTTCACCACGAAAGGTAGCACCCCCATCTTCAGATTGTCTTAACTCCCGGAACCGAGTTTCCTAGAGCGTCAAGAACAGCCCCACTATTGGAAACAGCAAAGGTTGGCTTAGCTCTCCGGTCTCCGTGAATGCTCACGTACCCTTCCTGCACTACGGTAGCTTCCGGACCATTAGCTCTAGCCAGTGGGGTGCTGAGGGGGACTCCTTCAGCTAGACCGTACTGAATCGAACCCAAGACAGCCTCTCCGCTGCCGCTTACCTCAACTACCGCCCTATCTGACGGGTTAGACCCAGCTGATGGATTCTTCATAGCGTACCCGAGCCAGCAGTCACGCAGGGTGATTCCGCCCCCCTCGACTCTCACCAGAGCCCCATAGCATGGAGTGTTCCGATTGCGACCCTCGATGCGGGCCCCCTGAATGATCGTATTTCCCTGAGTTGATGAGCTGCCGATAACCTTGATTCCAGAACCTCGATCACATGTCATATAGAGAGGCCCAATAACGGACTTCGACATGTAATCCAGGATCAAGTTGTACTCGCCCGCAGGCTCTCCCCTGATATGCGGGGGCGAGTCGATCAGGCTTCCATCCATCCAAAGACTGTTATCCGAGCCGCCAATAACAGCCGCTGAAACATAGTGATTGTTCTGATTCCAGTACCCACTAAAGGTGCAAGCCGTAAGCAGCAGTTTACGTCCAGGGTATCCAAGGTTGCTGGCAAAGTTGGTGAATGACAAATTGTGAAGAGTCATGGTCCAGGCGACTCCACCATTCACTGAACCTATCCCAATCGTTCCGCTATTGCCCTCAAAGGTAAGGTTACCGATATAGCACCCGAAAGTGTTACCGGACTGGAACCTCAACCAAGGCTGCGGGTTGGCTGCTGTGCCACCTTCAACGTTCAATCGAACTAGGCATGGGTACGGGTTGCCGCTACGTTGCTGTTCAACGGCCCTCCAGGTGGGTCCAGTGAGTCCAAACCCAGTGTAGGCGTCGATAGGCTTCGTGAACCTCCAGGCTCTCGCTGAGAGGATCAGGAGGGGCTTCAAACTGGTGGCCTTAGCTGCGTTCATGGCAGCCGCCAGCTTCTGGTCATCGTTACCGGGGTACGAGTCGACGTGGATAAACCCTGTGAAGGCAGAAGCTGCGGGGGGCGGGTTCCCGCCAACCGGACCACCCAAAGCAGCTAACTCAGCTTCCACTCCAGAAAGTCTTTCATCAAATCCTGAAGCCAAAGAAGCGGCCTGTGAAGCTTGACTCAACGCGTTTCCCGCGACGATCCCAGCTTCGTCAACTGACGCTTTGACTTGATCAACTTTACTGTCTACGGCTGCTAGTTCGTCGGTAGAGGGTACGGAGTAAGGCATGTGAATTCCTGAGTTTTAGGTGGACAACTAGTATTTTACCAGTTTCACTCTTCGTGGTTGGCTTACCTCTTGGTTTATAGGTGAAAGCGAAAGTCCCCCAGGCGAATGCCTGGGGGACTTTAGCAGTCAGAACGACTTAGTAACTATCAGGCAGGAGCAGAGTCGAAGTTGACTTCCACAAAGCTCTCTGGCCTCTTCACTGCCAGAGCCAGCCTTTCCTCAGCCAGCACGACAACTGCGTTACGGACGAAGAAGTCGGAGTGGCTTTCGCTGATCCGAATGTTGGCCTCTTCACGGTCGTACACCGTTGCACCGAGTCCGAATGCTCCGAGGAGAGCCGTGCCCTCTTCGATGGCCGGGGTGTCAACGATTGGCATACGCCAAACCTTGGGCTCGCCACCGAGAGCGATGGAAACAGCAAGGAGGTAGTCTCCCTGGCTGTTCTTCGTCAACTCGATATCCTCCCAGTCGTTGGGGTGAAGAACGACACCCGTTGGCTGGTAGTAAGCGAGGAAGGCAAGGGTTGCTGCACGACGGAGTGCGTCAGCCTTGGTGTCCTTCACTGGGGTGTTAGCACCGCTGGACCAGTTGTAGGACTGGATGCCAGGGGTGTTGAGGATACCCTGAAGGTCCTCTCCCGTTCCGGAACCGGCCAGGATCTGAGCGTCCTCAGCGAGGCGCAGACCGTAGAGAAGCTCGTTGTCGATGATTCCACGGAGGGAAGGCTCGTCAGCGAGAACGTTACGGTGGGCTGCTTCCCAGTGGGCGATGGTGCGAACCGGAGCCTGCTGTGCCGAGAAGGACAGAGCGGACTGCGGCTTGAGGCCGAAGGCCATGTTGCCATCGTTGCGCTGAGGGACGGTGCTGGCAGCGTTGGTGAACCCTGCGACACGGAAGTACTCAATCACGCCTGCCGTGGTGCTCTGGACCGGGAAAAGGTCACGAACACGGGTTGGGCGACGATTACGGTCAACCATGCCGTCACGCTGAACAGCGCCAGATGGGTAGTCACCAGGGCTAGCGAAATCGCCAGCGTAGATGTCCTTCTGGCCCCGCCACATGTTACCGATGTTCGCACGCTTGATGTCGAACGAGGTACGCATGTTGTAGCCGTTGCGGCCACCGTCAAGTTCCTTGAACTCGGGGGAGTCGAGGAACCGCTCACCGAGGGAGCGTCCGTCTGCCTTGGCTCCGGAGAACCCAGCGGACTCGGAAGCTGGGGCGTCGAGGTACTTCTCGGCCTCTCCCTGCTCCGTAAGGTCAGCCAGAAGGCTCCGGATCTCACGGATGTCCTTCATGTTGGCGTCGAAAGCGGCCTTCTGCTCAAGCGAAACCTGAACAGTGCCCTTCTCGTCCACCTCGAAGGAGTCACCGATCTCCTTGTTGGAAGCGACCTTCTCAGAGAGAGCCGTGTTTAGCTCCTTGATACGGTCGGCAGTCTGAATATCAGCCATTGTAAATGATCCTCCTGATCATGATAGTTATGGTCTTACGCTACTTCGCTTCAAGCGTAGGTGGTAAGCACCACAGACTGCCCTCGAACTGAAGTAATACTTACTTTAGCATAGTCGTTGAAAGAAGCCGAATATTGTAAGACGTGCGGTGACCGTGGGGGGTGGGAGGCCCCCACTCAAAGGAGCGAATACACCTACCTCTTAACCAGTTGAAGCCCACCCTTGTGGGCGAGCTTCAACTGTCAGGATGGAGATGTTGGGATTTGTCCTGAAGGATCAGTCCAGGAGTGCTTCGAATTCAGCTAGCTCCTGGAGGAACCTAGCGTCATCAATCTGGATCTGGGTCTCGTCCTCAGCCTTCTCTTCGCCCTCGCCCTCGTCCTCGGTCTCGGCCTTCTCTTCAGTCTCGGCATCAACCTCGGTCTTTTCCTCAACCTCGGTCTTTTCCTCAACCTCGGTCTTTTCCTCAACCTCGGTTTCAACCTCGGTCTCGACTTCAGCCTCAGCCTCGTCTTCAGCCTTTTCCTCAACCTCGGTCTCTGTCTCTGTCTCGGCATCAACCTCGGTCTTTTCCTCGACCTCGATTTCAGTCTCGACATCTGCCTCGATCGACTTCTCCTCAACCTCGGCCTCGATGGACTTCTCGTCAATCTCGCTCACCGTAGTAGTGACTACTGTGTCAACCTCAACTTCCGTGACGTCACCGATCTCGACGTCAGAACCGTTGATCGTGTACTCAACACGGTAGTACTTGCACCCACTGTCGGAGGAAACTTCGAAAACGACATTGTCGCTGAAGGTGCCAAGAGCATAAACGTAGAACCAAGAGTCCTCCTCGACCCCCGCAAGCTCCTTTAGGGTGTCGAGGGCTTCATCCTTGACCAAATTGGCGATGATGCGAGCAGACTCCTCAAGGGAGCCCTGGATGTACTTGACTTCAACCTTTTCGATGGCGTCGACATCTTCTGTTTCCACCGCTTCATCCACCTTCTCTTCAGTCTCGTCGGATGAAGCCGAATCAAGCCAGCCCTGAACGATCCGAAGGGCCTTCTCTAGGTGGGAACGATCCTCGTCACCGAGAGCCTTGATGGGGGCCTCGTCCACTTCGTCCACCTCTGTTGTCTCAGTTTCCTCTGTGGCCTCTTCTGTTGTCTCGTCGGCCTTCTCTTCAACGTCCTCCGTGTCCTCGTCGGCACTGTTGAGTTCGTCAGCGTAAGCCTGAGCCTTCTCCTCGTCGGTGAAGGCCTCCCTGATCATCGACGTAGCTGTGTCGACCACAGCGAATGTGTCCCCGACGGCCACGACTGAAAAAGCGGCCTGACTATCTGTATCTGAAGCCATTTCGGCCTTCTCCTCTGTGTTGTCGTCGTCCCCCGATGGGATCGACTCTTGCTTGAGTACTACATCCATGGCTGCCTGGACAGCCTTGGTTTCCATGTCTCCCAGTCCCTCAATCTGATACTTAACGTTGCCGTCGGCATCCTTGAGGGCCTTCACTGAAACGGTGGAAGTAAGGGAGTTTGCCCCGAATAGAACGGGGGAGTATTCGAACAACTCAATCTGCTTGAGCTTCATGGCCTTGAGCTTCTTGTCGTACTCTGCGTCGTGTACGACGTATCCGATGCTCCACTGGCCTTCGTCAGCGAAAAACTTGACGGTCTCGTAAGCGTCCTTGCCGAGCTGAGTGTTCAGGTTGAACTGCGTCTTGACGTAAAGACCCCCGATGCCAGCGAGCTGCATCTGTAGTGGGAGGCGCTTATCTCCCGCTGGAACTTCGTAGATCTCAAGGGTCTTACTGATGGGCTTCTCCCAGTCGTGAGACCAAACGCCCTTCGGCTTGCGGATCTTGAGGAACTGATCGAAGGCTCCTGGCTGGATGATGTCATCGACCGAATCCTTGTTTCCAATTCCCGAAACGAAGGCTTCTACAATTCCTTCTCCTTCTCCTTCAACGATGTTGAATCCGGAGATGGGAACGGATTTGTGGACGAGATTTTCTGGGGTGGTAGCCATGCGGTTCAGTTTAGCAGAGCTGCTACTTTCAGCCAACTTTCAGGTGGTACAACCTGGAGTTATTCAGGAGGACAGGTAGAACTCCGAAAACACCTGAGCTTCACCTGGAATGTCCTCAAGGCAGCCCAAGATAGCAGCCTCCACCCTCGACGGCATCGACTGGAAGTCCGTCTTTTCGACAGCCAACTCCTTCTCCATCTGGGCGCTGATGGCTTCTTGAATCATCCAGACCACGGCAGGGGCATGGATGCTGCGAAGTTCAGATTCGCTGCCCTCGCCCTTCGAGGAAAGAATACCCTTCGCTATCGGAAGAAGATCATCGAACAACTGCTTATTCCACACATCAGAAGTGAAGGCTGCTGCTAGAAGGTCCTCACTGGAACTTTCGGACAGGAAGGCCTTGCGGAACTGACGACCCCCCACTTTCTCTGCTGTAACTCTAGCCGCCCTCTCGACCAGTTGAGTGAGGGCAGACTCGGTAATTGTTGCCCAGAGGTCACCTTCGACCCCCTTGGCCTCCTTCGTCTGAAGCACTTCAGCATTTTCTTCCGTCCTGGTGGCGGGAGCTGAGTTCGGAGTGTTAGCCAAAGGAGTAAGACGTTCGTCGCCCTCATTCTCCCTCGGTTCGTCCTCCGGCTCCTCTGTAACAGCACTAACAGGAGGCTTTCCGACTGGGTTTGGCGTAGCCTCACCCAGAATATCTTCCCTGACTGTAGCTGCATACTCGACTTCGATATCGCCATCTGTGGTAACAACAGGGGCCTTGCTCTTCGGAATCCATAGCAGGTCAGCTGAAGGGTGATCGATCAACTCTCTACCCGTAGAGTCCCTGTATTCGTTGAACGAGATGGCCCCACCGTCGGCTTCTCGAAGCAGGAACTCTCTACGCTTCATTTCAACACGCTGCAGGACGTCGACGCGTGAGAGGTCATAGGTTAGGAAAACGTTCTCACCGGAGTCCAGGGCATCCATCGGGCGGGTGATGAGGTCCATGTGGGGCACCATGGTCTCCATCCAGAAGATGATGCGCTCCATTTCAGCATTGTCGAAGGACCTTCCGGCAGCATTCGAGAGAACGCTCTCCGGGACACCGAAAGCAATAAGGATCTCTTCCTTGGTAGCAGCCCGCGTCTCTTGGTACTGGGCATCACGGGGCGTGACAGCTGTATCCACGAAGTCGGCCCCATCCTCTGACGCAATGACGGAGATACGCCCCGCCCTAGCGATGCCGCCACCGAACTTGGCTCGGAGTTCCTCTTTGTCGGACTCCATCATGTCGCCCTTGACTACGACGATGCCACCAGGGCGACCATCATTGAGCATGAAGTTCCGGTTGTACATCTTGGCAAGCCAGTCGGTTTCGATAGCCACCCCGGCTGCCTCCAGCGGGGTGATTGCACCGTATGGGTTGAACGGATGGGGCTTGCGGATCCAGAGGATGTCTTCAGGCTTGTAACGCTTTACCTTCTGCTCGCCATTTTGACCAAAGAACTCGTAGTCATATCCCTTGATGAACTTCTCTCGATCTGGCACGACCGTAACGTTCTCAGGCTGAAGCAGCATAAGCTTGAGTACTTCACCACGGTTGGAGCGAGTAACTTCAATGAACGCTCCCTTCCTTGAAAGGAGAAGCTGTGCTGAAAGCCTGTATCTGAAAGCGATCGAATCTTCTCCTGGGTTAGGCTTAGAGTTGAGCAACCGATAGAGCGACGGATCGTCAACCTCTTCGCCATCAAAGATGTTCGATTGACGCACAATCAAGGGGAGCCTGGCAGCATTGGAGGCAATGGCGTCAACCGCACGGTAGACCCAGGTGACCCTCTGAAGGCCTTCCAGCATTGATCGCTTGTTGTCCCATTCCTGACGGTAAACAACATTGCCCCGTCTTACGCTGGCTGTGCCTGTGACCATCGAGGCCGACTTGGCATCAGTCCTAGTCGAAGAGACTGTAGTCGGGTTCCACTTCATCAGGACTCAGATCCAAGCAAGAGAGCCGACAACCCGCAAGTCACACCAAAAGCAATAAACCCAGCAGGGGCGTAGATCAACCCGGCCCCTATCGTGGTGGCCACAATGAATGCGACGAGAGACAAATAGGCCAGAAAGGCCCTAACTGTAGAAGTATCCATGCTGTCATTAGGATAACGCGTAAGCCAGGGTCTCGTGGTCAGACCAGACCTTAAGGAGATCGTCGTACAGGCCGAGCGACTCGTCAATGAACTTTAAGGCCTTGGATCGTCGCCAGAATCGTTTCTCGGCTAAGAACAACCCGTTCGTGTCAGCTACGGACACCAAGATGGAGCCCAACCTTCGCTTCCGTCGGTAAGTTACCACCAGGCAGTTAGTGGCATCATATGCATCCAGGATTTCTCTTGGGATTTCGCTGAGGGAAGAATCCTCCACTCTGTCTCCTTGCTCTAGGTTTGGGAGGATGATAGCCCCACGATTCTTCACCGCTTAGAGCAGCGCCCCTCCTGGGGCTTGAACAACGCTCCCCGCCACCCTGATCCTCTCGGCCTCTTTCGACTTCCTAAGGTCTTCAACGTTCTTGATCTTTTGTGCGACATCACTATCGTCTAGCTCGCTAGGGTGGAAGAACCAGCCTTCCGGGTCACCTCTTTCGTCCCACACTTCGATCTGGAGCACTCCGGTGGGGCTGCTCTTGTCGACGTCCAATGCCAAGGCCAGGCCTAGCGGGTGGAAGAATTGGCGATTGACTTCCTGGAGAAAGCCTTCGTTCTTGAATTCTTCAGCTGTAAGTTTGTTGTGCGTCAAGTGAGGTCCTCCCTGCTTCCTTGGGCAACTAGGGTAGTGCCCCTGAAGTAACACCGAGCCTATACGCTAGAGGCTGCTGTACCAGAGGATAATTCAGGCTTCAGCGCTTTGAGTCTAGCTTTAGTTGTAGACGTTGCTTCAGGAGCCAGATCGACAAGAAGGCACCGCCTGGCTAGCTTCGTTGCTGCAACTCCAGTCGTTCCAGACCCGCAGAAATAGTCCAACACGAGATCACCTTCGTTTGAGAAGATCTTCACGATGCGCTCTAGGAGCGCTAGGGGTTTCTGGGTTGGGTACCCTGTACGCTCCTTGGAAGTGGTTGAAAGGAAGGGAATCTGCCAGACGTCAGTGAGTAGGCGCCCGCCTGGATGAAATCCAGGTCTGCCAGCCACGTTTGGGGTGGCATATGGTTCGCGAACAACATTGAACGTATACTCAGCTCCTGGTTTTGTGTACCAGAGGATGTTGTCGTGCTTGCGTGACAGCCTACGCTTGGAGGCACCTCCTGAATTGTAAGACCAGATGATCTCGTTGACGAAGTTGCCGTCGAAACAACGGTCCAGTCGAACCTTCATGGCATGTACCGCGTGCCAATCCAGGTGGATCAGGAAGTTTCCTCCGGGGTTCAGGGAATCCCACCCCACTGAGCAGTATTCAGTTAGCCAATCGGTGTAGGTCTCCAGTGATGCCCATCGATCATCAAAGGACTCGAAATCCCGTTGAGTAAAAAATGGGGGATCGATGTAGATCAGGTCTGGGCTCGCAAGCTCCGGAACGATCTCCAGTGCGTCCCCGCAAAAAACATTCTTCAAGATGGCCCCCTTCGGCTTTCAGTCATGGCTAGTTGCTGTAATCAGAGTACTGCTTTGCTGCTTCGGTCTGACGAGCAGCAACTCAGCGTAACGGGCCGAGTTGCTGCTCACGCTGGAATCCTTCGTGTGTCCCCTGCGTGCCTCCCTGGCGGGCGAAACAACACCCTCTGGTGCAATGGGGGCGGAAGGGCGAGTGCTCTCGCCTGAGGGCCTCTGAGGGGCCTTAGGGGCGATTTGGGTAGATTTACCCATCGAGAAAGTCCTCCTCCCTGTTCGAAATCTCCTTCCCGAACTTCAACTTCGGCCTCTCGCGGCCCCAGGATTCACTGATGGACTGACGGTTGGCGTGCTTTGCCTTCGAGTGCATCGCTATGAAGCTCTCGATCTTGTCGTTACGCAAGAAAAGCTCAAGGCTGTTGTAGGCCTTCCCTTGAGGGTTGTCCCCCTTGTGCCAGTCTGAGTTCTCCCAACCAGTGACAGCCTGAATCAACTCATCAACTGAGTAATCCCTCAGTCTACGCGCGATGAGCTGTTTACGCGATGAGGTGAGCCTAGGAGTGACAACTCCAGTTTTCATCCTCTTGCAAGAGTTAGCATATGCTTCCCACACTTGCAGAATTTCTTGTTCAGCGCGAGATGTATCTGGTGTTTTTTTAGTAACTGGTTCTTTAGTATCCTGTTTACTTAGTAGTATGGGATTTTCCAACGATGGTTGAGTCCCATCAGGTTCATCCAATCTTGGAGACTTCCGGGGCGGCTTCACCTGGGGTTCCTCAGGCTCCCATGGAGTGTCGAGACTGTCACGGACCTCCATGACGTGAGCAGAAATCTTTCCGTCAGGGTTCCTGCGAACATAACGTCGAACGTACCCTGCCTCCTCCAGTTCCTGAAGCCCTGTCCTGGTAGCATCGATGCCATCGGTCTTGCGACCACTCAGGTCGGAGAGGTTGAAGTTCCAGTCTGGCGGCATGGAGAGCATGTAAGCCAAGAGGCCTGTTGCCTTCCACGAGAGGGACTCATCCTGCAGGGTCATATTGTCCAAGACGGTGAACTTGGAGTTGAGCACCTGCTTGAAAACTGTCTTGTTTGCCATTTTCTCCCTTTCTGAGAAGTTTCTTACCCTTGAGGGTGCTGGATTGGCTGGCGGAAGGATACCAACGGGAGCTTCATGAAGATTCCTGAGGTAGCATTGAAGGGCACAGTTCTCAGTCGAGGTAGGTTTTGGAACCAACAGAAGATGACGACGCAGGCAAGCTCTCCACTGAATCGCAGAAGATCAGGGAGCGAATCCGCACCGTTGCCAACGCTCACGATGCTCCAGTGCCAGAGGAAGCCTACGAGCAGGCTGCCAAAGCGGCTAGTAGATCCTTAAGCGATCGAAGGCTTGAGATTCAGCAGGAGCGAGGTCGAAAGTGGGATCTGAAGGTTCCACCTCGATGGAGCGGGTGGTCTATTGACCAACTCCCGAAGCCTCTCCAGATGGAGGCAAATCAGTGGATCTCCGAAGGGTTCGACAACGCTGAGAACCTGATCTTGAGCGGACCTACTGGTTCAGGGAAGACCTCTATGGCCTACGCCATCGGGAGGGCCATCTACTCCCTGGGTCACAAAGTCAAGGTGTGGAGTGCTGCCGAACTGTTTGACGAGATGCGAACAGCGGAGCAATCCAAGGTGGTTCTCCAGAGCGTGAAGTCCTCCACTCTCCTGATCCTAGATGATCTTGGGTCTGAACGCAAGACCGAATGGGTGGAGGAACGTCTCTTCTTGATAGTCGACTTCCGTTGGCAGTGGAGGCTCCCGATGATCGTGACAACAAACCTCACCCCTGAGACCTTTCAGGAGAAGGTTTCCGAAAGAGTCACTTCAAGGCTTTTCGAAGACTGCCAATACATCACAGTAACGGGAGACGACTATCGTGCAAATTGACGCAGACAGGGAGTGGGGAAAAATTCAGACATACCTCGACACCCTTGAAGCCAGAGATGACGGGGTGGCCGGAGAAGCGGCCCGTTTCCTACAGGAGAACATCATCAGGGATGACTCCCCGATTACTAGCCTGGTGGGGGCGCGCTATCTCTCGTATGTGCTAGCTAGGGGCCTACCATCCAACTCCAAGCGGGTCGACTGCCCCCTATGCACGGACGGATGGGTCTCCAAGCCTGACAACTCTGTCTACCCGTGCGAAGTTTGCCGAGAGGAACAGCATCGCAAGTGGTGGAGTGAGGATGTTGACGAAGACTGGGATCCCTCTTGAGTGAAACAAAGGACTCTATCTGGCTTTCTTCCACGCAGCTCTCCATGTTCAAGCAATGTGAGCTGAAGTGGAAGTTCAGATACATTGACAAGCTGAAGGGTGAAAGCACCCCCGCTATGGTCACAGGCACTTTCGTTCACAGCGTCTTTGAACACCTATACGGATTGCCTCCCAAGGAACGAACGATTGACTCGGCCAGAGTTATCGCCAGAGAGCAATGGAACCTACTCACAGAAACCGAAGAGTTCAAAGCCTTCGAACTCACGGATGAAGATCAGAAGCCTTTCAGGGTCAACTCTTGGAACCTCATTAAGCGTCTTTGGGATCTGGAAAGGCCCCAGTTTCTCAACATAGTTGGATTAGAGCAAAAGGTTTCGTTCGAGATCACCCCAGGCGTTCAGTTTGTGGGGTTTATCGACCGCTTGTCGGCATCCAGCAACGGGCTAGTCGTAAGCGACTACAAGACCGGAAAGAGGCCTTGGAAGAACTACGAAGACGACAAGGTCGAACAGATCATGCTGTACGCCCTGGCTGTCTCCAAGCTGCAAGATGACAGGGTATCCAAGGGGCAGTTGCTCTTTCTTGGCGGAAGTCAGCCGGGGGTGATCTCGCGATCTATCACCGAAAAAGCTCTCGAAAAGACAGAACAGAAGCTTCTAGCAGATGCTGTCGAAATCCAAGCAGCCTCTACCTCAACCGAATGGGAGACCTGTGTGGGGCCTCTCTGCGGGTGGTGCGACTACATCCACCTCTGCGAAGACGGCCAGACCTACGTTCAAGGTCGACTAAAGGAGGGGAACTTCAGGGAAGATGCCCCCGCTGTGGTGTTCCTGCGCTCCAAGTAAGCTCAGTGATCGCTCAACTTGGCGTTGAAAGCCTCAAGCTCAATATGCATGCAGTCCAGGATCGCCATAGGATCCTCTTTGAGATGAGCTGAAAAGCCTTGCAGTAGAGCCGTGGTATCGTATACCCCCGTTGGCGAGAACTCCAACAATCCTGAAAACGTAACCAGGATAGAAGCGGCTTCGCCAGCCAAAGCCAAAGCCAGCCTCAGCCCATCAACACCTAAATCTAAATCTGATGTCAGGACTCTGATGGTTTCGATGAATTCATCCGATGGCGTCTCGTTGTCTGCTTGAAACGACTTCAGTAACCCATACACCAAAGCTTTAGCCTTCAGGTCTAGATTTTCTGAGATCGCTTCACTTTCCATAACGAGAAAGGATGTCCAGCTCGATAGATTGTGATGCCATCATCCAGGCCTCTTGAAGAGATTCGGCATCTGTCGTGTGGGCTGCCACTGAGAGCAGTAGGCTTGAGACGGCCCCGAAAGTTGACATGAGGTGCCAAGTGTAGAGAGGGTTTTCCTTCAAGCCTTCCAGCTCCAACAAAATCGCCTCTCTGGCTTCCGCATCCTCTTCGACGCACGCTGACAGGTAGGCTCTCACCTTGCGATCGAACCACAGAACCTCATCAACTTCATCTTCGGGAAAATCTCGCCCGTCGTTGGTGATCACACTTGCTCCCTTACGTTTGCATTCAGGCTCCGTAGAGCATCTAGGCTGTTTCTGATGGTCCACAAGCGTTCCTTCAACGCTTTGGATTCCGCTTCAGCGTTCAGGAATTCCTCTAGGGCTTCCCCTGAGGATTCCGTCGCTGCCGCTTCCTGCTGGTGCCTCGGGCCGTTTGATCTCAAAAGGGCTCTAGCGAACTCCCTCTTGTAGGCCGCTGAGGTCACCGCTTCTGTCTTGAGGGCGTCAGCGTAGGCTTCCGTACATTCCTCAAGGAGTTCCAGGTCCTCAGCGATAGCTCGTTCGATCTCCAGCTGAGAGAGGGGGCGTCTGCCTCTTCGTGTATCCATCGGCCCTCATTCTACCCTGATGTTCTACAGGGGGCGAGGTTCGCCTCTCAGGCGCTTGTCGCTGATGTCGTAGACGCTGATGAACACGCCTGATGGTTCGTCCGGTTCGCAGTAGTATTTGTCTGCGTAGAGTTCCACGACAAGCGAGTCATCCTTCAGTAGCAAATGCTTACCTTGGAGTGAAGTCATCCCATCCAGTACTGCTCGCGACAGCTTGTCGATGTCCGGGCGCACGTCCACTGCGTTCATGCGTCGGGGCCGCGACTTGGGTTTGCGTATCTTGAAGTTCAGCTCTACGCGAATGATGTGGTCGATCTCTTCGACCTTCGAGGCCTTCATGAAGGTAGCGGTATATTCAGATACAGCGCTTCGCCAATCCTTGTGGCGCTGCGTGCCCGATCCGCTACCCTCTATGAGGATGATCTTGTTGCCTCTTCGTATAGGCGTCTTCGATCCCTGAGGAGCGGGAGTTCCTTCTACGAAATAGCTAGCTATCAACTCCATGACTGAACATGTTATCAGAATCAGTCCAGGAGGTTTCTCTTAGGCTCCTTTGGGTTCCTTGAAGGCCCAAGATTGAGAATGGATGAGAGGAGAGCCCACACCACGACAGATGTCCAGAATCCCAAAGTGCCGCTGAGAATATTCTCAGAATAGAGGATGCCGACCAAAAGCATCGTCAACCAACCCCCCAACATCCCAAAAAACGCGAACAAGACCAAAACAGCCACAACCACACCACAGCCCTCAGCCCAACCATCGCTCGAACGCAGGGAACTTCCCTTCCCCCTCCGTGCCCTCTTCGCCGTGTTTCTCTTTTTTGTCACGTCTTGTGTTGTTGTCGTTCGCATTTTCGTGTTTCGTGTTTCGTGTCCTGTTGTTGTGTTTCTGATCGTATCTTGTTGTTCTTCGTGTTGGGCACGCGGGGTTTGTTGCGTGCGAGTTTGTTTGTTTTTTGAGGGCGGCGCGACCGCTGTGAGGTGTGTAGCCCCCCTTGTAGTTTGCGTTGTGTAGGGTTTGTTGCGTGAGGGTTGATGTGTGGCCGTTGTGTTGGGGGAGGTTTGTGTGGAGAGATCAGTGGGTTTTTGTTTGGGATGACGACTGTTTTGAGAGCGTTGCGTTGGGTTTTGGGCGCGAGTTCAATTTCGAAGGGTTGTGTTTGGAGTTGGAGTTGAAGTTGCAGGAGCTGTCCTAGTTTTGAGTGAGCTGGGCTTTGTTTCTATCTACGTCAACAACTAAAGTGACTTACGGGTTGTTTGTTGTTGTCCTGTTGGGTTCCGCGGTGAAGGAACATTGAGGCCCGCCCCCCCCCTTTGAAGATCCTGTCAGTAGGCACAGTGAACAAAACCTGTCTGACCAAACCCTCTAGGGTGTCCCACACCAAAGGGCGTCTTACGGTGAGAAATGAGGGGGAATTCGGAGGGGCGTCCGGACCCGCCCCGGCGTCGTCAATGGGCGATCCTACCCATATCCGGAGGGCCCCGACCCTAGTAGGGTCGGGGCCGCTGGCTCGGCTAGGTCAGTAGAGCACTTCCAAGCTCATGGGCCGGTCTGCCACCACTGTGACATCGAACTCATCCCCGACAGTGTAGGCCTTCATGGGGATGGATCTCCCTGAGGAGGCTCGGTAGCCACCGTCGCAGAAAGCCTCCACAGTGAAGGCGACGGTGGTACACGTTGCATCAGCAAACCGGATCCGGTTGACCAGCACCGTGCCAACCTCATCGTGATCATCCCAGATGAGGTGCAGGGGCCCGTTCATGAGAGCCGCGGCGAATCGGAGAACCATCGCCATGGCGGTACCTGTCACGATGAGGCCTCCATCGACAGGGTAGGTGATCGTTTCAAACATACATCTAGCCTTTCTGTTGGGGCCCTCGATTGGGGCCGATGAGTAGAACGTATACCCTCCCGCGGTCGATTGCAACTGATTAGGTGAGACATCCCAGATATGATCCGTTTGACCTAGGGGCCTAGGGGCCCAAAACGCGCAAGGGCCCCGACCCTAGTAGGGTCGGGGCCGCTGGCTCGGCTAGGTCAACGCTTGCGGATCACGATGACGCGGTCACCCTTGCGGATCCGACAACGATCGGTGCTCATGAGATCTCGCAGCAGGGCGCTGCGCAGTGCCGTACCACGTTCTACTCCGATCATGTCGAGCACGGTAGCAGCGTCGCGGAACGTAGCCACACGGTAGTAGGTCTTGTTTTCTGTGATGTTGCTGGCCACGAGCCAGCGGCCCCGATTCGTTTCAAACATACATCTAGCCTTTCTGTTGGGGCCCTCGATTGGGGCCGATGAGTAGAACGTATACCCTCCCGCGGTCGATTGCAACTGATTAGGTGAGACATCCCAGATATGATCCGTTTGACCTAGGGGCCTAGGGGCCCAAAACGCGCAAGGGCCCCGACCCTAGTAGGGTCGGGGCCGCTGGCTCGGCTAGGTCAACGCTTGCGGATCACGATGACGCGGTCACCCTTGCGGATCCGACAACGATCGGTGCTCATGAGATCTCGCAGCAGGGCGCTGCGCAGTGCCGTACCACGTTCTGCTCCGATCATGTCGAGCACGGTAGCAGCGTCGCGGAACGTAGCCACACGGTAGTAGGTCTGGTTTTCTGTGATGTTGCTGGCCATGGTGTCTAGCCTTTCGTTGGGGCCCTCGGTTGGGGCCGATGAGTAGAACGTATCGCGCCATGATGGCGATTACAACCTACTAGGTGGAATATCCTAGGGTCGACCGTAGAACCATGACGCGGAAAGGGTACGTGCTGACCTAGCGTCGACTTCCACGCCGCGGCAGTCGCGCCAGGTTCCATCGTTCGCGATAGTTAGCGTTTCACCCGCGCAAGTTAGCGACAGGTTGGAACGATCCATGAGGATCGGTCGCGATCCGCGGATACCCTGTGCTGCGATCACACCGGGTCGGTAGCTGTTTTGCAGTGTCATGCCACTATCATCGGCACCCGCGGCCCCAGCCTTTAGTAGGATGAGTCATATTACCTAACCTTCCTACGACAAGTTGCAGCGCGCAGCAGCAACCGATTACCATGACATCCATGGAACACTTCAAGCTAGGCGATTACGTCTCAACCGATGGCGCCACGGGGCTGTGCCAAAACTGCGAGAATCTTTACGATGTCGCAGTGGCCGAAGAACTATACATGCCATCATGGGCGGTCGACTCCTCAACCATTGAGAGCTTGTGCCGCGACTGCAGGGAGATTGACTACATGTTCTGAACCCGACCATAGGGCCGATGTTAGGGCAACCTAACATCGGCCCTCCCGCGCCTCGAACGAGTGTTCGGTCGAACGAGTGTTCGGTCGAACGAGTGTTCGGTCGGGACCCGTCCGGACGCCATAGCGGACCCACGGACCGGACCGCCCTAGAAATAAGAAAGACGACAGTCCGGACGTCCAAAGAGGACAATAAAAGTCCCTCGAATAAAGGACGTCCAAGCAGTCCTGGGGGACAATAAGAGTGGACGGAAAGCTGGACGTCCTAGTCCCCTGTCGAACAAGTGTTCCGTCTCACTCTCAAGTAGGGGTTGAGGGTTGTCCTACGTCCACAGTTCTGTGGGTTGGACAAGGAGGCAAAGAGTCCAGGTCCCCTCAGCCCCCCACGTCGAAACCTCGTCCGAAGTCCAAGGGGGTTTCCTTGCAGAGAAAGTCAGTGAAGGAGGAAGTCCAGTCCGAGGTCCAAGTTGAGGAAGTTGAGGGGGCCTGTCGTTCCTTGCGGGACAGCGGTCCCCCACAGGTCCACGCTGGACCTTTACGGCCTCTCTGGACTGGCAAGATTGTCCTAGCTGTGGACGGGGACGGACCGTCGGTCCCGGTCCCCCCTCTGCGGACGTGGACTCCTTCTTGTTTCACGGACCCGAACTGGACGTCCAGGACAGTCCTCAACCTCTACTTGAGGTTGAGGGTTGGACTTGGACTGGGACGGGGGTTCGTCCTCGTGGACTCCTTCTTGTTTCACGGACCCGAACTGGACGTCCGGGTCCGATCGAACGGACGTTCGACTGTTGGCGGGCTGGTCCGTGTCCCTGTCCTCTGGGACCTGTCGGAGGATTTGCCCCCCTCTGGTCCCCCAGTCCGAAAGTCCAGAGGATTCGCTGTCAGTCCACAAGTCCACAAGTCCGAGAGTCCGAGAGTTGTCCTCGTAGGTCCACGAGTCCGGAAGTCCGAAAGCTGTCCTCTTTGGACGGGAGGTCCGGGTCGGACTCTTAACCTCTACTTGAAGTTTAGGGTTCGGTCCGCTGGACGGACCGCTGGACCCGAAGGGACGTCCGGGTCCGGTCTAAACCTTTACTTGAGGGTTAGGGTTGCGGGTCCTTGAGGGTTGGACGGGTAGAACGGTCCCCCTCCTGGACGTCTTACGGACCGGGCATCGTCGCGGCAGCGGACGGGTGGGTCCCATGTGGACCGGGGACCGAGTGGGGGGAGCGACCCCCCTGTGGTCGCTCCCCCTGTGGTCTCGGCCCGCTAGTGGTGCTCGCAGGTGTGCACCGGGGGTGGGGCGATCTCCCCCTTAGGGTGGGCGGGGATGATCTTCACGGCCCCGCACCAGGCGCAGAACCCGGAGACCTTGCGGGCGGTGGTGGTGGTGCTGTTGTTCATGTATAGATCTAACCACGTAATAGGGGAAGGAGTCAAGGACTTTCTTGGATTTCTTTTCTGGCCTGATTGTCGAAAGGACGGCAGGACCCCCCCTGTTGTTTCGCTGCTGGACGGGTAGCCCGGTTGGGTCCTCGTCCCTGCGGACCGGACAGCTGGACCCTAGCTGGACGTCCACGTCCACCCTCAACCTCTACTTGAGGGTTGGGTCCTCGTCCCTGCGGACCGGACAGCTGGACCCTAGCTGGACGTCCACGTCCACCCTCAACCTCTACTTGAGGGTTGGGTCCTCGTCCCTGCGGACCGGACAGCTGGACCCTAGCTGGACG